>Ga0299912_10005238_pt1 | contig 10643 bp, 6 predicted proteins | sample RVTome_2_FD_207667 | JGI IMG/M metagenome (GOLD analysis project Ga0299912, IMG submission 207667) | Soil microbial communities from uranium-contaminated site in the Upper Colorado River Basin, Wyoming, United States - RVT95D214 (version 2) ... | reverse complement strand
CCTGTCGCTGCCGGATCAGGTCCTTGTAGAACTGGAGCAGCGCGCGGTCCTGTCTGTCGTCCCAGATCATCGGAAGGCGGCTGGGCTCCAGGCCGCGCAGGCTGCCCTTGCTCCCGTCCTGGGTCATCCCGACTTCGGTGCCGTAGTAGATGACGGGTGGGGAGGCGCGGCGCATCTGCAGCTCCGCCGCCCTTCGCAGGGCGTCGGGCCGGTTTCCGGCCACGAAGAGAAAGCGATCCATATCGTGGTTGTCGAGAAACGTCAGCAACAGGAAGTCGTCCCCCAGAAAGTAGGCCGGATGATCTTCGAGGAAGCGGTTGAGCCGATCGGGAGTCCAAAGGCCGCGGCCCAGCGTCTGCCGCACGGCGTAGGCGAACTGGAAGTCGAGCAGGCCGTCCATTCGGCCGATGTACCGGCGTTGTACGTCGGATGGTTCGACGACCTCGCCAAAGCAGAAGCAATCGGGCGCTTGCGCTTTGCAGGCCGCCCAGAACTCCGCCCAGAACCCCATCCCCGGCCCCTGGGCATAGTCAAGACGATAACCGTCGACCGCGAATTCCCGTAGCCAGAACCGGCCAACTTCGATCATCCACTCACGCGCCGCGGGATGGTCGAGGTTGACTTCGGGCATGGCCCCGACGCCGAAGTAGCTGCGGTAGCCGATCGCGGAATCGTCGAATGTGAACCACTCTCGATACGGACTGCGCGGCGACGACTGGGCTTGCCGGAAGTAGGGGTGCTGATCGGAGACGTGATTGCAGACCAGATCCAAGACTACGTGCATGCCGCGGGCGTGCGCTTCGTCGACCAAAGTCCTCAGCGCAAGGTCGCCTCCCAGGCGCGGCTCCACGCGGTCGAACCCGGTGGCGTCATAGCCGTGGGTTGACGGGCTGGGAAAGACGGGGCTGAGCCACAGGCAGGTTGCCCCCAGATCGGCGATGTAGTCGAGGCGCTCCCGGACACCTGCGAGAGTGCCTCCGTACAAGCCTCGCAGGTCGGAGTGCTGCAGCCAGCCCCGGCCTTCCCCCGGGTGGAATCGATCCACGAAGATGTGGTAGACGACGGACCGGCGCGCCCACTCGGGAGGGCGAAGCCGGTCGACTCGGTAGTTGAACGCGTGACCCGTGGAAGGATCCCCGCGACGGAGGTCAACCGGGAGCGGCTCCTGGCGGAAGTAGGCCTTGGCGGCCTCCTCGACGGCGGCGCGGCTGTCCGGCCAGTCGGCGAAGACCTCCCGGCCAGCGGTCGTCCAGGCGGAGATGCGGTAGCGGACGAGTGTGCCCTGCGGCTGTGCGGGCAGCGTCGCCTGCCAGCGGGAGACGTAGCCCCAAACGAGCGTATCCCACTCGATTCCCGCCGGCTCGAAGAAGGCAATGTCTCCCGAGGAGGGGGCTCCCCGCTCGCCGGCGGGCTCCGATCCATCGGTGGTGTAGTAGCAGGCGATCCGCTCGACGGCGAGGTCGGGGCCCACCAGCGCCGTCAGGACAACAGGCAGGTTCGGGGCGGGATCCTGGGGCTCGAGGGAATAGCGGTGCTGCAGGCCCGAGTGGGTGGCCTTGTGGTGGATGAGACGCAGTTCCGGTGTTGCCAGTGTCCCGAAGATCGGCTCTTCCATGACGAAATCCCCGTGCCAATCGTCGATGGGTGTCGGTCGCCCGTCGCGTCTGGCAACAGGGGCGCAGAACCCTGCGCCCCTGTTGCCAGACGAGCGATGAGGAGCAGGTTGTCGGTCAGCCCTTCACGGCACCCTGTGTCAGACCGCCCACGATCTGGTCCTGCAGGATGAGGTAGATGATCACGATCGGCAGCGCGCCCATCAGCGCGCCCGCGGCGAATACGCCCCATTGCTGGGCGAATTGGCCGCTGGTGAAGATGTACAACCCGACCGTCATGGGATACTGCTCGGTCGTTTTTAGCAGGATCCGGGCGATCAAGAAGTCGCTGTACACGAAGATGAAGGACAGAACGGCGACCACGACGATGATCGGTCGCATCAAGGGTACCAGCAGCCGGGTGAAGATCTGCCAGTGGGTGGCGCCGTCGACCATGGCTGACTCGTCGATCTCCCGAGGGATCGAGTCGAAGTACCCTTTCATCAGCCAGATGTTGATGCCCATGGCGCCGCCCAGGTAGGCCAGGATCAACCCGCTGTGCGTATTCAGGCCCAGGGCGGGGATCACGTTGCCGATCTGTTGAATGAGCAGGAAGACGGCCACCATGACCAGCAGGCTGGGGAACATTTGGATGAGGAGGATGCCGCGTAGCATGTTGTGGCGCTGGCGGAAACGGAAGCGGGAGAACGCATACGCGGCCGCGGTGGTGATGGAGATCGAGCACAGGGTCGTGAGCCCGGCGAGCTTGATCGAATTGAACAACCAGCGCGTGAAGGGATAGGCCTGCGTGTAGGCGCTGTCGGTCAGCAGCATCTCGAAGTTCTGAAGGCCGGCATTGCGCGGAATCAAGGTCTGCGTGGCGAGGGTGTTGCCCGGGTTCAGGGAGGCCGAAAGGATCCAGACGACAGGGAACAAGGCGAAGACGATCATGACGGCGGCGAACAGATAGGTGAGGACGAGCTTGACCTGCCTCTGCCGCCGCCGAGATCCCCTGAGATCCTGAAGGAGACTCGAGCTAGACATTCTCGCTCACCTCCTCCCACATCCGGGTGAAGCGGAACTGGAACAACGTCAGGCCGGCGACGATCAGGAAGATGACCATCGTGATCGCCGCCGCCAGGCCGTATTGCGCGCCCCGCCCCCCGGCGAAGGCCAGGTTGTAGACATAGCTGATGAGGATGTCGGTATGGCCCGCCTCGGTGGCGGCGCCGGCAATCGGCGGGCCGCCTTCGATGAACAGGAAGATGATGTTGAAGTTGTTGAAGTTGAAGACGAAGGAGGCCACCAGTAGCGGGCCGACGGCAACCAGCAGCAGGGGCAGGGTGATCTTCCAGAAGCGCTGCCAGGTGTTGGCGCCGTCGACTTCTGCAGCGTTGTACAGGTCGGGCGAGACGGCCTGCAGAGCGCCGGAGCAGATGAGCATGAAGTAGGGGAAGCCCAGCCACAGGTTCACCAGGAGGACAGCCGCCTTGGCCCAGAAGGGGTCGGTGAACCACGGCGGCGCCCAGCCAATGAGCGCCTCCAACGTGCGATTGATGATGCCGATTTCGGGGTTGAGCATCCCGCGCCAGACCATGATGGTGATCAGGCTGGGGATGGTGTACGGGATCAGCAGCAGGGTGGTGATCAGCTTGCGGCCCCGCAGTGTCCGGTCGTTGAACACGACCGCGATCGTCAGGCCGAGCGCAAAGGTCATGCCCACGCTAAGAAAGGCGAAGGCGAAGTTCCACAGGATGATACGGACCAGCGGGCCTTGCAGCGCCGGGCTTCGCAAGAACTGGCGGAAGTTGTCCAGTCCGACGGAGATCTGGAATCCGGGTGTCAGCGCTTCCCCCCGGGACGAGGTGAAGGCTCCCTCGATCGGCGAGTACACTACCCCGGTCTGCTGGTTCACGATGACGTCTTCGGCCGGGTCGTAGACGTACAGCGGCTGCAGCTCCGACGCCGAGTCCAGGCTCGTGATGCGCGCAATGCGCTCGGCCTGCCCTAGCGACAGCTGGCCGAGTTCCTCGATGTAGCGCAAGACCGTCAGGCGGCTGAGCCGTTCGTAGCCTTCGATGGTGACGGGGATACCGTCCGAGTCGAGCTCGCCTACTCCACGCTCCCCGGGCTGCCCGGGCGCGATTTCCTGATCGGGCAGGGCCAGGAAGCCCTGGCCGTCGGCCGACTGGAGCCAGACGGCAAACTCGCCGGCCTGGGAGATATAGGCCGTCCAGGTGTAGGCGCCAGCCTCCTCGGGCAGGTACATCGTGCCCTCGAGCCGCTCGAGGGCCTGCTCCTTCGTGAGCAGGTGGCCGAAGCCGTAGTTGGTCGTGGAGACATAGACGTTGTACAGGATCGGATAGATGGCGAACAGGCCCAGCAGCACCAGGCCGACCAGCATCCAGCGCAGAGGGTACAGGTTCTTGTGCAGGATGACGACGTTGATGAAGAGCGTCACCAGCGCCGTGGCGATGGCCAGGACGAGGCTGTCCTGAGACCACAGGTTGAGAATGAACCAGGATGCGAAGGCATCGATGAGTGCGAGCAGCACCAAGCGGGAGACGAGTTGTGAAACCGTGGTGGAACCCGATCGGGTAGGCGGCTTGGGGGCCGTCGCTTGGGCTTGTGTCGTCAACGCACACCTCCCGATGGGAGCATGAGCCCCATGCGGGGCGAGACGCATGGCCGGTGGGGCGGCGGTAGTATAGACCACTCCGAGGCCGCACTGCGGAGGTGTTCCACGGTGATCGATGACAGCCGCATGGTGGAGCCCCCCAGGCTTGCCCGGTGCCGGAATGTACGCCGTCGAGAAGGCCGGGGGTCGCTCCCCCGGCCTTCTCTAGGTGCTAGCTCGTGCTATTCGGTCACGATGGTCAGGAGGTGCGTCGCCGGATCATAGGAGAACGTGACGGTGCCTTCTGCCGTCAGGCTGAACGTGTAGTTATCGCCGTTCGCCACACCGTCCATGCCGTAGTTGACGTCCCACGTACCTTCCAGCGCCACCTTGCCCTCGTAGTCGCCGGCGGGCAGCGTGTGGGAGGCTGTGTACAGGCCGTCGTCACCCTGAGTCAGCGCGGTGACCTCACAGGCCGGATCCCAGTCGGTAGCACAACCGGCGGCCGCCTGGTAGGAACCGGGCACGTTGACCATGCCGGCCGTGGCGCCCGCCAGGACGTCGCGGATCTGCTCCGCGGCGGTCGTGAAAGCGTTCTCTGGGGTGTCCCCGCCGGTGATCACGAGAACGACGGCCGAGTTCCACGAACCCCAGACGGCGCCCATCTCCGGGATGGCCGGCATGAGGGCGGCGTTGGCGCCGGCCTCGCCGAAGGCGGCCAGGTCCGGATCATCGGTGGCTTCGAAGACCGGCAGGAAGGCCGAGGCCCGGTTTCCGGCCACATACAGCTGCTGCATGACAGCTTCGGTGGCCACGAACTCGGTCAGGAAGGCCTGGGCCATCAGGGCGTTCTCGCTGAAGGCGTTGATCATGAAGCCCTGGATGCCGACGAAGGCCTGCCCGCCGCTCGGGAAGGGGCTGATGGCGTAGTTGACGCCCGACTCGCGGATCTGCTCGAGCGCCCAGGGGCCGGTGATGAGGAACGGGATTTCGCCGGTGGCGAAGAGAGTCTGGGCCGTGTCGGCGTCGTTAGCGCTCGGGCTGATCAGCCCGGCGGCGACGTTCTCGGCGATCCAGGTACCGGCATCGATCATGCCCTGGCTGCCGATGCCCAGGTCGGCCGGATCCCAGGTGCCGTCTTCCGAGCGCCCGAAGACGTAACCGCCGAACGAGGTCAGAATCGGGTAGACCTTGTAGCCGTTGTCTTCCAGGGCCACGGCATAGGTGACGTCGCCCGAGGCCTGCAGAGCGGCTCCGACCTCCAGCAGCTCGTCCCAGGTTGCCGGGGCTTCCGGCACCAAGTCGACGTTGCGGAAGAGGGCCATATTCTCGATGGCGTAGGGCATGCCGTACAGCTGGCCGCCGAGGGTGAACCCATCCAGGGCGACCTGCAAGAACTGATCGGCCTTGTCGCCGAGATCGATCGGGGCGACGAGGCCGCTGTCCACCCAACCGCCCAGGCGGTCGTGCGGGCCGATGAAGATATCCGGGCCTTCGCCCGCCGGCGCGGCGATCGGGAGCTGGTCGTTGATATCGGCGACCTGCTGGACGTCCAGGCCCACGCCGTAGGTGGCCTGGAAGTCCGCAGCCAGCGCCTCGAGGATGGGAGCCCGAGTCTCGTCGGCCCAGATCACGAGCGTGGTCTCGGGCGCGGCGACAGGCTCTTCGGTAGGCACTTCGGTCGGGGCCGGCGCCTGGGTAGGCTCGGCAGTGGGCTGGGCGCCGCAGGCGGTGAGCACGAGGCTCAGCAGGACCACCAGCGACAGCGACAGCCAGAGTGTGCGTCGTAACATCTTTCTCCTCCTGGAGTTGCGCTTATCCCCAGAGATCTGGGGTGGGATCATGGTTCACACAGACGGTTCGATTGCAGTTCGGGTCGCGGCGCCTCCTTTCCAATAGGAAGGGTCGGTCGTTTGGCCGGCGCGAGGGGTCCTGCGCCACCCGGGTGGCGTCCCCGGGATCGGGTCACAAAGCCCCATCGCCGTCCCGGCCGAGGTCTGATTTCAGGCCCTCCCGCAGCTTGGCCAATAGCGCGTCGAGTTCCTTGCGTTCCGCGGCCGTCAAGACGGACAGACGGCGTCTGAGGGAAAGATCGTGGCCGGCAGTGATCTTCCGCTGGATCCGCAGGCCTTCCTCCGTCAGAACCACGCGCTGCGCACGGCGGTCGGCTGCGTCCCCTAGACGCCGGACGATTCCGGCCTGTTCGAGTTGATCGACAACGCGAGTGATGGTGCTCTTGGATAGAAGGAGACGCTGGCTGAGGCGCGTCAGGCGCTGCCCATCTCCCGGCTGCAGCGTGGCCAGCAGGCTGTATTGCGTGGGGTTGAGCCCAAACCGATCCAGCATCTGCCGATCCCCGTCATCCAGGAGAACATAGATATCGTGGAATAGCCGATACGGCCGGCGCAGAGCGGACAGGGTCGGGGATGTTGACGTGGATGAGGGTCGCCGAGCCACGGAGCGTACCCGTCAAGTTCCTGTCGCAACAGTTGCAGGTGCAACTAGTTTCTAATATTGTAATCCCGAAGGACCGCTGCGTCAACGGGCGGCCACGTGCCGGGGGACGAGCCGTTTCGGGGCTATCATTCACCCACGCACCGCACAGGGCGGGAGGCGATGTGGGGGCATCGGACGAAGTCAAGCTGCGCGAGCACCTGGGTATCCCGGTCGGGGCCCGCCACGTTCTGATCCTGGCCGAGAGCAGCCACTGGGATCCGGACTGGCTGTACACCTGGGACGAGTATTTCCGCGGCTATGCCCGCGGCAACCTCGACCAGGCCCTCGACGAACTGGAGCGCGATCCGCGCCGCATCTACTCGATCGAATGTCTGTTCTTTCTGCAGATGTACTGGGAGGCCCGCCCCGAGCGGCGGGCCGAGATCCGCGAGCTGATCAACAGCCGACGCCTGCGGCTGACCAGCACCGGGATCACGACGGCCGACACGTTGGTCACTTCGACCGAAGCCATCCTGCGCGACTGGCTGGCCGGCCAGGAGTGGCTGCGCCGCAACGGGATGACCGTTGAGCCGCGGCTGGCCTACTTCCCTGATTGCTTCGGGAGCTCGCCGGCTCTGCCCTCGCTGCTCAACGCCGCCGGCTTCGACCAGACGGCGATCACCCGCCTGGATGGGATGCTCTTCGTCGGCTGCGACTGGCCGCTCCCCGGCCGATTCCCGAGCGCCGGGTCGAGCGCCGCCTGGCTGCTGCAGCAGGAACACTGCCTCGATTTCGTCTGGCGCGATCGCAGCGGCGGGGAAGTGCTCTGCCACTGGAACGCCTTTACCTATGGTCAGGGGGACATGCTGGCCCACTCCGGCCTGGTGCGCATGTACCTGTATCCGTGGGCGATCCCAAACCGCTCGGAGCGGCATGTGTGCCGCCGCATCCATCAGTATGCCCGCCAACTCCTGCCGCTCAGCCGCACGCCCTACCTGTTCTGCCCGATCGGATTCGACTTCGTCGCGCCGATCCTGGATCTGGTCCCGCTGCTCGATCGCTACAACCAACGGCGCTACCCGCAATCCGGAATCTGGGCTCTCAACGCCGGCCTGGACGACTACCTGGCCCTGGTCGACTGCCACCGCGACCGGCTCCCGGTGATTGAACTTGACCCCAATCCCTACTGGACGGGGTTCTACAGCGCCCGCCCGGCCCTCAAGGCGCTGGCGCACGACGCCGTCGACCGTCTGCGGCTGGCCGAGGCGATGGCCCCACTGCCCGAAAACGCCCAGGCTGCGCCGGACGCGCAGCTCGCTCTCGAGCAGGCCTGGGCGCAGGCCGTGGTCGCCAACCATCACGATTTCATCACCGGGACATCTTCGGATCGGGTGGCGGAGACCGAACAGCTGCCCTTTCTCCGGGGAGTGGCTGGGCGCGCCGAGGTGGTCCTCACACGCCTGACCGAGCACCGGCGCGCGCCCGTGGAGCCCGGATCTCGCCAGGCCATGCTCGCCTGCCGGCAGGCGGATGGCCTGCTCGAGATCGAGACTCCGACGCTGCGCGTGGTTCTGGCCGAGGACGCCGGCGGGTGCATCGTCTCCATCTGTGACGCCGGCACGGGAGAACGCCTCCTGGATGGCCCTTCGAACGATCTAGTCTGCTATGAGGACAGCGGCGGGTTATGGCGGATGGGGATGGAGTTCCTGGGCGGCAGGTTCCGAGAGGTGCAGCGCGCCAGCCAGAGCGCCGCCCGACTCGAGGTCCGCCCTTGCGAATCTTGCCTGGAAGTCGCCTCGACAATCGAGTTTGAGGGGATGCCCTTCGTCCGCACCCTGTGGTTCCGGGCGGATACGCCCGTGATCCGTGGCCGGGTGCACGGCCGGGCGCCCGAGCGGCGCACGGTGACCGCGTGTTTCAAGGCCGGGTTCGAGATGGAAGGTCTGACCATGGACGTGCCGGGCGGCATCAGCCGCCGCCCGCTGGAGCGGTTGTACACGCCGACCTTCTGGGCGGCGGAGAGCTTCGTTCACGCCGTCCCCGCCGATGGCGGTCCGGGGGTGGCGCTCTTGCTGGCTTATCCCGGCGCCGTCGCCGGCCGACCCGGAGGAGCGCTCGATCTCGTGACCCTGCGCAACGCGGTCCGCGAGACCGCCTTCGGGTTCGTGCATTTCCCCGGGCAGCCGGCAGCCGGACATGAACGCCTGGATCACAACGCCGACTTCGCGCTGGTGTTCACGTCGGCCGAGGGCTGGTGGGAGAATGCACTGCTGGCTGAAACGCGCCGGGCGCGCGCCTTCGATCCGGCGGGTCCGACCTTGGAGAGCCGGCTGGCCGACTGCCTGGCCGAGTGGCTGGCGATCGACCCGCCCCAAGTCGTCGTGCTGGCGGTGAAGCCGGCCTGGCGCGGGCCGGGGATCATCGTCCGCCTGCTGGCGCCGGAATCCCGGGGCAAGCCGATCCATCTGCGGCTGTGCGGCCGGCGCCTGCATCAGGCGTGGCTGTGCGACGCACGCGAGTGAGATGTGCAGCCGCTGGAGGTCGAACGGGACATGATCAACCTGCACATGCCCGGGTCGGTCGCCACCATCCGGATCCTGAGCGAGGCTGGCGAGCGGATGTCGGTTTCACCGTCATAACAAGGTAGAATCATCCTGAGGCAGGCCGATCTGCGCAGCTCTCACTGAACGACTCTGGAGGTTTGACCGATGACCGGGTACGTGGGATCGATCGAGAAGGACACGCTCAAGAACAACAACTTCCGCCGAGTTCTGTTCACCGGGATACACGCGCAGCTGGTGGTGATGTGTCTCCAGGGTGGGGAAGAGATCGGCAACGAGATCCACAAAGACGTCGATCAGTTCTTCCGTCTCGAAGAGGGGCAGGCCAAGTTCGTCTTCAACGGCAAGGAGGAACACGTCGTTGGAAACGGCGAGGCGGTCGTCGTCCCCTCCGGCACATATCACAACGTGATCAATACATCGTCCAAGAAACCGCTCCGGCTGTACACGATCTACTCGCCCCCGCAGCACCCGGATGGGACGGTGCATAGGACCAAGGCGGAGGCCGTGGCGGCCGAGCACCACTAGCGGTTCCCCAGCTCGCCCGCAGCCAGATCCTGTCCGGCAAACGAAAGGCCCGGCTCGCGAGAGCCGGGCCCCCGTTCTTCTACCGGGTGTAGGTGGTCAGGCGCCGAGTACTTCTCGGGCGCGCTTGTCCTCCCGGCCGCGGGTGCGCGAGTCCAGGATGCGCTTGCGGAGGCGTAGGCTCTTGGGCGTCGCCTCGAGCAGCTCGTCGTTGTCCAGATACTCGATGCACTCGTCCAGGCTCATCTCGCGCGGCGGCGTGAGGCGATCGTCGATCTCTTTGAAGGACGAGCGGACGTTGGTGACGTGGCGCTTCTTACACACGTTGACGACCAGGTCGCCCGGGCGCGTGTTCTGCCCGACGACCATGCCCTCGTACACCTCGACCCCCGGGCCGAGAAACAAGATGCCGCGCTCCTCGGCGTTCTTCAATCCGTAGGTCGTGGTGATGCCCGGCTCCCAGGCGACCAGCGAGCCTTCGCTGCGGCCGATCTGCCCGCCGGCCATGGGCAGGTAATTGTGGAAGATGCTGTGCAAGAAGCCGGCGCCGCGCGTGGCGGTCATGAAGTGGTAGCGGAAGCCGAGCAGGCCGCGCGTCGGCACCAGGTAACGCAGGCGCACGGAGTCGCCATTGTTGTCGTGCATCTCAAGCATCTGGCCGCGCCGGCTGCCGAGCATCTCGACCACGGCCCCGAGCACCTCGGGGAGGGTCTCGATGTAGACCTCTTCGAACGGCTCGAGCATCTCGCCGTTCTGCTGGCGCAGGATCACCTCGGGGCGCGAGACCTGGAACTCGTAGCCTTCGCGGCGCATGGTCTCGATCAGAATGGCCAGGTGCAGCTCGCCGCGGCCGGAGACGACGAAACGGTCGGCCGATTCGGTCTCCTCCACCCGCAGCGAGACGTTGGTGCG
>Ga0299912_10005237_pt1 | contig 10644 bp, 10 predicted proteins | sample RVTome_2_FD_207667 | JGI IMG/M metagenome (GOLD analysis project Ga0299912, IMG submission 207667) | Soil microbial communities from uranium-contaminated site in the Upper Colorado River Basin, Wyoming, United States - RVT95D214 (version 2) ... | reverse complement strand
CAGGACCAAGCCATTGATCAGAACCAGCCAGATGGCGACCTGGATAAGCCATTTCCGGGTGCCCCACCATAGGTGGTTCTCTTTCGAAAAAATATTCCCGAAGCCACTGAACCAGCGATAGTTCCGGGTTGGATGAAGAGCTACATTACTTGCCATTGTTACCTCCTTCGACGATTTTGAGGAAGATATCTTCCAGGTTGTATTTCTGGCGCTCGAACTCAAGCAAGGTCGCACCGGGCTCGGAAAGCACCAATCGAACCAAATTATTTTCTGCGGCGGCTTCGTCGGTCACACGGATGTTCCAGGAGATGGTTCCGTTGACAGGTGCTGCCTCCGTCAGGGTGGTGACCCACGGCTGGGCGCGTACCGCATCCCGCACACTATCACTGCAACCTTTCGCCCGTAGCTGGTAGGCTGTTTCACCCGAGCCATTGAGAAGCTCTTCGATGGGCGCCTGGGCGACCAGCTTGCCTTGGTTCAGGATAGCCACCGTGTCGCTGACCCGCTGGACATCGTCCAGGATGTGTGTGGAGTAGAAGATGGTGCTGTACTTGCGCAGCCGCTCCATCACCTCCAGCACATCCCTCCGCCCCTGCGGGTCGAGACTGGCAGCCGGCTCGTCCAGGATCAACAGGTCGGGATAGTTGATTTGGGCCTGGGCGATCCCGAGACGCTGCTTCTCGCCGCCGGAAAAACCTTTGATCGGGCGGTCAGCTTTATCCTCCAGCCCAACCAGCTGCAGGGTTTCCTGGATGCGCTCCTCGATGGCTGCCTTCGGACCGGTGAAGAAGAAGCGAATGGTAAAGCGCAGGGTCTCGCGGGCAGTCATAGACTCGTAATAGCGCGGGTCTTGAGCAAGATAGCCGACCTTCCTGCGAATCTTGACGCTCTCTTTCTGGATGTCATGGCCGAATATGATCGCTGAGCCACCTGTCGGGCGGGCCAATCCCAAGAGCAGCTTGATGGTGGTGGTCTTGCCGGCACCATTGGGACCAAGGAAGCCAAATATAGAATGCTGCTGGACCTTCAGGTTTAGGTCTTTCAGGGCTTCCACACCTTTATAGACCTTGCTCAGGTTGCGTGTTTCTATAACAAGAGAATTATTTGCTTGCATATTTCCTCCTTTCAGGATCATTTTGGTTTCCAATTATTGAAACATTCTCGACGTAAGGACGCTAAATGCCTCGAATGCAATCCAATCCGATCGATCTTTGACCTCATCCAGTGCCAGGTGGATAACGCCTGTCTTTTGAGCGGATTCAAACTCGACCAGTAGCACCTGTTTTTTTGCAGACCAGTAGTTGTACTGTTCTTCTGTCAACTGCAGCTTGGGCTGCATCTCTTTCAAGTAATGCGAAAGATCTTCGTTCAATTTCTTGGAAAAGAACAGCACACGGACGACGGTCGCCTTTACCCGCAGATCGCATTCATCATTATTTCTCAGGAAATACAGGCTGTCACCAGGTTTTACCGGATGAATAGGTGGTTGTGTAGGATCGAATTCTTTTATAACCATGTTTTTAACTCCACTAAGAATTTTCTCTAGCTCGCCTGCAAATGGGTTCAAAAAAACAAGGTAGTTCATCAATGACATTCCTCAATTTGTAATCTATATTCACTATATAAGAAAAACTCCCCGGTCGCATCCATCCGCCGAGGAGTTGTAGGGTATCCTTTGGATTGTATTTTTTCTTATACCAAAGTAGCATCCTCTATTTGGCAAACTCCTTTATAAGTTCCTTTCACAAACTCTACGCTCTTACCTGCCTGCCGCGCCAGAAGGCGGAAAGCAGCAACAGTCCGGCGGCGGCCAGCAGGTAGACCTGTGGAGGGCCGCTGACGAAATCCAATCCAGGCGTCTTTTGCAGCGGGCCGACGTACCACCAGATCACATAGACCACCTCGAAAGCCCGGCTGCCGGAGGAGGTGACGCCCAGGGCCAGCGCCAGGGTAGGGACGAAGATGACCGCACCCACCCACCCGGCCAGACCGGGCAGGTCGCCATTCAGTAGGAAAACCACCGCGCCGGCAAATTCAAGCAGCGCCGTTGCCAGGATGCCGGCCAGCCAGGCAGCCGGGAGCTGGCGCAGCACCGGGCGTGCGGAAGAGAAGACCATCTGGGAGGTGTTATTCTTGCGCTCGCGGTTGCCCATCTCTGACAAGACCGGTAGCAGCCACAGCCAGGCAATGGGCAGCAGGTATTCCTTCGCTATCGAGAACGGGGTGCTGAGGAGGGCGATATTCAACCCGGCAGTTATAGCCCACCACCACCAACGGCGGCCTTTGAGCAGCATGCGCAGCTCAGCGAATAGCACCCCCAGGAAGGGGTTCACCTGGGCCAGCTTGTAGACGAGCGGTGAAAGGCTGGGCAGCGTGAGGTGACGGGCCTTTGTCCTCAGTTCGGACGGTTCGCTCTCTTTGGCGTGCTCAGGCTTTGCTCGCGGGCGGCGCAATCCTTCCCGCGAGGGGTCGAAGCGGGCGAACCATAGCGCCGAGAGCAGGATCAGCCCCAGGCCAAGGAGAGCCCAGGACCATTGCCCGATAACGATACCCGAGGTCAAGTCCAGCCCGGGCCAGTTGAAGATTTTATATTGAGTGCCTGGGGTGGCGTATGAGCCCACGGCCATCATGCCCATTGTTTCGTTGGGAAAGGCTGCCTCGGCCTCCGCACGAATGGATGTACTAAAGACAGTGTAGCCTATCGGTTCTTTGAGGAAGGGCAACTCCTTCCAATCCTGAAGAGAGAGCATGATAAAGAATATCCATACGAAGAAGTAGACTACATTGCCCAGCGCGCCGCGCAACCAGGGCACGGTCTCGAAGACCACCGCGAAGGCAGCGATCAGCACCATGTAAGGCAGGGAGAAGGTGAAAAATGGTTTCAGCAACTCGCCCAGGTCCAGAGGGGCTTCTCCCTGGAGCAGCACCATAACTACTGCCGCGGCCCCCATGATCAGCACCAATACGAAGAGCACCAGGCAGTTGCTGATCCATTTACCGATCAGGTAGGCAGCCCGGCTGACCGGGGTGGTGGCGATGATCTGCCCCACACCGGTGCGGATGTCGCGCTGGATGCAGTCGCTGACCAGATAAAAGCCTAACAGGCTCAAGGATGTGTTTATCACCAGCACGGTCATTGTGCCGATCCAGGCCGAGTTGAATACACCTCTGTAGTTGGGCTGGAGCGAGATAGACAAAGTGCCGTTGTTGACCAGCACGCCCATAAAGATGATGGCTGCCAGGGTCAGCAAAAAGCGTATACTCCGGGCGCGCTGTAAGAAATCAGCCAGGGCCAGGTGGTAAAGAACACGCAGGGTTTTCATACTGGCCCTCCATTGCGTTGCGCTACCATCGAAAGGTACACATCCTCCAGGTTGGGGGTTACCTGTTTTGCTTCTGGGCAAGGCCGCGCCTCGGAGGCCACCCGCACCTCGATCCCATCCATACGCCGCATCGTGCCGCTGATCAGGAACTGCTGTTTGAGTGCAGGCAGCTCCTGGCTGGTGGCCATCCATTCCCACACACAGCCGTCCATCTGCTTGAGTAGCTGCTCCGGGTGGGCGCGGACTTTCAGATGCCCCTTGTGGATGATGGCAATATCCGTGGCGGTCGATTCCACATCCGAGACGATATGCGTGGAGAGGATGACAATCCGCTCGCCGGACAGGTCGGAGAGTAGGTTGCGGAAGCGTACCCGCTCCTCGGGGTCCAGCCCCACGGTTGGCTCGTCGACGATGAGCAGCTGTGGATCATTGAGCAGCGCCTGGGCGATGCCCACGCGCTGGCGCATTCCGCCGGAATAACCGCCCAGCGGCCTGCGGGCAGCATCGCGCAAGTTGACCAGATCTAGCAAAGCGGAAATTTTTTGACGGGCCTTATTGCCGCTCATGCCCTTGATAGCTGCCATGTATTCGAGGAACTCCTGGGCTGAAAGGTTGGGGTAGACGCCGAAGTCCTGCGGCAGGTAACCGAGCACCGAGCGCAGTGGCTCTGGATCTTTGACCACATCCCGACCGTTCCATAGAATGGTCCCCGTGGTGGGGGTGGTTATGGTTGCCAGCATGCGCATCAGGGTTGACTTACCCGCCCCGTTGGGACCCAACAGGCCGAGGATGCCCGGGGTCAGCTTCAGGTTAAAATCCTGCAGGGCTTGCACCCCTTTGTAAGCCTTGCTCAGGTTGTGAGTTTCTATAACAAGAGAATTGTTGGGTTGCATATTTCCTCCTATCAGAATTACTTTGGTTTTTAGTATTTAACGTTTTCTAGGTAATCAGACTGAGTTCTTCGAAAGCAACCCAATCCGATCGGTCTGTGACCTTATTCGAGGCAACATGGATTACGTCGATCTTATGAGCACAATCAAACTCCACCAGTTGGACCTGTTCTTTTATTGACCAGTAGTTGTACTGGTCTTCGGTTAATTGAAGCCTGGGTTGCATCTCTTTCAAGTTGTGGGATAGGTCTCCGTCTAAATTATTCGTTAAGAACAGAGTGCGAACAGTGGTAGCTTTAACACGCAGGTCGCATTCACCCTTATCTCTCAGGAAATACAGGCTGTCGCCTGGGCTCACCGGGTACGCAGTTGAATGTTCAAGATCAAAGTCTTTTACCAGCATGCATTTAACTCCGCTCAGGATTTTCTCCAGCTCGCCCGCAAATGGGTCCAAAAAAACAAGATGATTCATTCACTTCATTCCTCAATTCTTTGTCTAGATCTACTATATAGAAAAAATTCCCCAGGCACATCCATCGCCTGGGGAGTTATATGACATCCTTTGGATTATATTTTTTCTCATACCAAAGTAGGATACTCCTTAGCGGACTTAAAACTCTTTGTGCTGAAAGCGCCACAGTGCCACCAGGGTGAACACGAGGCTCAAGACAGCGGCGGAGATCACTTGCGAGACATCCGCGGCCGGCAAGGGCTGCCCTAGCGCTACCATCAGGGAGATTTTGTCCATACCCACCGGTAAGACATAGCCGACCTGTGGGAGACTCGCGGCGCTGAACATTCCCCCGATCATAACTCCGAAGGCGATCGCCAACACCGGCCCGCGCGATTCAAACAGGACACCAAGCAGGATCACCAGGCTCAAGTAGAAAATGAGCGCCAGCATAACCACGCCTGCTCCGGCCAGGAAAGGTAGCAGGGGCATCAGCTGGTGGGTCGTCAGGTAAGTCTGTACCATGGTGATTAACCCGGGCAGAACGACGATAAAGACCAGCGCGCCAATGGAGTCCGATAACAGCTTGCTCAGGACGAAAGCCAGGCGCGCCGCCGGCTTGGAGAGAATCCAGGACGCCGTCCCCGACTGCTTTTCCTGGATGATCTCGTCCTGGGCCAGGATGATCATCCCGATTGTGCCGGCTATCACTGCAATTTGGAAATAATACAGCATGTCTGGGATTTCAGGTGGGATCTGTTTCAGCGCCCGTAATAACCCTGGCACCCCATTAATGAGGGCTGGCCAGATCAAAATCCGCCCCCACCAGCGGCGGGTGCGGAACCATTCGCCCAGCTCTTTAGCAAGCATATTGCTAAACCCACCCAGCCAGCCGCTGCCCCTGGCTGGTAGCAATCCCTGGCGGGCAGCCAGGCGTAAATCGCGGGATACGTGAGGATGAGTTTGTACGGTCATTTCGAATTCTCCTTTCCAATCATTTCCAGGAATACTTCTTCCAGGTTATATGTCTTGCGCCCAAAGTGCTTCACCTTCAGGTTGCGGTCTTCGAGGATCAGCCTCAGGAGCAGATCTTCGGCCGCGGTTTCATCTGTTACACTGACCTGCCAGTCAATCTGGCCGTCTTGTGCCACCATACTCAGGTGTTGCACCCAGGGCTGGCCTGTCACGCGGCCTCGGGCCTCGGTGATGGCCGTTTCCACCCCACTCTTCAGGGTGATGGTATAAATTGAACTGCCACCATCGCCTTCCAGAAGTTGGTTAATGGGAGCTTCGGCGATCAGCGTGCCCCGGTTCAGGATAGCAACCGTATCGCTTACCCGCTGTACGTCTTCGAGAATGTGCGTAGAGTAAAAGATAGTGGTGTACTTGCGTAGCCTTTCCATGACCTCCAGGACATCGTGCCGACCCATCGGGTCGAGGGCAGCCGCTGGTTCATCCAGAATCAGCAGGTCGGGGTAGTTGACCTGGGCCTGGGCAATGCCTAGTCGTTGGCGCTCGCCACCTGAGAAGCCGCGCACCGGCCGGTCAGCCTTGTCTTCCAGACCGACCAGCTCGATCACTTCCTGCACGCGTGCTTCGAGCAGGTCTTTCGGTCCGCGATAGAAGAAGCGCGCCGTGTAGCCAATGATCTGGCGAGCGGTCATGTGCTCGTAGTAGCGTGGGTCCTGGGCAAGGTAGCCGATATGCTTGCGGATCTCTACGCTGTCGCGCCGCACATCATGCCCAAAGACAAAAGCCTGCCCCTGACTGGGTTTAATCAGTCCGAGCAGCAGCTTGATGGTGGTACTCTTGCCCGCCCCGTTGGGCCCCAGGAAGCCGAAGATTGAATTCTGCTTCACCGTCAAGTTGAGGTCCTTCAGGGCTTGCGCCTCTTTGTAGATCTTGCTCAGGTTGTGAGTTTCAATTACGATTGAATTGGGAGAGTCCATTTTTCTAGCTCCTTTCTGGATAAGAAACCTAATCTGTTTCTACTATAAAAGAAAAACTCCTCGGGCACATCCATCCACCGAGGAGTTGCAGGGTATCCTTTGAATTATTTTTTCTTAGCCTAAAGTTTTTCCTGGCCTTATACTAAAGTAGAATGCTCCGTTTATATCGAAACCAGTTTATGCTTGATTGCATAATTGATTGCCTCTGCCCGGCTGGAGAGCTGCAGCTTGGAGAGGATATTGCTGATGTGCGCTTTCACCGTGGTGATGCTGATGACCAATGCCTCGGCGATCTGCTGATTGCTCTGACCCTGCACGACGAGTTTAAGAACATCCATCTCGCGTTCGGTCAGGTCATATAGAGGCTGCTTGGTCGGGCGAGTCGCTTGAACCAGCACCCTGGCGGCTTCAGGGGATAGTGTCGACCTGCCTGAAGCAGCATCCCTGATCGCCTTGGCCAGCTCATCCGAAGTGACGTTCTTGATCAAATAGCTGATGGCGCCGGCTGCGAGCACGCCCTGCACCAGCTGCTCTTCTTCGAAGCTGGTCATAGCGATGATCTTTATCTCCGGGTAGTCGGCCAGGATTGCGCGGGTGGCGGCGATGCCATCCATCTCCGGCATCATCAGGTCCATCAAGATCACATCCGGTTGCTTTTCATGACAAAGATTGACAGCCTCTAAACCATTTTTGGCTTCCCCCACCAGCTCCAGATCGTCATAAGCCCGCAGGAACGTGGCCAGACCACTGCGCACCACATTATGGTCATCGACCAACATTACCCGGATCACATGAGAGGAGTTCATCGTATTCATAAGCTCAATCCTTCCGTTCTAATTTCCAATCCAGTACAACGGTTGTGCCCATACCCACTTGGCTCTCAATGGTCAAACAAGCGCCAATCGAATTAGCCCGCTCGCGCATGATGGCAATTCCTAAATGGTCGGGAGTGATCATGCCAACATCAAAACCAAGCCCATCGTCTTTAATCAACAGGTTCATTTGCCCCGCCTGGCATTCCATGCGAATATCCACCTGCCGGGCACCTGAGTGTTTGGCGATATTATTCAGCGCCTCCTGTGCCACCCGATAAAAAACAAGCTTGACTTCATGGGTCAGCTCGCAATCTCCCTTAATATCCAGAGATATCGGAACGCGCACTCGTCCGATGAATGCATCGGCCAACTGGGTGATGAGGGATTTGATATTCGCCCGCTCCAAGGATTCAGGGCGCATCTCCAGTAGCAGCGTCCGCATCTCTGCCAGTGCGCCGCGTGTCAACTGGCGCAGCTCTTCCAGGTTCTTCAACCCTTCTTCTGGATCACGCTTCCAGATGCGGGGGATGACGTCGGCGATGAGGTTGGCAGAAAACAGGGTCTGGGTAACGGCGTCATGCAGCTCGCGCGCCAGCCGACTCCGCTCTGCTGTAATGGCTGTCTGCTCTGCCTTTTCATACAGGTTGGCATTTTCAACAGCCACGCCGATCTGCTGCCCAATCGTTTTCAAGAGTGCGATCTGCTCCGGTGGATAGGTCCGGCTCTGATTCGTGCTGAGATTGAGCGATCCGACCAATCGACCTTTGGACATCAGCGGAATCGCAATAACCTGCTCAACCCCTAAAGTCGCCAGTCTCTCCTTCAAAGCGCCTTCCGTAGGCAACTCCACGAGTGACCAGATCACCGGTTCACCGCGTTGGCCTGCCACGCCGGCGGCACTCTGCCTCAAGGGTAACCTATCACCCAGATCGGCAAAGGTGGGTGGCAGCCCGCGAAACGCCATCACGCGGAGATAGGCCTCCCCCGCGCCTGTTTCTGGATTCGCTGCACCGCTATCGCTTCCCACGACTCGATAAGCGATGCCATGCTCCATCCCGGTCAGTTCCATAATTCGCTCCAGAGCGTCCGCCATGATCTCGTTGAGATTGAGCGAGCTACTCACACGTGCAGCGATGGCGTTGAGTGTGGCTAATTCATGGGTGCGCTCGGCTACTTTTTTCTCGAGGGAGGAATATGATTCATCCAGCTCAGACGACATTAAGTTGAATTGGTTAGCCAAGATTTCGATCTCGTCACCCGTCTTAACCTCAATTCGCTGGTCAAACTGGCCTGCGGTCACCTTCTCTGAGGCATTAATTAATTCTTGGATCGGATTAGTAATGTGCCTGACCCCATAGGCGGTCACCAGAACCGGCACAATCACGCCCAATCCCAGCAGGGCGTACAGGAGCTGCCGGTAGGGTAGGGAAGGCCGCATGACTTCGGTCCAGCTTTCCTCTTTAACTACGTTCCAAGGCACAAGACTACCTGAAAAAGTGTACAATGGTACATAACTGACCAATACATCCTCTTCTCCTTTACGGAACCGTCCACTCATACTCTCACTTTGAAGAAGCTGTTGAAGGTAGGCTTCTCCGGATAAATCTTTGCCCATTTCGGATGGATCCGTGGAAAAAATGATGCGTTGGTTCCCATCTACCATGTATACATTCGAGCCTAGATCCAGTTTGCTATATGCATTGCTGTATGATTCGTAATAGGCATTCTGCGTAGCCGGATAGATGGTAAAACAGTAATAATCCGCGCCTGCAAATTCACCCTGCGTACCATTCATCGATGCGGACATACAAAGGATTTCCTTCCCGCTACTTTCGATGTACCTAAGATCGCTATATGCGGCTTTGCCTGGATGATCGACCATAAAACGAAATTGGGGGGTATCTGACCAATCCTGGCCGACGACCTCGGGTTGATCAGGATGTGTTTTTACTACCTTCCCCTGTGCATCCACAAAATAGACACCACCGTCAAAAATATCGATGCCCTGCGCATGGTCAATGATATTCTGAGCGCGCACTTCGAGGGGCGCTTCTCTTTGATTATCGACTTGCAGGATAATCTTAACGATTATATGATTAGTTATGTCGAAGAATGCATTAAAGAGCGGTTGAGTTTTTGATTGGACAATTGCCCAATCTTGCTTAATTGCCAGGTCTCCGATCACTTTTTGATAGGAATAAAAAGTGAACCAGGCCACTGCCGAAAGGATGATCACCGTGGGCACGAAAGACCAGGCGATAATTTTGGTCCGCAGGCTGTTCCACCATTTCGTTTTCATACTGACTCCAGGATTTTCGTTATGGTGCAAACAAAGGGCGCTTCAATTCGGGCTGTTCATGATGGCTACAATGAGGGATTCTTATTCTCTATTAATCATAGCACGATTTTGAACAGGCAATGGTACATTTACTGGTCCAATTAAACCTTCTCGGTTTGATCGAAATATAATTTACCCCTGAGTTGACGGTTGGTTGGTGAACGATGCTACTGAATCAATTGATTGGAGGCGAAAGAGGGCAATTTATCGATTCGGGGTACAATATTATGAATGTCTCTGAGCTGCGGGAGTTATAGGAGGACGAATGTTCCGAAAGAAAATAGAGGCTCCACCCACCGTACCTGCTCCAGCCAGCACGTCTGTTGCATTGGACCGGATCACATCGGTTTTGAGTGCGGGCATCAACTGGAAAGGCAACCTGGGCGGCAGTGGAGGTGTGCGCATAGAAGGTACATTCGAGGGTGATATCGCCATGCGAGGCTTACTGGTTGTGGGTGAGACGGGCCGAGTGACCTGCCAATCCTTGCGTGCCAACACCGTCATCGTGGCGGGCGCTGTCAAGGGGGATATCACTTCGGAACGGTTGGAGATACGCTCCACGGGGAAGGTGTGGGGGAATGTGATCACGGTCTCATTCTCCACCGAGGAAGGGGCTTTCCTGCGCGGCCAGATCACCATGGAAGACAAGGTGGATATCGGTGTGGGGTCAGTGGCAGAAGGGGTGCCGGAGGAAGTGCCTCCGGAAAACACCTGAATTGTCTGACAACCTAAGGGGGGACAGTAGAAGAAATTATTAAGCGAATTTTGAAATTACAGGCTCATGGCGCAGCCGTCGGCACGCGGATCGCTGCCGCCGCACAGAACTCCGGTTTTTGCATCCCGGAGAATGATCTGACCACGGCCGAAGACTGAACGTG
>Ga0299912_10005236_pt1 | contig 10644 bp, 8 predicted proteins | sample RVTome_2_FD_207667 | JGI IMG/M metagenome (GOLD analysis project Ga0299912, IMG submission 207667) | Soil microbial communities from uranium-contaminated site in the Upper Colorado River Basin, Wyoming, United States - RVT95D214 (version 2) ... | reverse complement strand
AAAAGGATTGGTCTCCTTTACCTCATGTTCGTTATCGCTTTCTTTTTCAGCGGAGTTGTTCTCGGATTCTTTATGCGACTGCAGATGCTTGCGCCAGGCACCATGATGAAGCCGCAGACCTATAATTCTCTCTTTACGTTGCACGGGATCATCATGATCTTTCTTGTCGTCATCCCGGCGATTCCGACGATTTTCGGAAATTTCTTTCTCCCGATTCAGATCGGTGCCAGAGATGTTGCCTTTCCAAGGATAAACCTCTTATCCTGGTGGCTTTTTATCTCCGGAGCGATTATCGTCGTTATCTCCGTTTTCACTGGCGGAGGTCCACCCGATACAGGGTGGACATTCTATGCACCCTACAGTCTGCGAACGACCGTTAATGTTCCACTTGCTGTCTTTGGCGTCTTCGTCCTCGGCATGTCCTCCATTCTGACAGGAATCAATCTCGTAACAACGACTCACAGGCTTCGATGCCCTGGAATGACCTGGAATCGTCTACCCCTTTTTGTATGGGCGATTTATTCTACCTCATGGGTTCAAATACTTGTCACCCCTGTGATCGGAATTACTCTCGTCCTCATTATTATGGAAAGATTTTTTGGAGTAGGTGTATTCGACCCGGCCAAGGGAGGTGACCCCATTCTTTACCAGCATCTCTTTTGGATCTACTCCCATCCAGCAACCTATATCATGATTCTTCCCGCAATGGGTATCATCTCTGATGTAGTTCCGGTCTTTGCCAGGAAGAAGATTTTCGGATATATGGCGATTGCCATTTCCGGCGTTGCCATTGCAGCAGTAGGCTCTCTCGTCTGGGGCCATCATATGTTCGTCAGCGGACAGAGCGATTTTGCCAATCTCCTTTTCTCCCTTCTCACGTTTTTGGTAGCAGTCCCCAGCGCAATCAAAGTGTTTAACTGGGTTGCCACTTTGCACAAAGGCTCAATTATCCTCGAGCCACCTCTTCTCTTCTGCCTCGCTTTCATTTTCCTTTTCTCGGTTGGCGGGCTGACAGGTTTACTTCAGGGTGCTCTGGCAAACAATATGCATCTCCACGATACGTACTGGATACCCGGCCACTTTCACTATATCATTTTCGGCGGGATGGGATTTGGCCTTTTCGCAGCCTTTCATTACTGGTTTCCGAAGATGTTTGGCCGCATGTACAATCGAAAAACGGCAAACGTGGCATGGCTGATCATGCTCATTGGCTTTAACATCTTCTATTTTTCCATGTTGCTGCTGGGGTGGGAGGGTATGCCCCGAAGATACTATGACTATCTGCCTCAATTTCGGATGCTTCATCTGACGGCCACATTCGGTTCCTGGATTCTCATCGCAGGGCTGATTGTCATGTTTGCCAATCTCTTTCACGGCCTATTTAAAGGTCAAAAAGCGGAAGACAATCCCTGGGGCGGAGCCACTCTGGAATGGCAGATTCCTTCGCCACCGCCCACTGAAAATTTTGAGAAAATCCCGGTTGTGAGACGCGGTCCTTACGATTTTCAGGAGTATGATCATTATGGATGAAACGACAGGATTCGTTCTTGAAGAAGAGAAGGACACCACCGGCGCAAAATTAGGCATGTGGCTTTTTCTCCTCTCAGAAATCCTGCTCTTTGGAGGACTGTTCATCCTCTATTCTGCTTATCGCTATAAGAATCCTGTCGATTTTCATCACGCCTCGAGGGAGTTAGAAGTCATCCTTGGAACTTTAAATACTCTTATCCTCTTGACCAGCAGTTTGACAATGGCAGTTTCCATTTCCGCTATTCAAAAGGGGCAGCGCAAATTATCTATCTATTTGCTAATGGCCACGATGGCTTTCGGCCTCCTGTTTCTTGTGAACAAAGGCATTGAATGGGGTGCTAAGATTGACCATGGAATTTATCCCAATTCTCCGATCCTTTTGTCGCGCCCGAAGGGCGAGGTTCTCTTCTTCGGTCTTTATTATGTCATAACAGGCCTCCACGGGCTCCATGTGCTTGTCGGAGTCTGTGTCCTGTCTGTGATGTTGATCCTTTTGCTAAAAGAGAAGATCAATCCGGCCTATTTTGTTCCGTTGGAAAACTCTGGATTGTACTGGCACCTGGTTGATATCATTTGGATCTTTCTTTATCCGTTGTTCTATTTGATCACCTGAACAAGAAGCCAACCCCTTCCCCCCTTGCGGGGGAAGGCTGGGATGGGGGGAGGCGACTTTTTGAATGAAACCAGAAGAAGAAATTCGGAAGGCGAGGTATAAGACCTACGTACTTGTCTGGATGACATTGGTCATACTTACAGGAATGACGTTGAGTGCTGCAGGCATGGAACTTGGCCGCTGGACTGTTCTCATCGCTTTGTCGATCGCGGGAACCAAGTCTGGATTGGTCCTGAATTATTTCATGCACCTTAAATCTGAGAGATTGCTTATATTTAAAGTCATTATTCCGCTTGTTCTGGCGGTTTTCCTTGTATTCATCATTCTGACCTTTTCGGATGTAGCTTTTCGATGAGGTGAACGGATGCCAATTCTTTCAGGGGCAACGGGTTTATCGGGCAAAGTCGTAAATGATGTCTTCTTCTATATTCTGGTGATCTGTGTTTTCCTCCTGGGGCTGATCACGTTCCTGATGGTCTATTTTGTCATCCGTTACCGTCGGGAAAAACATCCTCAGCCTGCGGATATCGAAGGAAGTACGTGGCTGGAGATTACCTGGACGGTCATACCGACACTGATCGTTCTGACGATGTTCTATTACGGGTTAACTGGCTTTCAATTCTTGAAGAAGGTCCCTGAAGGAGCCATGGTCGTCAAGGTGATTGCCCGCCAGTGGTCCTGGCTTTTTGAATATGAAAACGGGATCCAAGATACAGAGCTAAGAGTTCCTGTGGGAAAGCCGGTCAAATTGCTCCTAACATCACAAGATGTGATCCATGGCTTTTATGCGCCCGCCTTCCGGATTAAGCAGGATGCTGTGCCAGGAATGACTACCCATTTATGGTTTCAGCCTACAGAGGGTGGAACATTTGACGTGATGTGCTCGCAGTATTGCGGACTCGAACATTCTCACATGCTTACGAAGATCGTAGCCCTTCCTGCAGTTGAGTTTACAAAGTGGTATCAGAGCAAAAAGGTGGCAATAGCGATAAAGGGTCCGCCTCCTGCATTTCAACTCTATCAGCAAAAGGGATGCCTCGCCTGTCATAGCATCGATGGAACACCGCGGGTAGGGCCAAGCCTTAAGGGTCTTTTCGGAAAAACGGAGAGGGTTGTGACGGCGGGTAAAAAACGAACGGTCGTAGTCGATGAAGCCTACATTCGGAAATATATAGTAGAGCCCAATGTCGATGTCATAGAAGGATTTCAACCTATCATGCCCAAAATAAGTCTAACTGAGGACGAGCTTAAAGCACTCGTCGAGTTCATAAAGAGCTTGAAATGATGATGGTACAGCCCCTAAGAAATGTCAGGAGGTTTTCGAAGGACCAAGCCTGCGCATGGGGAGAATGGTTCACGATTCTCCTTGATCTTGCAAAAATAAAGATCTCTCTCCTTGCAACGCTTACCACGGCAACAGGATATCTCCTCGCAACGGGAAAGATCACGGTCCAGATGTTGGTGCCAACAGCAGCCGTTTTCCTTCTCGCATGCGGATCCTGTGCACTCAATCAATATCAGGACAGAGAAATCGACCAATGGATGGAGAGAACAAAATGCCGGCCCATCCCTTCGGGAAAGGTGAATCCCGATGCTGCTCTTTGGATCTCTATGGCCTTGATCCTCTCAGGCTCTTTCATCCTTTTTTACGGGACTAAGGATCCAGCGCTGGGGTTGGGCGGCCTATTTGCTGTTCTCTGGTACAATCTGTTTTATACGCCCCTTAAGCACAAGACAGCATTTGCAGCAGTGCCAGGTGCATTGATCGGCGCGATTCCCCCCACCCTGGGATGGGTATCAGGCGGGGGCAGCATTCTTGACCCTCGGATATGGGGAGTAGCTTTCTTCTTTTTTATCTGGCAGGTACCTCACTTCTGGCTTCTTCTATTAGACCACTCAGAGGACTATAAAAAGGCAGGACTTCCTTCCATCACCCAATTGTTTTCGACAAGACAGATCAAGAGAATTATGTTCGTTTGGCTTTTATCGACGGGGATCTCCGGCCTCTCCCTCCAATCATTTGGCCTTATCAATTTCCATTGGGTTTACCTTTTCTTACTCGTTGCCACCTCCTGGCTCATCTGGAACGCAATCCATTTTTTCAGATCCTATTCTCAAAGAACCACTTTAAGGATAGCCTCCATGAAGTTGAACATCTACGCACTCGTTGTTCTCTTCCTCCTATCCGCGGATAGATTATTAAGTTTGTAGTTCGGAGTTAAGAATTTGGAACGCTCTGACAACAACCTTTTCTAAAAACATTGATTTTGACTTGACAGACTTGCAGCCATGCGAATAGACTGAAAATATGAAAATGGGACTTCGTCTTTTTTTTATTATTCTCTTAATTCTTCTTCTTGCCACCATCGCATGGTACCGTTTTCGAGTTCCGATGAAATCTCTCTTTTTCTCTCTCTTTCCAATTTTGGAAAGTGAATCCGTTGATCAACCTGTCCGTTTCAATCATATTCACCACAAGGAAGTGGCCAAGTTGAACTGTTTTTTCTGCCACCAATATGTCAGTGAACATCGTGTCGCGGGGATTCCAAACATCGAGCTCTGTCGGGCCTGTCATTCGAGCGATGCGATCAGTAAGAGACCCGAGGCATTGAAAGTCGTCGAGTATGTGAAGGCAGGCAAAAAGATTCCTTGGCAGCGGATGTATCAACTCCCAGCCTTTGTTGTCTTCCCTCACTGGATTCATATTCAAAACCATATCGATTGCTCCACTTGTCATCGGCTTACTGGGGTAAGTGATACACCCGTAAAAATGGTCGATCGAAATTATATGGAGTGGTGCATTGATTGTCACAAAAAGAGAGGAGCGGATACCGATTGCTACACATGCCACTCCAGCTGATGAAAGATGAATGGGGTGATAGGGAGGTAGGGGAATGGGGCGATGAAAGTCAGTAGGCGAGATTTATTGAAGATGATAGGGGCGGCTACTTTTGGAATGGCCTTGCCCGATAAACTTCTCTATGCCCTTCCCAAAGAAGGCGAATGGATTCCTGATGAAGAGTACTGGTCAACAGGTGTTTGTCTTCAATGTCCGAGTGGCTGTGGCCTCCGCATTCGCTCAGTCAATCATTGGCCGGTCAAGCTGGAAGGGATAAAAGATTACCCGATCAATCGAGGGCATCTCTGCCCCAAAGGCCAGTCCGGTCTTCAAGTCCTTTATGATCCTGATCGGATCCGCCATCCCTTAAAGAGAAAAGGCAAGAGAGGTGGTGGGGATTGGGAAAGGATCTCCTGGGAAGAAGGGATCAACCTCGTCACCCAGAGACTGAAGGCTCTTCGTCAAGAAGGGAGACCCGAGGGTCTCATGATCTGGGGAGGCCGGTATCGCGGTCACATGGCTGAACTGACGGCCCGATTCTTGGAAGCCTATGGTTCTCCCAACCACCTCGGAAATCCGGCCAGAGGTTCTGAAGGCGTACTGAAAGGCCATTTTTTCACCATGGGAGTCAAGGACTTTCTTGCGATTCACTGGGAAGAGACAAATTATGTCCTTTCTTTTGGAGCCAGTCTTTTGGAAGCGTCCCGGCCCTCTCTGCGGAACCTCTGGGGTTATGGATTTTTGCGGAGAGGCAGACCTGGAGTCAGGGGCAAACTTGTTCAGATTGAACCGCGATTCTCCGTAACAGCATCAAAGACCGACCAGTGGATCCCTATCCATCCGGCATCCGACGGGGCACTCGCTTTAGGAATTGCCCATTGGATCATCAAAGAGAAAAAGTATGATCGAAACTTTATCGACCACCATACATTTGGGTTTGAGGATTGGAGAACTCCAGATGGAAAACCTCGAATGGGTTTTAAAACACTCGTGCTTAATGAATATTCGCCCAAACAGGTTTCTCAAATCACCGGAGTCCCTGAAGAAATCATCGATAAGATCGCCCGAGAATTTTCATCTCACCCTCCCGCGATCGCCATCTCCGGAAGAGGCGTCGGTATGCAGACCAACGGTACCTATGCGCAGATGGCGATCGATAGCTTAAATGCACTGGTTGGCTCGATCGATGGGCGGGGAGGCCTTTTGCTTCAGAGAAGGCCTCCTTTTCAAAAATGGCCCACCGTCCGGAAAGATAGAATCGCGGAAAAGGGCCTTGCCCAGCCTCGAATGGACGGGGCTGGAAAGATGCCCTTCCCTTTTGCTGAAGAAGTTTCTTATATCCTTCCCGAGAGGATCGAAAGACGCGAACCCTATGCCCTTGATACCCTCTTCTTCTACTACACCAACCCTCTTTTCAGCCTTCCCGAACCTGAGAAATTTCGCAATGCATTGGACAGGATTCCTTTGATCGTCAGTTTCTCGCCATTCATGGATGAAACGACCGAGTTCTCCGATTTGGTCCTTCCTGACGGAACTTATTTTGAACGCTGGCAGGACGACCACGTCGAGCCAGGGTTGGGATTCCCGATGTTCGGGCTGCGAACTCCTATCATTGAGCCGCCCCTTTATGATGTCAGGAATACAGGCGATGTCATCATCGAAATCGCAAAGGGTCTGGGGGGAACCATCGCTAAGTCATTTCCGTGGAAGGACTTTCAAGGAGCCCTGTCAGATGCGATCAAGGGTGTATTTGCATCGAAACGAGGGTCCATCAAGGCCGATGATTTCGATGAATTTTGGAAGGCCTTAATTGAGCGGGGAGGCTGGTGGGATCCTCCTTATGTTTTCGGAATGTGGAAGAAAAGGTTTGATACCCCTTCAGGGAGATTTGAATTCTACTCTCAAATAATGGAACGAGGCCTGAAAGCCATATCCGCGAAGAGCCCGAAGGGATTGGACCAAATCATCGAGGAATTGAAGATTGAAGCAAGAGGGGACAAGGTCTTTCTCCCCCATTTCGAAAAACCCCGTTCCATTGGAGACGAAAAAGAGTATCCCCTTCACCTCATCACCTACAAGCTGATGACTATGGCTGAAGGAAGAGGAGCCAATCAACCTTTTCTGCAAGAGATTGTTGGGCCCCATCTGTATGAGAGATGGGATTCCTGGGTGGAGATCAATCCAGAAACAGCCGGACGCATAGGCATTAATGACGGAGATCTTATATGGGTGGAGTCAAAATGTGGAAAGGTGAAGGTGAAGGCAAGGCTTTTTCCTGGAACAGACCCGATGTGCATCCATATTCCGTACGGTCAGGGTCACACGGCTTATGGCCGTTGGGCAAAAGGAAGAGGCATCAACCCAAATGATCTCCTTGTGAGAGAATATGACTATCTGGGTGGATTTGTCTCTTACTTTTCAACGAGAGTGAAAATCTATAAGACATGAGTTTAAGATGGGGAGATAGGGAAATAGGGAGGTGGGGTGATGGCGAGGTAAGGAGCTGAAACTCAGGTTTGGTTAGAGTTTGCAGTTCAGTGTGGCTATCTGGAAGCTGAAGCTGGGCAAGAACTATCGGTTTCTTATGATAGTATTTTGGGCAAGATTGTTAGTTTGATCAATAATCCGGAACCTTGGCTGCTTCCTGGAGCGAAGCGACGCTAAGTTCGTAGTAGGGTAAGATGGGGTGCTCCCTATCTCCCCATCCTCCTATCTCCCCAAGGTTATTTCATAGACGGACACGGATAACGGACGCGAGGTAAAAAATGTACCGCTGGGGAATGGTGATCGATTTAGATAAATGCACAGGTTGCCAGGCCTGCGTGGTGGCCTGCCGACAGGAAAATAATATCCCCTTTGTGGGGGAGGAGAATGCCAGGCTGGGAAGGGGAAAATTCTGGATGAATCTCATCCATGAGATCAAAGGGAATTATCCTCATGTGGAGATGCGCTTCATTCCCATACCTTGCATGCACTGCGATAAACCGCCTTGTACTAAGGTCTGTCCCGTCGCCGCGACTTACAAAAATCCTGAAGGGATTGTCGCACAAGTCTATCCCCGCTGCATCGGGGTCCGGATGTGCATTTCCAACTGCCCTTACACTGTCCGCTATTTCAATTGGCATCCACCTTCCTGGCCGGAAGAGTACAAGAGAGGGTTGAATCCGGACGTCTACCCCCGAAGAAAGGGAATTACCGAAAAGTGTAATTTCTGTATTCAAAGGATTCGAAAGGCGAAGATGCAAGCAAAGAAAGAGAACCGAAAGATCAGGGATGGCGAAGTTATTCCCGCTTGCGTAGAGACCTGTCCGAGCGAAGCCATTTACTTTGGAGATCTAAATGACCTGAAGAGTAGAGTCTCCAGGCTCTCTAAGAGCAAGCGTGCCTTTCGGCTAATGGAGGATCTTGGCACCGAGCCCAAGGTATATTACCTGAAGGAAGGGGAATGGTATGATGGATAATGAGGCTGTTGCCGAAAAACATAGCCGGCTCATCGAACCACTGACCCGATGGTCTAAGAGTTCTGTGATCTTGACCAGCCTGCTTTCAGCGATTGTTCTCTGGTCAGTCTTCGCTTTCGTCTGGCAATTCATAAAGGGTTTAGGAGAAACGGGGATGGGTCACCCCATATCTTGGACCCTCTATCTCGTCAATTTCGTCTTCTTTATCGGAATCAGCCACGCAGGTGCATTGGTCTCAGCCGTCTTGAGGATTACTCATGCCCGATGGGGAACCCCGTTCGGTCGAGCCGCAGAGGCCGTAACGGTATTTGCTTTGGCTGCCGGTCCGACGAACATTCTTTTCGATTTGGGCCGGTCCATTCGATTCTACTGGGTGGCCATCCATGCACAGTTCAAATCGCCCCTCATATGGGATTTTACCTGCATCATGACCTATTTTATCGTCAGCAATATCTTTCTTTACGTTCTTATGATTCCGGATATCGCTTTCCTCAGGGATCGAATGCCTGGCCGGCGGTGGCTCTATAAGCCCCTTTCCCTGGGATGGGCCGGAACAGAAAAGCAATGGCTATCTCTGGCAAAAGTCATTGGCTTCTTATGCATTGCTGTCATCCCCATTGCCGTAAGCGTCCATACGGTCGTCTCCTGGGTCTTTGGAATGCAGACGCAGCCGATGTGGCACAGTTCGATCTTTGCCCCCTACTTTGTGACCGGTGCCATCTTCTCAGGCATTGCAACGATTATCATTGTGACGATTGCCCTCAGAAAGGTTTACCATCTCGAGCAATACATGAAACCTTACCATTTCAACAACCTCGGGCTACTTCTCCTGGTCTTTACGTTGCTTTGGTTCTACTTTACTTTTACCGAACACTTAGTTGCTGTTTATGGCGGGGATTCCTTTGAGCTGGCGGTCTTCTGGAGCAAATTCACCGGGAAATATGCTCCTCTCTTCTGGACGATGGTGACGCTCTGTTTCGTGATCCCTTTCCCCATCCTGGTATTCAAACGCACCGTTCCCGGGCTGCTCATCACCTCCATCTCTATTGTCATCGGGATGTGGTTGGAGCGTTTTCTCATCATCATCCCGTCCTTCTCTCAGCCCCGTCTCCCCTACCTCCGTGGCGCTTACATGCCATCATGGGTCGAATGGTCCATGACGGCAGGCCTCTTTGCCGGTTTCACTCTGGCTTTTGTCCTCTTCTCTAAATTTTTCCCCGTCGTCTCAATCTGGGAAACGGAGAAGGAGCCAAAGGAACCGGAAGAAAAACTGTCAAAGGAAGCGGTGGGCTATTAAAAGAAATTATACCGGAAAAGAAAGTTGTGAAAGATTATGAAGTCGAACATAAATTTGAGCGGATTGGACAGCGAGCCATGATCCTGAATGCCTGTCAGTTGCGGTTCCCCAAGAAAATAGCTACAATAATAGCGGCAATAGCGAGAGGAACAGCAACAGAATAAGAAGAAGAACTAATCCTAATGGCTATTGAAGGCGTCACCGAACGCAAGGAGACAGAAAATGTTCTGGAAAAGAACCATAACAAGATCCCAGGAATACGCCGAGAGCATCATCAACACCGTGCGTGAACCCTTAATCGCTCTGGATCAAGATTTAAGGGTGGTTTCCGTCAGCCGTTCCTTCTATGAAGTCTTCAAGGTAAAACCTGAAGAGACTGTGGGGCAGCTTATTTATGACCTGGGCAATAAACAGTGGGATATCCCCAAGCTGCGGGAACTACTGGAAACCATCCTTCCCCAAAAAGCAACCTTTGATAACTATGAGGTTGAACACGATTTTGCTACCATTGGCAGGCGCATAATGCTTCTGAATGCCCGGCAAATTCAAAGAGTGTTAGGCAAAGAACGGATCATCCTCCTGGCCATTGAGGACATCACCGTGCGCAGGGAGATAGAAAATGGGCTGGAAAAAGCCCGGAAAGAACTAGAAGTAATTAAACAATCCGAAGATGAAGCCCGCGAATACGCCGAGAGTATCATCAACACCGTACGTGAACCCTTAATCGCTCTGGATCAAGATTTAAGGGTGGTTTCCGTCAGCCGCTCCTTCTATGAAGTCTTTAAGGTAAACCCCAAAGAGACCGTGGGACAGCTTATTTATGACCTGGGCAATAAACAGTGGGATATCCCCAAGCTGCGGGAACTGCTGGAAACCATCCTTCCCCAAAAAACAACCTTTGATA
>Ga0299912_10005235_pt1 | contig 10645 bp, 8 predicted proteins | sample RVTome_2_FD_207667 | JGI IMG/M metagenome (GOLD analysis project Ga0299912, IMG submission 207667) | Soil microbial communities from uranium-contaminated site in the Upper Colorado River Basin, Wyoming, United States - RVT95D214 (version 2) ... | reverse complement strand
CCCCATATGCCGTTGATCTCCAGGGTCGGGCGGGCCCAGGTCCGTTCGTAAGTGTTGAATCCGGGCTCCCCGAAAACGGAGACCGACCCTGGCTCGCGCAGAAACTCAGCCTCCCGGAAAGGAATTCGGGCCATCTCGGCTTTCTCCTCTGCGGTGAGGCGGCGGACCTTGTCGTAGAACCCCTCCACCGTGATCCTTCCCTCCCGGTCGTGCAGTGAATCCAGGATCTGGACCAGGGCATGGATGGGGTTCGCCACTGCCCCGCCGTAGGTGCCGGAATGGAGGTCATGATCCGGCCCCTGGATATCGATGAAAACCGCGCTCAACCCTCGGGTGCCAAGCACCAGGCCCGGGTGGTCCTCGCTCCACTGGCCCCCGTCGGCGCTGAACACCATGTCGCAGGAAAAAAGATCTTTATGGGCCGATATAAAAGGCTGCAGCTGGGGACTTCCGATCTCTTCCTGGCCTTCGAAAAGGAATTTCAGGTTTAAGGGTAACCTCCCGGCGGTCTTGAGCATGGCCTCGACGACGGTAAGGGGGATGAAGAGGTTTCCCTTGTTGTCCGATGCCCCGCGGGCGTAGATTCGGCCGTCCTTGATGACCGGCTCAAAAGGAGGGCTGTCCCACAGGTTCAGGGGGTCAACCGGCTGGGTGTCGAAATGGCCGTAGATCAAAACGGTCGGCTTGCCCGGGGCATGGAGCCACTCCCCGTAGACCACCGGATGGCCGCCCGTGGGCATGATCCGGACGGACTCGACCCCCGCATCTTTCATGCGCTTTTCCACCCACTGGGCCGCCCGCTGTACCTCGGCCGCGTGCGCGGGCAAAGCGGATATGCTGGGAATCCGCAAAAATTCCATCAGTTCGTCGATAAATCGTTCCTTGTTCTGAAACAAATAAGTCTCCCACGGGGCCATGACTCTGGTCTCCTGTCTCTCGGGGTTTTTTCTGAGAACGGATAAGAATTGAAAATATATTACCCTGGAATGGGCAAGATTCCTAGCGGGGAAAATCAGGAGGCAGGTTTAAAAAAAGAGGAGCAGTTCTCTTTGCCCCTTCGCTCCCATTTTCTTCCTCAACTTTTTTAGAGCGGACGAACCCACTGCACCGCTCCCCTCACCACAAAAACCCGCAGCGTGTTGCCATTCGGGTCGCAGGGGAAGAGGAAGAAGCCAAGCCCATTGGAACTGAAACAAACGGTGGACCCCGCGATTACTTCTCCATCTTTAAAGGTTACTTCAACTTTCCGTCCGTGTATAGGGACGGCATACGGAAAGGTCTTTTGCTCTTGATACTTCGGGTCGCCCGCAAAATCGCGGACGATGAACACCCCTTTCAATTCCGGGATTCGAATCTCCACCATTTGCCCCGTATCTTTGGCTTCCACCGGCGAGATATGGAAAATGTCCTTGTTGGGGAAAAAATTCTTGGTGTATCCCTTGACCATCCGTCCGTTGGCATAGCGGGCAACAATTTTTGCCGGTTCCATCTCCATCCCTCGTTTGGTGGATTCAATCCCCTGAATACTAGAGGCAAAAACTATGCCGCTCGAGGGAAGGTTTATATTCTTATAAGCTTTGGAATTTATGTGAGTTTGGAAGAGATTTATGGACGGCAGCGATTAGAATTGGAATGGGTTCTATGGAAAAATGGATCCTCGGCCTTTACAGTTTTACAGAGTCGACAGCGCATCAACTCTCCTCCTTCCTAACCTAAAGTTCCTGTCTTTCTTAGCATTGAACAATCAACACTGAACCCTAATGATTCAACACTGGGGCTCCCGTACCCTCCTCCCCCGCGTCTTCTATCCCGTCATCCGGTCTTTCGCCCCGCTCCTCGCCCCTCAACTCCTGTTCCGCTCTTCCTTTTTTCAGATTTTCAATAATCGCCTCCCGGACCCTTCTCATCAAATCTTTCAATTCCCGATGGGACAGGTCCCGGGTGGGGATGGGTTCGCCCATGCGGATGTGCATGGTTCCGGGCCAGAAGCACCACCCGTGCCGGGGAAGCATCTCATACGTTCCGGTAATAGAAACCGGAACAACCGGGAATTTGGAGTGCTGGGCCAGGAGAAAGGCCCCGCGTTTGAAATCCTTTACCTCCCCGTCCGGGCTCCGGGTTCCCTCGGGGAAGACAATGATGGAAATCCCTTTCTTGAGAAGGGAAGGGGCCTTCTTCAGGCTCCTGAGCGCCGACTGAGCACTCTGTCGGTTGATGAGAATATGGTCGGAAAGGTAAAGGAACCAGCCGAAGATGGGGAACCAGAGGAGGGATTTTTTGGCCAGGAACCGCACCGGGAAAGGGGCAGCGGAAATGAGCGCGGGTATATCCAGGATGCTGGCGTGGTTGGAGACCAGAATATAGGATTGATCTTTCTTCAGGTTCTCCATTCCTTCCATGTGCAGGTGAATGCCGTTGGTCCGGAGAAGCCAGTCGACCCAGAGGCCCTGGAAGAAGGAGGGCCATCGGCGGGAGCGGTCCAGGAAACAGCTGACCAAAGCCGGCGGGCCGAGAATGGCGGTGTAAACGGCGGCGGATAGGATCAGGAATAAAGCGCGAAGAAAAGCAGGAGGTTTGAAGGGGCGAGAATGATTCATGATGAATCAACAGGCGTAGGGGCGGGTTTGAAACCCGCCCCTACAGGTCATTTTTTCAAGAACCCTATTTCTTGAAGGACATGTCGTACACTACCAGGCGTTCGTCGGTTCGGGCCTTCCAGTTCACCCGTTCGTTGACCCCGTAAATGTCCACCTGCTGGTAGGTCCAGGCCCAGGGGACTTCTTCCTTGATGAGTTTCACCGCATCGGAATAAATCTTCTGCCGTTTCTTGGGGTCCATGGTGCTGATTCCCTGATCGATCAAAGCATCGAGCTTGGGGAAAGAAACATTGCCGAGCAGTTTTCCCGTCCTCATCAGGGGGTTGATGGTGAAATCGGCGTCGAAGCTGGTGTTTCCCCATCCCAGGAGGTAGGCCGGTGCGGCATTATGGGCATACATCATGTTGTTCATGTAGTGCCCCCACTCGTGGGTCTTCACGTTTGCCCGAATCCCGATCTTCCGCAGGTCGCCAGCCACTGCCTCGGCCATTTCCTTATCGTTCAAATACCGGCCGCTGGGGGAATTGATGATGAAATCAAAGCCATTGGCGTACCCGGCCTCGGCCAAAAGTTTTTTGGCTTTTTCCGGATCGTAGGCGTATGGCTTGACCGACGGATCATACCCGAAATGTTTATCGGTCAGAGGAGAGCCCAACAGGATGCCGTTGCCGTCCAGGATTTTCTTGATGTTGGTCGGCATGTTGACCCCCATGGCAATAGCCTGGCGCACTCTTTTATCCGCTTGAGGCCCTGGCTTGGTGGTGTCAAAAGCCATGAAGATGACCCGCACACTGGGGGCTTTGGAAACATAGGAACGGCCCTTCCAGTCCATCAATTTCATGAGATGGGGGGGAATATTGGTAATGATATCGGCCTCCTGGGTCTGCAGGGCGGCTACGCGGGTAGTGGCTTCTGGAATGGGGCGAAACATGACCTTTTTGATCTTGGGCGCCCCACGGAAGTATTGTTGATTCGCTTCCAGAAGGATGTGATCGTCTTTTACCCAGCGGACAAACTTATAAGGCCCCGTCCCGACCGGGTTCAGGGCGAAGTGAGCTGGACCCTTTTCCTGAAAGTATTTGATGGGAAGGGGCTGGCCGTAGATGCACATCATAGCGTCCATCACCGGGTAGGGGTCTTTGGTGTGGATGCGGAAGGTGTAATCATCCATGACCTCCACCTTCTCGATGACTCCCTGGAAGACCGTCTGTCTGAGCTTGAGTTTGGGGTCAGCCAAGCGCTCGAATGTAAATTTGAAGTTTTCCGCTTTGCAGTCTTCCCCGTTGTGAAATTTCACCCCCTTTTTGATTTTGAACTCCCAGGTCCTGTCGTTGACAATCCGGTAGGATTCGGCCAGAAGGGGCTCCCTCTTGATATCGGGAGTCCTCTGCAAAAGGGTGTCAAACAGCTGGATGTGGAGGTTCCAGGCGGGGGTTTCCATGTGATTGTGCGGGTCCATGGTCGTCGGGTCGACGCCCTGGACAATGACGATGGTGTCCTTGTCCCGGGCCGCATAGGCCGGGCCGAAGCCCAGCGCGACGAACATCAGGATAAAAGACAACAAAAATACCTTTTTCATAAACCCATCCTCCTTCTCGTTTATTTTCATCCCCATAGATGACTATTTATTGCTTAATGAATCCGCACAACCTTCCGGCAACAATTCTCTGAAATCCCCCCCAACCCCCCTTTAGAAAAGGGGGGCGAAGGGGGGATTTCGGAGATTGACTGGCTGTAATCATCAGCCCTTTGGGCCGAGGTTTTGCTGAGCTATATTCCTGTCCTTCCGTTTCTTTTTTTTAGGAATGATCCGTGTTTATCCGTGTTCATCCGTGTCCCATTCAATCTTTTCTCTTTAGGTCTTTTTATTATATAGAATCTGTGTTCCTCTGCGTTTATCTGCGTCCCATTAGGCTTTTATAGCTGCGTCAGCCGCGGATCCAGCATGTCCCTGAGCCAGTTCCCCAGAAGATTGATCCCCAGGACGACCAGCATGATCACCAAGCCGGGGAAAGTGGCCAGCCACCAGGAAGTGACCAGGTAAACCCGCCCGTCAGCCAGCATCCCCCCCCAGGTTGGCGTCGGCGGCTGGATCCCCAGGCCGAGGAAGCTGAGCGCCGCCTCCATGATGATCATCCGCGCCATTTCCAGGGTGACGATTACGATGATCGGCGGGACCACATTGGGAAAAAGGTGTCTGAAAATGATCCGGCCGTTGGAGCCGCCCAGGGCTTTCACCGAGGTAATGAACTCTTTTTCCCGGAGGGACAATACTTCCGCGCGGACGACCCGGGCATAGATCACCCAGCCGGTGATTCCCATGGTGATGATGATGTTTTGCAGGTCGGGGCCGAGTACGGCGATGATGGCGATGGCCAGGAGGATGAAGGGAAAGGCCAACTGGACGTCGGCGATGCGCATGAAAATATTGTCCACCTTTCCCCCGTAAAAGCCGGAGAAGAGGCCGATGAGGGTCCCCAGGACCGCTGACAGGGCAACCGCGGAAACGCTGACCACGATGGAAATTCGGGCCCCGTAAATCAACCGGCTGACGATATCCCGCCCCAGGTGGTCGGTTCCCAGGAGGTAGTTGGGGTCCGCCCCTTCTTGCCCCACGGGAGGGATGAGCCGTTTTTCCACATCCTGCAGGATCGGGTCATGGGGGGAAATCACCGGGGCAAAAACCGCGGAAAAAATGACCCCCAAAACCATAATCAGGCCGAAAACCGCGCTCTTGTTCTCAATCAGTTTTCGCAAAATTTTCCGCCAGCGCATGGCCCGTCGATCCTCGGCCATGAAATCCAGGCCTTTGGCGGCACTCTCTACACCATCCATTAAAGCTATCCTTCTATACTGAACGACTTAGTAAAGTAATCATTGCAAGGAGCGAATCGACACGGCAATCTCATAAGATTGATTCGTAGCCTTTATATCTCTTTGTAATCTGTACTACTATTTTGCAGACTCTTTAAATTATGCAAAGATAATTCTATTTAGCCAATCACCCGCTGAAAGCCCCCCTAACCCCCCTTTAATAAAGGGGGGCGAGGGGGGATTTCTGGAAGGCGTGTTGTCTTTGGCAAAACTCACTATTTTGGTTGCGGCTCGGCCGCGCTTTGTAATCTGTAGATAAGCAGTTTCCGTTTTTTCGCTATGCTCTATGCGCCTTCTCAATCTCACCCCAGCTTCACTCTTGGATCCAGATACGTATATAGAAGATCAACGACGAGATTCACCAAGACAAAGATCGAAGCCAGGAGGAATACGGCGGCCTGTACGACCGGGTAATCCCGGTTGTAGATCGCTTGAACCGCCAGCCGCCCCACTCCCGGCCAGGCAAAGATGGTTTCGGTGATGACCGCTCCCCCCAGGAGGGTCCCCAGCTCCATGCCGATGATGGTTACCACCGGGATCGCGGCATTCTTCAGGGCGTGCTTCAAAATAACCGTCCCCGGGTTCAACCCTTTGGCCTTGGCGGTCTTCATGTACTCCTGCCCCAGCACTTCCAGCATGCTGGACCGCATCATCCGGGCGGTCCGGGCCATGGTGAACATTCCCAGGGTAATGGCGGGAAGGACCAGATGTTGAACTTCCCCTCGCCCAGACGAAGGAAACCACTGGAGCGTCACGGAGAAAATCAGGATCAGCATGATCCCCAGCCAGAATACGGGGGTGGATTGACCCAAAAGGGCCCCGGTCATTCCGACGTGATCCAGCAGGGAATTACGGCGGATCGCCGAAATAATCCCCACGGGAATGGCCACGAGGAGAGCGATGACCATGGCGGCGAGCGTCAGCTGGATGGTGGCCGGCATGCGCTCCATGACCAATTCCAGAGCGGGCTGGCTGTGGCGGAAAGACTGGCCGAAATCTCCCCTGAGGGTTCCTTTGAAGAAGCGCCAATACTGCACAACAATCGGATCGTTGAAGCCCATTTCCTGGCGGAACTGGGCCACCTGTTCAGGAGTGGCGTCCATGGGCATCAGCAGGGCTGCGGGGTCTCCCGTGAGGTGGAGAATGATGAAGACCACCAGGGAAATGCCCACCAGAACAAAAATGGAATGGAAGAGCCGCTTTAAAATGTACCCCTTCATGACCCCGCTTCAAGAGCCGAAAGATTTTTTCCTTTCGGCTTAACCCCCTCAGAATAATTCATGAATAATTGAAGGGTATTATATATCATATATGGACTGCCTAGCGCAATGAGAAACATCCAAATGCGGATTGCGGAATGCGGAATTCGGAATGGAAAAATCGAATCGGCATGATCGCAATAAGAAATAATATTGCTTTTTGCTCAGCACTCAGTCCGCAGCACTATTTTCCCCCTCGAGGGCGAAGGCCGGTCCTTGAGGCAACGAAGTTGCCGCTCCTTAAGCGGAGCGTTCCTCAAGTCATGCCGAAGGCGTGACGCTCCTCGAGGGGGCTTTGCCCCCGCTCCTTAAGCCACGCCTTCGGCGTGGCGGTCCTTTAAAATGAGTTGACACCCCCTCGAAACATTTGCTATCTTTTTAAGAAGATATAAGCAGGAGACGCCCAAAGGCAGCGTTCATTTCCGGGTGGTTAAATGATCAAAATCATACTGGCGGTCCTCTTTGTCATTCTGGCAGCTACCTTTTCTACCCTCAACCGGGAGGAAATCTCCCTGCGCTATTTCTTCGGTTGGGCTACAGGCCCTTTCCCCCTTTTTCTTCTGGTCCTGGCTTGTCTGGTGATCGGAATGGCATTGGGATTTTCGGTGGACTGGGCGGAAAGTTGGAAGCTCAAGTCCAAAGCGCGGGGTTTGCGAAAGCGGGTTAAGAATCTCCAGAAGGAGATCGAAACCCTGACTGCCGAGAGGACCCCTCCGGAACCTCCTTCTGCCCCATCGGAAATCCCAAAAACCACCCCTGGATGAGGTAAATCCCCGGCTGGAGCCAGAGAAACCTTGTCTAACGAAACTCTTTTCCTCCTCCATTACTCCGAGCCATTCATCTATGCCGGGCTCTTTCTGATCCTTTTTCTCTGCGGATTGGGCCTTCCGATTCCGGAAGAATTGACCCTGCTCTCCGGAGGGTTTTTTATCCACTTGGGGATCGTCCGTTTCTACCCAACGCTGGCCTTTAGTTTTTTGGGCATCCTGGGCGGCGACTTGGCCATCTACGCCATCGGGAAAAAATGGGGGCCGGATCTGCTCAACCATCATCACCTTCGAAAAATCATAACCGAAAGCCGGCTGGAAAAGGGCCGGCAGTTCTTCCGGGGCCACGGGAAGAAGACCATTTTTATCGCCCGCTTCATTTCGGGTTTCCGGGTACCCGTATTTTTCGCCGCCGGGACCATGGGGATCAAGCTGGGCCGATTTCTATGGCTCGACTTCCTTGGAGCCCTGATCCTGATTCCCTTGTTGATTCTGCTGGGGTATTATTTCGGGGCGAGCATCTGGTGGCTGGCGGAGGTCATCACCCGAATTGATCACCTTCTCAGGATTCTGGCCATCCTGGCCTGTGTAGCCGCGCTGGTATTCTACCTCTGGTTGAGGAGAAAACCATCCTCTAACCGCCAATGAACCCCTCGCCGGAGAATCTCTTCCTGTTCTCCTTCTAAACCCGACTTTTTTCTCCTGCCCATTCAGTTTACCGGAGACATTTTCTCCCCCACCTGATTTTTCCGGGATGAAAGGGAACAGGACGATTGAATGCCCGAGGTTTTTAATATCGGAGTTGACTCTGCCCGCATGAAATGATAATTTACTAAATATTACAGTGAAATACAGAGATCATCGTATGCTGGACCTGAAATATACACGAGAACACCTCGAAGAAGTAAAGGAGAAAATCGGCCGGCGGGGCCAGGCAGTGGATTGGGAACGATTCGCTCAACTGGACGCCGAACGGCGGCAGATTCTGCAGGAATCGGAATCTCTTCGCGCCCAGCGCAACCAGGTCTCCGACGTGATCGCGGAGAAGAAGAAGAAAAAGCTGGACGCCAACGAAGAGATCGGCCGGATGAAAGAAGTCTCCAACCGGATCAAGGAAATGGAGACTGGCCTGGTGGAGAAAGAAGAGGCCCTGCAAGGGCTTATGCTGACGATTCCCAATATCCCCCATGAGAGTGTCGTTGTTGGGCAGGGCGAGCGGGACAATCCAGAAATCCGCAAATGGGGGACCCCCCCCGAATTCTCTTTCGCCCCCAAACCGCACTGGGATATCGGGGAGGCTCTCGACATTCTGGATTTCGACCGGGGCGCCAAGATTACGGGAGCCCGGTTTACGCTGTACAAAGGGGCTGGTGCCAGGCTGGAAAGAGCGCTTCTGAATTTCATGCTGGACCTCCACACCTCCGAGCATGGCTACCAGGAGGTTCTGCCTCCTTTTCTGGTGAACCGAAGGGCCATGACCGGAACCGGCCAGCTTCCGAAATTCGAAGAGGACCTGTTTAAGCTCAGCGACCCGGATTACTTCTTGATTCCCACGGCGGAAGTTCCGGTCACGAATATTCACCAGGATGAAATCCTGCCCGAAGAGGATCTGCCCCTTTATTACACGGCTTATACCCCCTGCTTCCGCAAGGAGGCCGGCTCCTACGGTAAGGACACAAGGGGATTGATTCGTCAGCACCAGTTCAATAAGGTCGAGTTGGTGAAGTTTACGACTCCAGAGACTTCCTATGACGAGCTGGAAAAACTGACCCACAATGCCGAGGAGGTTTTGAAGCGTCTGGGAATTCCCTACCGGGTGATTATGCTGTGTACTGGGGACCTTGGTTTCTCGGCCGCCAAAACTTACGATCTGGAAGCCTGGCTTCCCGGCCAGGGCGGGTACAAGGAAATCTCCTCCTGCAGCAACTTCGAGGATTTCCAGGCGCGGCGGGCCAATATCCGCTACCGCCCCAAGGGAAAAAAGGGAACGGAGTTTGTCCACACCCTGAATGGATCGGGGTTGGCGATCGGCCGGACCCTGGTGGCGATTCTGGAGAACTTCCAGCAGGAGGACGGAAGCGTCCTTGTGCCGGAGGTTTTAAGGCCTTACATGGGCGGAGCCGCCAAAATAGAAAGACGCACAGCGCATAGGGCAAAATAGCTCATGGCTCATAGCGTAAAGATTAAAACCCGTAAATTTTTTTCTTTGCCTTTGCCCCATGCTCCCTGCTCCATGCTTTTATTGGTTCTTTGCTTTTACTCTATGCTCTTCGCTCTATGCTCTTTGCTTTTATTGGTTTTTTTGCTTTTACTCTATGCTCTCTGCTCCATGCTCTATGCTTTATTACGCGGAGGGATGGCCGAGTGGTCGATGGCGGCGGTCTTGAAAACCGTTTCCCCGAAAGGGGACGTGGGTTCGAATCCTACTCCCTCCGCCAAAAAACATATCTTGATTGGACACGGATGAACACGGATCCACACGGATTTTTTTAAAAACCTAAAAATAAGAATGGAAATAAAAAAATTTATTCTGGATTATGCTATTGATTCATTTTAAAATTCTTTATCCGTGTTTATCCGTGTTCATCCGCGTCCCATTTAAAATGTATTTAGCGGAGAGATGACCGAGCTGGCCTAAGGTGCTCGCCTGCTAAGCGAGTGTATGCCGAAAGGTGTACCGCGGGTTCGAATCCCGCTCTCTCCGCCACGAACCACGTAGGGTTCGTGGCAGCCGTGAACTCCACGTAGTTCACGGCGCCCAAAAAGCATAATTGGACGCGGATAAACGCGGATGAACACGGACTTGTAAGAAAATAAATTTAAAAAGTTTTTTTCTGAATCAATGGCCTTTTTTTTCTTTTCAAAATCATTGCTTTATCCGTGTTTATCCGTGTTCATCCGTGTCCCATAAATTTTATCTTTATCCTTTTTTTCTGCGAAAATCTGCGTCCCATAAAAATTTTTAGCCCGCGCAACGCGGGCTTTATTTTCTTACCGGAGCAGTTTTGACCGAGCGTAAAGGCTTTTCCTCCACCGATCTCTATCTGTTTCTGGCCACCGTCCTCTGGGGCTCCGATTATCTCTTCGCCAAGATCGCTCTCCGCGAGGTTTCCCCCTTAAGCTTCGCGGCCATTCGAACTTTGATTTC
>Ga0299912_10005234_pt1 | contig 10646 bp, 7 predicted proteins | sample RVTome_2_FD_207667 | JGI IMG/M metagenome (GOLD analysis project Ga0299912, IMG submission 207667) | Soil microbial communities from uranium-contaminated site in the Upper Colorado River Basin, Wyoming, United States - RVT95D214 (version 2) ... | reverse complement strand
GCTAGTATCGGCGTTGGGTGAAGGCGAATGTCATTTCGGCGATCCTCTGCCAGAGCCCGAAATCCTATGCGAGATTCCTGATTCGATTGTCCAAGCGGACTTCCCTTCCGTCTTCAACTTGAACTTCACAATAGAGGTCGATTGGGACCCAAGCGCCACAGTTCCGGCGTTGTGGCCTTGGCCGCTGGATTCCCTGAAGGCCTTTACACGCGGTGTCATGCCGGATCCCGGAGGGAACTTCGATCCATGGGACTCGATCGCCGAGCGCGTTGCTACGTACTTCGGCAAGGATGATAGCACCAGCTACAGCAAGATTTCACTAGGAGGAGTGGAGCGCTTCTACATCAGGATCCTCCAAAGCGGAGGCAGTAATGCCGGCGGTTCGGTCATGAACCTTGGACTGCCACCTGTGGGTGAGCGGACCGTGCGGCGAATGGTCTCGGATAACTTCGCGCACGAGTGGCAGCATGTGGTGTACAACAGCATTCCGCGGAACGAGGCACGAGATTTCGCGGCAAGCGACCTCGTGACGGACTGGTTGAACGCTACAACGGAGTACTTCTCCCAATGCGCGGAGTACTTGGCGGGATGGTATTGGGTTGCCCCGCCTTTGGATGGAGCGGACGACGTTCCCTATTTCCGCAGCCTGACCTACTACGACTACTTCAACAACTGCGACAAGGGCGGCACGGTCAATTACAACCGGCATCACACGTATGGCCTCTTCAAGCCGTACCTCATGCGCCACTACGATGTTGCAGTACAGGGTACGCCGAGCTTCGATGGTTTTAGCAACATGCTGTACCGCTGGATTCGGCGGGATGACCTCACGACTCAGGCGGATGACAAGCGGCGCGACTTGGAGGAGCTGGGCCGGATCTTCGATGATCATGAGCTCGACTACGCGTTCCTGGCGGAGGGGTTGGATGCCCGCGTCCGCGAGATGTTCCAGGACTACATCCTCTCGCTCTTCGTGAACTCCAACCATCTCGAAGCGATGCCTGACAGCGCCCTGGTCTGGTCGGCCGACGACAGCCCGCAGGACGAAGTCGGCTACCTCCAGGACTGGGACGGCCTCTGCGCAGATCACGCGCATTCTCACCTGTTCTACAGCGAAGTTGAAGAGTGCGCGGACTCGCTGCGTACCCCGCTCTACCCGAAGGACTTCCCGGATATCCCCGCGGAGTGCGATGAGAGCGAAGCCTTCCCGCGCGCTCTGGAGGTCAGCACCTACGGCAGCATGATCCTGCCTTTCGTACCGGCGGAGTCGATCCGTGACAACGACGAATGCTACGACCTGCGCGTCGACTTCACATTGGAAGAGGAGTACATTTGCCTCTGCCCGCGGATCATCTCGGGTGCATGCGATGAGCCTGAGCCAGCCACGGCGGTCATAGACCCGAACGACCTACTGCACATCGACGTGCTCGGCTATCCGACCGCGACGGCAGAGCTGGACCGCCACGGCGCCGAGGCCGAGCTGCTGATCTCCTGGGAGGCGGACGGCACGGAGCTTGAGTTCGACGAGGCGATCGCTTTCGCCATTCCGGGTTTCGGCACGCGCTACAAGAGCGTGGCCTTCGTGATGACGCTCACGGAGGTGGAAGCTTCCGAGTGGAGCGTGCACAACAACATCCTGCCCTTCTGGGTCGCGCATCAGGCCGTGCCGAGCGGACAATCAGGGACGCTGGTGAGCAACACGACCTGGCCGGATGACGTGCATGCCGGTGCACCGGCGCTGATCCGTCCGGATCGTTGGGACCGCCAGGTTTGCGTGGACGACATCGTCACGGTGGGGCAAGGCGTTTCCTTGACTGTCGAACCGGATACGGACGTCTTCTGCACGGGCGAGGCTGCGTTTCATGTCTACGGTGAAATGGCCGTGGGGGACGCTCAGGCGGCCGACCCGGCGCGCCTGCTTCTGGCCGGCGATCCCCAGTTCTCCCCCAGTGGCTGGACGGGCATCATACCCTGGAACAGCGGCAGCCTGAGCCTTGCGAATGCCGAATTGGACGGGCTGACCGGGATCGTCTGCCTGCCCTACACAGGCAACTCAACGAGCGTGAGCATCCAGGCCACCGAAGTCACGCTGGACGAAGGCTTGGTCGGCGGCGGGCTCCAGTTCCGTCAAGGGGCGACGGTTGTCATCGATGGCTTGACCGTTAACGGCAGCACCTTTGTCCGCTTCGACGGCGTGGCTCAGGTCGAGAACCTCACGATCCATGTAGCTCAAGGCCATACCGAGGAGGCGATCAGCCTCTACGGCAATGCCGTGCTGGCAGGCATCACCGTTGACAACGCTGTCCGGGGTATCGAGTGCTTTGGGAGCGCCGCTCCTGCGATCGGCGCGGGCCCGAATGGCGTTTCGGTGAGTCTTGCCGGTCGGGGCGCGACGATGAAGGGTTCGGCCGGCATCCTGGCCACCGAGTCCTCGATGCCTGATGTGCGCTTCACGGCGATCAGCAACTTCGAGGATGGAGTACGGGCAGAAGACAGCGCGGACTTGATCCTGCACAACAGCCGGATCGAGAGTGACTGCCACCGGGGCGCGCACGTCTACCCGGGCGGCGCGATGATCCACCTGGGCGACCCCTTCAGCGGCGATGGCGAAAACTGCATCAGCTCCTGGGCCCCGGCTTCCGGCGGTCTGCGGGTATTCAATCGCTCCAGCTCGACTTGCTGGGCACACGGGAACTGCTGGGACACGGTTTCGCCAACGAGCTCGCTCTTCGGCGGCATCGTCTACTGGAATCCCTACCTCTACTACTGCATCGGACCAGGCAGCGGCGGTGGCGGTGGCTACTCCCTCGGCACGGTGGGTGAGCAGAGCCAGCCGCTTGTCTCGGCGCACCCACTCCTTGAGGCTTACCCGAACCCCTTCAATCCCTCCTGCACCTTGCGCTTCGCTCTCCCCAATGACGGCAGCCGCTACGAGCTGGCCGTCTACGGAGTGGATGGGCGGCAGATAGCGCTGCTGGACCAGGGGCAAAGTATCGGCCAGAGCCTGGAGCGTGTCTGGCAGGGTAGGGACTTGAACGGCAAGCGGGTGAGTTCTGGCGTCTACCTGGCGCGCCTGAAGGCGGGCGACAGGATCGAAACCCTCAAACTCATGCTGGTGCAGTAAGGAGGTCAGGACCATGCGTACACTCTTTGCCCTGATGCTGCTCCTGGCCTTGGCGGGGCTGGCCGCGGCGGAGGAGTTTGTAATCGAAGTACCCATGGCGGCCGTCACTGAGGTCACGTACGACGGGAGCACCGTGCAGCGCTTCCAGGTGAGCCTGCCAGAAGGCCTGGATGGGAGCACACTGCTGAAGGCCTCGCTTCGCGTGATGGCCGGCTCGGGCGTCGACAGCGAGGATGACTTCGTAGAGGTCCAGGTGGCGGAATGGCGGGCTGGAGAGCCGGTGATCCCGGCGCAGAAGGCTCGGCCGGTTTCCTTGGGCTTCGAGGCGACGAGACCCGCGACCATTCAACTCGATATCCGGCCGATCTTGGCTGACTGGAGTGGCGGGGAGCCGTTGGATCTGGTGCTCGGCAAACTGAGCGAAGATTGCTGGGGCGATCCCCAAATCACGGCGCTCGATGCCGGTGCCGGCGTCCTCTGCGTTCTCAACCTCGTCACCGAATAGCAAAAGGCGAGGGAGGGCGCGGCGCTGGCGCGCCCTCCCTTCGCCATGCCGGGAGGCCGAACATGCTGCGCATCACGCTTTGCTGCCTGGCGTTGGCGCCCCAGGCTTCAGGTGCCTGGGCAGCGACGCACCGGGTGCCTAGCGAGTACGTGACGATCCAGGCCGGCATCGATGCCTGCCTAAGCGGTGACACTGTGCTCGTTGCCGCGGGGACATACTCAGGCGCAGGAAACTTCGAGCTGAAGTTCAACGGGATGCAATGCACGCTCTTCGGTGAATCGGGGCCCACGCTGACGATCATCGACTGCAAAGGCGCGGGCAAGGGACTCAATCTCAGCTCGGATGGGGCATCGACCGCAGAAGTGATCGGCTTTACGATTCGTGGGGCCGCCTATGTCAGCTACCCGGGCGGTGCAGTGGCGGCAAACGATGACGACTTGACCTTCGTGGATGTTCACTTCATAGATAACTTGAGCACGTTTGGCGGGGGGATCAACATCGCCTCGGGACGGCTAGTGGCGCGGAACTGCCGATTCGAACGGAACCAAGCTCAGTGGGATGGAGGTGCACTCAGAGCCACCCTTGGCGCCGTCGTGCAGGTCCAAGATTGTCAGTTCTTGGACAATGCGGCGGGTGCCGCCGGCGGCGCGATCGCCGGCGGTGGCGCTGATTCAATCGCGATTCAGGATTGTCTCGTTCAGGGCAATCTCGCGGGGGCTGTAGGTGCGGGCGGAATGTCCGCGGGAACGCACTGTCTCATCGAGCGGACGGACTTCGTTGAGAACTCCTCCAACTGGGATGGAGGAGCCCTATTGCTTTCGGGCAGCGATGCCACCACGATCATTCGGGAGTGCAAGTTCATCCGCAACCAGGCGATCGGGCGGGATGGCGGAGTTGCTGCGATGGGGCTGGTGGGCAATAGTCCGGGATCGCCGGTGTTCGAGCGCTGCCTCTTCTTCGACAATGAGGCGTCCGGTGGTGGTGGGGCGATTGCCTGCAGGTACTTCAGCGCACCCACGATTCGGAACTGCACGTTCGCAGGGAACTCGGCCAATACGGGCAGCGGTGGGGCTCTGGCGCTCTACTGGTACTCAGAACCAATCATCGAAAACACGATCATCGCCTTGAGCGAGCGGGGAGGCGGCATCAAGGCGATCGAATGGTCTGCGCCACACCTGAGCTGCTCGGATGTGTGGGGCAATGTTGGCGGCGACTTCCTGGTGATGGCCGATCCCACCGGAACCGATGGCAACATCTCGGCGGATCCCCGCTTCTGCGGCGCTCAGCCCGATGACTTCACCCTCCAGGCCAACTCGCCCTGTGCGCCCGCTAACAATTCCTGCGGCGTGCTCATGGGCCTCTACGACATGGACTGCGACTCCGTTGGGGTGGAGTCGCAGAGCTGGGGCGGCATCAAGAGCAAGTACTGAAGGCCGCCGGCATTGGCCATGGGGCGTCTCCCGGCTAAGCCCGGCTCACCCAGGGACTGTCCTTCTCGATAAAGCGCCAGGGCCAGCGCGCCGCCGGCCCCGCATAGTCCACGCCCACGCGCGGCCGGCGCGTGACCGCCGCGGCTGGCAGGGGCCGGCCGGCTTCCAGCCACAGCTCGGGATGCGGGAGCGCGAGCCCGTCGTGCCGGCGGTCGAGGGCGAGGGCGGCGCAGAGCCGCCCCGGCCCGCGCGCCCAGTCGCGGCGCGGGCGGCCGGCGCGGAGCTGTGCCATTCGCTCCAGGCCCGCCCATGGCTCGCCGGCGCGCAGGAGCACCGCCGCCGCCTCGCCGGCCGGGCCGCAGACCAGGTTCAGGCAGTGGTGGAGGCCGTAGATCAGGTAGACGTAACTCACCCCCGGCGGACCGAACATCACCCGGTTGCGGGGCGTCGGGCCGCCGCGTGCGTGGCTGGCCGCGTCGGTGGGGCCGGCGTAGGCCTCCGTCTCGACGATGCGCAGGACGAGCCGCTCGCCCGCCAGCTCACGCACTAGGTGGCGGCCCAGGAGATCGCGCGCCACCGTGAGCACCGGCCGGGCAAAGAAGGCGGGCGCCAGGATGCGTCCGCTCACTCGGCGGGGTTCCGGCGGCGCCGGGAGCGACGGCGGCGACTGCGCCGGCGACCGCCGCCGAAGGCGAGAGGCGGGGCGGCCAGGCCGCGGGCCTCGGCGTCGAGCGTGAAGAGCCGATAGGCCTCGCCGAAGTAGGGCTTGTTGCGGAAGAAGCCCGGCACGGGCTGGCCGTCGAGGCAGCGCGCGAGCCGGCGCTGGCTCAGCGCGATCAGGAAGAGCTGCTCGGTGTCCCGCCGCGCGACGCCGAGGCGGGCCGTGAGCGGCTTCAGGAAGCGATAGGCCAGGCGACCGAAGTCCACGTGCGCGCTGCCCTCGCCACCGGCGGCGGTCTCGCGCTCGTGCAGGGTGTCCAGGAGCGGGAAGGCCAGGAGCAGCGCGAGGAGGAAGCCGTTGCTGTACTCCTCGCCGGCGGCCATCGCCTCGTCCAGCAGCGCAAGCCGCCGCCAGGGCAGGGGCGGCTCGACGGCCGGCGGCAGCGGCGGCAGAAACTCGTCGAGGGCGGGCAGGATCGCCGCGAGCAGGCCGGCCTTGCGCATCAGGCTGAGGCTGGGCAGCGCCGCCCCGCCGCGCAGGTCGCGATAGAATTCTTCCAGGACGCGAGCCTTGCTGCAATCGGCCAGCCGCTCCCGGTGGCGCAGGATGGCGTCCCAGGTGGCCGGCTCGATGCGGAAGCCCGTGCGCCCGCCGTGGCGCAGGGCCCGGATCATCCGCACCGGGTCGCTCCGGAAGCGTTCGTCGGCGTCGCCGATCGAGCGGATCACGCCGGCCTCGAGATCGGCCAGACCGTCCACGTAGTCGATGACGCTGAAGTCGGCGATGTCGTAGAAGAGGCCGTTGATCGTCAGGTCCCGCCGCCAGGCGTCCTCGGCCGGACTGCCATAGCGCTGGTCCGCGAACTCGAGCAGGTGGCGCCCGCGGTCGTAGCCGCGGCGGGAGCGCGGCTCGCGCATCGCCGTGTCCGTTGCCGCCGCGAGCGGCGCCCGCTCGCGGTGCGCGGCCGGCGCCGGGCCCGCGGGGGGGCTCAGGGTGTGGGCGGGCGGGGCGAGTTCGCCCGCATCCTCGTCGTCCTCTTCCTCATCCTCGTCATCGTCCTCGGGGCTCTCCTCGCCCGCCTCTTCCTCGGGCTCGCCGTTGAGGCCCACGAGGCGGTCGGCCTCCGCCTCGAGGCGGGCTTCCTCCTCGAGGGTGTCCTGGTCGCTCAGCTCGGGGTCGGCCTCCGCCTCCTCGCTGGCGGCCTCGTCGAGGGCGCGGAAGGTCGCCACCTCGAAGACCTTGCCGCGGCCGAACATCACCTGGACGATGGGGAAGCGCCGCCCGATGACGCGGCTGTTGCGGAAGTGGTCCAGGATCGCCTCCGGCGGCGCATCGGTCCCGATGTCGAAGTCCTTGGGCACGCGGCCGAGCAAGAGGTCGCGCACGCCGCCACCGACCAGATAGGCCAGGTAGCCCGCGTGGTGCAGGCGGTAGAGGATCTTCAGCGCGTCGGGGTCGATGTTTCGCCGCGAGACACTATGCTCGCTGCGAGCCAGGACCCGCGCCCGCGGTGGCGCGGACATGCAGCCTCCGGTGGACGGCGAAGGCGGGAGTGGGACTCGTAGTGTAGTCCATCCGGGCCCGCGCTCCAAGGGGGAATCGACCGCTGGCGCCCGCTAGGGCAGCAGCAGGCGGAAGCGGGGATCGGGGGGCGCCGGGGCCGGGCCGAAGAGCTCGCCCTGGGGACAGGCCGCGAGCACCTGCTCGGTGAGGCAGTCCAGGTCCTGCGCGCTGTCCATCACGTCGAGGGCGTCCGCCTCCACCACGAGCACGCGATCGCTGGGGCGCGAGGCGATCCACGCCTCGTAGTAGCCGTTCAGCCGCGCGAGATAGCGCGGGTCGATGCTGGCCTCGTAGTCGCGGCCGCGCTGGTGGATGTTGGCCGTCAGGCCGGGCAGCCCGCGGCGCAGGTAGACCACGAGGTCGGGAGGCCTGAGCAGGGCCAGCGCCTGGCGATAGAGCCGCTGGTAGGTGTCCCATTCGCCCGCATTGAGCATGCCCAGCTCCTGCAGGTTGCGGGCGAAGATGAGGGCGTCCTCGTGGAGGCTGCGATCCTGGATGGCGCTCTCACGGCGCTCGGCGATGAGGCGGTGATCCTCGAGCCGGTGGACGAGGAAGGTGAGTTGGAGGGCAAAGGCCCAGCGCTGCATGTCGCGGTAGAAGTCGGCCAGGAAAGGATTCTCGTCCACGCGCTCGTAGTAGCTGCGCCAGCCGAGGCGCTCGCTGAGCAGGCGGCTCACCGTCGTCTTGCCCGCGCCGATGTTGCCGGCCAACACCATGTGCAGAAACTCGGCCACGCTGCCTCCCGCGGCAGCTTGGCAGAGGGATCGCGGCCGCGCAAGCGGCAAGGGCTGCCGGCCGGCGACGGCGATGGGCGGCCGCTCTTGCCCCGGCGGCCAGCCGCCACCCGCACTTGAGGCCGCCGCTCGGCTCTGTTATAACGCCCTGGCCGGAGGCTGCCATGCTGGATCCCGAGCTGCCTGTCGAGGCCCCCGGTCCCTGGGACTGGGCGGCGATCTTCGGCCGCCGGGCACCGGTGGAACTGGAACTGGGTTTCGGCAAGGGGCGCTTCTTGATGCTCTCTGCCCACGCGCGGCCCGACACCGACTTCGTCGGCGTGGAGCTGTCGCGCAAATGGTTCCTGGACGGCAAGCGCCGCATCCTCAAGGAGCCGCCCCCCAACCTGCGCATCCTGCGCGCCGAGGCCATGGTTTTCCTCATCGAGAAAGTGCCGGCCGCCAGTGTCGCAGCCCTGCACGTCTACCATCCCGATCCCTGGCCCAAGCGGCGCCACCACAAGCGGCGCCTGCTCGGGCCCGGCTTCCTCGCGCAAGTCCAGCGGGTGCTGGCGGCCGAAGGCGAGCTGCGCATCACGACGGACCACGCGGACTACGCGCGGGTGATTGGGCGGCTGCTGGCCGGGGCGGCTGAGCTGGCGCCGCTCGCCTGGCCCGAGGACGAGCTACCAGGCACGCACTTCGAGGTCAAGTACCGGCGCGAGGGTCGCGCCATCTACCGCTATCGCTACCGGCGCCGGGCGCCGGCCTCGCCATGAGCACGAGTGCTGGCGGCAGTTGGCACCCCTGGCGCGATCTGCGCTTCGCCGCCGGTCCGGCGGCGCATCTCGCCTATCCGGCCGACGCCGAGCGCTTCCACGTGGAGGAACTGCCGCTCTACCCCGCCAGCGGCGAAGGCGAGCACCTCTACCTGGAGATCGAAAAGCGCGACATCGACACGCCACGTCTGGCCAACCTCATCGCCGAGCGCCTGGACCTGTCGCCGGGCAGCGTCGGTTGGGCCGGGCGCAAGGACAGCCACGCGACGGCCCGCCAGCGTTTCTCGGTGCCGCGCGAAGGCAGCGAGGGCCGACTGGAGCTGCTCGCGGATCCGCGTTTTCGCGTGCTGTCGGCCCAGCTCCATCGCAACAAGCTGCGGCTCGGCCACCTGGCCGGGAATCGCTTTCGGCTCTTCCTGCGCGGGGAGGCGGATCCCGCCGCTCTCGAGGTCGCGTTGGCGCGGCTGCGCGCGGAGGGCCTGCCCAACTACTTCGGCCCGCAGCGCTTCGGCGGTGACGGCGAGAACCACCTGCGGGGCAGGCAGGCTCTGGCCGGCGGCCGCTTCCGCAAGGGCCGCGCCCAGGAGTTCCTCTTCAGCGCCTTCCAGGCCGCCCTGTTCAACCGGGTCTGCGCGGCGCGGCAAGGCGAGGCCGCCGCGCTGGCCGCGGGTGATCTCGCCTACATCCACGGCCACGGCGCCGTCTTCCCGGTCCTCGACGCGGAAGCGGAGGCCGCGCGGGCCGCCCGCCTGGAGATCAGCCCGACCGGCCCGTTGCCGGGCAAGCGCATGCTGGCGCCCACGGGGGAGCCCGGGCGCCTCGAGGCGGACCTGCTGGCCGCGGGTGGCTGGGAGCCGGACTTCGCGGGGCGCTTGCGCGGCGGTCGGCGACCCCTGCGCGTGCCGGTCAGGGAACTGGCGGCGAGCGCCGCGGAGGGTGGCGTCTGGCTGGAGCTGACCCTGCCGCCCGGAAGCTACGCCTCCGTGCTTCTGGCCTGCCTGGGTCTGGGCGTGCTCGCGGCCGGCACGGGGGATGGGGACTAGCGGGTGGCCGGATCGGCGGCCGCGCTAGGCCATGCCGAACATGGCGCGAAACACGTGGCCGGCGACGCTCGGGTTCTCCTTCAGGCGGCGCATGCAGTAGGCGTACCACTCGCGGCCGTAGGGCAGGTAGACCCGCAGGGGATGGCCTTCGGCCATCAGCCGGTCGCGCAGGCGCTCTTGCACGCCGAGCAGCATCTGGAACTCGTAGCGGTCGGGGCCGAGGCCGCGCTCGGCGATCATCCGCTTGGCGCCCTCGACGAGACTGGCGTCATGGGTGGCGATGCCGACGTAGCTGCCGCCGTCGAACATCGCCGCCAGCGCGCGCAGGAAGTTGGTGTTGATGCCGTCGTGCTCCTGGATGGCCACGCTGGGGGCCTCGATGTAGATCCCCTTGCAGAGGCGGTAGTCCGGCGCGAGCGGCGCGAGCGCAGCGACGTCCGCCAGGGTGCGGTGCAGGTAGGCCTGCAGTACCACGCCGACGTTCGTGAACTCGGCGCGCAGGGAGCGGTAGACCCAGAGCGTGTCGTCGGTGAGGCCACTGTCCTCCATGTCGATGCGAACCTTGCCACCCTGGGCGGCGGACCGCGCGACGATGCTGCGCATGCTCGCCAGGCAGAGCTGCTTGTCCGCCACGAGGCCGAGTTGGCTGAGCTTGATGGAGACGTTGCGGTCTACGCCGGCGGCGGCCTGGCTATCCACCAGCTCGAGATAGGCGGCGGCCGCCTGGCGGGCCTGGGCGGCGGACTGGGTATTCTCACCGAGGATGTCCATCGTGCTGCGCAGGTTCCGGCTGGCGAGAGCGCGCGCCACCGCGACGACGGCGGGGAA
>Ga0299912_10005232_pt1 | contig 10649 bp, 13 predicted proteins | sample RVTome_2_FD_207667 | JGI IMG/M metagenome (GOLD analysis project Ga0299912, IMG submission 207667) | Soil microbial communities from uranium-contaminated site in the Upper Colorado River Basin, Wyoming, United States - RVT95D214 (version 2) ... | reverse complement strand
TTAAACAAAGAATATAAAAAATATTAATTAAAACATTAGATGTCTGCTCAAACGACTTCTTATCCGTTTAAAAGCCTCATTTATCAAAGTAGTAGGTTATACAATTGGCTTACTCGTTTTTTATACGATCAGAAGAAAAAATACATGACAATAGCTAAGTTAATTGGAAATAGCTCAAAAAGAGTACTTGATATACCTTGTGGGACGGGATATTTGGCACGATATCTCAATCCTTCTACTATTTACGAAGGTTGGGATTTAAACTACAAATTTTTGAAAAGGATAAAGAAAGATTGGAATAAGGGAAGAATTCGTCTAAAAAAAGTTATATTAAAAAATAATAATGTTTTCAATTTTAAAGATTACGAAGAAAAAGATGTCATAGTATTATGTGACATTTTACATCACGTCTATCCAAAACATATTGAATTAGTTGAAAATGCTAAAAAGCACGCAAAAACAGTGATTATTTGCGAACCTAAGGTAATAAACCCTCAAGATAACATGAACGGACACGATTTTTTAGCCAAATGCGCAATAAAAATTATTAAAATTTTTCCTGCACGTCTAATCAAAATAATGGATTTTGTTTTGGGAGATAACGATGGAATTAATTCGTACTCAAACAGAAATTGTTGGAAATATAACGAGAAAAGTCTAATTGAACTTTATAATAAAATGGGTTTTAGTAAAATTTATTCTTTTATGGACGATTATATTGGTATATGGACAGAAAAGAATAAAAATATAATACGCTCATAATTTGGTAATCATTGAATTAATAGTAAAAATATATATCAACATTATTTTTCTTATCATATTATAAAAATTGCAACCTTTATCCAAGGGAATAGTCAATTTGAAAATCACGCTCAGCTTATGGGACATTGGAGGTCAAGAAAGGTTCGAATTCTTTAAGACAGATTTTTTTAAAGGAACTGCCGCTGTTGGATTAGTTTTTGACATATCTCGCCCCGACACTTTACAATATATTGATAATTATGTTAGTGATATCAGAAAAGAAAATGGAAATATCCCGATAATTTTAATAGGGAATAAATTCGACTTAAAAAAAGACGTAGGAGAAACCGTATATAGAGAAGAAATAATTCAGAAGATACACAAAGAAAATTTCGTTGAATACATTGAGGTATCAGCTAAAACGAATAAAAATGTTGAAAAATTATTTAAAAAATTAGCAATTGTCTCGTTAGCGGATATACGTCCAAGATTAGGTGAAATAATAGATATGAATAATTTTAGATTTAAAATACTATTATTGGGGGACGCGGGAGTTGGAAAATCGTCTTTGCTCAAATCGTTTTTTAAGGAAAAACTTGATAACAATTATAAATTGACTATTGGCTTGGATCTTTTAAGAAGAGATTTTAATATTCCCAACGAAGAAATTCCAATTGAAATACAAGAACTACTTAAATCTGCTGCGATTGCGTCTAGAAGGAGATTAAAAGTGCTTCGCAAAAAAGATAAAATTTCAAAAAGCGAAGATTTATCAGATTAAATGATTGTTTGATAAAAGAATGATAAAAAATTGGTAAAAAAAAACATAATAAATTTATATTAATTTAACTTTTTAAATTACTGTAAATTAGATCATAATACATTAAAATCACAATTTTATAAAATCAAAATTTTAGGTGAGAAAAACTATTACAAAAATAGATGAGATTGAAGAGCAAATAAACGAGCTTTTAGATCAAAGAGATACTCTAGAAGAAAAATGCGATAGTTTACCGGAATGTCAAGAAGAAGACGGATGTGAAACTTGCAAAACTTACGCAAAGATCGCAGAAGTAGACGAAAAAATTGAAAAATTAGAAGATCAAATAGATGCTATTACAGCCGAAGAGGAAGGAACAGAAGAGGAAGAGGAAGAAGAAGAAGAGGAAGTAAAGCCCAAAAAGAAAGGTAAAGTCGTAGACGAAGAAGACGAGGAAGAAATCAAGCCTAAAAAGAAGAAGAAATAATGAAATTTAATAATCTCTCAACTTACTTTTTTTACTTTTTTTTAATTAATCTATTTTTTTAATTGTAGAACTAATTCCTAATGAATTATTCTCGAAAAAATAGTTTTTAAAAGAAAAAAATAATGAAAATAATTTTAAATATTTATATACCAGACATTTTATATAGCGTTCTTAACGCCATCGACATGATATATTGCTGGATTTGTCTGGAACCACCGACTATTTCTTGTATTCTAGAAATATTCAGTAAATCGTGCAATAAAGTGTTATCACAGAGACCAGCCCCACCACATAAGTTAGCTGTTTCGTAGCACACTTCTTTAGCCAACGAAGCGCAATGGTATTTGAGTTGGGACGCAGAGGCTACAAGAGCTTGAGAAATATTTTGAGGTATTTTTCCACCAAATTTTTCCATTTTTTCGTCGTATCCTTCACAGAATTTCAGCATTGCTAACGTTAAATTAGTTGTTTTCGCCCATAAATCGGTTAATAGAAAACCAACGCCTTGAAACTTCAAAATTTCTTGATCAAATTGTTTTCTATTGTTTACGTATATAGCACAGTGTGTAACAGCATTCCAACATTCGCATAGACTCATAATTGCAATACCAATTCTTTCGGGGACTAATCCTTCGAAAAGATGTTCTCTCCCCGTTCCAACTCCACCTAAAACGTATTCTTTTGGAACTTTAAGGTCTACCAATTTCTCTCTTCCAAGATAAAGCTTTGGTACCCAGGGAATAAACACTCGATCACAGTTCCATCCGTCCCACGAAGTATTGACTAAAAATTGTGCCATTGTATTTCCGTTGTTTTGCTCTGATGTGGCATATACCACAGCCCATTTCGACTTAGGCGCGTTAGTGTTGTAGATTTTTTCACCGTTAAGAACAAAACTTCCGTCTGATTCTTCTTTGCATAGCGTTAATTGATGGACCGCGTCAGACCCTCTTTCTGGTTCTGTAATACAAATACATCCCGGAGCGACACCAGTAACTAAATCTTTTAACGCTTCAAGCCTTATTGGTATATTATCGTGGTGTTCCTTAATAGGGTTAATCGCAAGAACGGTAGCCCCTCCACCCATCGCAAATTGAGGATCAAAGAATTCAATTGCTAAATTTCTCATAAAGTCCGCAGCTGCTCCTGATGGTGAATAATTCATATCAATCATTGCGAATTTGTCTGTTCTGGTAATGAATCCTTCTTTACCAAATTCAGGTATCCATTTGTATACGTCTTCTTCGGGTCCGTGAGTAATTTCGTTTTTCTTTTCAAATCTCATGCAAAATTTCTGCACTTCTTTGAGCCAATTAAATTCGTCGGGCGATAACATAGCCATTAAATTGTTGTTCAAAAACGCGTAACGATTCTTTAAAGAGAGTTTTCCAAGAATTTCATCGTTTACAGCTTGAGTAACAAATCTAGTTTTTTTCTTTTCTAAATTTTCTTCTCCCATTTTACTTTTCACAATTTTTTAAATTTTAATTAATTATAAGATAATTGATTATACTTTAGAGAATGTGGTTTTCTTTTTTAATTTTTTTTTTAATACTATTGTTCAAAAAAATTAACTAATTTGAACATAATAATTAATTTTTTTTAGGAAAAATCGTTAATATTAGAAAAATTCACAGTTAAAAGTAAGATTTCTAAAATTTGACCGTTTGAATTAAATAATTAGGTTTCTCATTCTAGTCGAAAATTTTTTGGAAATAATAAGGGCTGTTTCAAAGGGACAATTGTTTTTAAACTGAATTACAGAGATGAACGAATCGATTCCAGTTAAACTTAAAATACCAAAACTTTCGAGCGTAATTAATTCGTTAATTTTGTTATTACCAATTAAAAATCTTGCTTCTAATAGTTTTATAATTTCAGATAATACATTAGGATTTAAATACGAGACTATAACCCTGCCTGTTTGCGTTAATAATGCGCTTGATATAACGAATGCGGAAAAAGTATGCAATTCGTTAATGATTTTCAATAAATCTTTTTGTATTTCTTCTGATACCAATTGTTTACTTTTCTCCATAATTTCGTTTATGTTCTGTTCGAAATCTAAAAATTTCGAAATTTCTCCGTCAAAATTAGTACCTAAAGACTCCACACTGAATTTTTTTAAGAATTGCGCTTTAACTTCTCTCAATTGATTTCTTAATTCTACTAAATTATCCGTTCTATCCGCAAAAATAGCAAACATTAATTCCTCATTGCTAATTTTCTCATTTTCAAAAATAAATCGAAAAGGACCGACTTCTATTTCGCTCAGTTTTTCAGTCTTCAAAGTTTGCTTAACAAACGAAAAAATGGCCGAAAGAAAGCTGCTCGTTAGATTTATGTTAAATATATCTTCGTAGGTCTTATGAAATATTAGTTCCCCAGTTGTTGCTTTCATTATGAAGATATTTTTAATCATTTAAATCTACCTTTCTTTATAGTTAGAACCACATTACAAACAATAATATAAACCATCTGCTTTTACTTTTTCAAGAGTAATTAAGGTCTCGTACGCAAAATACACGATTATGAAGATATTTTTAATCATTTAAACCAATCAATATTTTAAGAATTCAAATAAAAGAAAATTTTTGATTATATCTTTTATAAAAATTGTTCTATAAAAATCTGTGCAAAATAATTAAAATCCGTTTTGTTGGTAAAAAAAGAAAGTTTTAGAGAAAATTAGAATAAAGTAATAAAATTAAAAGCTTTAAATCTTTTATTAGAAACCGTCGAATTTCGACCACTCGTCTTCTTCTTCTTCTTCGCGATCTTCGTCATGAGCTTCAGCTTCTTCTGATTCAGCTCTTTCTGACGAGTCTTCTTCCATTTCAGATTCTTCGTCGTCAAAACTTATCATTTTATCTAGATCTGCGGGAGTTTCTTCCGCAGCAGATACTTTAATTTCGGGTATAATTTTTTCTTCGCGTTTTTTCTTCTCAACTAGTTTTAAGTAATCGCCGTGAATCTTGATGGTTATTGGCGTCTCTTCTTGTAATAATCTAACGACTACCTCTTCGCTACTTGAAGTATCGTGTGGCATTCTCATTACTATAGCTCGAGAACCTTCAAATACGCCGGAAATGATTTCAACGGTATCCCCCTCTTCTAAAAATTCGGTAACGCTTCTTGGAACTAACACGTGTTTTATTTCGTCTAATTTTATCTGTCCGACGATACGCCCTTTAATATGAGGTACTCCTTGAATTGCAATCATTACATCGTGCTTCTGACTCGCTTCAATGAAAATATACCCCGGGAGTAAAGGACTTACCAGCATTGCTTTTATATCAGGTATAACATCCAAGATTTTAAATCTATAAAAAACTTGTCTCATAATATTACTTTCTTGATTAATAGTAGTTCTAACAGCAAATAGAGTAACTAGATCTTCTGCATCTTCTGTAATTGGTTCAAAAAACATTTTTTTCTCAACATTGTCTTGTTTATTATTTTTATCTTCTTGTTCAGACATTTTTTCAATTTACCTTATTTGAATTGGGTACTTTTTAATATTTTTTTTGGAAAAAGAGTACAATCTATATATAGTAAATAGAAATTATAAAATTTTTGCTTTTAAATAAAATTACATTGATATTGAATAAAAACCTGCTAATATTCGAATGAAAATTTTTAGAAGGGAATATTGTTAATATCCAAGATTTCCGGTATTTTTTTATTACGGGTTAACCACGAGATTTCGTTTTTCATATATCTCCAAGTTATTTCGCAATTGCCTAATTTGTCTTTTACTTCAGTTTCAAATTCCCATGGATTAATAACGACAAGATCGCCTTTTCGAATCCACACTCTTTTTTTAATCTTACCTCTGATGCGCCCGATTCGGTGCTTTCCGTCTTCGCAAAAAACTTCCATTCGGTCGTTTCCGAAAATGTCTACAACTCTAGCGAACATTTCACCTTGATTTCTATATGGCATTTTTATTCTTTGTGGTACAAGTTCCTCAGAATCGCTGTGACCGTGACCATAAGGTTTTGATGCCTTCTTTACAACTCTTTTTTTTTTAGCCATAATTTTTTATTTTTGTTTTTAGCTATAATTAATTAGTTTAATAATTTATTTTTACTAATCAATTTTATCGTCAGGTTTATAATCTCCTTTAATAAAGATGATTTTAATCGGTTTTTTAGAATCGTTTCGAATGTTATGCATTTCTTTAGGTTCGCACAAAAATACGCTTCCTTCGGGTGCTTCGTAGTCTTTTCCATCAACAATCATTGTCCCATTACCTTCAACAAAATAAAATGTTTCGTCTAATTCTTTGTGACCATGAGGTTTATTATCCATGAATTCTCCTGGTTTAAGGCGTATTACACCCCAATCTATACTTGGACCTCTCATTAAATATTTTACTCCTGAATCTCCTTTTCTGAATTTAAAATCAGCATCGTGAACTTTCTTAATAATCAATCACCAAGACTTATTTTATGAACGAATAAATTGCGTTTTCTTAAATAATAACCTATCTTTTCATGTAATTAAATTCTATCTTTATTTTATTAAAAAATTATATCGATTATTTATAGCGCATTTAATAAAATTTTTCTTAGGTCTTCTTCGTTAGTTTCGCGAGGATTGTTTGCTAACGAAGTACCTTTAGTATCTTTAACTATGTTGTCAACATCCTTTTCATTTATCCCAATTTCCTTAAGATGAAGTGGGATTTCTATGTAACTAAATATATCTTTGATTTTTTCAACACTCCATTTTGCTTTCCCTTTTTTATCAGAAGGTATTTGTTTTGGACAATCGCCGTAATCCGTCAAAATTTTTTGCTCATAAAAGAGATCTGCAATCCAAGCGAATTTTTCAACAACACCATCCAATTTGCTATTATATTCCATCACATACGGTAATAGTAATCCACAAATTAAACCGTGTGATATACCATATTTAACACCGATAGGATGAGCAAAACCGTGAACAGCGCCGAGTTTGCCATTGGCAAAAGAAATGCCGTCTAACAAGCTCCCTAACATCATGTTTTCTCTTAATTCAATATTGTTTAAGTCGTCGTATACTTTAGGTAAATTTTCACCTAAAAGCTTAATAGATTCTTTAGCAAATAAATCTGAAATAAAATTAGAACCTTTTGAAACGAGCGATTCTATTGCTTGCACTAGTGCATCGGCAGAGGTCTGCGCTGTTAAACTTTTTGGAAGGAACAACGTCAGTTCTGGGTCTAAAAGAGCTAAATTTGTCCATAAACCTCTGACGCTTTGTTTAATACCTTTTTTTTCGTCAATAATAACGGCGTTATTACTTACTTCTGAACCAGTACCTGATGTGGTAGGGCATAGAATAAATGGAATAGGTGCTTTAATAAACTCTTTCCCTGCGTGATAATCTTCAATTGTTCCTCCATTTGTTACCAAACCAGCTATTGCCTTCGCAGAATCTAAAGCGCTGCCACCTCCAATTCCTACAGTTATGTTACATTTTTCTTTTAAAAATATATCTCTTCCGTTATTAACGATTGATGTTGTAGGCTCTTTGTTTACTTTGTCGTATATTTCAAAATTTATGTTTAATTTTTCTAAATTATTTTTTATCGAATTTTGATAACCAGATTTTCTCAAGAATTCTTTTCCAGAAACGATAAATACTTTAGGGTTTTTTATTTCGATTGGTTTTAAAATATTTAATAATTCCCGACCTAAATCATTAATTTTTCCTATTCCGAAACTTATTCTTGGGATATTAAAATCAAATTTGATAGTTGATAACTTCATTTTAAAACAGAATACAAGTAGTAAAATATTATTTTAGATAATATTAAACGATTAAATGTAAATAAAAAGGTAATTTTTTTAACAAAAACTTTAAGGTTTCAATCCAAAAACTTTTTGTAATATTCTTTTAGTTAAATTCTCGAACGCTTTCTCAACATTAGTACCAGTTTTGGAAGAAACTGTCATATAATCAAATAAATTGAATTTTTCCTGATGCATTTTAATATAATCGTCTTGGATTGTTACATCGTTAATCAAATCGGCTTTGGTTCCTAAAAATAAAATTGGAAGATTTGGATCTTCTCTTCTACAAATTTTTACCCATTGTTCAAGGTTCTCAAGCGTCATCGTTCTCGTTAAATCAAACATTAAAAGGGCTCCTTTAGCTCCAGTTACATAGGATTCGAGTAAGAACCTGAAGCGTTCTTGACCACCAAAATCCCAGAGTTGTAAAATGATGTCCCTTCCATCTATATTTAACTCTTTTAGGAAGAATTCAACGCCAATAGTCATTTTAGTATCTGCAAAGAACCTTCCTTCAATATATTTGTGAAGGAGAGTTGTTTTTCCAACGCCACCTTCTCCTGCAGTTAATACTTTAAGTACTATTGGTTTTGGCATACTCTAAATTTCCTAATTAGTAATAAAAATCGAAATTTTATTTTATTTTTAAACTATAAAAAAAAATATTCGGTTTATTCAACTAAATAATACCTCAATAAATAATAATATCATAATTTATTTATATAATTTTTAATTAAACTCATCTTTTTTAAGCGTTTTTACTCGGAAAAATTTAATAATTAGAGTAATATTAATTTATTTTTCCTTTTTTTAATAATGCGATATTTTGTAATATAATAACAAGGATTTTTAAGCTCTATCAATTTCAATTAATTTCTTTTGTCTAAGGTAAATAATGTTGATTTTAGATTTTTTTGCTTTCTTGCGTAATTCTGAATCGTTTGTTGCTAAAAATACATGGCTGAATTCTTTTTTAAATTTAATGCACCATCTTAACAGAAAATCGTCTGTGGTTTCGTTATTCTCCTTAATTTCGTCAATAAAATAAATGGGATAAACGGATTCTTTTTTTTCTAAATAACTCAACCCGGATTTATATTGTCTATGAAACTTTCTTGCGTGTGGTTCTTTTCTTGTTTTTGCTTCTAATTCGTTTAAATTCTGCTTAAATACGTAGAATCTTGTTTTTCCTTCAAGATTCAGATATATCTCGTTTAAATAATCTATTTTGAATTGATAAGGAAGTAATATAAAATTTGAATCAATAACGACAATATTATGAACTTTTATTTCCTTCAAAAGGTTTGTCGCTCTAAAATTTTTCTTGTTAACAGTTCGAACGATTCTTGAACATTTTGTCCGGTTTTTGACGATATTTTAAGAAAATCAAACAATTTAAAGTTATCTTTAAATTGTAACGCATAATTGTCGTCGACCATAATATCGCTTTCTAAATCTAATTTGGTACCTAAAAAAAGAACAGGTATGGTATTGTCACTTTTTCTTACTATATTTACCCACTCTTCAAGATTTTCTAAAGTCATTGGTCGCGTTAAATCAAACATTAATAAAGCGCCTTTAGCACCTAAAACATACGATTCTAGTAAAAATCTAAATCGTTCTTGACCTCCAAAGTCCCATAATTGAAGAGTGCATTGTTTTCCGTCCACTTCTACCTCTTTAAGAAAAAATTCGACGCCTATTGTCATTTTAGTTTCGGCACTAAATTTACCCTCGACATATCGACGAAGTAGGGTTGTCTTTCCTACACCACCCTCTCCTGCTGTTAAGATTTTAAGTATGAATTTCTTTGTCATCGAGGAACCCAGTTAAGTTGATTAATTTTTTTTTTTTAATATTATATTCTTAGTATAAATTAATTTTAATTTAACTAAATTCTGAATAAAATATTTAATTTTTGATTTTTTTATTTTTAACTATGTAATAAATTACCTTTTTTTTAATCTTTGTTTTTAATAAAAATCCCATTTTGAGGTATTTTAATCGTTTAATAATTTTTTATGTACAGATACTTTATAATAACTATATACCGTTTTAAATAATTATTATAAAATTTAATTTGTTCGTGATATTCATGAAAATGAAAAAAAAGGTACCTACCAAAGAAGAATTAAATAAAATTAACATTAAATCGTGGGGAACATGGAATAAAGAAGTAAGTAAATTCGATTGGTCTTACGACGATACTGAAACGTGTTATATTTTAGACGGAGAAGTTGAGGTAACTGATTCAGAAACGGGAGAAAAAATTCAATTTAAGAAAGGTGATCTTGTCCAATTTCAAAAAGGCTTGAACTGCGTTTGGAGCGTCAAAAAACCCGTTAGAAAGCACTACAGTTTTGATTATAATTTTGGAGATTTTTATTAATTGCTCAAATTATTTTTCTTTACTTTTTTTTATTATTTTACTAGGATATTATAATTCTTTAAAGCGTTCCTTTTCACGACGATCTTTAACGGAAACTTCTCGCTTATCAAGACGATTATATTTTACTAAATTTTCTTCAATTGCTTTTATTTCTGCTCTCGTATCAATGTTAAATTCTTTTAATTCTTCGAGGATTTCTTTATCTCCAAACCCTTTACTATATAATTCTTTAAATTTTTCGATTGTCATTTCGTGATAAAAAATATAATGTTTATTAAGATAAATCATCAGCCAATTCTTACCAGATTGTTTTTGAGAGATCTCAAACATTTTTTCTTGAACAAAAGTTAAAGAGCGTTTGACTTTTTTTGCCATCGTAATATCGTCGATTCTATAATATTTTTTTATAACAATTTCTATTCTTTTGGAAGTATATATTCTCCAGAAGTAATACAAAACAAAAAGCGTTAAAACAATAGCCGTTAAAAT
>Ga0299912_10005231_pt1 | contig 10649 bp, 8 predicted proteins | sample RVTome_2_FD_207667 | JGI IMG/M metagenome (GOLD analysis project Ga0299912, IMG submission 207667) | Soil microbial communities from uranium-contaminated site in the Upper Colorado River Basin, Wyoming, United States - RVT95D214 (version 2) ... | reverse complement strand
GCATCCATGGTGTGTGCCTTGTCATCCCTCTCTTTTCTGACGCCCGCTTCACAGGCGGAGCCCGCTCTGGGCGTCGAACACGTGGACCTTGGCTTGCGGGAACCCCACCTTGACGCTGTCGCCCTGGCGCAGTTGCCCGATCCTCTCCGGATCGATGCGCACCGCGATCAGGCCGTCGCCGAGCTTGAGGTAGCCGGTGGCATCTCCGCCGGTCTTTTCGGTGTACTGAACCGGCAGCTCGAAATTGCCGACGCTGTCGGTCAGTGCCGCACCTGGCTCGCCGAAATGCTCGGGCCTGAGGCCCACGACGACTTCCGTGCCGTCGTTTGGCTCCGTGTCGAACCGGCAAGCGGAGAGGTCGAGCCGGTGCCCCTCGATCTCGGCGGCCACCTGGCTGCCGCTGACGCTGATCCTGCCGGGACGCAAGTTCATTGCCGGCGAACCGATGAAGCCGGCGACGAACAGGTTGCGCGGCCGGCTGTAGATCTCCTCCGGGCTGCCGAACTGCTGGATCACCCCGGCGTTCATCACCGCGATCCTGGTGGCCATGGTCATGGCCTCGATCTGGTCGTGCGTGACATAGACGATGGTGGACTTGAGCTCGTCGTGCAGCTTCTTGATCTCCAGCCGCATCTCGGTCCGCAGCTTGGCGTCGAGGTTGGAGAGCGGCTCGTCGAACAGGAACACCCTGGCGTTCTTGACCAGCGCCCGGCCGATGGCGACGCGCTGCCGCTGGCCGCCCGACAGTTGCGCCGGCTTGCGCTCGAGCAGCGGTTCGATCTGCAGCAGCTTGGCGGCCCAGGCGATGCGGCGTTCCATCTCGGCCCGGTCGAGCTTCTGCGCCGCGAGCCCGAACTTCAAATTCCCGCGCACCGTCTTGGTCGGGTAGAGCGCGTAGGACTGGAACACCATGGCCAGCCCGCGATCCTTGGGATCGAGGTCGGTGACGTCGCGTTCGCCGATGGTGATGCGGCCGGCTGTGACATCCAGCAGCCCGGCCAACAGGTTGAGCAGCGTGGTCTTGCCGCAGCCCGAGGGACCGAGCAGCACCAGGAACTCGCCGTCGTCGATGGCCAGATCGAGGTTCTTGAGGACGGTGAGCCGCCCATAGGTCTTGATGATGTCTTCGAAGACGACGCGTGGCATGCCCTACCCCTTGATGGCGCCGGCGGTGATGCCCTGCACGAAGAACTTGCCGAGCACGAAGTAGATGAACAGCGGCGGGATGGCGGTGAGCAGCGCCGCCGCCATGTTCTCGTTGTAGGCAGCCTCGCCAGTGGTGGTGATCACGACGTTGGCGAGCACCACGCTCATCGGCTGCGTACCCAGGCCGCCGAAGGTCAGGCCCAGCAGGAAGTCGTTCCAGATCGAGGTGATCTGCAGGATCAGGACGACGATCAGGATGTTGCCCGACATCGGCAGGATGATCTCTACGAAGATCCGCCAGAACGAGCCCGAATCCATCATCGCCGCGCTCATGATCTCCTGCGGGATGCCCTTGTAGTAATTGCGAAAGATCAGCGTCAGGATCGGCATGGAAAGCACCGCATGCACGAGGGCGATGCCCCAGACAGTGCCGTAGACCTTGAGCCCCGAGCTCAGAATGATCAGCGGGATCATGATGATCTGGAACGGCACGAAGGCGCATATGAAGAGGACGAAGAGGAAGCTCCCCGCCCATCTCACGTTCCACAGTGCCAGCGCATAGCCGGTGACCGAAGACAGCGCGATCGACAGGATCAGGCTGGGGAACAGGATGGCCAGCGAGTTGAAAAATCCGACCTTGAGGCCGTCGCAGCGGATGCCCGAGCAAGCCTCGTCCCAAGCCGACCACCAGGCATCCCAGGTGAACGGAGCCGGCAGCGAGAAGATCTCGCCGACGCGGATCTGATCCATGGTCTTGAACGAGGTGACGACGATCACATAGAGCGGCAGGCAGAAGAATGCGGCGCAGATGGCGAGGAAGACGATGATGGCGACGGAACGGGCCGAGATCACCCTGGCCTTGCGCGGGTAGAGCGGCGCCCGATCCACCACGGCTTCGTCATGGATGGCCCGGTCCGCCGCCCGTTCGACGATCGTGGTCATGCGACGCGCTCCGCCCGGGCGCGCTCGCGCCAGGCCGTCAACAGCACCAGCGGCAGGAAGATGGCCCCGGTGATCAGCAGCATGATCACTGCCGCGGCCGAGGCGTAGCCGAGGTTGGACTTGGCCCAGTAGGCGTTGATGGTGAAGTAGGCGGGCACCCAGGTCGATTGGCCGGGCCCGCCATTGGTCATGGCCACGACGATGTCATAGGCCTTCACCACCCCCAGCGAGAGCAGGATCGCGCAGGTGAGGAAGGTGAACTTCATCATCGGGATGATGATCTCGGCGTAGAGGCGCCAGAAGCTCACCCCGTCGAGCCGCGCCGCGCTCCAGATCTCGGAGTTGATCGACTTCAGCCCCGAGAGCATCAGCGCCATGTAGAAGCCCGAGCCCTGCCAGATCGAGGCGAGGATGATGCCGTACATCGCGGTGTCGCTCGAGGCGAGCCAGTTGAAATCGATCCCGGTCAGGCCGATCGCGTGCAGGAAGTTCTGCACCCCCAGGGTGGGATTGAACATCCAGCGCCAGGCGACGCCGGTGACGATCAGCGACACTGCGAGGGGGTAGAGGAAGACGGTGCGGAAAAAGCCCTCGCCCCGCTTCTCGCGGTCGATCATGGCCGCGAGGATGAAGCCGAAGACGATGGCCAGCATCGATCCAAGGCCAAGCACGATCAGGTTCCTGAGGGCGATTTCCCAGCCCCCGTCCTTGAACAGCCGCTCGTACTGCCGGCCCCATTCGGAGAAGTCGATCGCATAGTCGGGGAACCGGCGGCTGCGGGTGAAACTCAGATAGATGGTCCAGGCGATGGCGCCGATGAACGCGACCAGCGTGATGGCCACGGCCGGGAGCAGCGCGAGCTGCGGTGACCAACGCCTCCACCTGATCTCCATCCATCCCCCCTGGTCCTGCCGCTTGCCTCTGGCGTCGCGGACGTCGCAGATTATCGTTCTTGCATGTCGTATTATCGTTAAACTAAGATCAGATTATCGGCGGCGTCAACTGGCATTTTGGGACGGCGGCGTGGAATGGCACAGAAGCGGGCGCCGGTGCCGTGCCTAGCTCGAGGAGGCAAGGCGTGCGCGCGTCGCGGGTCGCCAGAAGCGGGCGCCGCCAGCGGGCAGCAGCTCGAAGTCATTCGGGCGGCCGCGTTGACAACGGTGGGGCCGCGGGCTAGTTCGCCCGTATTAGCGTTCCCCTGAGGGGCGATGGGAGTGCCATGGCAAAGGCCATTGTTCGGCTCAAGGACATCGCGGACAAGACGGGCTTCTCCACCAATACGGTGTCGCTCGCGCTCCGGCACAGCCCGCGCATCCCGCCGCAGACGCGCGAACTGATCCAGCGGGCCGCCGCCGAGCTCAACTACCTGCCCAACTACGTGGCCAAGTCGCTGGTGTCGCGAGAGACCAAGATCATCGGCCTCGTGCTCACCGACATGACCAACCCGGCGCTGACCAAGACGGCGCAGTCCATCGAAATCGCGCTCGCCGAGCGTGGCTACGGTACGCTGTTCGCCACCTCCACCAATACGCTGTCGGAGGAGATCAGGACGATCGAGCTGTTCCGTTCGCGGCAGGTCGACGGCATGCTGATCTATCCGACCAGTCCCAAGCAGATCGAGCACATCCGCCCGCTGCGCCGGGCCAATTATCCGGTGGTGCTGCTGATCCCGGACCCGGAAGGGACCATCGACTCGGTCGCGGTCGACGATCGCCGCGGCGCCTACAAGGCCACCCGCCACCTGATCGAAACCGGCCACCGCCGCATCGGGTTGATCGACGGCACCAATCCGATGGGCAACCGTTTGAAGCGCGAGGGTTTCGTGCAGGCGCTGAGCGAGGCGGGCATCGACTTCGACACCAGACTGACCGCGGATCCGCACGGCCACTCTGCCGGACGGGGCTATGACGCCATGGAGCGGCTGATGCAGGGCGTGCCGGAACGGCCGACGGCAGTGTTCGTGGTCAACGATTCGCTCGCCATCGGCGCGTTGGCCTGGTGCCAGCGGCATGCCGTCCGGGTGCCGGAAGACCTTTCCATCATCGGCTTCGACAATATCCAGTACGCCGAGTTTGCCTCGGTACCGCTCTCGACCATCAACTACGAAGTGCAGATGGTGACCAGCAAGGCGGTGGAGCGGCTGATGCAGCTGATCGGGGCGCGGGACCACATGCCTGAGCCGCAGGTGACGCTGATCGATCCGGAGCTGGTGGTCCGGGAATCGACGGGCGGCCCGAAGGGCTGAACGAACTGCCCGGGTGGGCGTTGTCGTTGTCGAGATCTTTCGAGGAGCATGCGATGGCCGAAAAACTCAGCGCCGCAGAATGCAAAGCCGCGCTCGCCGGCCTCGATGGCTGGAGCTACGACGAGGCTGCGGGGGCACTTGGTCGCGATTTCAGGTTCAAGGATTTCTCCGCCGCCTTCGCCTTCATGACCCGCGTGGCGCTCCTGGCCGAGCGAGCCGGCCATCATCCCGAGTGGTCCAACAGCTACAATAGGGTGTCGATTTCGCTTTCCACCCACAGCGCCGGCGGCGTCACGCGCAAGGACATAGAACTCGCCGCGGCGATCGACGTGCTGGACTGACCCCTCAGAGCATCCACTCCGATTGAATCGGGTGGATGCTCTAGGTCCTTGACGTGTCGCGTGATCGAACCGGAAAAGTTTCTCAACTTTTCCTGATCACGCTCTCAGTGGAAGTTGCGGCCGCCCGGCAGCGCTGCCCGCGCCTGCCGCTCGGCCATCTCGCGCTGCCGCCTCTGGGCCTCGTCGCGGCCGCCGGCGTCGCTGCGGTAGGGGCCGTTGCGGGTCTCGTCGCCGTGCGCCGACGCGGCGCTGCCGATGTCGTGGCCGGAGGCCAGCGCCATCAGCCTGGGGGTGAAATCGAAGAACTCGCGAGCGATGAGGTGGACCACCAGCCCTTCGCGCTGCAGCTCGCCCCTGACCCCCATCAGCCGCGACCCCAGCACAGCCCGCCGGTTCTTCTCGAACACCTTGGGCCAGACGATGATGTTGGCGATGCCGGTTTCGTCCTCCAGCGTGGCAAAGATCACCCCCGTCGCCGTGCCCGGCCGCTGCCGCACCAGCACCAGCCCGGCGGTCTGCACGATGCGGCCGGCCGGGGCGGTGACCAGCTGCTCGGCGCGCAGGAACCCCTGCCGGTCGAGCATGGGCCGCAGGAAGCTGAGCGGATGGCCCTTGAGCGAAAGCGAGAGGCTCTTGTAGTCGTGCACTACCGACTCGCCCGGCGGCATCGGCGGCAGCCCGGCGTCCGGTTCCTCGCGGCGTGAGCGCGGCCCGGCGCTGGCGAAGAGCGGCAGCGTCTCGGCCCCGTCGGTGCCCATCAGCCCCTTGACTGCCCAGAGCGCATCGCGGCGGCTCAGCCCCAGCGAGCCGAAGGCATCGGCCTCAGCCAGCTTTTCGAGCACCGCCGGGGCGAGCCCAGTTCTGAGCCACAAATCGCGCACCGAGTCGTAGCCCGCCCCGCGACGGGCAACGATGAGGTTGGCGTGATCTTCCTTGAGCCCCTTGATCTGGGAGAAGCCAAGCCGGATGGCCCGGGTCGAGCGGATATCCTCTGCCATCTCGGCATGGCGTTCCCAGAGGCGGCCGGCGGCAGGGACGCCGTCCTCAAGCAGGTTCCACAGATCCGAGCGGTTGATGTCGACCTCGCGCACCTCCACCCCGTGCTCGATGGCGTCGCGCACGATCTGCGCCGGGGCGTAAAAGCCCATCGGCTGGCTGTTGAGCAGGGCGCAGGCGAAGACGTCGGGATAGTGGCACTTGAGCCAGCACGAGACATAGACGAGGAGCGCGAAGGAGGCGGCGTGGCTTTCCGGGAAGCCATATTCGCCAAAACCCTCGATCTGCTTGAAGCAGCGCTCGGCGAACTCGCGGCTATAGCCGCGCTGTGCCATGCCGCTCAGGAACCGTTCGCGGAACAATTCGATCTTGCCGTTACGCCGCCAGGTGGCCATGGCGCGGCGGAGCTGATCGGCCTCGCCGGGCGTGAAGCCGGCCCCGACGATGGCGATCTGCATCGCCTGCTCCTGGAACAAGGGAATCCCCAGCGTCCGCCCTAGCACCCCTTCGAGCTCTGGCCGGATCGGCTCCAGCTTCTCGATGCCCTGCCGGCGCTTGAGATAGGGGTGCACCATCCCTCCCTGGATCGGGCCGGGACGCACGATCGCCACCTCGATGACGAGATCGTAGAACTCCTTCGGCTTGAGCCGCGGCAGCATCGACATCTGCGCCCGGCTCTCGATCTGGAACACCCCGACGGTGTCGGCCCGGTGAGTCATGGCATAGACGCGGTCGCTCAGTGCCGGCGCACCGCGCTTCCGTCGCCCCTGATCCTCGCGCTCCTCGTCCAGCACCCCGGCCAGCGTCAGGTTCATGCCGTAGTGCTGGTGCATGAGCTCGAACGAGCGGCGGATGCAGCTGAGCATCCCCAGCGCCAGGATATCGACCTTGAGGATGCCAAGCGCATCAAGGTCGTTCTTGTCCCATTCGACCACAGTGCGATCCTCCATCGCCGCGTTGGCGATGGGGATCAGATGGTCGAGTTGGTCGCGGGTGATCACGAACCCGCCCACGTGCTGGGAGAGATGGCGCGGAAAGCCCATCAGTTCGCCGGCGAGATCGAGCACCTTCTTGAGCGTTGGCTCTTCCGGGTCGAGGCCGAGTTCCTTGACCCGCTCGGTCTTGAGCCGGGTCGAGTACCAGCCCCAGCTCAGCCCGTTCATCGCCGCGATGGCGTCCTCGGAGAGCCCAAACACCTTGGCCACCTCGCGCATCGCCCCCCTGGAGCGATAGGTGACCACGGTGGCGGTCAGGCCGGTCCGCCCTCTGGTGTATTTGCTGTAGAGGTACTGCATCACCTCTTCGCGCCGCTCGTGCTCGAAATCGACGTCGATGTCGGGCGGCTCCAGCCGCTCGGTGGAGAGGAACCGGCCGAACACCAAATTGCCGACCATGGGGTCGACCTCGGTCACCCCCAGGCAGAAGCAGACCGCCGAATTGGCTGCCGAACCGCGCCCCTGGCAGAGGATGTTCCGCTCCTCGCGGGCGAAGCGCACCAGGTCGTGCACGGTGAGGAAGTAGGGCGCGTAGTTCATCTGCGCGATGAGCTTGAGCTCGGTGATCACCCCGCGCCTCACCTTGAACGGGATGCCGCCCGGGAACTTTTCCTTGGGATAGCGCTGGCGCGCTCCCTCCCAGGCGAGCCGCTCCAGCGTCTGCTGCGCCGTTTCGCCATTGCCGACGGTTTCTTCGGGGTAGTTGTAGCGCAGGTCGTCGAGCGAGAAGCCGATGCGGGCGATGAGGCGCTGCGTTTCGGCGATGGCCTCGGGGTGCTCGCGGAACAGCCGCGCCATTTCCGCCGCATGCTTGAGGTGGCGCTCGGCGTTCTTTTGCAGCCGCCGCCCGGCCTCGACAATGGTCAGGTGCTCGCGGATGCAGGTCACCACGTCCTGCAGCACCCGCCTGCTTGGGTCGTGGTAGAGCACGTCGTTGACCGCGATCAGCTTCACCCCCACCCGGGCAGCGAGGTCGGCCAGCCGGTTGAGCCGCATGCGATCCTGCCCCTGGTAGGCGCAGTTGGCGGCGAGCCAGGTGCGGCCGGGGGCCAGCGCGGCGAGTTGGCCGAGCACGGCTTCGCCGGCCTCGAACCGGCTCTCGTCGAGCTGGAAGATGAAGAGCTGTCCCTCGGCGAAGGCGGCAAGATCCTCGAACCGGAGGATGCAATCGCCCTTGCCGGCGCGGAGGTTCCCGGTGGTCAGGAGCTTGCACAAGCGCCCATAGGCCGTCCGGTCGGTGGGGTAGGCAACGATGTCGGGGGTGCCGTCGGCGAACACCAGCCTGGTCCCCACTACGTAGCGGAAATCGGGGTGTGCTTCCTTCAGTTCGCGCATCGCCACATGCGCCCGCACCACCCCGGCAAAGCTGTTGCGGTCGGCCAGCCCCATCCCCGAAAGCCCCAGCGATACGGCGCGGGCGATCAGTTCCTCCGGGTGCGAGCCCGAGCGCAGGAAGGAGAAGTTGCTGGTCGCCATCAGCTCGGCATAGGGCGGCAGCGCGGCGGCCCGGGTGCCACGTCGCGACCTGCCCTCGAGGGGGACGACGGCGCTCATGAGAAGAACCCGTGCAGGAACCAGCGCGGCGCGGCGCCCTCGCCGTAGAGCCCCTCGCGAAACAGCCAGAAGCGCCGGCCGCCATCGTCCTCGGCCACGTAATAGTCCCGGCTGGTGACGGGCTTGCGCTCGCTGAAGCCGGAGGGCTGGGCGACCTCCTCGTCGCGGTTGGAGACTGGCAGTTCGGGGATCTGCGGCGGCGGCGGAATGTCGAGGTCGTAGTCCGGCCGCCACCATTCGGCCCCGATGCGCTCGGGCCCGGAGGCCTTGACGAAGCGGTAGCCGACACGCCGCCAGATCATGCCGGCCGGCGGCCCGTCCGGCACCTCGGCGGTGACGCTGATCGGCTCGGGCGCCGGCAGCAGCCTGAGCGGCCGCGGCTGTCTCGGATCGGGTGCCGCCTCGGGATCGTCGGCGGTGCGCGCCACCACCGGCTCGAGCTTGACCGCCCGCTCCGGGATGTGGGTGTTGACGAATTTGGAGCGCACTACCGCCAGCGGCCCCAGCCGGCTGGTCATGCGGTCGTAGAGCTGGTCGAGGTCGGCGGCGCCGTCCCGCGTCTCGAATGCCCCGATCTGGGCGCTCTCGAGCGGGCTCGTCGAAGTCGCCGCCAGCCGGATCATGTCGATGCCGAAGCCGGGGTCATATTCGGCCACCAGCCGCTCGGCGCGATTGCCGAACAGCCGGGCGATATGGCTGGCGTCGCGGGTGGCCCGCGCGGCATTGACCGAGAGGTTCATCACCTTGTGGTCGACCCGGTAGAGGAACAGGTGGAAGCTCTGCGCCCCCAGCCCCTCGGCCTCGAGCCTGAGCGAGAGCTGGATGGCGAGGTCGTGCGCCGTCATCAGCACGTCGTCGATCAGCCCGATGGGCTCGGCGAAGCGCCGCTCGGCAAAGCGTTCTGCCACTGGGATGCGCGGCGTAAGCCGCTCCTCGATGTGCCCCAGCGCCTGGTCGAGCCGCTGGATCAGCGACGCCCCGAAGCGCGCCTGCAACCCCTTGCGGTCGCGGCCGTAGAGCTGGCCGACGCGCTTCAATCCCATCTGCATCAGGCCGTTGATCTGCGCTTCGCTCAGCCGCAAGGCGCCAATCGGCAGCGGGCCGAGCGCCTCTTCGACTTCGCCACCGCCGAGCACCCGGCTTTGGTCGAAATGAGCGAGCGCCCAAGCCGCCCCGACGCTGGGAGCGATGGCGCCCATGACGGAAAAGCCCAGAGCCTCCAGCCGGCCGGTGACAGTTGCCAGCAGCTTTTCCTCGTCGCCGAACAGATGTGCGACCCCGGTGATGTCGAGGCAGAGATCGCCATAGGGGGCCTTGTCGGCCAGAACCGAGACGATGGGGCTGGCATAGGAATGCCAGTCGGCGAAATCGGCGAAGACCTGTTCGAGGAAGGCGTGGTCGATCTCCCGCGCTTCGAGGTTGGGGACCAGCGCCCTGGCGTCCGAGAGGTTCTGGTCGGGCGCCAGCCCGGCCCGCGCCGCCAGCGCGTCGACGGCCACCAGCCGCATCGCCCCCTGCTGGCGCTCCCACAGCACCAGCGGCCGGTCAAGCGCGGCGAGGTCCCGATCAGCTCGCCTGAGGCAGTCGGTCGCCCAGCGCGGGAGGAACAGCGCGAGGTGACGGCGCGCGTTCCGCGAGGGCGGGAGTTCCCTCTGTGCTGCTGTCGACCACAACGAAGCCATTTTCGGTCCAGTCCAAAAGAAAATCCGTACCCGCGCGCTGCGCCGCAGAGAGCCGCCCTTTTTCGAGTTCCACCCGCCAGCGCGGGCCGCCCGGCGCCCGGGCATCGAAGGGGACAGCACCGCTGAGGCTGGGGGACACCCGCCAGCGCAGCCTTGCCGCGCTCGCCTCGCGCCCCACCCCGTAGCGGGTGAGGAACACCGAGGTGCCGGCGGCCTGGACCCGAAGGCTCAGCCGTCGCGAGGCGGTGAAATCGAGCGCCTTGGGGGTGCTGGAAATATCCGCGACCACCGCCGCCACCGCCCGGCAACCCACCGCCTCCTCGATCGCCCACAGGAATTCGGTGATATTCTCGACCCGGGTGAGCACCACGCTGTCGGGGTCGATGCCGAAGCTTTTGAGCCCCACCCCATAGGGCAGGCCCATGTCCTGCGCCTCGCGCATCAGCTGGACGAAGAGGATCGCCGGCCGTTCCGGGCTCATGAGCCCCCTCGCCTGGGCCAGCGCGAAGCCCAGCGCCGCGCCGCAATTGCGCCGCTCGTCGGTGAACACCTCGTGCAGCAGCCCGCCGGGGGCACAAAGCAGGCCCGGTTCTCCTTCCTGCCGTACGAGGGAGGCGCCTTCGGCCAGCACGGGGCGCTTCTCGATCTGCGCGATCTGCGCCCGCAAAGCCTCCATTTGTTCATGTTTGATGCCCAGCATGGGGAGGGCTCCCTTCCGTTCTGACTGAGAACAAAGAGAGAACATCAA
>Ga0299912_10005230_pt1 | contig 10653 bp, 5 predicted proteins | sample RVTome_2_FD_207667 | JGI IMG/M metagenome (GOLD analysis project Ga0299912, IMG submission 207667) | Soil microbial communities from uranium-contaminated site in the Upper Colorado River Basin, Wyoming, United States - RVT95D214 (version 2) ... | reverse complement strand
ATAAAGGCTTGTCCCCGCCTGTCCCGCTTCCATCCTCCGGGAAAACGAAAGCGCAAGAGAGATCCCGACGATGAATAAAAAGAACGGGAAGACGAGATCGGTCGGCGTCCAGCCGTGCCATTCGGCATGGCGGAGGGGTGGATAGATATAGGACCAGCTGGCGGGGTTGTTGACCAGGACCATGGCGGCGATCGTCAGGCCGCGGAAGGCATCGACGGAAACCAGTCGCTCTTTCGTCATCCAAACAAAGCCTTCAGCTCATCGATCTTCTTGGGAACTTGTTTCCGGATGACGATTGGGACATAGGCGAAACTGTCCCCGGAACATCCTTCGCCGGCGCGAAGCGATTCAACAATCCCACAGAGGCCGCGCCGGCCAGGGCCGTCGAAATGAACTCTCTTCGGTTGAGCCGCTTTTTCAAGTTTGACATGATTTCCTCCGATCTTTTCATTAGAAATATGGGACTGCTTAGACGGGCTATTATAATCAAAGACGGCTAGAAATAAAAACAGAATCAAGAATCCCAAAAAGGCGGTAGACAAACGCGCTCTCTGTCATCGCCAGCACCCAACGGATCGGCCCTATGGCCACAGCCGGCTTAAGGAATTTCCTAATAGAGTCAAGAAAAAAGCCCGTCCTTTTTCCGAAGGACGGGCTTTTTCTTGTTGACAGTTGCCGGAGCGCGTGATCAGAAGGAAAGCTTGAAACCCAAACGCGCCGACCAGGGGCCGAATCTGGTGTCCCACTGATTGAACGCTGGATGAGTGATGCCCCGAGACGCGATAATCGAAGCGTAGTCCTGGGCAAACGTTCGATCCAGGATCTGGGGGTGGTAGCCCGTGAAGCTCTGCCTGTCGATGGTCATGACCTTGCTCTGGATCGTGTCGGTGTCGGTGACGTTGTTGACCTGGAGGTTGATGGAAGCCCGTAATTTATTGCCGAGCTTCAAGACGTAATCCAGGTAGACATCGGCCCAGAAGGTGAACGGCAGCCGGCCCAGGTCCGCCCGGCCGTTGACGTAGAAATATTTGGAGTTGTAAAGGACCTTGGTGGTCAAGGGCAGGCCGCTCCGGCCGTAGGCGACAATCCCCACGGTCAGCCCGAACGGGAAGCGATAAGACCCGTACGCTTTAAAATAATGGGTCCTGTCCTGGGGCAGAGGGCCGTCGAGCACCTGGCCTAAGCCATTGTACCCCATGAACCATCGGTCGAAATCCTGTTCGACGCCCGGGCCGAGGCGGCCGCCTTCATCGGAGCTGGCCAGGCCGGAATAGTCCCCGTAGACGCGGCTCAGGGTGTAATTGATCCCGCCCTGCCAGTTGTTGCTGAACCTCTTCTCCAGCGAGATGTTGAGGCCATAGTATTCCCGCGTCGCTTTCGGGCAGGGCCAGTAGTCTTCGATGAACTTTCCGCCCTGGGAGACCGGCAGGGACACGCCGAAACCGGGATTGGCGACCCAGAAGTCCTGGGAAACCGTCACGGCGCCGGTCACCGGGTTGACCGTCGTGATGTAGACGCCGACATCCTCGATCGTCCGGATCAGATGCTTCTGGACGAAGCGGGCGGTGAGGGAGATGTTCTCCCCCAGCTTCTTCTCGGCGCCGAAGGAGATCTCCCGTTGGGAGGTCGGTTTCATATCCGGGTCGACCCGGTTCAGCGAAGGCGGCAGGTAATCCATGGACCCGGCGTAGGCGTTGCCGGCTTTCTGGCTCGCCGCGTCGTCGATCTTGCCGCTCGCCGCGATCTTGGTCCAATCCGGGTCCTGGAGAGCGTAGTAGTCCTCCACGCGTTTCGTGCCGCCGAAGGTGAGCTGGCCCATGTAGAGTTTCATCAGGTCATAGTAGATCCCGTAGCTGGCGAAGATCTTCAGGCTGGAGTCCCCGAATATATCATAGCTCAAGCCGATGCGTGGGGCCAGCGTGCTGTCCAAGCCGAACTTGACGGGATTCTCCGACCAGCCCGGGTAGGCCGTATTGTCCGTGAAAGAAGGCATGTACTGGCTCTCGGCCCGGATGCCGATATTGAGGGTCAGCCGGTCCTTGATCGTCCAGGAATCCTGGAGGTAAACCGACAGGTTGTTGCTTTTGACGTTCCAGACGCTCCCGGAGGGAGAGGTGAACGAGCTCCGGACAAGATAGTACCCGTACTTGCCGTAATTCGGGCTCGACGGATCGGCGCCGGCGCCGACCCTGATCCCCAGATCGTCATTAGACTGGCCCCAATACAAGGTTACCCGGGGATGTGTATAGCCCGTGAAGCGGTCTTCATAAAGGTAGTTATAACCGATGCCGGCCTTCAGGGCGTGCTCGCCCATCCAGTTGAGGTAGAGCGACACGTCCAGGTTGTTGCCGATCTTCCCGCGCAGGTATTTTTTCGTCTCCTGATACAACGTGCTGCTCGTCCAACCGGTGAGCTTGATCAGGTCCTGATGGGCCAGGAAGAAAGCATCGTTGGCGAACATCGAGTTCGTATTGCCGAAATAATACGTCGAGGAGTCGGGAGGGGCGATCTGCTGGTTGGTCTGGTTCTGCTCGTGCCAGCCGGCCCGGTAGCTAATGAGAAGGTTGTTGCCGATGGAATAATCCGCGGTCAGCGAGGCGCTCTTGTTCGGATAGTCCATCCCTTCCTTGCCCCACTGGTAATCGGCGACGCCGTTGCCGATAATGGTGGGGAGGGCTCCCCGGTATTTGTAGAAGCTGTTGATGTAGCTGGCGGAGAGGCGAAGGCCGGTGATCGGGGCGGACGAGAGCCGGACCGATGCTCCCAGGCCGGTGTTTTTTACCTTGAATGTCTGGAAGGGCCCTTTCCTCAGGTTGAAATCCCTCTGGGCCGACGTCTGGTTGTAGGTCGGGTTGAACGAACCGTAGAACCACAGCTTGTCCTTGATGATATAGCCGCCTAGGCCGAAAATGGCTTCGTACCGGTCATACTTGTCCCTGTCCTTCCCGCCGTTGTAGTACAAGTCATCGTAGTTGACATATTCCCAGACGTAGGCGCCGAACGGATCCCGCCTGAGGAAGGTCCGGGATTTCCCCTGCATGTACTGCCTGTTGTTCTCGTAGTAGCCCAGGATTTCGCCATGGAACTCGTTGCTCCCGGACCTGGTGATGACGTTGATGACGCCGCCCATCGAGCCGCCGTACTCGGCGTTGTAGCCCGAGGCGGTCACCTTGACCTCGTCCAGAAGCTCGAGAACGATGCTCTGGCCGCGGTCTCCATAATGGAAGTCCGTGATGTCCGCGCCGTCGGCGTACCACATGTTCTCGGCCCCGGAAGCGCCGTCCACCGAGATGCCGCCCGTGATGCTCTCGTTCTGAACGCCGGGGATGGTGCTGATCAGCGTGTCGAAATTCCTCCCCCGAGGAAGAGACATAAAGATTTCTTTGACCATGGTCATGCCTTTGACCGTGCTTTTAACATCGATCAAGGGAGACTGGCCGATGACCGTGATTTGCTCTTCGACGGCGGCCTGCTCAAGGGCGACATTGAGGACCATCGTCTGGGACAGTTCCAGATAGAGGCCCTTTCGGATCAACGTCTTGAATCCGGGCATCGTAAAAGTGACCTGAAAGTAGCCCGACGGAAGGGCCATCAAACGGAACGTTCCGTTGAGATCGGTAACCTTGGAGGCTATTCCGACCAACTTCGGGTTGGTCGCTTCGACGGTCACTCCGGGAAGAGGATTCCCCTGGTTATCCACGACCTTTCCGGTGATCCTCCCTGTTGGCGTGAGTTGGCCGAAAGCCGTTCCTACCGCCAAAAAGCAAATGATAAGCGTAAGACACAAAAATGCTTTTTTCATTCGATTTGACTCCGCGTTTTGCTTACCGTGCATTCCTCTACCCCGTGGTGAACCCGTCATGGATTCACCGCGACCTTTGACGCTCAAGGCTGGGATGTTCTATCGTGATTTACCCTCCTCAAAAGACTCCCGTTGTTCGAGAGCTGATGGACATTGGCCTTTTTTCGCCGAGCGACTGCCCCAGACCATGACCTCGGCATCGAGGTTTCCCAGGGCGAAATAAGAAATATATGGATTCGTTATTCGACAGCAATGGCTTTGCGTGCATCTTGGCAGCGATTCTGTCCTCCTCATCATAAAAGATGGTAGCTCATATAGAAAGGGGATGTCAAGCCGGCCGGCTGGTCCGGTTCTATCGCTTGTTGCATAACACGCACAATCAAGAACCCGAAATTGTTGATGGACGAACGCCGGCCCTGTTATCTCTACCGGCGATTCTGGGAAGAACGGGAAAGTAGGTCGGAGGGCCGCTTAGCGGCCCTCCCGTAAAAATTTTTCGAAAATGATCTTAGAAATTCACGTAGAAGGTCAGAGCGAACTTGCGCGGCGAAACATAAGACGTGGCAGCTTTGAACATCGGCTGGTCGGATCGGGTATCCCGGCTCATGACACTCTGAGTATCGAAGACATTCATTACCCTGAATTCGAGCACGCCGTTGAACCTGCCGAAGGGGATGACATGGGAAACCTGGGCATCCAAGTTGCCCCATGTCGCCAGCCTGCTGCTTCCGGCTTTTTCCAGATACCTGTAGTAGTTACCGTAGGCATCAAGGCCGCGAGCTTCCCAGGGCCGGCCGCTCTGGACTCTCCAGTAAACGCCCAGAGTTGTCCTCTTATAGAACTCCCACGTCCCGAACAACTTGAAAACGTGTGTCCTGTCGCCCATCATGATCCCCTCGCGGAGGGGATCATTGACATAAAGCCCTGGGGCGTCCTCCAGGTAGGAGGATGCGTAGAAGAGTGCTGTCCCTGGCGCATAATCCAGGTCCCAGTTTCCTTCGAGTCGGCTCCAGGTGTACATGGCTGCGAGCGACCATTTTTGGGCATATTGTCGTTTCACTTCAAGAGAGAAAGCTGTATATTTTCGCCAGGCCTTGCTCACCTGGAAATCTGGGAAGGGAATGAGCTTGGCTTGAATCTCAGGAGGCAGGCTGGCATAAGACACAATTTGTCCATCCAGATTGCCGCCCACATATTTTGAAGCGCTTCCGCTGTCTCTATAGATAGTGGGAAAATCTTCCATGATATGCTTCATCGTCCGATACTGGCCCCAGATTTCGATACTCCAGTTTTTGCCGAGAGGACGGCTGTAGCCGGCAATAAGTTCGTCGGAGTAAGTCGGCTTGGTGCCGGGAAGGGGGAATTTACCTGTTTCAGATGCCTGGGGAGTATCAGCCAGCAGATTTCCGGTTAGGTCAAAATAGGCATCATTCCTGTAAACTCGAACAGGCGCCCATGACCGGCCGAGAGACTTGTTGTCCATATTATTGTAGCGGCCCCAGTTGGCATAGAGTTTGTCCCCCGCTTTCCGGTCAAGCATGTAGGTGAAGCCGAGGCGCGGCTGGATCTCTTTATCAAAATTGAACGTTAGAAACGTATTTTTTTTGCCGGCCTTTGTGGAGCTGAATTCATCGCGACTAAGCAGAACACCCAAGTTCAATGTTAAACGTTCGCCGATTGTCGCCGTATCCTGGAGAAAAATAGAATATGTTCTTCCCCCCGAATCCTGGGGCCCCTGTTGGGAGTAATAACGGGCCCTGAAGGCCGGTTTGCCACCGTATGTTGTAACGATGATGCTCCCCCAGCCGTTGGCCACCCGCTCCAGCCATTCTCCGCCGTCGTCATATCCGAAACCGGCTTTAATGACATGAGAATGGCCTTTGAAATCGAAGTATTGGGTCAGAACGAACTTGATCTCATTGCGGAAGAAGTTCTGGGTGTTGTATTCAGAGCCAGCTCCGACATATTGACCGGAGAGGGTTGCGGGCCCAAAGATGTAGCCTGCCGCCGTCCGGAAGTAACCCATCTTGGCGAGATTCGCGGGGTCAAACGTCGGCAGATAACCGAGATTGGTTATGGGAACACTTTTGTAATTCTCAATGACATGGTCGTACTTTACCTCGAGAAGCGTGGACTGAGAAATGGTCCAAACCCAGGACGCGTAGAGGATTCGTTCCAAGCCATTGCCGTCCGTCGCCACACTCGGGCTGTCATTGACGCCGATTCCAGAGTTCCTATCTTTGTAGTCATTGTTCCTGAAGCTCAGAGATACTAGATGGGCGGGGAAGGGGTTGGCGCTCAATTTGAAGAACAGTTCGGTGCCGGTCGATTTCGCGTCAGGCACATCTCCTAAAAAATTGACGCGGCCGGTTGTTTTCGAATATGGCAGGTTGGCCGAAACGTACCACCAGAGCTTATCCTTGATGACGGGACCGCCAATACCTAGCGCGGGGCTGTATCTGTTGTATTTGGTGATAATACTGGGGTCCCTGAACTTTCCGGTAAATTCCGATGGTTCCAGCACAAACCGGAATGTCCCCGAGAGTGCGTTCGACCCCGACTTGGTTATGGCGTTGGTCACCATGCCTGCGGCGCGGCCGAACTCGGCGCTGATGCCGCCTCGCTTGATATTGACTTCTTGGATATCGAGCTCGGAAAAGTTAGCTCCGAGATAGCCATAAAACGGGTTGCTGATGTTGGAGCCATCATAGAGATAGACGTTGTCCTGTTTATTTCCACCCGCATTAGGGGCAAAATCGCGGTTGTCGGCGACTCCGGGGGCAAGCTGCATGAGGGACGCATATGAGCGGCCCAAGGGCAGCTTCTCGACCAGCTGCTTCTGCCAGTTCGAAGAGATTTCCGTGGATTTCAGGTCGATGACCGGCGACCTGGCCGTGACCGTCACTTCCTCCGCGACCTTTCCCACGGCTATCATAATCACCGTGACTTGGGCGGTTCTACCCAATCCGACGATGACGTCTTCTTTTTCAATTACCGGTACCAAATCCGGCTGGGTGACGGTGAGGATTTAGGTGCCCGGCGGAATGCTCGGGAACCTGAATTGCCCGTCCCGGCCTGTTGTATATGTCCGCCCCGCAGGCAGCAGGTCGCTCGTTATTTTAACGACGGCGTTGGCCACCGGGGCACCGCCCTCATAAGCCTTGACGATGCCCGTGATCGAGCCGCGCTCTTGGGCGCTCAGGCCGGCCAGACCGGCTAAGAGAAAAACGACAAAAGCAGCGATGAAAAATTTCTTCATAAAGGCCCTCCTTCCTAATTCTTAGTGTGGCTATAAATTAGTCTCGATCAAGAAGTTTGTCAATACAATAAAGATGATAAAAAAATATTTGTCAAGATCGCCGACTTTATCCCAAATTTGCCGATAGGGACAGCTCATTAACCAAAAGTGCTTAGTTTTCCATTGAATCAACATAAAGAGCCCCAGCCCGACGGGTGGCGTGGTTCGGGGGCCCCCCGCCGACCCGAGCGTTTGGTGCCGCTCATCCTCGTGCCTGAGAATAAACAAGATAGACCGCGAAGGGGCGCCGGGGGTGAACCGCGACAGGACCCGTCGGGCATTTCTATAGGCAATTTTGGGACTTCATCTGGAATGAATTCGAGCTTCGAGTTGCTTTAGGCAGGCTTCTTGTCCGGTGTGTCGGGGGCGGCGGGTTTGCCCATTCGCAGCGCCTCCCGGCTGTACTCATCGCGGCAGCGGGCGATCGTGTCTTTCAGCAGCCTGGGGTTAGTGACTTTTTTATAGATCGTGGCCCCGTCCTCGGCCGCAGTCTGGATTTCCAAGTCGCCAAAGCGGAGGATCCGTCCCAAGAGAGACTGGTAATAGGAGAGGTTGTTGATCTTTTCCAGCGGGCTTTCCTTGGAAAAAAGGTTGAAAATGCCCTTCTCGTCGATTACCCTCAGGTTGGTCACCGCCCAGATATCCCGGCGCCGAAACCATTCCCGGTAGACGAAGTAGAAAAAGGTGATGGCCAGGAAGATGCAGCCGATCCAGCGGACGACAGTCATAAAGCCGCTCGAAGTCCGGACGATAAAGAACAGAATGACACAAATAACAGCGGCGAAAAATAAAAGCAGAAAGGGTTCGATCACAGTCACCCAATGCGTCCGTGTTTCAAGGATTTTTCTTTCCCCCGGTCTCAAGTTTGTTCTCATGGAATCCTACTCCAGTTTCTCCATCAACGCTAGGAAGCGCGGCTGCTTCCTGAGGGGATCGAGATTGCTATCATGCAAGTACCATCCCTTATGGACCAGGCCGTGGGCGACCGCCCGTTCCAAGCAATCGAGCGCCTCGTCGATCTCGCCGGCCAGGGAGTAAATACAGCCCAGGTTGTAGAGGAGCATAGCGTCATCGGGCGCGATTTTTTGCGCCCGGCGGGCCCATTCGAGGCCGAGCTCCCGCTCGCCAAGAGCGACCAGACCGTTGGCTCCCATATAGAGGGCACGGACATCATCAGGATGGAGCTGGATACGGTCCTCGACAAGGGCGACGCCGCGGCGGCGTGCGGCGATTCCATCGTCGAGACGTCCTAACGTGTCGTAGATCTGGGCCACGAGCAGCGGCGCCTGGTAATCGTCGGGCCGAACGCGGATCGCTTCCTCGAAGAGCCGCGCCGCCTTCTCGAGATCTCCGTTGACGAAGGTGTGGCGGGCATAAAAATACCATGCCTCGAAAAGTCCAGGATCGAGCCGGATCGCGGTCTCGAACCCATTCTCCGCTTCCTCTTTGCGGCCGCTGATCGACAATGCCAGGGCATGGGACGCCTGGGTTTGAGCAGAGTCAGGAGCCAGTTCGACGGCGCGGCGGCTGGCAGCTATGGCCTGTTCGCGCACCGACTCCCGGCGGTCGGAGTAGAGGTAAATATACGACCAGCAGTCGGCGAGCCCGGCATAGGCCAGAGCGTATCCCAGGTCAAGCTCGGTCGCTCGGGCAAAGAGCTGCAAGGCGAATTCGATGTCGTGCCGACCGTATTTGAAGTAAAAGCTCCGCCCCCGCAAGTAATAGTCGTAGGCTTGAACGTGATGAGTCGGAGACTTCTTCAGCGCCCCTCGTTCGTGCGGGCTGAGCGTCACCTGGAGGGCCCGGACGATATTTTTCGCGATTTCATCTTGGATCTCAAAGATGTCCTTTAACTCGCGGTCGAAGGACTCCGACCACAGGTGGAAACCCTGCGCCGTGTCGACGAGCTGGGCGGTGATCCGGAGCCGGTTACCGGACTTGCGCACGCTTCCCTCGAGGAGCGTTTCGACGCGAAGGCGGTGGCCAATCTCTTTGAGCTCAACCGCCGTATCCCTGAACTGGAAGGACGCCGTCCTCGATGCGATCCGTAAGCCTTGAACCCGGCTCAGGGCATTGATGATCTCTTCGGCGATCCCCTCGCAAAAATAGGCTTGGTCCTTCTCCCGGCTCATGTCGACGAAGGGCAGCACGGCGATGGAGGGAATATCATAGGCAGGAAACACGCCCCCCTCGCGCCGCAGCCGATCCAGCTCGTCGCGGAGGTCGAGGGCCGAAGACATCCGGTAATGAGCGTCCTTCTCGAGGCAGTGCCGCAGAATCCGGTCCAGCCGGCAAGGCAGCCGCGGATTCAGCTCGAGCGCCGACCGCGGCTCGTCCCTGAGGATGCCGGCCATGACTTCGGTCACGGTCTCGCCGGCGAAGGGATGCGCGCCCGCGGCCAGCTCGAAAAGGAGGATTCCAAGCGAGAAAAGATCGGTGCGATGGTCGAGCGCTTCGTCCCTGAGCTGCTCGGGGGACATGTAACAGATCGTCCCGGAGATGCTCGTCTCGAGCGTTACCGTCCTGGTGACCACCCCATCAACGGGGGAAGGCATCGGGTTGAAAATCCGAGCCAAGCCGAAGTCGAGGACCTTCACGTTTCCGAGGCGGTCGATCATGACGTTGCCGGGCTTCAGGTCGCGATGGATGATCCCCCGGGCATGAGCGGCGGCGACCGCGTCGACCAGCGGGATCGCGATCTTGAGAAAGCGGTCGAGAGAAACGCCGCCGGGAGTGACGAGTTTCGAAAGCGCCTCTCCTTCCACGAGTTCCATTGTAAAGAAGTGGACGCCCTCGGCTTCCGCGATCGAATAGATCGTGAGAATGTTAGGATGGTTGAGGGCGGCGACAGCCTTGGCTTCGCGTTCGAAGAAAGCCCGCCGTTCCGGATCCCCAGCGAAACCTTCCGGCAGAAACTTGACGGCAACGTCTCGGTCAAGCTTCAGGTCCCGGGCTTTCCAGACAACCCCCATGCCGCCCTCGCCGAGCTTCTCGAGAAGACGGTAATGGGCGATGGTTTGGCCGGCCTCGAAGATCATGAGGCGGCCTTCGCTGATCCCGGGGTTTTACGATCCAGGACGCGCGGATTGAGGAATAACATCGGAGCTGGTTGAATCGACATTGCGGAATGACTTTATCGTAAGCGCCGAATCCCTGTCAATAGCCCAAGCCTCTTCCAAATCCGCCCAGGGATCAACCTCTCTCTTTATCATATTCTCTTGCCATCGCTTAAAGCATCCCGTAACGCGGCTGGGCAAAATCCAATCCGCACTCAAACCAGAGGGGAGGCCGGCGACTCAGGCCGTCCCGAGTTCGAAAATGCTGGGAAGAGGCTGGTGGGGCAGACGTGGAATCATTTTACATTTCGAATAAATAAATATAACATTAGAAATTCCAATCCGGACACGCCCATGGAGCGCTTTATCGTTTCATTCATAACATCCAGTGTCCCTCTTGTTTGTCTTGTCGGAGCATTTTTCGGAGGCGACGGCATTATCATCTTTTTATCTACACTATCCGGACAGGGATTGATTAATTTTTGGACAATTATCTT
>Ga0299912_10005227_pt1 | contig 10658 bp, 6 predicted proteins | sample RVTome_2_FD_207667 | JGI IMG/M metagenome (GOLD analysis project Ga0299912, IMG submission 207667) | Soil microbial communities from uranium-contaminated site in the Upper Colorado River Basin, Wyoming, United States - RVT95D214 (version 2) ... | reverse complement strand
GGACTTGCATTCATCTATATTACTGAAAAACTTCAGCAAACAATGCAGCCAAAATATGTCGGCTGGTTATCGGTTGAAAATGCTTGGAATCATCTCGATTATAATCTTGAGCTGAAAAAAACTGCAGATGCACTTCAAGGCGGGACAATAAATGCTCTCGGTGTTTTTGGACTGCTGCCTTCGCTTAAATTGTTTGCGGATTTCGGTTATAAAAATGTGGAAGAAAGAATTATCGAAAACTCAGCTTACTTTATAAAAAAGCTATTGGAAATTGGCATTCACCCGATTCTTGAAAATTGTGAAAAAGAAAATCTCTCTGGAATAATAAGCTTTAAACATGAAAATTCAACAATGATTTTCGAAGAATTAAAAAAGAAAGAAATTTATTGTTCTGTGAGAGAAGGAATGGTTAGACTGTCACCGCACTTTTACAACACAAAGGAAGAAATTGAAACGGTGGTTGAGGAGATTGGTAATATTCTCTGTGCTTCACCCTGAAACCTTCACGTTGCTTCCGGCAATGAAATAACTTTGTGAGTGTAAGAATTATTGTTCCTACGTGGAGTCACACGGAGGAGTCACGAAGATACACGAAGAGTTTGAAGAAGCCGACAATTATCTAATTTTTCTAAGAAGTATTTTTTATTATTTTGAATTCAGTAAATCAAAAGGAAAACTAATGTTGCAAGTAAATCTTTTCTCAAAACTAATTTTATTGTCATTATTAATTCTTGGGTTTGTTTCGCAATCTGTTGCACAGGATTATTTGAAAAAGCTGAGGGTTAGTCCCAAAGCCGAAGTAATGCAAGTTGTGGGATTAACAAAAGTGACAATCTCCTACAGCAGACCTGGAGTTAAGGGAAGAAAAATTTGGGGTGCATTAGTTCCTTACGACAAAGTATGGCGAGCTGGTGCAGATGAAGCAACTAAAATTACTTTCTCTACTGATGTTAAAGTTGAAGGAAAAAAAATAACTGCAGGTTCCTACAGCTTTTTTGTCATTCCTACGAAAAAAGAATGGACAATAATTTTTAATAAAGTAGCAGATCAATGGGGAGCATTTGAATATAACGAAGCAGAAGATGCTCTAAGATTAAAAGTGAAACCGAAAACCGGTGAGTTTGAAGAATGGTTGAGGTATGAGGTCACAAAAACGGGAGATTACTCGGCAAATCTTTGTTTCCATTGGGAAAAACTAAAAGTTGTTTTGAAGCTGGAAACAAAATAAAATTAGCGTTGTTAAGTGAGACTCACTTTCATATTGCTATCTCAACACTAAGTGAGTCTCACTTATCTACTTGTTCATATCATTTAAGACTATATTGTTTTTCCAAATTTTTCTCCCTAAGTTTTTCACAGAAAAGTAGTTAATACTGTATCCAGCACATTTCGTCTTCCTGCTAACTACTTATTTAACTAATAATCAAAAGTAGGGAGAAGCATGATTGGGACTAAAATTTCTCACTATAAAATCCTTGAAAAGCTTGGTGGAGGGGGAATGGGGATTGTCTACAAAGCCGAAGATACTAAGCTTCACCGCACAGTTGCACTGAAATTCTTACCACCTGAACTAACGAGAGATGAAGAAACAAAGCAAAGATTCATTCACGAAGCAAGAGCAGCTTCATCACTGCAGCATCATAATATTTGTACAATCCACGAAATTGATGAAACAGATGATGGGCAACTATTTATCTGCATGGATTGCTATGAAGGAGAAACATTAAGGAAAAAGATTAAATCCGGGTTGCTAAAAATTGATGAAGCAGTAAATATTTCAATTCAGGTTTCGCAAGGATTATCCGTAGCACATGAAAAGGGAATTATCCATAGGGACATAAAACCGGCAAATATTTTTATTACAGATCGTAATGAGGTAAAGATATTAGATTTTGGTTTAGCAAAGAGCAGCGCTTATACTAGAATAACGAGAACGGATAGCACTAAGGGTACAATCGCCTATATTTCTCCGGAACAAGCTCAAGGAAAGCAAGCTACTCATCAATCCGATATATGGTCTTTGGGTGTTGTAATGTATGAAATGCTGACTGGACGATTACCTTTTGAAGGAGATGTTGATCAAGTTATAATTTATTCTATTCTTGATAAGGAACCGGAAAAAATAACGTCCTTAAATCCGGAAATTCCTTTAGGATTAGAAAATATTGTGAGTAAAGCTTTAGAAAAAAATCCAGAATCAAGGTACCAGAATATTGAAGAGATGCTTGCCGATTTAATGAGTTTTAAAAATAAATCATCGGGTTTGGACAGCGGTCAATTTATCAGCAAACGAAAAGGAAGGAGCAAAAGATTAAAAACCGCAATTATTTCTTCCCTGATTGTCTTAGTCGCTGCCGTCGTGTTTTATTTTATAAAACCAGATTTTTTTAAGGGATTGAAAAACGATATTCCTATATCTATTGCGGTAATTAGTTTTGAAAATCAAACCGGTGACTCAAGTTATGACTACCTTCAGAAAGCAATCCCAAATCTTTTAATTACTAATCTTGAACAAGCTGAGTACTTGAATGTAACAACTTGGGAAAGGATGCATGATCTTCTAAAGCAAATTGGAAAGGGAGAAGTTGAAGTAATAGATAAAGATTTAGCTTTTGAGTTATGCCGTATGGATGGCATTGATGCTATTGTTCTCGGCAGTTTCATAAAAGCCGGTGATGTTTTTGTAACGGATGTAAAAGTTTTGGATGCTTCATCTAAAAAATTATTAAAAAGTTCTAATATAAAAAGTGAGGGCGTGCAAAGTATATTAGAAAGTCAGATTGACTATTTAAGCGATAACATTGTGGAAGGAATCAGGCTTTCTGCAGGGAAGATTGAATCAGTTCAATTACGAATTGCTGATGTTACAACTAATTCGATGGAAGCTTATAAATATTTTCTAAGCGGAAAAGAAAAATGGGAGAAAAATTATAATGATGATGCATGCAAACTTTTAGAAAAAGCGGTAGAATTAGATTCAACATTTGCCTTGGCAAATCTTTATCTTGCATACGTTTACAGTAGTCTAAGATATGTGGCAAAGGAGGAGAAAGCTTTCGAGAGAGCAAAAGCTTTTTCAGAGAAGGCAACAGAGAAAGAGAGACTTTATATAGAAGCAGATTATGCAGGAAGAATAGAGAACCTGTTGGAAAAAAGGTTCAACATTCTTAAACAGATAGTTAAGAAATTTCCAAAAGAGAAAGAAGCCTACCGTTTTTTGGGCATTTATTATCGCTATAGACAAAGGTACGAAGAAGCAATAAATAATTTTAACAAAGCACTGGAATTAGATCCCAAATATGGTAAGGCATATAATTCCCTTGCATACACGTATTCCGATATGGGTGATTTTGAAAAGGCTATTGAGTATTTTCAAAGATTTGTTGTTCTTTCTCCAGGTGATGCTGGTCCTTTAGATTCTATGGGAGATCTCTATTTTAAAGCAGGCGATCTTGATAAAGCTCTTGTTAAATATAAAGAAGCTGTGGAAGTAAAACCTGGCTTCGACTCTGAACTAGGTATTGCTTACATTTATGCGCTTAAAGAAAATTATACAGAAACAATGAAATGGCTCGATAATTTTATTATGTCGAATCCCTCTCCCGGTAAAAAATCACAGGGCTATTTGTTTAAAGGATTTTATCACTTGCTTCTCGGTCATTATAAACAGGCTTTGATGGATATCAGCAAGACAAAAGAACTTATGAGATTAGCAGGGAACGAATATGGTGTTGCTGTTGGAACCATGATGACTGGTTGTATTTATCTTGAACGCAAAGAATATAAACTTAGCAGAAATTGTTTTGAAGAATTTAAAGTTGCTGTGAAAGATTTTGACTATTCATTTGATTTTTTAGCAGACATCCAATTTCTGGCATATGTGGATTTAATGGAAGGAAGAATTGATTCTGCAAAATCGAAGATGGTTATTTGTGATTCCCTTATAATCGAACTGTCAGAGAAGAATCCATATTGGGAAAGGTTTGTAAAATTTTACCGCTATTCCCTTCGTATTGAGTTAATGATAGCAGAAGGAGCCTTTAAGGATGCAATCGCGTTAGGTGAAAAACAAAATGCATTAGAAGTAGCTAGAATTGGCATTAAAGAGTTAATTGCAGAGAATTTACCATTTCTACAGGACGTCTTGGCGAGAGCTTATTATCTAAATGGTGAGTTGGACAAAGCTATTGCTGAATACGAAAGACTAATTACTTTTAACCCAAATAGTAAAGATAGAAGGCTAATTCACCCTAAATATCATTATCGGTTAGCTAAATTGTATGAAGAAAAAAGATTGAAGGAAAAAGCAGTTGGCGAACTTGAGAAATTTTTAGAACTCTGGAAAAATGCAGATAAGGATTCACCCGAATTTATTGATGCAAAAAGTCGAATAGCTAAATTAGTAACTAGTTCAAAAAAGTAACAGAATTATGAACGAATCAAAACTAGAATCATTAATTGAACTGGCATCAGTTCTGGCAAAACAGAATGATTTCCAGGAAACTCTGCGACTGGTTACAGAAAAAGCGTCTGGCTTAGTGAAAGCCGAAACCACATTGATTATGATGATAAATCCTAAAACCCGTGAAACAGTTAAAACGCTTTACAATGAAGCTGAAGAGGTTGAAAATAATCCTTATAAATTTGTTCACAACTATATTAGCGGCTGGGTGTTTGATAAAAATTGCGGTTTTTTATCTAAAAATATCAGGGAAGATTCCCGTTTCAATAAGGAGTTATTTAAGGATATTAATTTACAATCCGTTATGTGTGTGCCCTTTATGGTGGAGGGAGTCATTATTGGTACATTATTACTTTTAAATAAATTTGAGGAATATATATTCACCGAAAGTGATTTTTTATTTCTAGAGAAATTTACTGCAATTGTCTCACCTTATTTAAGAGACGTTCAAAAGATTCAGCAATATTTTATTGCTCCATTGCCGCAGGAATCACTTTTAAAGAAATATGAAGCCAATGGATTATTAGGTAAGAGCAAAAAGTTCATCCAGTTATTACAAACCATCGAATCAGCAGCTCGTTGTGATGTACGTGTTTTGCTGGATGGACAAAGCGGTACCGGCAAAGAGCTGATTGCAAAAGCTATTCATCAATATAGTTTCAGGAATAACCATAAATTTGTTGCTATTGACTGCGGTGCTATTCCCGCAAATCTAATTGAGAGTGAACTCTTTGGTCATATCAAAGGTGCATTTACCGGCGCAAATTTTTCGAGGAAAGGTTTATTAGAAGAAGCCAATGGCGGTACTTTTTTTATGGATGAGATTAATAATCTTCCCATGGAACTGCAGGCAAAATTACTTCGGTTTCTTCAGGAAAATGAAATTCGTCCCATTGGCAGTAACGAAACTTGTAATGTTGATGTGCGAATAATTGCTGCCTCCAGTGTATCGCTAAAGCAATTAGTAGAGCAGCAGAAATTCCGTGAAGATTTATTTTACAGACTCTACGTCTATCCTATTTCAGTCCCATCATTAAATGAACGTTGTGAAGATATTCCATTATTAGCCAACTATTTTCTTAAAAAATACTCATTGGAACAACAGAAGAAGATTGAAATGTTTCATGAAGAAATACTGGACTTTTTAAAATACCATTCATGGTCGGGGAATATACGGGAGTTGGAGAATTTTGTTGAGCGGCTGGTTACTTTAGCACCGCCGGAAATGAAAGTAATTGATGCAAGTATTCTGCCCGCAGATTTCCAGGAAGAGTGGCAAGAAGTTGAAGCAATTTCTCCCAAATATGATACTAGCAATTCACTTGAGAAAAACCTTTTAGATTATGAAATAAAATTGATAAGGAAAGTGTTAATAGAATGTAATTGGAATCAATCAAAGGCAGCCCGCCAGTTAAATATTTCAGAGCACACAATTCGTTATAAAATGAATAAACTAGGTATTAGCAAAGCAGAAAAATAATTAGACCCATTCCTCTCTTCTTCCGAAACTAAACTACAAGTACTCGTCAAGCGTGTCGAAAATAATTTTATAGCTAATCCGGAATTCGTCTATACTGACGAATTTTTTCTTTGAAAATTTCTATCCCTTCTTAATTAACTCACAGAATCGCTCACAATTTAACTAATTAGTGAAAACAGAATTTTTACTCTTCATTGGCATTCATATTGGATATTTGTTCACAAATAAAATTATTACAATAATTTATTAGGAGGTTCGCAATGAAAAAATTTAATTGTTTAATTGCTACAATAGCATTTATCGGACTCTTACTTGTTGGCTGTTCCGATAAATCACAATCCCCGATAGCTCCGACAGATGAGCAAGGTTCATTGGAAAAAGTGACAACAACCGATTATACCGCCACTATTACAATCGTTGGCCTGGTTGATCCTGGTTCCGAAAAAATTGTAGGACAAAACATGATTGTAAAAGATAGGGTTGTTCTAACAAGATACGAAACCAGCAGTCCCTTAGTAACGGGAGATTTATTAATAACCATAAATTCCAAGTTTAACCTCAATACCGGAGAAGGACCTACGCACGGTAAATGGTCAAAAGTACCAGATGCGCATCCTGATGCCTTGTGGGAAGGCAGCTTTACCGGTTACAGAACAAAAACCGGCGAATCAGCGTGGACAGAAAACGTTTCCATAGTTGGCAAAGGAGAAGGTGGAGTAATAGATGGAATGAAAAATTTTGCTGACGGATTAATATATTCCGATGATATATATGAGCGAACTGGATTTTTTGGCACTGCGAGCGGAGTTATAAAATCAAAATAATCATTCTCATTAGTTAATTAGCGGAAACAGGTTTACCTAAATAAACTTGATCAAAAGTCCTGTCAATGAGTTGGTTGCATCAGAGTTTTATCTGAGTCAGAATTATCTAAATCCATTTAAGGAAATGATAACAATTAAGTAATTGTTCACAAACAAAATTATCACAACACAAGGAGGAAGAACTATGCAAAAATCAATTTATACTATAAGTCTTTGTTTTCTCGCAATACTATTTTTATCTCCAATTGAATCCCAACACACTTATGCTCAAATAACTATACCACCGGGTGATGTCAGCGGTACATGGACTAAAGCAAACTCCCCGTATAATATTAACGGAGAAATAACTATCCCAAATGACTCTACACTTAAAATTGAACCAGGTGTTGAGGTTGTTTTTACAGGTCATTATAAATTCAATGTGCAGGGTAGATTACTGGCAATTGGTACTGAAACCGATACAATTGTTTTTACAATTAATGACACTACAGGATTTCACAATCTAACTATTCCTGATGGCGGCTGGCACGGGATTCGTTTTATGGATACGCCTTCAAACAATGATTCAAGCAAGATTGTTTACTGTAAGCTGCAGTATGGAAAAGCGAATGCAGGGACAAGTTACGACAACGTTGGAGGAGCTCTATGTGCAAAAGTTAATAAGTTACTGGTATCTCATTGCTTGTTCCGGAATAATACGTGCTACCACCCTGATATTATGCTGACCGCCGGCGGAGGAATCTATATTGAAGGTAATCCGACTGTTGAATTTTGCGAGTTCAGTGAAAACACAGGTGCATTTGGAGGTGCAATTTGTATATGGGGAAGTAACATACATCCTTTGATCAAAAATAATTATTTTCACCATAACGGGGGGCATGGTACAATTGATATCGGAAGCTTGAACGGTAGCAATACTTCCCCGGTATTGATTAATAATATAATCGCAAACAACCACTCTAGCGGACACAGCTCAGATCCTAACGGACATGGCATTGTTCATTTTAGTAACGGCGGAGGTAAAGCTGTTCTTATCAATAATACAATTGTAAATAATAGCTCTGCTGGATTGGGAGGTGGTATATCTAATGGTTACGCAGCAGCAACTCCTTTATTAATCAATAACATTATTTATGGGAATACACCTGCCCAGGTCTGGCTTGGTGCTACATCGGGTCTTGATTTTTATAATTGCCTGGTAGAAGGAGGTATAGAAGGATTTACTGGGGCTGCTTTTACAGGAGCTTATGAAAATTGTATTGATACTGTTCCGCAATTTGTGAGCTCAAATGATTATCATTTACAAAATACCAGCCCTTGTATTGGTGGCGCAATAGATTCAATACTGGTTGGTAGTATTATGCATTATTGTCCTCCAAATGATTTTGAAGGAAATCCAAGACCAAATCCTTCAGGTTCAATGCCGGATATTGGTGCTTGTGAAAATCTTTTAGCTCTCCCAGTTCCTGTAGAACTCATATCATTCATAGCATCAGTAAACGGCATAGAGGTGACACTTAGCTGGTCAACTGCAACAGAGCTTAACAACCAAGGATTTGAAGTGCAGAGAAAATTTGGCTCAAATGATTTTGTCACTATTGGTTATGTCAGAGGACATGGCACGACTACTTCTCCAAATAATTACTCTTATGTTGATAAACTTATTGATCCGGGAAAGTATTACTACAGACTAAAACAGATAGACTACGGCGGAACATTTGAGTTCTCCAAAGAAATTGAAGTAGAAGTAAGAGTGATTGATAAATTCGCGCTTGAACAGAACTATCCTAATCCGTTTAATCCATCTACAACAATAGGATTTGGAATTCCGAAAAAAGGAAATGTACGGTTATCTATTCTTAACATACTGGGAGAAGAAATAAGAATTTTGCTTAATGAAGAGAAAGAAGCTGGCTATCACTCAATAAATTTTAATGCGAGTGATTTGCCGAGTGGTGTTTATTTCTACAAAATACAAGTTTATTCCACTGGTAGCGAAGTGGGAAAATTCATAGCGGTTAATAAAATGCTTTTAGTACGCTAGTCTCCTTTAGTGTAAAGTGAGACTCACTTCTAAAGTGAGTCTCACTTATGAACTAATAATGTCTTTCTCTCACTTCTCAGCTTCAAATAAATAAGCAACATAATAAACCCACCCAAAAGTGCAAAAGCTAAAGACATTTCTCTCGTCGGCAGCTTAACAATTCCCCAAATGTGATGAAGGTTTACAATCCAGCATAAAACTAAAGTTGCAATTAAGACAGAGGCCTTAATACTATTTTTTTCTTCTAATCTCTGAAATAAAATTGCGATGAATGAATAATAAACCGGCGCGTATGCAAACATCAACCGTTCTTTATCACCACCAAATAATGAAGCAAAGATCACAAATAATAAAAGTACAAGCCAATGAAGATTCTTTTTGTTGAAGCTGAAAAAATCTTTGTAACTGAAAAGCGGAATTAAAAAGAATGGATTGAAAGCCAGAAAAAATTGTTTCGCCATTGCTTCAAAAGAGAATAACTTCGTCCAGTTTTCCAGAAATGCTTGAGTAAATGATATTCCCTGTTCAATGGGAATAAATATCCTTATTGAGATAAACACAGCAAAAAGTAGGATTGAAAATAATACAAACATCAATAATTTATTTCTCCGATCATTCCAAAAGATGTAAGCCATTCCAACCGGAATTATCAACAATGCACTTTCTTTAGCAAGAATTCCGACTAAAGATAACATTAACAACATAGCGTATCTTTTCTTTTCAAGAGAGATCAGAGCAAGCAGTAACATTAAATTGGATAAAACATCTGCAAGTCTAAACGACTCATAAGCAAAATTGGGGATGAAGTAACGATTAAAAATAAATACGATAGTTATAAAAAATGCTATCCGATTGCTTATTGCATTCTGTTTAATAAAATAAAATAGAACGAGTATGAATAGTATTGAGAACAAGGCATTGAATAAGGTGAATCCTAAATCAACATCATTAAATAATGACCCAACAAGCCATGGAGCCAGCAAACGATGTGCGAAAGGTTTTCCTACAGAATAATCAATCGAAGGAAAAGCAATCGCCATTTTTCGGTAGGAGACCACATCATGATTGGGATCGTAATTTGTTAAATCTGCTTGTCCCGCAAGAAAGATTTGAAGCAAACAAATAAAAGTTAGCAGATAAAAGTATTTCCTGTTTGCAAAGTGATTCTTAATCTTAGGAAGTAGAGAGTTTATCACTTTACAATATTCCTTAATTCAGTTTCTGATTAGATGAAGTAGTTCCTTTGTCTTTTTTTCCATCAGTTTAATGCTGCCTTTCGCTTCAACATTCAATCGAATAATCGGTTCTGTGTTGGACATACGAAGATTAAATCTCCAATTGTCATACTCAACGCTTAAACCGTCGAGCTTATCAATTTTTCCAGCAGAATATCTCTTTTCAATTTCTTTAATCTTTCCAGCCGGATCCGCAATTTCAGAATTTATTTCCCCGGAACACGGATATGCAGCAATCATCTCCTCAACTAATTGTGAGAATGGTTTGTTCTCTTCCGACATGAGTTGTAATATTAAAACAAATGGAATCATTCCACTGTCTGAATAAGCATTATCTCTGAAATAATGATGAGCGGACATTTCGCCGCCATAAACAGAATTAACCTCACGCATTTTTTGTTTGATGAATGCATGTCCGCTTTTAGAAACAACAGCGGTACCGCCAAATTTCTTTACGATCTCCAATGTATTCCAGGTCAGTCTTGGATCGTGGACAATTTTTCCACCAGGATTTTTTTTAAGAATTGATTTTGCAAGAAGTCCAACGATGTAATATCCTTCAACAAAATTGGCTTTTTCATCAAAGAAAAAGCAGCGATCATAATCTCCATCC
>Ga0299912_10005226_pt1 | contig 10658 bp, 6 predicted proteins | sample RVTome_2_FD_207667 | JGI IMG/M metagenome (GOLD analysis project Ga0299912, IMG submission 207667) | Soil microbial communities from uranium-contaminated site in the Upper Colorado River Basin, Wyoming, United States - RVT95D214 (version 2) ... | reverse complement strand
CGTTGGTTCCGATATCAATGATGAGAACCATCTCATCCTGATGGTGGGGTTCTTCAGCGATCAGGACGCCTACATTATCCGCTCCTACAAATCCTGCCTCGATGGGCAGGATGTGGACATTCGCAGAAGGATGCGCCTTCAGCCCCAGCTCCCTTGCCTTGACATCGATGGATCGGTGGGTGGCCGTGGGAAAAGGGGAGATTCCCAGAAATTTGGGATAGATCTGGAGGAAAAGATGATGCATCGCTGTGTTTCCAACCACAACCAATTCCAAGATCCGATCGGAAGAGAGGCTACACCTCCCGGTGACCGCCTGTATTAACTGATTCAATCCGCCGATAATCGATCGGTGCAATTCTTCAAGACCATCCGGATGGATCACGGCATAGGTAATCCTTGACATCACGTCCTCACCATAGATCACCTGAGGGTTCATCATCGATTCTGTTGCAATGACTTCGCCACTTGTGAGATTGCAGAGGTACCCAGCAATGGTTGTGGTCCCGATATCAACGGCAAGCCCGTAGGCCTTGTCGACCTTTTCTGCCATGATGTCGATGATCTCTCTTCCCATCCAGACAGCAACCGTCGTTTTCCAATTTCCCTCTCTGAGTATACTCTGAAGTCTTAAGAGAGCCTGATAGTCAATGTCGAGGGAGGGAAGATGGTATTTCTCAGAAAGGGCCTCCTGCAAACGATCGAAATCTCCCAGGGTGTCATGGAGGGTGGGAGGTGAAAGTTCGAGGTAATAAAGGGAAATGGCGGGTTTCACTTCGGTCGGCCTTTCCCGAACATCCTTTCTCACGATTTGCTTCTTGGCCAGGCTCTCTTCAGGAATATGGATGATCACATCTCCTTTGATCTGAGCCGAACAGGCCAGCCGATATCCTTCGAGCCTTTCCACCCCCGTGATGAATTCTGCTTCCTCATCGGGAAAGGGTGAGAGATGCCCTTCCACCAGTTTAATCTTACACTTTCCACAATTCCTTACTCCTCCGCAGAGAGACTCGATCTCAATTCCCAATTCCCTTGAGGCTTCGATGACGGTCTTTCCCCCTGGGACTTCACCTTTTCTTCCAGAGGGTTGAAAGACTACTTGAAATGTTTTTCTTTTCAATGGTCTCTTCATGTTAGGAGATATAAACGTATATAGAAGATTTCGAAAAGGAAGTCAAACGCTTCGACTCCCCGACCTTTAGGTTGAAGAGTCGAGAGATTCACTTGAAATTGACATGCTAGGGGGGTTGTGATAATAAAGACCCTGAAGGAGGTCCTTGGAAAATCTTTAGAGGGTAAGGTCTTAGGAGACGGGCCAGACAAACTTGAATGAAAGGGGAAAGGAGGAATAAAAAATGAGAAAAATGATTAAAGGAAGTTCATTAAAGACCATTTTACTTTCAGCAACGATCTTCGCATTAGTTTTTTTCTTCTCAACGTCTCTTCATGCTGCGGATGTGCTCAAAGTGTATACTCACGCTGATGTGAATGAGATGGAGAAATGGGCACCTGAAGCAGAGAAGGCGGTTGGCATGAAGATCGAGTGGAGTCCTCGGTTCACATCGACCGAGCTCTGGACTAGAGTTCAGTCTGAAACCCCCAACTTCTTGGCAGATATGCTCTGGGGTTTCTTGAACGCCCATGCCCTGATCGGTGCACAAAGAGGATATTTCATGCCTTATAAATCACCGGCATGGGCTGATATCCCCGAACGATTCAAGGATCCAGAAAGCCTGTGGTATGGGTACAACTACTGGTTTGCTGCAATTACAGCCAACACAAAATTATTAAAGGAGAAGAACCTTCCGACTCCGAAATCATGGATGGATCTGACAAACCCTGTCTATAAAGGTGAGGTTGTGATGCCCAATCCTGGAGTTAGTGGGACGGCCTTTGTCTCCGTAGCCGCCATTATGCAGATTTACGGGGAAGCGAAAGGCTGGGAATATCTTGAAAAGTTGGATAAGAACGTCGCCCAATACACAAAATCCGGCTCTGCTCCTGCAGATTTGGTCGCCCGAGGTGAATACGCCGTCGGAATCAGCTGGGACCAGGCCATTTATGGCCGCGTGGAAAAGGGATTCCCGATCGTTGGAATTGTCCCTGCCGAAGGAACGGCATTTGACCTTGAATCCGTGGCCATTTTGAAGGGGTGCAAGCAAATGAAAGCCGCGCAGAAGCTTGTGGACTGGCTCGGATCCAAGGAGGGTCAGACCTTTATTGGAACATTCAGGTCTAAGGTGACCCGGCCGGGGGTCCCCAGCCTTGTAAAATTTGATCCGAACCTGATCAAATATGATGCCATCTGGGCGGGGGAAAACCAGAAGAGAATCATGGACCAGTGGAAAGAAAGATTTAAGAAATAACTATCCCAAAATGATCCAGGGCTCTCTTTTCAAGAGATATTTTAGGACTCCGGGGAATCCCGGAGTCCTAAAATTATAAGGGGTTCCCTTCGACAGGTTTTTGATTGAATAATCACTTCTTACAGAATCTTGCAAAAGATTTCCGGACTTTTCTACGGAGCCCTGGCCTGCTGATAACAACCTCTGTTGCTCTCGTCCTTTTGCTTCTTTTTATTGTATTTCCAATTGGGGCGGTTCTTCTCAAAAGCTTTACCGTCACTTATCCGATTGTTACAGTTTCTTCCCAAAATAAAGTTTCCCATAGGGCCGATTCGGAAACAGGGGTGACACAAAAAATTCTTGCCTCCTTGAAGCCCGTTCAGGGGGTCGTTGACATTGAGTCGACCACAGAAGAGAAGAGCTCCTTGATTATCGTCAGGTTTCAAAAAAATTGGGATGATCTTAGAGGGCTGAATGATATCAAGCGGGCACTCGGTCGTCATAAAGAAGAACTTGATCAGGTGATTGAAAAAATCACGATCAGAATGGGAAAAAAGACCTTCAACAGTCTGGCTACCTACGGTGAGTTCTTTTCGAAGAAATATTATTATGGAGCTCTTCGAAACAGTCTGGCATTAGCCACGACATCGACGGCGCTCATCGTTCTCATTGCCTTCGTGATCGCTTACCTGGGCCTGAACGGACCGGCAGGTGTCAGAGCCCCATTGAGGGTGCTCACCCTTCTCCCTCTGATCGCTCCTCCTTTTATATTCTCTTTGTCGTTAATCTTGATTGGAGGCAAGCAGGGTTTCATCACCAAAGGCCTTCACTTGCACTTCAATATCTACGGTTGGCCTGGGGTGATTATTGCACAGGTGATTACCTTTCTGCCCCTGGGCTACCTGATGATCGAAAATGTTTTGAGATCGTTGAATCCAAACCTGGATGAAGCAGCCAGTGATATGGGGGCAACCCCTGTAGAAATCCTTTTCAGGATTACGATCCCGCTTGCCGCTCCTGGCATCCTTAAAGCAGCGCTCTTGGTCTTCATCTGTTCCATTGCTGACTTTGGCAATCCCATGCTGATTGGGGGGAATGTGTCTTTTTTAGCAACGGACGCGTACCTCCTTTGGACCAGTGAGAACAATCTGGAGATGGCGGCTGTCTTCTGTATCTTTCTGATCATTCCGAGCATGATCGTTTTTGTACTCCATGAGTACATTCTCAGAGGGAAGATGTACACCACCATCGGTGGGAAACCCCAACAAGTGGAAAAGAGAAAGATCTCACTTAAGATTTTTTACCCTATGATGGGGATTGCCGTTCCTGTATCTCTTGTTATCATTCTCTGTTTTGGGATGATCTTTTTAGGTGCTTTTACAAAGATATTGATGGTCAATAATACGTTCACCCTTGAACACTTTGAGACGCCTAATGGGATTAGGTCTCTTCTCACCAGTCTTAAATTTGCGTTAGGAGCTGCCATGATTGCTCCCATCATCGGCGTCACCCTTTCCTATATCCTGGTGCGAAAGCGCATTCCTCTGAAAAAGCTTCTCGAATCAATTGCCCTTCTCGGTTTCGCGGTTCCAGGGACGGTGATGGGAGTGGGATATATACTCTTTTTCAATAGTCCGCCCCTGAAGTTGACAGGAACCTTTTTGATCATGATCCTCAACGAGGCCTTCAGAAATTTATCGGTAGGCCTTGAGGCAGGTGTGAGCAAGCTTCACCAACTCGATGTCGCCATTGAAGAGGCCGCCATCAATATGGGGGCCAGCACCTTTCAGACCTTTGTGAGGATCGTTCTTCCTCTCATCAGTTCGGCATTGGTCGCAGGCTTCATCTACACGTTCATGGTGGGAATGATTGCCGTGAGCGCAGTGATCTTCCTGATCTCCCCCGGGAATTATCTCGCCTCGATATACATCCTTAATGTGGCTGAAGAGGGATTTCTGGGCATGGCCTGCGCTATCTCGATCATGCTCATCGCTGTGGTCCTGGCCTGTCTAGGGGCGCTGAAGATGCTGTCCAGATATACGAAGATCGCTATCTTTGCAAGGGGGTATTGAGCATGACCATGGGAGGCGATTCCCCTATCCTTGAGCTTAGAAACATTATCAAAAGTTTTGGAAGTCTGGTAGCCGTCAACCATGTTTCGTTCTCACTCGATCGGGGGAGACTGGTCACTTTCCTCGGTCCCAGTGGGTGTGGAAAAACGACTCTTCTCAGAGTCGTCAGCGGTTTTGCCGAACCGGACGAGGGAGAAGTCATCTTAGACGGCCAAAACGTGACAAGAAAACCACCCAACGCTCGTGATACCGCCATGGTCTTTCAGAATTATGCACTTTTCCCCCATATGACGGTTGCTCAAAACATCGGGTTCGGAATGAAGATCAGGAAGAAATCGAGAGAGGAGATCGACAGCGAAGTGAAACGGCTCCTTGCCTTGGTCAAAATGGAGGGGTTGGGCGAAAGGAGACCCCACGAACTTTCCGGGGGTCAGCAGCAGAGAGTGGCTCTGGCCAGGGCCTTAAGCCTCCATCCAAAAATTCTACTTCTGGATGAACCCCTCTCCAACCTGGACGCCAACCTTCGAATCAACATGAGGGAGGAGATCCGGAGGCTTCAACGAAGGCTTGGCCTCACCATCATTTTTGTGACCCATGATCAGGAAGAGGCCATGTCCATTTCTGATCTCCTCGTGGTGATGGATCAGGGGGTGGTGAAACAGATCGGGAGCCCCACCGAAATCTATGAGAAACCCGCCGATGAATTCGTCGCGAATTTCATCGGCCACATCAACTTTTTTTCTGGGGAGATAGTCGCCCTTTCCGGAGAAGAGATGAACCTGCAGATTGCCCAAGGAGGATTGAGGGTGAAAAAGCCTTCCTTCCCTGTTTCTCCTAATGACAAGGTGAAGTTGGTCGTGAGACCTGAATCGATTAATCTCGTTGATGCAGGAAAAGAAAAGGGAAGGGTTGAGAACATGATTGAAGGCCGTATCGAAGTGGCCATGTACATTGGGTCGATCATCCGTTATACCATTCGGTCCGGGGAACAGATCATCTACGTGGATCGGTCCGATCCAGAGCATGCAGGGATCTTTCAGGAAGGAAGCCGGGTGGGTCTCATCCTGAAAAAAGAGATCCATATGTTCAAGGTGTGAATTTTTGATAATCTTGTTAAAAGTCGTCATTCCCGTGAAAACGGGAATCCAGGAAATTCTAACGATTTGACAATACTGGATTCCTGCTTACGCAGGAATGACAACAATTTCTTTTTGAGACTTTTTACGAGACCATCAGATGTGAATTTTGAGGAAAGGTGAGATGCTGATCAACTTTGCCACCCTGCTCACCTCGGAGCAAGTGGTCCGCATTCATGAGGCTTCATTAGAAGTCCTGGAGAATGTCGGGGTGCTTGTGCGAAGCGAAAAGGCGCGAGACTGTTTTCACCGACATGGGTGCAGGGTCAACTCGGAGACCCTGATCGTTAGATTTCCTCAAGCCGTTGTTGAGGGACTTCGAAAAGCTTTCCCTCCGACCTTTACCTTCCACGGACGGGACGCTCAATATGACCGCACCCTTCCTGCCGATGGGCCACTCGTCGTAACGGGAAGCTCTGCGCCAAATATCATCGACCTTGAGACAGGCCGGGAGCGCCGTGCGCGTTCCAATGACATTGCCCGCATCGCCCACCTCATCAACGCATTGCCGGGCTACGACGTCTTCTCCATCTCCACATTAGCCGATGACGCCCCTCCCGGCCAATTCAGCCTTGCCCGCTTTTATCCTTCCCTAAAGAACTGCCTGAAGCCGGTACGTGGAAACACGCCTGATCTCGAGGACCTCCATAAGATTTTGCGCCTAGGTGCTTTGATTGCTGGGGGTGAAGAGGTTTACCGGGAGCGGCCTTTTATCACTCACCATTACTGTCCCCTTCTTTCCCCTCTGACGATGGATGTGGACTCCACGGAGATGATGATCTTCCTCGCTGAGAAGGGGCTTCCCTGTTTCGGAAGCATCGTGCCCAATGCGGGCCTCTCCTCACCGCTCACCCTCACGGGGACACTGGTGCAGTGCAATGCAGAGTTTTTGGCTATCTCTGTATTGATGCAGATGGTACGTCTTGGAACTCCTCTTATTTACTCCACCTTGCCAACCGTCGCAGATATGCGGACGGGGGCTTATGCCCCAGGGGCCATTGAGACCGGCATGCTCGTCATGGGTTGCGCGCAGATGGCGCGCTTCTACAATGTACCGAGTGGGGGCTATATCGGATTGACCAATTCGAAAGTGAACGATGCCCAGTCAGGGTTTGAAACGGGCATGTCAACGCTCGCGGCTGTCCTGGCGGGAGTTGACATGTTAAACATGGGGGGTCTGCTCGATGCCCTGTTGACCTTTGACTTTGCCAAGGCGGTGATCGACAATGAGATCGCCCTCATGCTGAAACAGGTCAAGAAGGGGTTCGACTTCAGCGAAGAGAACTTGGCTCTTGACGTCGTGGCTGAAGTGGGTCCAGGCGGGATGTTTATGGACAAGCCGCATACCGTGGAACGGATGAGGACGGCTGCATTCTTACCTAAAATTGCTGATCGTGAGCCACGGTCCCAGTGGCAAGAGAAGGGGTCTCCAGACTCCCATGTCCATGCCCTGAGGCAGGTGAGAGATATTCTGACTCGCGATAATCCTGCTGTCTTTTCATCCGAAGTGGATGCGAGGATTCGATCGGAATTCAAGAATCTGGTCCCAGGGGATTCGGTTCCCCCATCCAGTTGAGACTGTGTCGTAATTGGAAGCCGAGGGAGGAGAGACAGTCGGGTTCCAAAGCTCTAGAATGCGGGCCTTTTAGTTGATGGGAAATCGTCGCTTCTATAAAATCCAATGTCTTCATGCACCTGGCACGGCCGAATCCGAACGGCTAAAGGTTACCGCTCTAAATCTTTGGAAGCTACCGCTTAAAATAGCAGAGCTTCCCGGGGAGGTAATAATCTTCCGTATTGTATCCCTTCGGGATACTTTGCCGGTCCACCCGACCGCCTCTCCCCTTTTCCAAAAAGTGGGTTTTTTTATATTGCGACACAGTCTCGTTTGGGAAGGTGAGGGTTTTTGTTGAGAACGATGATTCTGATTTGAGGAGGAACAGATGGCCATGAAAAAGAGATCGACAGAGAGGATGTGGATCAAAGTACTTTCGAAAGCGGAGATCGAAGAGATTCATAAGAAGTCCCTGGATGTCCTGGAGAGGACGGGCATTGAAGTTGGCACCGACAGAGGCTTAAAGGCCCTGAGGAAGGCGGGGGCAAAGGTCAACCCCAAGACGAAAAGGGTGAAGATTCCTAAAAAGATGGTGATGCGCTGTCTCAAGACCGTACCCAAGAAATTTACCCTTGCCGCCCGTAATCCTGAGAAGGACTGTCCATTAGTGCGCGGCGGGCGACCTTACTCTCGCAACGGAGGAGGTGCAGATTACACGCTCGACCTAGAGACAGGTCGATTCAGGCCGATGATGCTTGCCGACGTGAGGAGTTATTTCAAACTGATGGACGGCCTCGATGGCATCGATTTTATCGCCCCGGTCTTCGGCCATGACATGCCTTCGGTGGGCCGCGATATCGTGATGCTTCGTGAGGCCTTTGCCCATACGGACAAGCACATTCACTTGCGCGCCTTCAGCGGAAGGACCCTTGAGACCATGTTCAAGATGGCGGAGATCGTTGTGGGCGGGAAAGAGGCGTTGAAGAAAAGGCCTGTGGTCAGTCTCCTGGAGGCCCCGATCAGTCCACTGAAGTTTCTGGACGTCATTGTGGATGCCCTCTGGCTCTGTGGAGAATATGGCATTCCCCTCGATGTTTGCGTCATGCCAAGTTCCGGGAGTACGGGTCCGGTGACGATGGCTGGGAATGTTCTCCTCTTCAATACGGAATTTCTGGCCGGTGTGGTGATTTCCCAGCTCGCCCATCCGGGAGCACCTCTCCAATACGCGCCCCGGCCCATGATCATGGACTTGCGCACGGGTTTCAGCCTTGCTGGGTCCATTGAGGCAGGGATGATGGCAGTGGCGGGCGCACAGATGGCACATTATTATGATATCCCTGTCAGCCTCCATGGTCCTTGGACCGATTCGATGTCCCATGACGGCCAGTCAACCTTCGAGCGCACCTATTTGACGTTGTTAGCGGCCCTTGCTGGTGCGAATGCCTTGGTGGGAGCAGGGATGATTCAGGAGAGTCTGGTCATCAGTCACGAGCAGCTTGTCATCGACGATGAGATCCACCGCACAGTGCTGAGAGCTTTGGAGGGCTTTGAGGTTAACGAGGAACGGTTTGGGCTCAATGCCATTGACAGGGTCGGACCCGGCGGAAATTTCTTGGCCGATGAGCATACCCTCAAATTCCTGAGAGGAGAGCGTTATTTCCCGCATCTGCTTTATCGAAATTCGAGAGAGGCCTGGGAGGCCAGCGGCTCTAAAGACTTCGAGGAGAGGGCCAAGGAGAGGGCGAAAAGCATCCTGAAGGAACATCAGCCGAATCGCCTTCCCGAGGATATTGGCAAGGCACTGGATGCCCTCGTCAGCAGTGCGCTCCGGGATCTGGCGAATAAGCCTTGACGAAGATTCATGGATGATCATAGAGAGAGGAGAAGGACTATGTCAAACGTTCTAGAGGAGATCCAAAAAGATCTTTACAGCGGTAAGTTGGATGGCGTAAAGAAGGGCGTCAAAAAGGCCCTTCAGGAAGGGCTGCCCGCCCAAGAGGTCCTTGCCAAAGGCCTTTTGGCAGGAATGGACAAAGTGGGAAAAGACTTTAAGGCCGGCGACCTTTTCATTCCGGAAGTATTGATGTGTGCAAAAGCTATGCATGCTGGCCTCGATATCCTGAAACCCTTGCTGGTCGGTTTAGGGACGGCACTTCTGGGAAAGATCGTCATCGGTACGGTAGCCGGAGATTTGCATGACATCGGAAAGAATCTCGTCAGGATGATGCTGGAAGGGGCTGGTTTTGAGATCATTGACTTAGGCGTCAGTGTATCCCCAGAGAAGTTCGTTGAGGCAGTGAAGGCCAATGGGGCTAAATTGATGGGGATGTCGGCTCTCCTTACGACCACCATGCCGTCGATGAAGTTGACCATCGAGGGATTGAAAAAAGCAGGGATTCGAGAGAATGTAAAGATCCTCGTTGGCGGGGCGCCGGTAACAGCCTCCTTTGCAGAAAGCATCGGAGCAGACGCCTACGCCCCTGATGCTGCTTCAGCCGTGGATGTGGCCCGTGAACTTATCATGTGACCGCCCCCTTATCCTCCCATCTCCCCGCTGACCCTGTGCCGTAGTTGGAAGCCGAGGGGGGAGAGGCAGTGGGGTTCCAAAGCTTTAGAATGCGGGCATTTTAGTAGATAGGGAATCGTCGCTTCTATATAACTCAATATCTTCATACACATGGCACGGCTGAATCTGAACGGCTAAAGGTTACCGCTCTAAATCTTTTTCACCCGACCGCCTCTCCCCCTTTTCCCAAAAGTCGGTTTTTTTATGTTGCGACACAGTCTCGCCGGGGAGAGGGATGCCTGCCTGCCGGTAGGCAGGGGATGAGGGGAGATTCCGTTGACAGTAATAGGATTTAATGCGTTTGTGTCAAATTAAATTAAAATCTTTTTTTCTCGGTAGGCCTTGAGATATTCGAGGCAGTAAGGATCCTGATTGATGAGGACCTTCCCGGCATAAATCGAAGAGAGAAGGACTTTATCCCGGACGTCAATGAGAAGCGTATCGAGGCCCGCGTAGATGGCCATGGTGAGAAAGGTCCGATTGATCAATTTCCTCCCGGGGAGCCCCATGCTCACATTGCTTACACCACAGATAATGTGAGCGTCAGGGAAATTCATTCGAATCGTTCTGATCGTCTCCAGAGTGATGAGGGCTGCGTCGGGTTCAACCGCCACCGAAAGAACAAGAATATCAAAATAGATGTGGTCGGGGGGGATGTTGGCCTGAAGCAAATTTTTGTAAAGCCTTTTAGCAATGCGTAACCTCTCTTCAGTAGTTTTTGGAATCCCTTGATCATCCATCAGTAGGACAACCACCTTACATCTTTTTTCAACAAGGACAGGAAAGAGTTTATTCCATTTTTTCTCTTCGCCCGTAATCGAATTAAGAATGGGTAATTCTGAATTGCGATAAACAGAGAGGGCAGCCGTGAGGGCTTCAGGATTGGCGCTATCGAGCATCAAGGGGAGGGGAACTTCTTTTTGAGTGATTTCCACCAGCCAGGGCAGATCCTTTACCTCATTTCCTCCAGCTACCCCTGCATTGACA
>Ga0299912_10005225_pt1 | contig 10659 bp, 11 predicted proteins | sample RVTome_2_FD_207667 | JGI IMG/M metagenome (GOLD analysis project Ga0299912, IMG submission 207667) | Soil microbial communities from uranium-contaminated site in the Upper Colorado River Basin, Wyoming, United States - RVT95D214 (version 2) ... | reverse complement strand
CACCCCGGCCCTGGCCCGGAAGTCCTGCGATGAACTCAAGGCCGAGATCGAAGCCAACATCAAAACCAAAACCGTGAAAGCCTATACGCTGGACGTCGTCGGAAAAGACGAACAAAAGGAAGGCAAGGTCGTCGGCACCTGTGACGGCGGTGCCAGGAAAATAGTCTACAAGCGTGGTTAAGTGGTTTCCTTATGCTGGTTTTGCTCCGTGTCCTCCGTGTACCCGTCAAGCGCACCCGTCGAGCGGGTATTGAAAAGAAGGTATTGAAAAGAATGCTCCGTGCGAAATGTCCGTCAACGATTTAACGAAAGATCAGCCGGCCGGTCTGGGTTTTCTGCCGTAGAGCCACCGTGCGAGCGGCGACAGCGCGCCGAAGATGCCGATGCTGGCGAAGGCGAAGCCCCACGCCACCGTGCTCTTGTTACCGCCGGCCAGGTCGAGCACCACGCCAAACACCAGCGGCGCCAGAAACGCGGCGCTGAACCCGATCAGGGAATAGATCGCCATGCTCGCGCCGCGCAGCCCGGGCGGGGCGGACGCGATCGCGCCCGAAGTCAGCGCCGCGGAATCGCCCAGCATCAGGCCGTAGTGCAGGCACATGATCAGGAACACGAGTATCCATGGCAGCGCGGCGGTGAAGCCCAGCACGCACGCCGTCAGCCCCGACAGCGTCATGAAAGTGAAGATCACGCGCTGGCGGCCGAAGCGGATCGCCAGTTCATTGCCCGACACGCTCATCACCGGGCCCAGCATGTTGATGATGGCGGCGAGCGTCGCCGCGCTCCATAGCATCGGCGAATCCGCGGATTGCAGCGACGCGCAAAACACCAGGAACGCCACCATCCACGAGCGCTGGCCGAACAGCTCGTAGTTGTGGGCCGCGTAACCGAAAATGTAAGCGCGCGTCTCGCGGTTCCTGAGCACGGGGCGGAAATCGAGCAGCGCCGGCGGTGCGAGGTGCTCGGGATGGGTGATGCCCCTCGGCATCGCCATGTTCACCAGGGCCGCCGCCAGCAGCGGTCCGACGGTGCCGAAGACGAATGCCCACTGCCAGCCGAACACGGCGCCGAGCTTGCCGCACGCCGCGATGGAGATGCTGGAGCCGATGCCGAAGCTCGCGGTGTAAAAAGCCGTGGCGCGTGACTGTGCGCGGCCTTCGAGATGATCGGTGAGGCTCTTGAGGCCCGGCATGTAAGTGCCGCCCAGCCCGAAGCCGATCAGGAACTGGAAAAACAGCGCGGTCCACAGCCCTTGCGCGAACAGCGCGAAACCTGCGGCGCCGGCGCTGGAAATCACGCATGCCCACAGATAGACGCGGCGCGAATCGATGCGGTCGGTAAGGCTGGTCAGTATCGGCACCGCGGCCATGTAGCCCGCGAAATAGACGCCGCTGATGAGCCCGGCCGAGGAGTTGGAAAGCGCCCACTCGCGCTGGATCATCGGCAGCAGCGCGGTATAGGCGGCGAAGCCGGTCATGGACAGCACTTCGGTGGCGCACATGGTGAGCGTCAGCCGCACGGCCGAGCGGGATCGAGTCACGCTCATTTCAGAACGTCAGAAAATGGACTGGATTCACAGGAGTGTTAAAGATTAATGGTTTGTTCTTAAATCGCTCCGGACTTGCGCAGCAGCCCGGCGACCGCCTCCGCCATGCGCCGGTATCCTCTGGCATTCGGATGGATGGCGTCGGATTTCATGTCCGGCGAGTGCAGCACATCCTTGACAACGCTGCTCTCGTAGGGAATCCCGAACTCCTCGGCGAGCTCGCCGTAGAACTCGGGCGGGCCCGCCAGCAGCGCCGGCCGCGGCACGCCGATCAGCACCACTGCGATGCCGCGCGCTTTGATGGCCTTGATGATGGCATGCAGGTTTGCCTTGATCTCGGCTTCGCTTACTTTCCTGAGCATATCATTGCCGCCGAGGCAGACGATGATCAGGTCAGGCCGGTGTTCGGTGATCGCGTCCGGCAGGCGGCTCAGGCCTTGAGCGGTCACTTCGCCCGGCACGCCGGAACGGATCACGCGCTGCCCGACGAGTTGCGCGAGCACGGCAGGATAGCTCTCGTCCTCTTTTGCGCCGGTGCCATAGGTCAAGCTGTCGCCGAACGCCATGATGACTTCGGACTCGCCGAGTTTCGCCAGCTTCGGTGTCGAATCACCGCAGCCGGTGGCGGCCAATGCGAGCGCCAGCAGGACCAGGCGCAGCAGGTTTAACCCCGGGCGGCCCCCGATTTGTCTCAGGAGCAGGCTCATCTGTTCTTCTCGGTCAGCCTGCCCCGTTTGAAGTCCCGAATAATTTCCCGCGCGGCATTGTGCCCCGGAATGCCGGTCACGCCGCCACCCGGATGAGTGCCGGCGCCGCACATGTAAAGCCCTTTCACGGGGCCGCGATAATCGGCGTTGCCCAGCACGGGACGCGCACTCCACAACTGGTCGAGCGTCAGCGCGCCATGAAAAATATCGCCGCCGGTCAGCCCGAACTCGCGCTCGAGATCAAGCGGCGAGTGCACCTTGCGGCCCAGCACGCTGTCCTTGAAGTTGGGCGCATAGCGGGTGACGGTGTCGATCACGAGATCGGCGGCGGGCTCTTTTATTTCGTCCCAGTCCAGATCGTTCGGCAATTCCGGGTTGAAATGCTGGCAGAACAGGCTCGCCACGTGTTTTCCCGGCGGCGCCAAGGTATCGTCGACGGTGGACGGGATCAGCATCTCCACCACCGGCGCGCGCGAACAGCCGTAAGTACGCGCATCGAAATAGGCCTGCTCCATGTAGCGCAGCGACGGCGCAATGATGATGCCGGACTTGTGATGCTCCTGGACCGACTTCCCCGGCACGCAGGAAAAGTCCGGCAGTTCGGAGAGCGCCACGTTCATGCGGAACGTCGCCGAGCCGCATTTCCAGTTGCGGATGCGCCGCACGAACTCGGCTTCAAGCGCGTTTTCGTCGATCAGCTTCAGGTACAGCAATTTCGGATTGAGGTTGGATACCACGCAGCGCGCCTCGATCACGCGCCCATCGGCAAGCTGCACGCCCTGCGTCCCGCGGGCATCCACGCACACCTTGACCACTTCGCAGTCGGTATTGATTTCCACGCCGCGATTACGCGCCTCCTGCGCCATCGCCTGCGTGATCGCGCCCATGCCGCCCACGGCATGCCCCCAGGCGCCGCGTTTGCCGTTCACTTCGCCGAACACGTGGTGCAGCAGCACGTAGGCCGAGCCCGGCGTATAGGGGCTCGCGAAATTGCCGACGATGGCATCGAAGCCGAATGCCGCCTTGATCGGCTCGGATTCGAACCAGCTGTCGAGCAGGTCGCCCGCGCTTTTGGCAAACAGGTCGAGCAGGTCGCGGCGCGCCGCCATGTCGAGCTTGCGCACGCGGTTGCCGGTTTTCAGCGCACTCACGATGTCCTGCAAGCCGCCGCCGACGTTGGGCGGCGTTTCCAGCAACAGGCTGCGCAGCACGTCGGCCACCCGTTCCAGCATGGCGTGGTAATCAGGCAGCCGTTGTGCATCGCGTTTCGAATAGCGCGCGACTTCGGCCTGCGTCGCATCGAGTGAGCCGCCAACCTTGAGATATTGCGTATCCGACAGCGGCAGAAAATTGGCGACCGGGCGTTCGATGATGCGCAAGCCATGCTCGGCCAGGCGCAGATCGCGAATCACCTCGGGATGCAGCAGGCTGACCGTATAGCTCGCGGTCGAATTCCGATAACCGGGGAAAAATTCCTCCGTGACTGCCGCCCCGCCCACCACCGGACGGCGCTCAAGCACCCGGACCTTGAGCCCGGCGCCGGCGAGATAGCAGGCGCAGGTCAGTCCGTTGTGGCCGCCGCCGACGATAAGCGCGTCGTACGGTTTGGAATTGGGCATTGGAAGGAAGAAAAGCAATAAGTTTGGCGCGCCCGAGACGATTCGAACGTCCGACCCCTGCCTTCGGAGGGCAGTACTCTATCCAGCTGAGCTACGGGCGCGCAGGCCGTTGATTCTATCACAGCCGCGGGCATGGACTGCCGTCGAATCAAGGTTTTACCGAGGTGGCGATTGCCGCTATAATGTGCGCCTTTCGTGCCCTATTCCTATTCGCAGGACAATCAATGAGCGAAGTTAAAATCGAAGAACACTCTTCCCCGATCAAAACACCCAGGCAGTTGATCATCGTGGTCGCATTGGCGTTTCTCGTGCCGATCATTCTGATCGTCATGCTGACGCAACTCGTGACCGGCGGCGCCAATTTCGGCAAGGACCATCCCGGGATGTCCGACGAAGCCATCGCCAAGCGGCTGAAGCCGGTAGGCGAGGTGGTCGTGATGGATCCCCACGCGCCGAAAGTCGAAAAAGACGGCAAACAAGTGGTCGAAACGGTATGTGCGGCCTGTCATGCCACCGGTGCACTCAACGCACCCAAGATCGGCGACAAGGCAGCATGGGGCAAACTTATCCAGGAAGGCCAGGGGAAGATCACAGCAGATGGGCTCAAAGGCGTACGCCAGATGCCCCCGCGTGGCGGCAATCCCGACCTGACCGACACCGAGTTCGCGCGCGCAGTGGCTTACATGGCCAACCAGGCAGGCGCCAACTGGAAAGAACCCGAATCGAAACCGGCGCCGAGCGCCGAGCGCGCCGGCGAGCAGATTGTGCAGGAGCAGTGCGGCAAGTGCCACCTTGCCGGCGTGAGTGGCGCGCCGAAGATCGGTGACCGGGCCGCCTGGATACAGCGTGCCAAGAAGGGGATCGACACCGTGACGCTCGCGGCCATCAGAGGCCACGACGGCATGCCGGCCCGCGGCGGCATGGCAGCGCTGACCGATGCCGAGTTCAGGCGCGCGGTCCTGTACATGTTCAACCAGGTCGGCGCGGCGCCAAAAGAACCCCAGGCCGCGGCTCCGGCCGCCGCGCCGGACAAAGCCGATGCCGGCAAAGGCAAAGCCGTGTATGAGGCCACTTGCGTGGCATGTCATGCGGCAGGCGTCGCCGGCGCGCCTAAAGCCGGCGACAAGGCGGCGTGGGCGCCCCGCATCAAGGGCGGCATGGATGCGCTCTACGCCAGCGCGCTCAAGGGCAAGAACGCGATGCCGCCCAAGGGCGGAAATATGTCGCTCGCCGACGCCGATGCTAAAGCCGCGGTCGATTATCTGGTTGGCCTGGCGAAGTGACTCGTGAGTTGAGAGTTGAGAGTGGTGAGCGGTAAGCAGCAGGGCGCAGCAGAGACTGCGCCTTTGTTTTTTGCGGCCCGGCTGCCTCCGGACGTCTTGCCCCTTCACCCTTCACGCTTCACGCTTCACTGATCATGTCCACCTACGCCGTCGGCGACGTTCAAGGCTGTTACGACCCGTTGCGGCGCCTGCTCGACGCCATCGCCTTCGATCCGGTGCGCGACCGGCTGTGGTTCGTGGGCGACCTTGTCAACCGCGGGCCGCAATCGCTGCAAACCCTGCGCTTCGTCAAAGGTCTGGGCGAGCGCGCAGTGACCGTCCTCGGCAACCACGATCTGCATCTGCTGGTCGTCGCCGCCGGCGTCAGAAAGCCCCATCGCGGCGACACGCTCGATCCCATCCTCGCCGCGCCGGACCGAGACGAATTGTTGACGTGGCTCAGACATCAAAACATGATGCACGCCGCGAACGGTTACGCGATGGTGCATGGCGGCCTGCTGCCGCAGTGGACCGTCGCCCAGGCACTCGCATTGGGGCGGGAAGTCGAGGATGCACTGCGCGGCGAGGGTTACCACGATTTCCTGTGTCACATGTACGGCAACGAACCGGTCCGCTGGCGCGACGATCTTTCAGGCTACGACCGGCTGCGCGTGATCACCAATGCGATGACGCGGCTGCGGCTATGCCTGGCCGACGGCACGATGGAGTTCTCTCACAAAACCGGGCTCGATGACATGCCGCCGGGATACATGCCGTGGTACGACGTCCCGGACCGCGCAAGCCGCGACACGGCACTCATCACCGGCCATTGGGCAGCGCTGGGATTGGTCGTGCGGCCGGATATGCTGGCGCTCGACACCGGCTGCGTGTGGGGCCGGCGGCTGACCGCATTACGGATCGAAGACCGGCGAATTTTCCAGTGCGACTGCCGGGAGATGGCGGGAACAGCGCCCGAAGAATAGGCCTGCGTGAGTCCACGCCGATGCCGGCGGGCGGCGCAAACCGCAAAAACGTTTCAGTGCGTAACGCGCGAGGTTGTGCCGTCGGAGACGATGCGCACCCTCTCGCCGGGCTTGAAGGTCTCGTCCGCCTCCTGGGTGACGGCGACCAGCGTGCCGCCGTCGAGCTTGACCGTGATTTCGAGCCCGGTCTTGCGCGTCCCGATTTCTTCTGCAGCCTGGCCTGCGACGCCGCCTGCAACGCCGCCAAGCACCGCGCCAACCGCGGCGCCCCTGCCCTGACCGATCGTACTGCCGGCAATGCCGCCCACGACCGCGCCGGCCGCCGGACCAATACCGCTGCGCGTGCCCTCGATCTGCACCTGGCGCACGCTTTCGACCACGCCCAGGCGCACGTTTTGCTCGCGCCGCGCCTGGTCGCGCGTATAGGCGCCGCCCGACATGCTCGGCGCACAGGCGCTTAACAGGGTTACAACCGCCGCTGCCGCGGCCAGAACTGCAATGGGTTTCATATCAATCTCCAATCTCCGCCTACCAGATACGGTTGCCGAAGTTTTCCTTGAATCGCTGCGCGATCTCGTCGCGCGTGAAATAGTGGTTCTGCCCGCCACGCTTGGCAATCTTGACCGCGCCGAGCAGCGAGGCCAGCCTGCCGGTCTGCGCCCAATCCATCCCTGCGCCAATACCGTACAGCAGCCCCGCGCGGAAAGCATCCCCACACCCTGTCGGGTCAATTACATCCCCGGTTTTAACGCACGGGACCTCCATCTGTTGACCACCCGCATAAATAATGGAACCGCGCGCCCCTAATGTGACAACCAATGCCTTTACGAGTTTCGCCAGTTCCTCGATTTTTTTCCCGGTGCGCTCCTGCAGCAACTGGCCTTCGTAGTCGTTGACCGTCAGGTATTCCGCCATGCGCATGAACTCGAGCAACTCCTCGCCGCTGAACATCGGCAGCCCCTGACCGGGGTCAAAAATGAACGGCACCCCCGCATCGTGAAATTCGCGCGCGTGCTGCAGCATCCCTTCCCGCCCGTCGGGCGCGACGATGCCAAGGCCGACATTTTTCGCATCCGCCACGTGATTCAGATGAGAATGATTCATCGCGCCGGGGTGGAAAGCCGTAATCTGATTGTCGTCGAGATCGGTGGTGATGAAAGCTTGCGCCGTGAAGGTATCGGGAACCTTGCGCACATGTTGCTGCGAGAGCTGCAGCTTATCCAGGCGATAGGCGTACGGCTGATAGTCGTCGCCGACGGTGGCCATGATCAGCGGCTCGCCGCCCAGCATCTTCAGCGTATAGGCGATGTTGCCGGCGCAACCGCCGAACTCGCGGCGCATGTCGGGCACCAGGAATGCGACGTTCAGGATGTGCAGCTGGTCGGGAAGGATGTGGTTCTTGAACTGGTCGCGGAACACCATGATGGTGTCGTAGGCGATCGAGCCGCAAATCAGCGTGCGCATGGGACTCTCAATAAAAATGGTGTGTAATTATAGCATTATGGTTTTTCGCCCCACACGGCGCCGGCGTGCGCGCGGCGGGCGCATTTTGAAAAGCCCCAGGAGTTTGTCGGATTCGGGTTCGACAAACTCCTGAAATGAAAAGCACTAAAGCGCGGGGTGAAAAGCACTCTATGTAAGTGACGTTTGTTCCGGCCAGTACAGGGTTTCGACACGAAAAGCTTCTTTCTCAAGCAGGCCTGTCGCCGAAGCGTCGATCAACAGCGATGCGTTAATCCTACGCGTTTTGGTGAATGGGCCCCAGTCCGACAGGCTGCTTGAGGCATAATGATCAGCGCCGGAAAGATCGCGGGATTATCGATAGCCCGGAACCTTTACCCCCTTTTGCGACAGGAGCACTGATCATGCTGAAAGAGTTCAAGGAGTTCGCAATGCGCGGCAACGTAGTCGACATGGCGGTCGGCATCATCATCGGCGCCGCTTTCGGAAAAATCGTCGATTCTTTAGTCAAGGACCTCATCATGCCGCCGATCGGACTGCTGCTGGGCAAGGTCGATTTTTCCAACCTCTTCTTCGTGCTCAGGGAAGGCTCGACCGCGGCCCCCTATCTCACCATCGAGGCTGCGCAGAAAGCCGGCGCCGTGACCTTCAATTACGGCGTGTTCATCAACACCCTGATCTCGTTTCTGATCGTCGCCTTCGCCGTATTCATGCTGATCCGCGCCATCAACCGGCTCAAGCGCAAGGAGGAGGAAAAGCCTGCCGCCCCGGCCGCGCCGCCGGAGGAGGTGGTGTTGCTGCGCGAGATTCGCGACGCGTTGAGGAAATAGTCCCGGCCGTTGTCCCGCCCCCCTCGCGGCGGGCAAGGCCCGCGGCCTTTCCTGACCACTTGGCTGCGTTTAAGGAGTTTGTCGAACCCGGGTTCGACAAACTTCCCGGCGGACCGCCGAAGCCAGTGACGAACCAAACATCCCCTGTGCGGTAAATCACCGCGATGAGCATGTCACTATATGCTTCTTGACATATATACGAAATGGCGTATATTTCATTTTATGAGTGATCAGCTTATTTTCGACGTTATCGGCGATGCAACGCGCCGCCGTATTCTTGCCCTGCTCGTCGCAGAAGGAGAATTGTGCGTCTGCGAACTGACGGCCGCTCTGGATGACATCCAGCCCAAAGTATCCCGGCATCTTTCGGTGATCCGGGAAGCGGGACTGGTAAGCGTGCGCCGGGAGGGAACCTGGGTTTTCTACCGCCTCGCCGCACCCCTGCCGCGCTGGGTGCGTGATCTTCTCGACACGCTGCGCACAGGCGCCGTCCCCGATTTGACCGCGGATCGGGCGCGTCTCAAGAAAATGCCCGGCCGGCCGACGCGCATTGCCGCGTGAGAGACTGACATGACGACGCTCGCGAATACTCTTCCCCGCCGCGCGCCGTGGGGCTGGGTAATGCTGGCGGTCATCCTGTGGATTGCGGCTTATGCGAACCTGACGCCGTTTGCCGACGCCGTTCTCGCGCTCACCAGACTCCCCCGCCAAACGCATCTGGGGGAAGCGCTGCATTTCTTCATCTACGACACGCCCAAAGTGCTGCTGCTGCTCACCGGCATCGTTTTCGTGATGGGCATCGTGCACACCTTCATCTCGCCCGAGCGCACCCGGGCTTTTCTGTCGGGCCGGCGGCTGGGAGCAGGCAACGTGTTCGCGGCTACTCTGGGAATCGTCACGCCGTTCTGCTCGTGCTCGGCGGTGCCGCTTTTCATCGGCTTTCTTTCGGCGGGAGTGCCGTTGGGAGTGACCTTCTCGTTTCTCATCGCCGCGCCTATGGTGAACGAAGTCGCGCTCGCGCTTCTGTTCGGGATGTTCGGCTGGAAAATAGCGGGACTCTACCTCGTCATGGGACTTGCCGTTGCCATCGTTGCCGGGCTCGTCATCGGCAAGCTGGGCATGGAGCGCCACCTCGAGGACTGGGTCCGCGCCATTCAGGCCGGCAATGCCGCTGAGTTGGCTGTCGATCGTCCTTCCTGGGCCGAACGCATCGATGCCGGCGTCAGCCATGTCAGGGAAATCGTCGGCAAGGTGTGGCCTTACATACTCGCCGGGATCGCGCTCGGCGCCGGCATTCACGGTTATGTGCCCGAGGACTTCATGGCCGGCATCATGGGCAGGGACGCGCCATGGTGGTCGGTGCCCGCCGCAGTCGTGATCGGCGTACCGATGTATACCAACGCGGCCGGCATCATTCCGGTCGTGGAAGCCCTCATCGGCAAAGGCGCCGCGCTGGGCACGGTGCTCGCGTTCATGATGAGCGTGATCGCCTTGTCGCTTCCCGAAATGATTATTCTGCGCAAGGTCCTCAAGCTGCCGTTGATCGCGACCTTCACGGGAGTAGTGGCCTTGGGCATCCTGGTGGTGGGCTATGTTTTCAACGCCGTGCTGTAAGGAGTCATTATGAAAAACGTGAAAGTTCTCGGCACCGGTTGCGCCAATTGCAAGAATACGATCAAGCTGATCGATGAAGTTGCCAAAGCCAAAGGCATCGAGGTCGCGCTCGAAAAAGTGGAACAGATCCAGGACATCATGACTTATGGCGTCATGTCGACACCGGGCGTAGTGATAGACGGAAAGGTCGTGCATGCCGGCGGAGTGCCGGCGCGCGCCAAGGTCGAGAGCTGGTTTTGATGTTTCGCTCACTGACCCGAAGTGGCGGCCTTTTGCCGAAGGTGAAGTCGTGGCCCTGTCGGCCGGGCAAGTATTCGGCGCCGTGATGCCGTGAGCACGGTCATGAATCCTGTCTCTACCGGGCCAGCGCGGTTCTGCCAGATCACCGCAGACGGCCTTAATCGCGGCTGCGCCTGCCGCACCCTCAACCGCGGCCGCCTGCGGCATCAGTTGGAGGCGGACCCTTCCCTCGCCGGCCTCGCCGAAGAAATCGCCCGTACCCGGCCCCATCTCCTTTCCGCCACCGCCGTTTTCATTTCTCCTGAGCAACTCGATCGCATGGCGGCTATCGTGGCTGCGGTGGAAAGCGTGGTGGATTTGCCCGGTTATCGGGAGATGGTCCTCGGCACGGCCCCGG
>Ga0299912_10005224_pt1 | contig 10659 bp, 10 predicted proteins | sample RVTome_2_FD_207667 | JGI IMG/M metagenome (GOLD analysis project Ga0299912, IMG submission 207667) | Soil microbial communities from uranium-contaminated site in the Upper Colorado River Basin, Wyoming, United States - RVT95D214 (version 2) ... | reverse complement strand
GGCCCCCCGCCCCCTTGGGGGTCGGGGGGGGGCAGTTGCGGCCCCCGCGGCGGGGGGAAACAGCCAAAAAAAACGAGCGACCCAGGGCGGTTCGGGCGCGTTCTTGTCAGGTTGTCAATGTTCAGGCGTCCACATTTACAGGAAAAGCGTCCAAAAAACGCATACGACTGCAGTATCATAGTTCACTGAACCTGGAAGGGAATCCAGTGTGAGGGTAGTTTTCGACGCTAGCCCTAGGCCATCCCGGCGAGCCAAGGCGCTCGAGCGAATCCTGCCCGTCGACACGTCGAGACGAGCAATTGCGGCACGCAAGAGGCGGACGACAATCGCCCGAGATCTAGCTGAGTATCGGAAAACACCGGCCGATCGTCTACCGATGCACGTGCGGCATTGCCACGGCACCGGAGCGAATGACTGGTGGATTCACACGTGCATGAAGCACGCAATGGACGGCGTCGTCACTCGCATCCCCTACCATTGCAACTCGTGGCGTTGTCCGGTATGTCGGCACCACGAGGCGCACATAATGTATGCAAGGATCGCGAAAGCAGCTGAGCCACTAGACCCAAATGGTTGGTGTTTCCTGGTACTTACGCTCGACAGGCATGGCACCTACACCGACGTCCGCAAGTGGCAAAACGCGCAGGCGGCCTATAAGGACCTGTCGACCATGAGCGGCCTATTCATGCAGAATCTACGCCGCTGGCAGGCAAGGGAACTAAAGGAATCTATTCAGGAAACTGGAAGCTCAGGCGGCTGGGAAGTGACGAAAAAACAGTGGGTGGCAACCGTCGAAGCGCACAAGGCCAAGACCGGTGGATGGCCACACGTGAATATCATGCTTTGGTCGCCCAAGCTAGCGGAATGGCTACGAAAAGAGCGGGAAGAAAAGGAAGCCGACGGCCTGTCAGGACGCGACGCTGTGCTCGTAAGTCGCGAGCTAGCAGACTGCATCGAGCGAGCCGGCTGGGGAATAATGAGTACAGCCGAAGCGGCCGATTCCCCGAACGCTGTCGCCGGCTATATCACGAAAATAGCCAACAAGGCAGACCAAACCACCGGCGAAATCGCGAAATTGACTCAGCTGCCAATGAATGCGCCATTCAAGTTCCGGCGGCTGCGTTGCGGTGTCGGGTTCTTGCCGCCAAGAAAAAAAAATCCGAACGTCACAGGCGCCCTAGTCCGCCGCCAGCGTGAGGGGTTCGGTGGCGGGATCGATGTCCTGCCCATCCACTCTATCAAGGACCCGAAACTAATAGAGTTTTCAGAGCGTGCCTGTGCCCGCGAAGAACAAATATTCATAGCCGAACTCGAGGCCGAGGTTCGTTGTGTGCGGCAACTGAAGCGTTTTGGCCATGCAGCTGTCGAACTTCCGCCAGTGACTAGGTGGCTCGGCAAGCTCCGGCTCGAGCGCGGACCACCAATGAACGACACCCTGCTCGAGCACGAAAAATACCTTGCGCGTCCGGCGTAGCTAGTGAAGTCTTGCCAGTTAGTGATTTCCACGGTCGGAGGTTTCCCACATGGCAAGAAAGCGAAAGGCAGCCGCCCTGGCTACCCAACAGAACAACGAAAACGATGACATGCGAGTATTGTCCGAAGCGACGTCAATGCAGCAACTCGAGTCCCTGGGCTACACGAAACCGGTATATTTCTGCCGCGCCGTCCAGTGTCCAGGGTATGACTATCTACCCGGCAACGAACCGCACCCAACGGCGACGTGCGGATCGTTGCTCAACGGCCTGTTCTCTGGCGAGAGCCGGCGCGACCCGAGTACAGGAAAAACTGCCGTAGAAATGGCACTAGCCTACAAATCAGCAGCCGACAAGCAGCAGCAAAAACAAGAACCCCTGGCAAACGAAGCAGCCGCCGAAGCTGTCGGCACGTCGTTGATCTGGGATGACTGCGACGTCGAAGTGCCGCCCGAAGATATTGCGGCGTGCATGGCCGACGAGGCGCAGACCGACGCGGCTATCGCGGATGATATACTCACCGAAGCGGCGTCAACCAGTACGAATTGCCCGCCAGTTATCGGCCCGAATGAGTCGCCTGTTGGCCAAGAAATAATCGGCGAGCTCGAGCGCGAACATGCTGACCCGCAAGACGAGCTTCCGAGCCCTCGCGAGAGTATCCTGGTCGCAGAGTTTGATATCACGGAACGGTCTCCGAACGACGACGTCCTGCCAGAGCATGAACCCACCGACGCCCTGGCATCGACAGAACCACAGATCCCTCCGGGCTTGTGTTTGACGAGCGAAGGCATACTGGTTCCGGAATCGAATACTTTGTGGCGCCGGGTGGGTGTTGATAGTTTGCTAAGCGTTAGGGGTCAGCTGAACAACGACGATACGCTTTGCGACCAATACTACCCAAATAAGCCCCATGGGTCGTGCGGTGTCAGGACCACAGATTTCCTGGTCGGCGCCCTAGAGCTCGTAGCCGAGCCGCCTGCTTGGTTCGGCGCGGTCAGCATTCCCCCCGTAGGCTCCTACTGGCATTGCCAACTGCTACGAGACGGCGGCCCGGAAATACTCGAAGTGCTATCCGTCGACGCCGAAGGTGGCGCCGCGGTCATCTTGCGGCGCGAGGGAATGGGGCAGGTCGGCTTAGTCGTACCAGCAAACATATTTGCTGGTAGCGACGTCGTCCAGCCCTGCAACGACCTGCCGGCGTGGTTCTGCGCGCAGCTTGAAATCGAGCATAACGCGGAAATTGGGCGCGACATGCCAGGACTGGAAGAACCACCCGACAACGTTACTCAACACCCGCTCGAGGCCATTGCCACGCAGCTGAACACTATTGCCGATGAACTCGACGTGAAACCGTTGCATGTCATGCGGCTGGTCGAGACATTGCTGCAGACGTTCGGGTCAATTGTGACCTGCAACCAGTTCAGCAAGACTAGCCCAGTCGTCGCGAAAGTACTCGAGTTGCTCGAGTCGCAACGCGGATACAACGTCTTTCGGGATGCGTACCTGGCCGCGGCCGGTCCTGGGATCTCGAAAATAATCGACGATCGCATCGGCTCGCACCTGAAAGGACCGATCGACTTGCTCGCAGAGCATACACGGATGTTCAAAAGCATCGAAACTGGCACCCAACCACATGAATTCGCGAAAGTCCTTCAGGATCTTCACGGAAGGATCTCAGCGCTCGAGCAGGTCGCGAGAACGGATGGATCGTCGTTCGACGTTCAGAACCAGCTGAACGAGCTGGCGGAGCTAGTCGCAAATCATGAGTTGCGGGCGGACAATCACGACCGAGAGCATATCAAGCACGCCGAGCACAATCGCAAGCGTACTCGCGAGCGTGCCGCGCAGGCGAAGGCGAACGCAGCCCGCCGCAAAGAAGCGACGCATTCACCGGAACATCGCGCCAAGGTACGCATTGCCGCAACTACTAGGCGGGAGAGCGAAGGGCGCAGGGTTCGAGAGGCTGCCGAGGCCGAGGCCTTCACCAGTGGTAAGAAGCCGCTTCCCAGCCGTGGACGTGGACGCCCGAAGGGATCGCTGAACAAGAAAACGCTCGAGCGCCTGCGCCACCCAACGACGGCGCCGCCAGACCGCACCAAACCGCCAGCAAAGGATCCCCTTCGCAAGCGCGGCAAGTCGAAGCAGAAGCAGCCCAAAAAGACCTTGAATCCACCCGCGCCCCGCGGAATCCCGACGCCGGAGCAAGTGCGAGCGGCGGAGGTTTGGAAATTCATGAGAAAGCCGCACCCTCGCGTCAAGGCCATGCTGATGGCCATCGAGCCTCGTCATTGGAAAATATTCCTGAAGCAGGCCGAAAGGGGCGTTCCGGATCTCGAGAAACTGACGAAATGGTCAGTCGCGCAACGGTCTGAATTTGGGCGGTGGTACTATGGCGCGTCCAGAACCCGTTGACTTCGAATTCGAGCGAGAGGGAAAGGAAGTCACGATATCCGCTCGCTCAGGCTCGAGCAACTTCGTCATGACCATGCCGCTTGCCGCGATGAATGCATTTGTCGCGAATGCGGAGCGCGTGACGATCCCCGAGAATGACGACACAACAGCCAGATTTCAAGTAAAAAACGCTACTTTGGAGGTTTCCAAGTGAAAGCCCATCCATTATTTTGCGACGACCAGGACGACGTTGAACGTGCGTCGAGAGATATCGGTTTCATCAATATCTACCGATTCACCGGCTCGAAAAAAATAGCCCTCCCGAACCAATGGGATCCCGAGCAACTCCAAACCGTGGACGATGTCTACCAGGCAGTTGGCGCGGGAGATTTCGAGCTCGTTGGGCGTGACACCCGCACCAAGCAAATACTCGTGCGGCAACGTGTAGCCATTGAAGCGCCGAAGGGCGCAGAGCCAGAAATGCCTGCACCGCAAGCGGCACCGGTGGCGCAAGCAATCCCGCCCGCTATGGCTGCCGGAATGATGCAACTCGGCGCCATCCAGATCCCCTCAGGAGTCGATCCGCATGTCGCAATGATGATGTTCACGGCGCAGCTCAACCAGATCGAGAAAGAACAATCGCGTGCCGACGCTCGAGCGCACGAGGGATCTCTGGTCGCGATGTTCACTGCATTCACCAATAGCCAGACGGCCATGGTGACAGGCCTTGTAGGGGCACTGGCGGGCAAGGCAAACGCCCCGACCGGTGAAAATACGACCGAGGCCATCCTGCGCGGCATCGAGCTCGCGAACGACCTGCGAGCGGGCATGAAGGACGGCGCCGAAGATAATGCCAAGACCGAGTCTTGGGCGAAAACCATCCAAGCCGCTGCCGAAGGCATTGGCGCGTTGCGGGACGTGGCTAAGGCCGTAGGAGCAAACCCGGGCGCAACGGCCCCGGGTGGCGTCGTAGTGCCACCGGAGGTCCCAACATGAACACCGACGAGCAACGCAAATGGCAGTTTCTGAAAAATGCCCCAGCGGAAGATGCTAAGTCGCCCGAAGTGCAAGCCCTGGCCGCGAACATCCGTGAAATCGCCAAAATCACGGCCTGGCCTGACTGGACGTTCGCCTATCTGGCTCTCAGTATTTCGCGGGACTGCATCAAATACCAGCTGGACTCGATCCGTGTTGGTCGCGAGCAAATCGACGGTTTCACCGATCCGCATGGCTCGCCATTGCTGCCGTTGATCCGCGGTGTCGACGACTGCGACGCCAAAGCCCGATTATTTTGCGCCTTGTGCATAGCCGGCGGGATCGCGGCCGAAATGGTACCGCGTTGGAAGGGCGACGAGCTGGCGCATGTCTACGCGAAGGTCCTACTGCCCCTGCAAGCCGGACAATATGAGTGGCGGTTCGTCGAAACCATCTTGCGGCGTGCGACCATTGGGGAAGAGAGCGGACATGTGCCAAAAGAGATCGACACTGGTAAATGGTTGTTTTGACTGTGATTTTCCTGGTAACCAATTTCCCACTTGCGCTACCAGTCCCGAAGCATTAGCTTAGGGTCGCGAGGACCGCACAATCCCGCTCCCCAAAGCCGCCAAGTCCAACCTGGCGGCTTTGGCTTTTTGTAGGGGCGCCGAGTTTCTAGCCAACATAACCCCCACAAACGACGGCGCCCCGTTTTACCGCACAATCGGCACGTCGAATGCGACGGGCACAGAATCGGGTACTCGAGTTTTGGCTACCTGCGCATGAGCGCACTTCTCGGCGCATAGCGACGGTGCATCGTCGTTGCCGTGGATCTCCCGACGAGCGATCCCCTTTGCGTCGAGTCGACGGCTCACGTCGACGATAAAGTCGCAGTCGAAATCGGGCGCGTCCCCGCCCCAGGATGCACCGCGAATATTCTGCTGGCTCACTAGCACTAGGTTGCGTTGCCGCTCGAGCGCCCAACGGCGAAGCCGGCGAATCACCTTCGACTTGTCTCTCCCAAGTTTCTGGACGGAGTCAATAGCCACTGCAGCCGGATCGATCGTGTCGAGCTCCTCGAGGCCGTCAATGTTGTCGTACCAGTAGAACCGATCCATGCGGGCACCGGCTACTTGTGCCGTCACGCACGACAGCGCCTGCCCCATTTCGAGCGCGAACGCCATCGTCGTCCCAAGCTGCGAGACGAATCGAAACGCAGCTCTTGACTTGCCACCACCGGGGCGCCCTCGAAGTAACATCGAGAAACCAAGCGGCAAACCTGACGGCAAGACCGACGCCCAATCGGGCACGAAAACGCCCGTCGGGATCCCCTCGATTTCGTCCGAACGCCTCCCGACTATCTCGATTTCCTCGGGTGCATAGCCGTCAGGCATCCCGCAGGCATGGCAGTAGCTCGGCACTCTGTCTTTCGACCACACGCTACCACATGATATGCAGATCCAACGCTGAAAGCTGCGCGCGTTAGCACAATCGTTCGCTGGCGTCAAGATGAGGCCGGGTTGGCTTGCCATAGATCCTAGTATACTCTCGGCCGATGGCTCGCTACACCCCCGACCTGAATTGGCCATATTCCGAGGCTGGCGACGCCGACGAAACCGGGTGGTTCGGGTCCAAGATTGTCAAGAAAGTCGGCGGCGCCGTGAAAAGTGCCGTCAAGACGGTCGCGAAAGTGCCTGGCGTGTCACTCATGACGTCCCAAGCGCGATTCATCGGGGACGTGGCGAGTGGAAAAAACGTGCTGAAGTCAGCACGGCGCGGTGTATCGAATATTGTAGCCGACACCCGACGATCCTTGCCGCTTGCTGCCGGCGTAGTGTCGTTCGTGCCGGGTGTGGGCACGGGCGTCGCCAGCGGACTGTCAGCGGCTTCCGCACTGTCGCAAGGCAAGAGCCTGCGCGGGATAGCCGAGGAAGCCGCCCTCGGCGCCGTCCCTGGCGGTCAGCTCGTGCGCGCCGCGGTCAAGACGGGGATCGGTGTCGCCAGAGGCCAAAACGTGCTGCGCACCGTTGCACGCGAGGGCGTCAACTATGCGACCCAGCAACTTCCGGGCGGGCAGCTCGCCCAACGTGCGCTAACCGTCGGCACCAGAGTCGCCAAAGGTGAAAATATAGGCAATATCGCCAAATCCGAGGTGACTCGAGAGATCTCGAACGTCGCCAAATCCTACCTGCCAGGGGTTCCCATGCAACTATTGAAGACCCGCCCGAGCTTCGGTCAAATTGTCAGTGCCGGCCCAGAAATAATCGGCCGCGGCCGTGGCATGATAAACGCAGTTCGCCCGCAAATGCGCCGTCCGTTCTCGAATGTGCCGCAAAGGGCTGCGTTTCGCCCGCTTAGCGTCAATGCCTACAATGCCTTGGTGCGGGCCATGCCGCAATTCCGTCCCGAGGTCGCAGGACTCACGGAATCCGGCACGCAGTGGAAAGTGGAAAAGGGCGACACTGGGAGCAAAATCGCACTGGCACTGACAGGCAACGCCAATCGCTGGACGGAACTTCGAGCAATCAATAAGGGCGGGCTTCGCGCCAACCCGGACCTGGTCAAGAAATATGGGTTTCCCGTCCAACTGGGCGAAAAGCTGAACCTCCCTGCCTCCTGGATCACAGTCAAGCCGACCCAAACCGCGGCGCAGGCCGCGCCCGCGACGTCCGAGCCAGCAAAGCCGCCACCCGTCGAAATGCCCGAAGGCAACTTCGCCGCACAGTCCCAAGCCCGCGCGATCCTTGCAACGTGGGGCAAGACGGACGGCGTCAATGAATCTGGCACCCTTGCAGACTACGGCGGATCGGCGGAACTCAACTCTAAGGCCTGGTCAGCACGCGACGTGATGCAAGCTATGGCGTTCTCGAATTGGTGGAAACGCTTCGGCGGACCGCCATCGGTCGATAGTGGCGACTGGTCCGACAATCTCGCGAAGGCTCTGAATATCTGGACCGAGAAAAAGGTCGCCCAAGTCACGGCCGCGGCGCAAGCCGCAACGGGTCTGCAGATCCCGACGATCCCCCCCATCCCAGGCATCACGGCGCCGATGCCGGTCCCGTCTGCCGCGCAGCCCGTGCCCATCGCAGTGACGCCCCAGGGCCCGGCAACGGTCGCAACGCCATCGCCAGGCCCGGCGCCGACGCCGTCCATGCCGATCCCCCCTGGGGCACTGTTGTCGCTCCCGTCAATCATCGCGAACGCCCTGCCAGCCCCAATGACGCAAGCGCCGTCGGCTCCCGCAACTCCGACCGCGGCCCAGTCGGCGGCGCCTGCGACTTCTCAGGGTCTAAGTGACCGTGAAAAATGGTCATACGGATCGCTGATCGGCTCGGCGCTACTCACGGCCGCCATAAACGCCCTATCTTGAAATAATGCCAACCAGTCTGACAATCAGTGACCGACAGCTCGCGATTTCTGCGAGCGAAGGCGTCAAGCATCTCGACGCCGCAGACTGGTCTGCATCCGTTCGCCCCACCGAAGAGTTCCTCGCGCTCCTTGCGCTTCGCATCGTCCTAGCTGGCTATTTGGTGGGCGGCGTCAAGCGCTCGACGGACACGTTTGGCGCAACGACGATTGAAGTCACTCTCGACGGTCGCCCGGCTCCGGCAGCTCGCAAGGCTGCCGCACAGCTCGTTGTCGCTCCCCTCGGCGCCTATGCCGAGCTCGCTGGTCTGTCCTTCGCGTCACATGCCAACGACACTGGGGCCATCGCTGTCCCTGTGCTGATCGTCGGCGGTGTCGTTGCTGTCTCAGCCATCGTGTCGGGCGCCGTCGTTCTCTACTCGGTTGCCAACCGCGCAACCGAGATAGTGGACAAGGCATTGAAACGCAATGCGGCATCGGCAGAAATCCAGAAGGCTGACGCGCAAGCGCTCGCACTGGTCAATAACCACGTGCAACGCGAGCTCGCAGCGGGTCAGACGCTTGCCCTCGATGATGCTACCAATACCGCGCTCGGCGCGGTGAAAACTCGCATCCAACAGCTAATTGGCCTCGGTTTCACCGATCCCGAAAAGCCGAACACTCTCCCGTCATGGGTCCTACCCGTGGCGGGGTTGACGGCAGCCGCCGTCGTGACCGCAGTCATCTACAACAAGGTAAAAAAATCATGAGTGCTAGATCCCGCGCACGTGCTGCCGGTCGCGGCCTCGTCAAAGGCGCAGGCGGAACCGGAATGGCAATGGCTGGCGGAGCCGCCTACTACGGCGTCCACGCTATCACGGTGCCGAGTCTGTACGGCTCCGACTCAGCCAACGTTGTGAAGCGTTGCTGGTATATCCCGGTCGCCGGAATAATCGGCGGACACTTGCTTTCTCGCGTCCAGAAAATCACGCCAGTCGGTCACGGCCTCGCCGGCGGTGCAACGGCCATCGGGATTGAACAGATTCAAATGGCGTTCAGCATCAAGAAGAACCAGCAACCGGCGGCAGCTGCGCCTGCTGGCACTGGCGCTTTGCTCGAGCCGAGCGACGTGCACAGTCGACCGCAACTTGCCTCGAACGTCGGCGAGGTAGAAGACGCCGGCGCACTTTGGCAGGCGCCTGTCCGCGAGGCAGCAGGCCTAGGCGTCTAGTATCGCCTCACCCAGTCGAGTGAAACCCCGTGCGGTTCCCAGAAATTGACTCCCACACCTAGCCGGAAAATACCATGCAAGAACTCCAATTTGCGACCAAGCGAACCGAATTGCTGCAGCTGTACAGCAAGAACAATGTCCCATTCATCGCCACGACCAGGGGTGTGCATTCATGCCGCTCGCTCATGTTCCGGGCCGTGGATATTCAAGCCACGGGGATCGCCAGTTTCCTCGTCGCCGAGGCCGGACAGATATTGTCATTCTTCAACTACGGGATCGGCGATATGATCGCGCTGAGTGGCAATGCCGCGCATCGCGCTACCGAGGCCGACACCATGTTGACCAAGGGCAGCCGCACCACGGCGTCCAATGACATCGTCATCGAGTGGATCGCGATGGCACCGCGCGCCATCAAATGCCAATACCTACCGGGAAACGTCGGCCAGTTCGATGCAGCCGCAACGCCGAATGCTTCGGTCGTGCGAGCATTGACCGGTGGCGACGCTGCTGTCATCGATCCTTTCGGTCGCATCGTGCCCGTCGACGTCGGTGCAAGCGCCACGTTGCAACATGTGCTCTACCAGGCGGTTGCGCCTTTCATGAGCTGCCGTTTCGAGTGGGATAACGCAGACCGTACGGAAAAAATGGGCACCTGCGACCAGTTCACCCAAGGTGGCGGGGCGTCCTACTTGAATGCCAACGGCGAGCCAAGTGTCGCAAATCGCTTCCGAATTCCAGAGGGGTTCCTCTGGGCACGCGAGAGCCAGCCGGCGTCCGAGCTCATCGTGAACGTTCGCCTCGAGAACGACGTAGTCATCCCCTTCGGGCAGGTTGTGTCGCCAATCGACGGCACTTGGCCGCCGCTCCAAGCCATGTACGTTGAGATTCAGATGCGCCTTGGCGGTCTGGCTTGCCGCGTGCCGGGCAGCAACTAGCGAGCAGCCCGCCCTCGACTATCAAAATGAGAGCCGTGGCGGGTCGGTTCGTCCCCGCCCGTCACGGCCAGCCTACTTCCCAGCCCCCTCGAGGTTGACCCATGCAAGAGAACTACGCACTAGTCCAGCGACCTGCGAAATATTCGTGGGAAGCGCTGGCGATCCTGCCGGCAAACCTGCAAGACGCATTGCCGGTCATCATGACCTTCCCGCGGCGATGTGCCGTCGTTTCTGCCTACCCGAGCGTCGCCGTGCAAGGGGGATCGCCCAACCTGCCGTTTCCCACGCTCGACGATATCCTCGTGCGGAT
>Ga0299912_10005222_pt1 | contig 10663 bp, 10 predicted proteins | sample RVTome_2_FD_207667 | JGI IMG/M metagenome (GOLD analysis project Ga0299912, IMG submission 207667) | Soil microbial communities from uranium-contaminated site in the Upper Colorado River Basin, Wyoming, United States - RVT95D214 (version 2) ... | reverse complement strand
TCAACACGTTGCTGCAGCGTGAGCGCCTGGGCTCCACGGGGCTGGGGCGCGGGATCGCCATCCCGCACGTCAAGCTCGCGGGACTGCGCAGCATCTTGTGCCTGTTCGCCCGTCTCGAGCAGCCGATCGAATACGAATCTCACGACAGCGAGCCGGTCGACCTGCTGTTCCTGCTGCTTGCGCCGGACCACGCGAGCGGCGACCACCTGAAGGCGCTGGCCAGCATCTCGCGCGTCGTGCGCGAGCCTTCGATGCTCGACGCCTTGCGCAATGCGCCCGATACACCCGCGCTGCGCTCCGCGCTCGCGCGGCCGGCGCCGTCGCACGCCGCCTGAGGCATATTACATCACGACGCCGAAGCTCAAGGGATCGCCGGGCAGTCATTCGACGTGCCGAGCACCAGCATGGCGCCCAGCGCGGCGCCGCCGACGATGATGCGCCACCAGCCGAACAGCGCAAATCCGTGCCGGCTGACGTAACCGAGCAGGTAATGGACGACCAACACGGCAGCGACGTACGCGGTGACGAAGCCTATCGCGATGTTGGCCATGTCCTCGGGATGGAGGATCGACCAGTTCTTGTAGAGGTCGTAGACGAACGCCCCGAGCATGGTCGGCATGGCAAGGAAGAACGAGAACTCCGCCGCCGAGCGCTTGTCGGTACCCATCAGCATGGCGCCGACGATGGTCGAGCCCGAGCGTGACACGCCGGGGATGAGCGCCAAGCACTGAAAGAGGCCAATGCGGAACGCGACGCCCGGCGGATAATCCATGGCATCGGCGTAGCGAACGGGAAGGTGCATGCGGTCGACGAGCAGCAGCACGATACCGCCGGCGATGAGCATGATGGCGATGAGCATCGGCGTCTCGAACAGCACGGTCTTGATGAAGCCGTGTGCCGTGGCACCGATCACCGCGGCGGGCAGGAACGCCAAGAGGATGCCGAAGACGAAGCGGCGCGCGCGCGGGTCGTAGGGCAGCGCAAACGCGACGCGCGACAGCTTTACGAAGTAGACGCTGAAGATGGCCAGGACGGCGCCGAGCTGGATCAGAACCTCGAACGTCTTGCCCGGTGTACAGACGCCGAGGAAGTGCTCGGTCAGCAGCAGGTGCCCGGTGGAGGAAACAGGTAGAAACTCGGTCAGCCCCTCGATGAGGCCGAGCAGGATCACTTCCCAGATTGGCATCGGCGGGCTCACGGTTTCTGTGCGGGCGGAGGATTACCAGGATTTGTGACGGAGCGGTGCCACTTCCGCGCCACACGGGCCGATTGTCTTATTGGTCGCGGGCGCTGCCCGCGCCTTGACGAATCGCTGCGCCGCCGCCGAGTTGGAAGCGCCCGTCCCTGCGGCGCGCGGATGAAGCTTAGATGACGCCGGAAAGCGATGCACAAGCTCACCCATTTCCGTCTGTGTCCGTTCTCGCGGGCCATACGGCTTGCCTTCGGCGAGCTGGATATGGAGGTCGATCTCATCGAGGAGCGGCCATGGGAATGGCGCCCCGAGTTCCTTGCGCTCAACCCCGCCGGCGAGCTTCCCGTGCTGCAGATCGACGACGGCCCGGCGCTGTGCGGCGTCTACGCCATCTCGGAGTATCTTGCCGAGGGCCCGCCCGGCCATCCTGACGAGGAGCCCAAGCCGTTGCTGTTTCCCGGCGATCGCGTCCAGCGCGCGGAGACGCGCCGCCTCGTCGACTGGTTCAACGGCAAGTTCAACCGCGAGGTGACGCAGGAGCTGTTGCAGGAGCGGGTCTACGCGCGGCTCAACTCGCAAGGCGCGCTGACGCCCGATGTCGACATCCTGCGAGCCATCCGCATCAACCTGCGCTACCATATCAGCTACGTTAACTATCTGGCCGATCAGCGCCGGTGGCTGGCGGGCGAGGAGCTTTCGTTCGCCGACCTCGCCGCCGGAGCGCATCTGTCGACGGTCGATTATCTGGGCGAAGTGCCATGGGAGGAGTTCGCGGTCGCCAAGATCTGGTACGCGCGCCTCAAATCGCGGCGTGCGTTCCGTGCCATTCTGGCCGACCGCGTGCCGGGCGCGCTGCCGTCAGCGCATTACGCCGACCTCGACTTCTGAGCGCAGACGCGCAGCGCCGGAATCGACCACGGTGACGTCCCCCCTCAAAGAGACCATCTGCCACGAGGCCGAGGCGCTCGGCTTCGATGCCGTGCGCATCACCTCACCCGATGCGGTCGGCGTCGCCGGACAGCGGCTCGTCGAGTTTCTCGCCGCGGACCGTCATGGCGATATGACGTGGGTGGCGACGACCGCCGACCGCCGCCAGCATCCCACGCTGCTGTGGCCGCAAGTGCGCTCGATCGTCATGCTCGGCATGAGCTATGCGCCCGCCAGCAACCCGCTCGACGTCCTGGAGCAGCCTTGGCGCGGCGGCATCTCGGTTTACGCCCAGGGCAAGGACTATCACGACGTCCTCAAGTCGAAGCTCAAAGCGCTGGCCGCCAGTCTCGCCGCGCACAGCGGAGCGGAAGTCAAAGTGTTCGTCGACACGGCGCCCGTGATGGAAAAGCCGCTCGCTGCCGCAGCGGGGATCGGCTGGCAGGGCAAGCATACCAATCTGGTGTCGCGCGTGCACGGCTCGTGGCTGTTTCTCGGTGCGATCTTCACGACCGCCGAGCTTCCCGCCGACGCGCCCGAGGCCGACCATTGCGGAAGCTGCCGACGCTGTCTCGACGTGTGTCCGACACGGGCGTTCCCCGCCCCCTACGTGCTCGATGCGCGGCGCTGCCTCGCCTACCTGTCGATCGAGCACAAGGGGCACATCCCGGCGGAGTTCCGCTCAGCCATGGGCAACCGCGTGTTCGGCTGCGACGATTGCCTCGCCGTGTGCCCGTGGAACAAGTTTGCCGGCGCCGCGCGTGAAGCCCGGTTCCATGCCCGCGTAGAAACCGACAACCCACCGCTCGCCGAGCTCCTGCAATTGGACGATGGCGCCTTCCGCGCGCGCTTTGCCGGCACGCCCGTGAAGCGCACCGGCCGCGACCGCTTCGTGCGCAATGTGCTGATCGCGGCCGGCAACTCCGGCGACGCGAGCCTGCTCCCCAAGGCGGAGACGCTGCTCGCCGATTCCTCTTCTCTGGTGCGCGCCATGGCCGTGTGGGCCATGCGCCGGCTCACCGGTGATCGCCTCGGCGATGGGGTGCGCCGCCGCCACCTGTCGCGCGAAGGCGATACCGAGGTGCGCGCCGAGTGGCATGACGCGCCAGCGCCACACGGCACGCCGGCGCCATGAGCCACCTCTTCTGCTTCGGGCTCGGCTACAGCGCGCTGCGTGTCGCCCGCCGCCTCGCGGGCGAAGGCTGGTCGATCAGCGGTACGGCGCGCACGGCCGACGGCACCGCAGCGATCGCCGCGCAAGGCTTCGCCGCTTACATGTTCGACGGCACCGCTCCCGGCCGCGGCGTCGACGACGCCTTGACCAAAGCGACGCACGTGCTGGTCTCGGTGCCGCCGGATGCCGCCGGCGATCCCGCGCTCAAGCACTATGCCGACGCCCTCGCGCGCGCACCGCACTTGAACTGGATCGGCTACTTGTCGACCGTCGGCGTCTACGGCGACCAGCAAGGCGGCTGGGTGGACGAGACGACGCCGGCCGATCCCGTCTCCGAGCGCGGGCGGCGGCGCCTGGCGGCGGAGGAGGCGTGGCGCACACTGGCTACCCGCAGCAGCGTGCGCGCGCACGTCTTTCGCCTCGCCGGCATCTACGGGCCGGGACGCAGCGCGCTCGATCGCCTGCGCGAAGGCACGGCGCAGCGCATCGTCAAGCCCAGCCAGGTGTTCAACCGCATTCACGTGGACGACATCGCCGCGGCGGTATGCGCCGGCATCGCCGGACGCGGGGCGCTTGAGGTCTATAACGTCACCGACGACGAGCCATCGCCGCCGCAGGACGTCGTCGCCTACGCCGCTCAGCTGTTGCATCTGCCGCCGCCGCCGGTGGTTGCCTTTGAGGATGCCCAGCTGTCGCCCATGGCGGCGAGCTTCTATGCCGACAACAAGCGCGTGAGCAACGCGCGGCTGCGCCACGACCTGGGCGTTACGCTCAAATTCCCAAGCTACCGCGAGGGGTTGCAGGCGATCCTCGCCGCCGAGCGCTGAGCCGGACGATCCACAGCCGCGCTTGCTCACTCATGCCGCCGTTCAGCCGCCGTTCAACCTGCCCCCGCTTTATTGGCCCAATCCAGTCGCGCTTTCGCCGCGACCGGCGGAGCCGCCGGCTCCCTGAACGCACTTCGAATGCTTGGCGAGGACGTTATGCGGTCAACGGCGAGAGGCCTGAGCGGCGGCGCGGTGTGTGCGCTCGCACTCATGAGCTGGATGTGCAACCCCCAAACGGCCGCCGCCGACAATGCCGCCGCAGAGGCTCTGGCTGACAAGTTCTCGCGTGCCGCGGAGGATTCCGAGCGCGCCAGCGACGCTAGGCAAGCCGAGGTCGAGCGAGCGCGCGCCAAGGCGCAAGCCGACGCCGAGGCTCAACAGATACGTGCCAAGGCGCAAGCCGAGGCCGCGCGCCGCAGGGCTGCCGAGCAGCGCGCCGCCGACGAGGCCGACATGTTGCGCAACGCCGAGGCCGAAGCGCAGGCCCGTCGCGCCCACGACCAGAAGGCGGAGGCCGCACGCATCGAAGGCGAGCGGCAAGCGGCGCGCGCCGAAGCCCAGCGTCTCGCCGAGGAAGCGCAACAGGCGCGCCGCGAGAACGAGCAACGCGCCGAGGAAGTTCGCAAAGCCGAAGCCGCGCGTCTGGCCCGCGAGGTCGAGGAGCAGCGGATCGCGGAGGAAAAGCGGCTGCAAGATGAGCGCCGCGTCGCCGAGGAAAACCGCCAGGCTGAGATAAAGCAGGCCGAAGAGAAGCGGGCCGAAGAAGCGCGGCAGGCCGCGGCCGCGCGTCGCGCCCGCGAGGCCGAGCAGGCTCGCGTCGCCGAAGAGAAGCGCTTAGCCGAGGAAAAGAAGGCCGAGGAAGCGCGCCAAGCGGAAGCCGCGCGTCTGGCCCGCGAGGCGGAGCGGGCGCGTATCGCCGAGCAGCAACGCCAAGCCGACGAGGGCCGCCTCGCCGAGGAGCGCGCCGCGCTCGAGGCAAAGCGCATGGAAGAGGCGCAGCGCATCGCCGAGAAGTTCCGGCTGGCGCGCGAGGCGCGCGAACGCGACAAGGAAGCGCGCAGCAGCCTCGGCGGTCCGCGGCCCGAGGAGCCATCGCCGTTCATCGATACACCTGCCACGGCACAGGCCACCTACCCCGCCCGCGCCACCGTGCTGCTAATCATACAACCGCGCCGGCATGGCTTCGGCGGCGTGCGGATGACGGCCAATCCCGTGCTCTGCCTCGGCCAGAACTGCTACATCAGCGGCGGCGCGGAAGCCGCCGCAACTCTGATGCCGCGCATGCAGACGCTCGGCCCGGGCAACACGCTTGGCCGCCAGGCCGGCGCTTGCCGCGAGCAGGTGGCGTGCGTGTTCCGCGGCGTCGAGCTCGGCGCGCCGTCATCGCAAATCCAGCCGGTCGATATGGGCTTCCTGCGTCACGATCGCAAAGAGGTGCGCTCAGCCGAGCCCGATCGCTCCTGCGACGTGAGCACCGGACGGCTCTATTGCTCAGGCGCCATCGTCGCCCGCGGCTACCGCGCCTGGATCGTGCCCGAGATCATCGCCGACAAGGCCGGCCCCAATGCGCTCGAGCGCGCGCTGGACGATGGCCTGCCGATGGCCCGCTCCGCCTCCTCTGACGGCTGGGGCGGCACCGTTCACGCCTTGCCGAACAGATAGCCTATCTGGCCGTTCGCCGCCTCGCGCCGCTGCTCGAGGTACGCATAGACCTCGCGCGCGTGCAGCGGCCGCCCGGTGCGATCGATGCTGCGCCGTTCGAGCGCCAGCAGGTCGGCAAGCAGCGGCTCCGCCGTCTTGTGCAGCATGGCCACCGCCTTGATGGTGCTGCCGTGCATGTTGGGTGGCACCTTCGGCACCACCGCGGCGATTAGGTTCTTCGCGCGGTTCGAAAGGCGCCCCGACAGCTGGCCGAAAATGCCTATGAGGCGGATCGGCAGATCCTCGCGGAAGCGATAGCCGTACTCGTCCATCCACAAAAACAGCTTGTCCATCAGCAAGTCCTGGAGGCGCAGGCGCGAGGTGACGCGGTAGTCCTGCCATTCGGCGACGAGATCGAAATCGGGCTCCAGCTCGATGTCGGCCGGCGCGAAGGTCTCGCGCGCGGTGACGCCGATGCGGTCTACGAAGTCGCGGTTCTTCATGTCGTAGCGGGTGGTGAACGTCGGCAGCATCACCTGATCGCGGCTCGCCAGCGCAAAGGCCTTGCGCACGAGCTTGGAGCAGAACAGCTCCTTGTCGCCCGCGAGCTCCATGGTGAAATCGTACCAGATGTGGCGGCCGCCCTTCTCATCCGATCGCCGCACCACGTCGTGGATCAGCGCGGCGGCGCGGGCGGCGAGCTCGGCGTCCTTGTGACGGAAGACGACGCAGCGGCCCAGACCGTGCTGCAGGTTCGCGGCCAACGGGTTGATCACCGCGCCGTCCTCGATCAGGCTTTCGAGCACCCACTGCCGGCCGTCCTCGTCGGTGTGCACGATGGCGATGTGGCTGAACTGGCTATCGACATCGCCGATGCGGGCGATCGCCGCGCTGTTGTGATGCATGCCGCGCATCAAGAGGAGGTCGCCCGACTGGAACGGGATGTCGGTGCCCTTGTCGTAGGCGGGATTGACGAGGGTATTGAGGTTACGCCCGCTGAACCCGCGCATCGTCTTTTCGCCGGGCGCGAGCTGCGCGTAGCGGATGTTCAGCTCGCCCAGCATGTCGCTGGCATAGCGTGCGGCGCGCGAGGCGTTGCGCAGGGCGCGCTGGCCGGCGAGCGACATGAAACCCCGCTTGTGCCAGTCGGCGATCTGATCGCGCAGCTTGATACGCAGCACTAAAATGGCGCGCATCAGATCGGGCGCGGACCGCGCGACCGCGTGCACGTCGTAGCGATCGAGGCCAACGTTGAATGCGGCCTCGTAGACCTGCGTGAGGTTGGCGGCGAGCTCCTTGGCCGTCGCCGCCGGCCGCGCAATGATCTCCTCGATGGCGGCGAGGTCGTCCTCCAGCCGCGGACGGGGCATGGTATGCAGCATCCGGTCCCTCCCCCTGCTTTTCTACCTCCTTAGCATGGCGCGCGATCGCGACGGATGCATGTTGGCCACATCATGAAGGGCTGCGACCTGCCCCCATCAGCTTGACGGAGCTCGCCTGCGGGCCCATCGGCCCTTCCGCCGTTGCGCGCGTTACGTGCACCACGGTGCCCACCTTGATGGTCTCGAAGGCGCCGGTCGCCACCACGTCGCTGGTGAAATAGAGGTCCGGGGAATCCTTGACCTGGATGAACCCGTAGTTCTGGTCGGGGAAAATGCGCACGACGACCCCCGTGTCGCCGGCCGAGCCATGCTGCTTGACCTCACCCTTGCGGATGGCCTGGATCTGCTCGAGCTGACGCTCGGCGGCCTCGAAAACGCGGTTCACCACCGCCGTCCGGTCGCCCTTCACCTCGCGCCGATCCTGCTGGCCCTTGGCGATGACCGAATTGCGCCCCGGGACGTCGATCTCCACCGCGATGCCGAGCGGCGGCTTGACGCTCTCCGGGCTGCGGTGAGGCACCTCGACCACCACGCGGGCGCCGGTAATGTTAGGATGGAAGCGCTGCAGCCGCTCCACCCGTTCGCGGATTAGCGTCTCCAAAGATGCGGAGCTCTCCACGTTCTTGAATGCAATCTGCAGTGGTCTTTCCATCGTTCTCTCCGGTTTATTCACGTCAAGTCCGTTTCGGCGCCGAGCCGCGCCCCAACCCGCTCGAGCCTCGTCACTGAAACTGGGTCTCATGGTGTTCCTGTGGCGCGGCGGCGCGTGGCCGATGACCAGTGACCAGTGACCAGTGACCAGTGACCAGTGACCAGTGACCGAGTATGCGGTGCGGGAATTCTGTGAAACAAGCCCCTACTCCTGGCGTTTGGATGGCGTTGTGGCGGGCGGCGTCCCGGCGGTGGCCCTCTTCGGCAACGCCTGAAGCTGAAAGAGGTTCACAGGCGGAAAGGTGCCCTCGCAAGAACCAATCTTTAGTTGTCGTCGAAAATGGATTTGCCGTCGACGTCCGAGGGATTGAACGGGGTCGGATCGCCCTCGATCCCCGGCTCCGGCGGCTTGGCATAGGGGTCGGCCCAGGGCGGTCGGTAGCCTTGATCGCTCTCCTCAGGCGGAGGCGGATTTGGCCCCACTTGCTGCGGCACCACGACCTCCCCAGTCGATTCCGCCGCGACGGGCAGCGCACAGATCACCGCCGTACACGCTGCGAAGATGACGAGAATGCCTGCACGTCTCATGGCTACGTGTCTCATGGCCGAACTCGCTTGCCGAAAATCGAGGCTTCAGCCTTTCACGGACTTCGTCCGCTGTCGATCCTTTCAACCGCCAAACCTTAAGCGGACGTGCTTTCCACCAGCTCGTCGATTTTTGTGAAAAGCAACCCCAAGTCCTGCGGGCGGGAAAGCCTGTGCTCGCCGTCGGGGACCTCTATGAGCTGCGCCTTTCCGCCCAGCAAGCGGGCGAGCTTGCGCGTGTGCCCGATCGGCACGGACTGGTCGAGGCGCCCCTGCAGGAGGACGACCGGGCGCCCGGGATCGAATGGCTTGCCGGCGAAGAGATGTTGGCGCCCCTCCTCGATCAGCTGGCGCGTGATGGCATAGGGCTCGCCGTACTCGGAGGGTTGCATGTAGACGCCGGCATCTTGCAGTTGACGCCGCGCACTGAGCGGGAACTGCTTCCACATCAGCTCCTCGGTCATGTCCCAGGCCGGCGCGATGAGCACGAGCCCGGCGATGCGCGCTGCTTCCTCCGGCGCCGATTGCATCAGCCGGCGCAGCAGCAGGAGCGCGATGTAGCCGCCCATGCTCGAGCCGACGATGATCTGCCGGCCTTTGCTGACGCCGGAAAAGACCGCCTCGGCCTCCTCCAGCCAGGCGCCGATGGTCCCCTCCTTGAACAGCCCGCTGGACAACCCGTGCCCCGAGTAGTCGAAGCGCGTGCTGCCGTAGCCCCGCTCGGCCGCGAACCGGGCGAGTTCGGTCGCTTTGGTGCTCGCCATGTCGGATTTGAACCCCGACAGCCAGAATAGGCTCACATCGCCGCGCGTCGGCGCCTCGGCCCGGTAGGCGATTCGCCTGGGCTGGCGAGCGTCACCATGGCCGACCTCGAGGAATTGCGGTTCGCTCACACTCACTCTAAACATCCTCTTCGCCCCCGGAGGAGCCTTGTGGCCGAGAAGCGCGCGACCATACTGCAGATCATCCCTGAGCTCGATACCGGCGGGGCGGAGCTGTCCACCATAGAAATCGCTGACGCCATCCAATCGGCTGGCGGGCGCGCGATCGTCCTCAGCGAGGGCGGCCGCCTCGTGCAGCGCCTGCGCGACACCGGCGCCGAGCTGCAGTTCTTTCCCGCCGCGGCCAAGAACCCCATACGCCTCTTGTGGAACGCGCACCGTATCGCCAACGTTGTGCGCCGCGACGGCGTCGACCTTATCCACGCGCGCAGCCGGGCGCCGGCCTGGAGCGCGCTGCTGGCGGCGCGGCATACCGGGGTGCCGTTCGTCACCACCTATCACGGCGCTTACGCCGAAACGAACGATGCCAAGCGCCTCTATAACAGCGTCATGGCGCGCGGCGATGCGGTGATTGCCAACTCGCACTACACCGCCGATTTGATTCGCATGCGCTACGGAACGCCGCGCGCGCGCCTGCACGTCATCTATCGCGGCGTCGACGGCCATCTGTTCGATCCCGCGCACGTGGCGCCCGAGAGGGTTGCCGCCGTGCGCTCCCGCTGGGGCATCGCCGACAACCAGCGCGTCATCCTGCACGCCGCGCGCCTCACGTCGTGGAAGGGCCAGGAGGTCGTTATCGAAGCCGCGCGCCTGCTCAAACAGCGGGGCCTTCTGGACAATTCCGTCGTCGTGCTGGCCGGCGACGTGCAAAAGCGCAACGCCTACAAAGCGGCGCTGCTGCAGAAGATCCGTGCCGGCGGCCTCGAAGAGCACGTGCGCATCGTCGGCCACGTGGACGATATGGCGGCGGCTTTCCGCGCCTCGCACGTGGCCGTCGTCGCCTCCACCGAACCCGAGGCCTTCGGCCGTGCCGCGACCGAGGCGCAGGCCATGGCGACGCCGGTCATAGCGACCGACATCGGCGCGCCACCGGAGACCGTGCTCGGGCGCCCCGGCGTCTCCGCCCATCGGGCCACGGGCTGGCTGGTGCCGCCTTCCGACCCCGTCCGTCTCGCCGACGCCATCGCCGAAGCGCTCGCCTTGAAGCCCGACGAGCGGGCGCGGCTCGGCGCCCGTGCGCGCGAGCACGTGCTCGAAGCCTTCTCGCTCAAGGCAATGAAGCAGCAAACGCTCGAGGTCTACGACAGCCTGCTCGGCACCAAGCTGGCGGCGCGCTAGAGCCTCAGATGCGCCCCTTCTTGGCCGACTTGTTCTTGGCGCGTCCGTTCTTGCTGCAGCGCTCGGCTCGTCCCTCGGCCACCGCCTTGTCGACCACGATCTGTGCGTAGGCCGGCAGCGCGAACGCCGCGTTGTGCACAGCCGGCGTCCAGTACCTCGTCGCG
>Ga0299912_10005221_pt1 | contig 10663 bp, 14 predicted proteins | sample RVTome_2_FD_207667 | JGI IMG/M metagenome (GOLD analysis project Ga0299912, IMG submission 207667) | Soil microbial communities from uranium-contaminated site in the Upper Colorado River Basin, Wyoming, United States - RVT95D214 (version 2) ... | reverse complement strand
TATGGAGAAACAGATTGCAATCCTTTCGACGAAGCGGCCAGATTCTCTGCCTCTATCAGAGGTAGGTACACATTTGCTACGGCGATCTTAGCCGCACGGGACGCATCCACAAAACCCACCACCGGAAATTTCTTATCAGCCACGGATATGGCGTCATTTAACCTGATCCCAAATTGCCGGGCATAGGCCTGCTCAACAAGGGCCTCCTGTTTGCCGTCTTCGAGAAACCTTCCCTCCGTGACGGAAGAACGAAGAAGACTCGGCCCGATTGAATTCTCTTTTTCAATCCCCAGGACGATCCAGGCCCGTTTCGGGTCGAAAACCCAGAGCAGGAGACCTGTGCCTATTCCTCTTACGCCGGGAAGCTTCTGGATCTTCTCTACTTCCTCCTTTCGGATCGTCACGGCTGAACAGGGAAAGACCGCTCCTGCCAGGTCTTTGGGAACATCCCCTGACCGCTGAACCGTTATGTCGGCTCCGATTTCCTGGAGGGGGACATGGGCTGCTTGACGGTAAGCCGATGAGAGAGAGTTGAGGATGACCAGAAGGGCGATTCCGATCGAGAGCCCAAGAATTGACATCAGCGTCCTTCGTTTCTGGTAATAGAGTTCTTTCATCATGTAATGCAGATTCATCACTTACCTCCGCTTGTCGGTGACCATGGACTTTGCGCACTGGTCATGCTCTCGCGCATGAGATCGAAGAAACGTTGTTGTTGGTCGGGGTCGAGGATCTTCTTTAACTCCGTGATATGCGTGATGACTTCCTTTTGAATCTCATCCTGGATACCCGCCATCTCTTTCCGCAGATTTTCTATACTGACGGGATCACTGTCTTTTTGAAGGAGAGTTACGAGAATCTCTTTCTTCTCCTCCATGAGAGCTCCCAATTCCGCAAGTCGCGCATGAAACTTTTGAGCTAGAGGCTCCATCTTTGATAATTGAACCTTTGAAAGGCCGAGGGACTGATAGAGATGCCTATCACCCGGTGACATGGGGCAGGGTGCCAAGGTTTTAGTAGAAGTGCTGAAGTAATAATGGTATCCCATGGAGACCAACACACCTGCGTTGATTGCTAATGACAGAATTAGAACGATTGTAAGCCACTTCGATTTCATCTGGACTCACTCTCCTTATAACTCACCATCCGAAGATATCCGTGTGCCAGCGTGCCAGGGGGAGCCGGATCGAAAGCCTTCCAGGAGTCGAAAAGGGCCTCCTTTGAATAGCTCGTTTGCTGAGGCTGAAACGGCAAGAAATCACACCGGATCAGGATATTTCCGAGATAGGTGCCAGCCAGGATTCCAATAACCAAAAGGATAGAGGCAATGACCGGAGAAGGCATTAGTCGGAAAACCCGCTGGAAGTTTGGCAACAAACCTTGTTGACGTGGTTCCCTAATTTTTCTTGCGATTTGCTGGTAAAACCATTGATCGGGATGGATTTCTTGCAATTCTCCCATGGTTTGCCAGACCTGCTCAAGATTTTCATACTGCTCACGACAAGTCTGGCAGCTTAGCAGGTGCTTGCTGACCTCTTGCTGCTCTCTAGGATTTAGTTCCTTATCCTGGTAAGCTGGAAGTTTCTTTTGGACATTATGGCATCTCATCTTTTATCCATTCGCCCCTCACCCCATCCCTCTCCCCAGCGGGGAGAGGGGAGGGTGAGGGGGGTCTTCGTGTCAAAGAATTGAATGTGTTTATAATATATTAAACAACTCTCGAGCCAAAAACCTGCGGTCATTTTTCATAATTCTTCAATTTTTCTTGAAGGGTTCTTTTTGCCCGGGCAAGCAAAGATTCAACGGCAGAGACCGAGCAGCCAATGATCTGGGCAATCTCTTCATAGGAAAGGTCATCATATCTTTTCAGAACCAAGGCCATTCGCTGATTTTCAGGCAGGGATTGAAGTGCATCGGCGACCTGGCGGCTTCGTTCTTTTGCGAGCAAAAGGTCCTCTGGCGATGGCGAGCCATTGGGAAAGTCCTCTTCCGTCTGGACCTCGCGATCTCCATCGGACCGCAGGAACTGGAGCCATTTCTTGCGACGTGAGGACTTCAGCTCATTAAAACAAAGATTGGCCGTAATACGATAGAGCCAGGTTGTGAATTTGGCTTTCGGCTCATAGCTTTTGGCGGATTGCCAAACCCTGAAAAATACTTCCTGGGCCAGGTCCTTTGCCTGCGTCCTGTCCCCAATGAAACGATAAATGAGATTCAGGACGGAAGCCTGATGGCGATCCACCAGGATTTCAAAGGCATCACCGTCACCTTTGGCAATCCTGGCCATAAGATCTTCGCTTGAAGGTTCTCTATCCATAGTTGTTAATTATTGCTTTACTGGTCTCTTAATTGATGGCTCGCCGAAGAGAAACCCGACCACAAAAGGAGTTGGGAATAAAAATACAAGAGTGCGCGTCACCCAAAGTGAGACAGGCAAGTTAGTTAAAAATAGTACCTCACCCTTAATTCGACTCTGTAGTCATTCTGTTTTTCTCCGAATTCGGTCCTTCTCCCTCCCAATATGCCGATTCCCTTCAACCGGATTTCAAGATTCTCTATCCCTTCATATAACAATTCGGGAGAAAGGGAGAGGCTCCGGTCATTCAGATTCAGGATCGTTGTGATCGCCGGCGTGAAATAAAGAATGTTGAAGGGCTCTTTCTGACTGATGCGGAGATAGAGGTAGTCCTTCGAGGGATTGATTCTTCCATAATTGCCTTCGGTCACACTCGCCGCTTTCTTTAATAGGGAATCGTTCCCATTTAATAGAAACAGGTCGTAACCCCTGTCGATGAAGGTTAAGTAGTCTTTCATTTCAAGGCGGCTGAATCCGGTTCCATTTCGGTAGTACTCAAAAATAAATGTCGTGTCTGAAGCAGTCAGGTAGCGGATTCCGAGGAGGTAACTCTTGGCATCAAATTCTTCTTCAGAAATGTTCCCCTGGCTATCGATGACCCTGCTTTTTTGATTATGGATAAAGGCAAACTCCCCGTGGATTTCGAGATTGGTGGTAATGTTCTTCGAAAAATCCATTCCCACCCGGCTCGTCCTGCTCCTTCCTGTCATGGCCATGAGGTCGATGTCCGTATCATAAAGGAGAAGGTAGAGTTTTCCGGCGAAGTTGAGCCTCTTTACTGTCCCAAAATCGTCGTTGATATCCTTATAAACAGGAAAGATCACCGGAGTGATCGACACCGTTTTAAGAGGACCCTGGAAGCTTTTTATATAATCCGCGGAGGCAGTGATGTAGCCTTCAAGGGCCTGCTCGGGGTCATCCGGATCTTTCGGCCTGCTGACGAAAGCTACCGGATTCCAGGCATACCCTTTGCCCCAGAGCAGGGTCTGCTTTCCGAAGTTGAAACTGAGAGAGGAGGAGGGTTTAAGGGAAAGATATCCTTCGTAGATCATCCTCTTCGTTTCATTGTGCTCCCAGCCGAGATAGGAGTATTGCAAATCGAAATTGGCCTTGACAAAAAGCCGGGCAATCCCTTTTTCGAGACTCCCTTCAAGCCGGAGCCTTCCGTTATACTCTTCGATCGTCTTCCCTTCGTCGCGGTTATAAAATTTCAACTTGTACAGAGAGGCACCCCTATCCAATCCAAAAAGGACCGGCCTCAGTTCCACATAACCGCCGAAATGATAAGGTTTCTTTTCTATCTCGGAGAGATCGAATTTATATTCCTCTTCCGCAAAGGCGAAAGAGCCCAAAGAGAGGGTGAGTATGGCAACATAGGATATGAAAAACCTTTTCATTCTCTAAGCTCCTCCAATGAATGTGGTTACATAGAATATGAGCTCCCCTCCCCCGGAGGGAGGGGAGGTGTGAAAGAATTACTCTGTATTCGTCTCCCCGGTGAAAACCGGGGTCCAGAGTATTTGTAACACCATGAAAACACTGGATTCCGGCTTTCGCCGGAATGACGTGAAACAGCACCAAACCAATTTTTTCACAGCTTCAGGGGATTAAGGGGAGGGGGAAATAAAATCTCTTTAATCACCCTCACACTCTCCCTCCAAGGGAGAGGGGCTATATTGGATTTTCCTCGTTCTGTGGTGATAAATCCATCGTGCATAACCAACTATCTCAAAGACTCGATACTCGGCATGAAGGTCAACGTAAAGACTTCATCCTTGAAATCCTTCTGTTTAATCTTGGCAAAGATCATAATTGACTTGTACCCCTTATAGAGGGGACTTTCCGTCTCGATGACCGAGGGCCTTACAATCCCGCCCCCGAAATCTTTGACTTCTTTGAAATAAAGTGTCTTAATCAGCATCGAAGCCTCGGTCAAACACTCGATCTTCGTAGGTAACTTCCTATTCTTGTCTGCCCACAGATTCAACCGGTCGTAGGCAACCATCTTTGTTTTTGCTTTTAGCTGGAGAAAATATTCATTCCCCTTTTCTTCAACCTTCTCCACGTTGTATTCTGCCGCATAATCCAGACTCAGGATGTCTGCATTGTTAAAAACCCCTCCGATGACGGACTGGAGGCTGGTGATTCGAATCGGCTTCCCTACATTGGGAATATAGAGCCACATGTTATCTCCCAACCGCAAGGTGCTTCTTCCTTTTTCACTCGCCGGAGCAAGAAAGACGCCTGCAAGCTTATCCAGACCTTTCTTGACCGAGAAGAAAGTATATTCCATCTTCCGGCCATTCGGCTCAACATTGATAAGCTTTCGGTACATCTCGTAGGATTCGGGATTGAGATTCCGGTCAATCTGCTTCAATAGCTGGGTGCCATCAATGGCATAGGCCGGAACGGCAATGAACAGAGCAAACAAACAAATCAGAATTTTCTTCATATTTAACCTCTCTTTCCTTGCTATAAGTTTTAGGCTAAAGGCAAAAAGATCATTCGCCCTTTGGTCCTTTTCCTTTAACCTTTCTTTTTTCACCTTCTGCTATACATGTCTCAGGGCTTTAATGGGTTCCATCCGGGACGCCTTCAGGGCAGGCTGTAGGCTGGCCAGTACGGAGATGAGGATGACGATGCCGGATACGATCAGGACATCGACCGGGGCAATCGTCGCTTTTAGAATGAGCCCTTTCTGCCTGCCGAAATCAAAAGAAAGGCCGGAAAGGTTGAGAATCAAAATGATGCCCAGCCCGATGATATTGCCGATGATCACCCCCAGGGCTCCAAGAGAGAAGCCTTCCATCATGAACATGGCCAGGATCTTCCTCGGCAGGGTACCAATGGCGGCGATCGTCCCGATCTCCCTAATCCTTTCATAAACCGCCATGATCATCACGTTCATGATACTGATCAGGACAACGGCGATTAACATGATCTTAATTGAGATCGTCATCACATCAATCATCCGGGCAATGTTGTAAAACGGGCTAATTTTTTCCCAGGGATGGACCTCGTAGATGGGTTTGCCTTTTTGATTGACTTCCTTTTCCAACAGCCCTTCCAGCTTCTCAGTGAAGGCAGCCTCCTTGCTGAAATCTTTCAGGTGGATGGCCACCTCGCTGATCTCCATCTCCTCCATCCTCAAGACCTCCATGGCATCCTCAATGTGGACGTATCCATCCCTTCCCCCGAGACCTTGGGCACTTTCGAGAACCCCAGAGACTTTAAACTTTTTTCCATTGACCGAACTATCTTTATTGGTAGTCACGATGACGATGATATCTCCGGGTTTCACGCCCATCCCAATGGACAGGAGTTCCGGGATCATGATCTCTCCCTTGTTTAGGCTTTTCTCCCCTTTGATGATTCTCGACGGCAGGAGGGGCACGGTTTTGAATTCCTGGTCCGGATATACCCCGTTTAACCTGATGCTGGTCGTCTCCACAAAGGTACTGAACATTCCCCCGAATTTGATCCGCGGAGAGAAAGCTTCGATCTCGGGCTGACTCTTAAGAAGGTTTTCCAATTTTTTGTACGCCTGGAGCCTCAGGTTCATGTTGAGGGGAAGACTGTCAATCGCAGCCATATAGCCCTTTCGGTGGACCTGTAGGTGTCCAAGGGAGGCGTCGGTGACCTGGGCAATCATCATGTTTTTGAAGGAGCCGGATATGGAGATAAATACCAGGACGAAAACGACTCCGATGGTAATGAGAGATGCGGTCAACAAAGTTCTTCTTTTATACCGCGAAAGATTACGGATGGCGATTTTAAATAGATTACCCATTTTTCTTTCCTCCTTTGGCCTGTTTTCCAACCAGTTCTCCATCCTCCAAACTGTAGATAATCTCCGCTTCGCCCACGATCTTCTGGTCGTGGGTGGAGAAGATGAACGTAGTCTGAAACTCATTCCTCATCTTTTTCATCGACTCAAGGACCAGAAATGCAGTCTTATGGTCGAGATTTGCGGTCGGTTCATCGGCCAGGACCAGTTTTGGGTTTGTCACCAGGGCCCTCGCAATGGCCACCCTTTGCTTCTGGCCACCGGAAATCTGGTCCGGATATTTATCTTTCTGCTCGATCATCCCGACTGCCTCCAAAAGTTTAAGAACTCTCTTTTTTCTTTCCCCTCCGGGGATTTTCTGAACCATGAGAAGGGGGTATTCGATGTTTTCAAAAACCGTCAGAACCGGGATCAGGTTAAAATCCTGGAATATAAACCCAATGTTATCCCCCCGGAAGGAGGCGCTTTGATTCCGGTCAAGATGTAGGACATCTGTGCCCGCAACCCTTAAGCTCCCCTCGGTCGGTTTATCGAGGCACCCGATCAAATTGAGAAGGGTCGTCTTTCCGCTTCCGGATGGGCCGACAAAGGAAACAAAGGAAGCGGGTTCGATTTCAAAACTCACCTCTTTCAATGCCCTTATCGCAATCTCCCCTGCCGTGTAGTCTTTGCTTACCTTTGTCGCCACGACACTGTAAATCTTGGTGATATTCTCTGCCACTACAAGTCCCATAATCTCTCCTTTCTTAATGATTAATGTATAAAGGTTTCGCTATCCCCAGATTACCTCGGATTCTTGGGTTCGCTAGTCATCTCCCGAAGCCATTGCTTCACAGCTATATATAATAACACTCGTCTCTTTTTTCAGGGAAGATTTTTCTTAAAAGGCTTTCTATGTTCCTCCGGAGAAAGTGGGTATGAAAAACGCTGAAGATGGTGAAAGGAGGATAGAGGATCACAACAATCTGAAACAGATAGATGAGAGCTTCCGTCTTCTGAAACTGGCTGAAGAGACTGAATACTCCGTAAAATCCAAAGAGAATCGGCATGAGCGTTCCCGCATACTTTCCGATCATCTTGATTTCGTGATTCTTCCGGTTGAAATACCGGATGCCCATATCATCCAAAGTCCAGAGGGTGGACAGAAGCAGAGAGATAAAGATTGTAATCCCTGATACGATCAGGAATCGCCCAAATTGAAAATGCCCTTTGGGAATGAATAGGGAGGCTGAGGCGGTTGTCCCTATAACTATCTGAAGAACCGAAAGAAGCTTGGTTCCAAAGAGAAGTCCGATGCCGATTCCCTGAAAGGGGCGAAAGAGCCAGTGTTTTAGAGGGTGAATTTCAAGATCCTGCTTCTCCTTCATTTGAAGAAAGGAGCTGTTTTTTCTTTGGACTACCTTCCGCAGCCTTCCAAAGAGGGGCAATAACAAATAGAGAGGGAGGCAAAGGAGAAGCGTAATCCGGAAGAACCTTAAGAGCCCTTTGTAGATTGCCTCGGAACCCCTGAGAAAAGCGAAGTCTCCTAAAAAGATGGAGAGGGAAATGGTAAGAATTAAGATCGCAACAGCGTGGCCCATTTCCTTAGACCAGCGACGAAACTTATTTGGAGATGTTAAAGAGACCATTGTCATTATTCTATCCTGTTTACCATTGAATATCCAAGAACAAGGAAGAAGTGGGTTCAAAATGCTCCTCGACGATTTTGAAAACATTGCCCAATTCATGTAAATATCCGCGGCATCTCTCGCATTGAGAGAGGTGTTTCTGAAGCGTGACAACTTTTTTCCTTCCTAATTCCTGATAGGAATAAAGGATCAAAGATTCCTCATATCTTGGGCATGGGTTCATTTTTCTCTCCAATCATCTGGAAATTAAATTCCCTTTTTGTTTTAGTCACCCTGAAGCTCTTTCATTACAGTTTCTCAGGCTGAACCTCGGGAATAGTTCTGCCCTGTCTGAGGTCTTTGCCACAATAGGGGCAGGAGGCTAATTCATCCTTCTTGGGCATCGATGCATCTCTCAAGGCCTGGAAAAAGTATTTAGCGATCAAGATCCCAGCAACAAACAGGATCAACAGCCCGAAGAGAGGGAAGGCAGGCCATGTCCTTGGGCCGAAATAGTGGAATCTCCAGCTAAAGGAGGGATGCAACGGCCAGAAGGGAAAGAAAAAATAATAGATAAATAAGAAAAGAATACCTATCCCTACAAAAAAGAATCCCCAACGCATCACATTTTTCATCGATTGTTCCTCCTTTATAAGCGTATTATTCTATCTACCAACGTGCTCCTCTTCGAGGGCCTCTGCCAATTCCCGCTTCTGTTCCATATCCTATTCCCATTTCCAAGAAACAGTCCTGAGGTAGTCGTTCCAATTGCTCTTTTGTAAATATCGACTTGGCTTGCACCTGGTAAGACAAGGAGAGTTCCTCAAGTCTCGCCTGAAGGGCGGAAATTTTCCTCTGCCGATCAAAGAGAATCTGGGGCCGGACATTCGGGTCCAACAGTAAATGTCTAAGCTCAATCCTTAAAGCGAAGAGCTCCGTCCTTATAGGCATGGCCTCTGCCATGTAACTACGGCGAAGGCTATCGAGCGCCTTTGCCTGCTCTTCGCTAAGGTCCAATGCATAGGGTTTCATAGGCATCCCTTGGCTGTCCATCCTTAAATTCGGCCTGTTCAGTTTAGGAAACGCCTCTTGAGCCTCTGATATGCGGATGATGCAGAATGTTAATAGAAATAGCATGAGTGTAAAGAAAATCCCTCGCTGAAGGGACGGATATCTTCCTTTCCCGTTATTCCTTTGGATATTCTGGTTCCTGCCCCTCCCCGTTCTTGTGAGGACATCCAGCAAAGCAATGAGTTCACCCCATTCGATAGGCTTAGGAAAGAATCCGTTCACACCTTCCTCCTTTGCCTTCAATCTAATCTCATCGCTTGCAAGACCGGTCACTAAGATGGTGGGGATTTCCGGATAGATTCTCCTGGCCTCCTTGATCAACTCAAGCCCATCCATTTCTTGCATCCCGAGGTCGGTGATCAGAATTCCGAAAGACTCCTCTTGTAGCTTGATAACCGCCTCTTCTGCCGTTGCACAGGAAGAAGTCTCGTAATTATGACTTTCAAGAATTTTCTCCATGGCTCCCCTTGAGAAAACATCGTCCTCTACGATTAGAATCTTTTGGGTCTTCATTTTTCTCCCCTTTTCTGAATGGAGAGGGACAGGACGGAGAAATCTCCCCGCCCTGTGTTTAAGGTTACCAGCGGCCAAATGGACCTCTCATGCCCATCGGAGGACCAAAGCCTCTGGGGCCGAAGCCTGCACCAGGGCCAAATCCCGCGCCTTGGCTGAAAGCAGGCAACTGAGCCAGCTGCTCGGGTGTCAGTATCTTCCTGATTTCGAGTCCAAGATTGGTAGCCTTTCCTTGGAGTTGGGTCTGGAGATCAATCATCTCCTTCTGCTTTGCCGAAATCGCTGCCTGGTCAGGATTCGGACTCTGCCAGAGATTCCGGAACTCTTGACCCTTTGCGTAAAGTTCTTTCTGAAGAGGTTCAATCTCTTTCAGAAAGCCATCTCTCAAAGCCTGAATCTGAGCGGATTGCTCAGCCGTTACGTTCGGAATGGGTGGGGAACCGTACGCCGGTCCTCCAAAACCCCGACCGAACCCGGGCCCGAAGCCAGGACCCCAGGCCAGAGCAACAGTAGCCACCAATGCCAGCACTAAAATCAGACCTAAACCGACGATTGTGGTCTTCTTCATGGAAATCACCTCCTTTCTTTGCGATTTTCAGCGTCCCCAGTGTGCGTTTCTTGACCTCTGAGGAGAAAATGGTCGATAGAGTTTCTTACTTGGTTATTTTAGGTAATGATAATGATTTAAATAGATGAGTTACTTTGGGTGGAGATTAACAGCGAAGAGGGACAGAATTGAAGGTTACGTTGGAATGAATGGAGTCAGGATCCAAAACCTGGATATCCAATGTAGGCCTTGATTCCTGATTCAGTGGAGTTAAGTTTAGGTTTACGATGAGCGGATTGTCATGAGAAGCGATGGAATGGAATGGACAGTGATTGCTCCATTGGACTTGCTTGCAGTGAGTGAAAGGCCCCCCGCTCGCTAATTTGTGAGCCATGTTTAAGGGCGTCATCCCAAGAAGAATGGGAATGAGAAGGATTGTAGGAATAAGAATTAGTAATTTATGTCTACCTAACATTGGAACCTCTATGCGTTAAACCTGACCTTGTATATAGCAACTTTAATGCCAGAATCTGAAATATGCTTTGGAGGAGACTGAATGTTCAGGAATCACAAGGAGTTGGTAGATTTTTGGAAGGTTCGAAATCTATTCGAAGAATTAAGTTCTCTCGACAACGATGTCGATCGGAGTTTGCAACCAAATCGCCAATTTTCATTTTAATATCAAGCATCCAAAGTCTTTCGACAAAGCTTTTCACGATCTCGACAAACCTGTCGGAGATCAAAGGAATCCGACAATGTTTATATCCATTGGCTGAAGCATT
>Ga0299912_10005220_pt1 | contig 10665 bp, 8 predicted proteins | sample RVTome_2_FD_207667 | JGI IMG/M metagenome (GOLD analysis project Ga0299912, IMG submission 207667) | Soil microbial communities from uranium-contaminated site in the Upper Colorado River Basin, Wyoming, United States - RVT95D214 (version 2) ... | reverse complement strand
GACTTACCACGAATAATCGTATGGAATTATTAGCTGTTATTGTTGCACTGGAGGCAATACGTATTAAGAAAAGCAAGGTCACTATATACACCGATTCGCGTTATGTTTGCGATGCCGTTGAGAAAGGTTGGTTGAAGGAGTGGAATAAAAGTCGCTTTAAAAAAAAGAAAAATGTTGACCTGTGGCAACGGTTTCTGATGGTTTCTCCTACACATTCAATAGAATTTTGCTGGATAAAAGGGCATTCTGATATTCCTGAGAATGAACGTTGTGACCTTCTTGCAGTTCAGGCCTCTCAGCAAAAGAATTTACTCGTGGATGAAGGATATGAGAATGAGAATGAACAAGAAGCAATATGGTGATTCACAGATAATTTTTTATTTTCACCCGAATTTATTCCACTAAGGATGTTAAAAACATCATGCAAAGATATCATCCTTTACCATAAAGGAGCATTAAGTTATGATACCATTGGAGAACTCATTTCTGACCTGAAGGCGAAAATGCGCGGGCACTATAAACAATTTGGTCTTTATAAAAGAATACTTACCCTTATGATTGAATCGCTGGAAAATATTGTTCGTTATAACAACAGCATTTCTGCCGAACCGAAACTCCTAAAGAAATATCCTCCCGAATTTATAATCTGTTATAATAAGGACAATTACTCAATTGAAACGGCAAACATAATTCACAATTCTGATATTCCAATTCTGGAAGAAAGAATTGAAATGTTGAAGAACATGAGTCCAGCAGAGATTAAAGAATTATATAAAGTAACTATTACCAATGGAAAATTCTCTGAAAAAGGAGGTGCAGGATTGGGAATAATTGAAATGGCAAAGATAGCAGATGACAGAATCGATGGTTACTTTTCAGCAATTGACACGGACTATTCCTATTTTATACTGCGGCTTGTAATAAAGCAATTATGAGCGAATTGTTGATGAACTTCTGTTAAATTAATACTATACGTCTTCGTGCATACTATGTCCATAAACGCACAACTTTAATAGCAAGTATTTTAAGTAATCCTATGATAGACAGATGTTTAGTATACGCGGTTCAATAATTGATATTTTTCACCGCATTATAGTATGATCAGGAATTTTTTAATAATTACGCTTCGCAGCCTGGCAACTCATAAAGTATATACTTTTATTAATATACTGGGCCTGGCAGTCGGTATGGCATGCGCATTACTGATCTCAATTTTTATTCTTCACGAGATCAGCTATGATAATTTTCATCGCGATGCCGATCGCATTTACCGGGTATATCTTGACGGATCGCTCAGGGGGCAGCCACTTAAGGTTGCCGTGACATCAGCTCCCATGGCCGGAGCATTAAAAGAGGAATTTCCGGCGGTGGAATCTTCCCTGAGAATTGCAAAGTTTGGAGCCTGGCTGGTTTCATATAACGAAATCCGGTTTAATGAGGACAATTTACTGTTCACCGATTCTAACTTCTTTAATTTCTTTTCGTTTCAGCTTATTAAGGGTGATCCCGATAGCGCTCTTGTTAATCCCAGGAGTTTAGTCCTGACTCGTTCAACTGCAATAAAATATTTCGGACATGAAGATGTTCTGGGTGAAGAACTGAGAATTGAAACTTTTGATGAGCCCTTCATTGTGACAGGTTTAATGGAAGATGTGCAGTCCAATTCGCATTTTCATTTCGATATATTGAGTTCACTCGTAACTCTTAACAAATATTTACGACCGGTTTGGGTAAGTCATAATGTATATACTTACATTAAAACTATTCCGGGGACTAAAATCTCCTCACTCGAGCCTGAAATTAACGGATTGGTAGATAAGTATGTAATTCCGGAGGTCGAAAAATACCTCGACATATCCGTTGATAATTTTCGAGATGGTACAAATAGAATTCAATATAAACTGCAACCATTAAGAAAAATCCACTTGAATTCCAATCTGGATGTTGAATTGGAAACTAACGGTCGGGGATTATACGTCTATGCTTTTGGAATTATTGCTTTCTTAATCATTTTTATTGCTTGTCTGAATTTCATCAATCTGTCAACAGCCAGTTCCTCCAGCAGGGCCAAGGAAGTTGTTTTGCGAAAAATCATGGGTAGCGAAAGGAAGATGCTTATTTTCCAGTTTCTTACCGAGTCGGTTCTTTTCAGCTTCTTCTCATTGATACTGGCATTATTGATGACAGAAATTGCCATGCCATATTTCAACAAATTTCTCTCAATCGATCTGCGGTTTACTATTTTAGGCAATTTCTCTGCTGTTTGCACAATCATACTGCTGACACTCATTTTAGGACTACTGGCAGGCAGTTATCCTGCTTTCTTTATCTCATCGTATGAGCCGGTTAAGGTTTTACACGGTATCTTGAAAAAAGGGATTAAGAACAGGAAAGTGAGAGCAGTATTTGTTGTTGTACAATTCTTTATTTCGATTCTTATCATTATCATGACCATTGTTGTTATAGCTCAGGTCGAATTTATGTTAAATAAAGAGTTAGGATTCGAAAAGGAAAGGATCCTGGTCATTCGCAGATCGGATGCCTTAAAAGACAGGATCAACGATTTCAAAGCCGAAATTCTTCAAAACCCGAATATCGAATCTGTTACCAATTCAAACTCTATACCCGGAAGAGACTTTCTCGCATCTTCTTATATGGTTGAGATTGATTCGGTACGTAAAAATTTATTCATGAATCAGATTTTTGTTAGTCATGGCTTCATGGAAGTATTTGGGCTCTCACTCTTAAACGGAAGATTTTTCTCTGATACAATATCCTCCGATACAATGGCATGTGTTATCAACGAAACAGCTGCACATGAGATAAGAGCGGGTAATGTAGTTGGAACCGTTATCGAAGCCCCTGCAATAAAAGGAAAGAGTGACAGGTTGAAAATTGTCGGTGTAGTAAAAGATTTCCATTTTGAATCGGTCGATAAACCAATTGAGCCGCTTGTAATATCATTAATGCCGGGCAACTGGGAAGGATATTTAAATGTCAAATTAAGTAGTCAGGGAGTTGATAAATCAATTAAATTTCTTGAAGAGACCTGGGAAAAGTACACTTCCGAGTATCCATTCTTATATTTCTTTCTGCAGAAAGATTTTGATCAAAACTATCGTTCAGTAATTCGTACAAGCCGGGTACTTCTTTTTTTCGCAATTCTATCGGTTTTTGTCGCCCTTCTTGGTTTGTTCGGTCTGATTATTTATACGACGAATCAAAGGACACAGGAAATAGGAATTCGAAAGGCTTTAGGAGCAACATATTATCAGATTATTATGCTCCTGATTAAGGAAACAGTTTTATTAATTCTATATGCTTCAATTGCTGCATGGATTGTTGCCTATCTTTTTTCACAAATCTGGCTGAAAGAGTTCAATTCACGGATATCACTTTCACCGAAATATTTCCTGTTTTCTTCCGGTATTGTATTGGTTTTGGCTTTATTGGTTGTGCTTTACCAATGCTATCTTGCTTCGAAAAGTAATCCTTCTGAAGCTCTCAAAGCAGAATAATTACGTTTCCTTTCCCTTATATATAATAATGAACAGAGGGTTCATCCACGAACTTCATTTTTGTTGACTAATTTGGGAGTATTATAGGCCTGTTTTTATCTGAAATCAAATCAACAGTGAAAAAAAATGTATTTTCACTTCTCAATTATTTAACAAGTAACGTATGGTAGTGAAACAGATCGATCAAAATGATGACAGGTTTCGATTACTCGATCGAATATTGTTCCCGGCATTTGACCCGTTCTTTGCCAAAAACCTGAACCGATTTTTCTTTATCTCTGTTGTTTTGACAATCTTATTTGGTTTATTATTATTTGATGTTCGGATCAGTGAAGGTGGCGATGACTCTTCCTATTTACTTGAGGCAATGAAATTCAGTCGGGGAGAATCCTTTCCATCATTTCATGGGGCCTTCTATTCAGTAATGATTGGCTGGCTCATCAGCTTGTTTGGTTTTCACCTGATTTTTTTCAAATCACTCTCTTTCTTTTTTCTTATCGGGCATCAGTTTTTTCTATTCTTTGCTTTCCGCAAGCTGATTTCCCCTTTCCTCCTGAGTATTATTCTGCTGATTGTCAGTATTAATAGCGGGATCATTTATTATGGGAGTCAAACTTATACAGAGGCATTTTATATGATGCTCCAGTCTATCTTATTTTATCTTTTATTGAATCATCTGATAAGTAAACCGAACGATTATCGACATTTCCTTTCATCATGGAAACAATATCTTGGTTTGGGACTGATACTATTCTTGCTTTCAACGACCCGGAATATTGGTATAGTAGCATTACTGGCTGTAGTTCTTTATTATATTCTCGAGAAAAAATACTGGCCTGCACTCTTTTCTTTAACCGGCTTTCTTCTATTTGTATTACCCTACAACGTATTCAAACGGCTGGTTTGGAATGTTCGTGAATCTGACCTGAATGGACAGTTCAGCATCGTGTTACAGAAGGATCCTTACAATCGTACCCTGGGGAATGAAACACTGGCCGGGATGATAGAGAGAATATTCGATAATGCCAATATATACCTTTCACGCATTTTTTTACAGGAAACAGGTTTGAAAAGCTCCTCATACACAGGGACCAGTTTCATTCTAACATTACTGATCAGTATAATTATTCTGACAGGGATCATTCTGGCATACCGGTCGGACAGGAAATTTTTACGCCCAGTATTCTTATATGTTATTCTTACTCTGGGAGCGACGTTTGTTTCGCTTAGCCAGATGTGGAGCCAGGCACGCATAATGATAATCATGATACCCTTGTTGCTTTTATCCATATCATGGGCATTGGCTGAGCTGGGCAAATTTGAAATACTGGTTTTTACAAAAGCAATTACGATCATTTTCCTTGCATTGATTTTCTCAAGTACTGGTATACATACAATCAGAAAGGTGAAAAATCATCGTGCTATCCTAAAAAGAAATCTTGCTGGCGATACATTCTATGGGTTTACTCCCGATATGAGAAACTATCTCGCTATAAGTCAGTGGGCTGCGGAGAATATTCCGGAGAATGTCAAAATTGGAGCACGAAAAGCTTCCATGTCATTTGTTTATGGGAATGGACGTGAATTCTATCCGATATATAAGGTGCCTTTTACTGCAACTCACGAAATACTCGATTCAGTCAGGATTTTAAATCAAACGGCTATTTTTATCAATGATCTGGATTTGAAGAAAAAATCACGCGGTCCGCTCCTATATATGAAAAAAAATCTGTCAGCAGTGATAGCTTTTAATGATGCTGTATACAGTATGTTTACATTTAAGAGCAGTACCGTTGCCGACTCGTTGATAAAAATTCTGAGTGTTCCTGCGATACATGGTGTTGATCAATTCAGAGTTACAATGGCGGATGAGCTGAGAAAATCGACCACTGCCTTTGTCCCTGACAGATTACTGAATGAGCTCAAGGCGAATAATGTGCATTATCTGATCGATGCGAGTTTGAGGAATAATCCGTTGGAAAAATCAGACAAACAGATAAATACGGTTAAGCGTTATATGATAGCAATCATTAGTAAGTATCCGGGAATTTTTACCATGGTAAAGCAAATTGGTGACAATGATGATGAGCCGGCATGGCTTTTCAAGATCAATTATGATAAATATAAATGAAAAGGACAGACTTATCATTCAGAGAATACCTGAAATAAACCCGGACTCATCAATATAAAACAATTTGTTCATGTTGAATCCGGGTCCAAAAATTACTCTCTAAAACACTTGTCAGTTTCTAATTCCCTGTTATAGAAATTGAGTATTAAACTTTGTTTGGTTTTCTGACCCAATTAGAAATCAGTAGCATAAAACCTCCGAAAACCAGCATGAACAATCCTGACCAGAGATTAATGTTCGTGTTGAGCGAGAGTGTATACATTGTATCACCGTGTGTGACTATACCAAAGACGGTAAGAATTAAACCAAAGATGGTAAACATTAATCCGATAGGTATTTTTATATCCAGTCCCATGATGTTTGAATTTTATTATTACCAGAAAATAATACTTAATATAATAGCCATGATTCCGACAATCCAGGCAAGAACGAGAGGTTTTTGATACCATTGTTTACTGGTGTCTATTGTGCGGGGAGTTAGTTGGTAAACAAGTCCCCTCAGATCTTCATCTGTTTTATTGCGTTTCGTAGCGAACGATACAATAAGAGTTACAATTAAAGCAACAGAGAAAGCGATAATTGCTATGGTAAAATTCTGTGCCATCTCGCTGGGAAATTCCTTGATTATGGTTCCCAGCCATCCTCCTTTAACCAGTTTTTCTGCGCCCACAGGAGCAGTGAGTCCGTGTGCGAGAGCAGCCGAAAGGGTGCCTGATAATAGTCCAAAGAAAGCACCATGACCTGTGGTCCTTCTGGTAAACATTCCCAGCAGGAAAGTTGCAAACAGAGGTGCGTTTATAAATGCAAATATCAGCTGGAGGAAATCCATTATATTGTTGAACTGCTTGGCGACATAAGCGGTTAATATACTTACCAGCACACCAACAATGGTGGTTATCTGGCCAACCCGGAGATAATGTTTATCTGATTTCCCGGGCACAAGATAACTCTGATAAATATCATAGGTCCACACTGTATTGAAAGCTGTCACATTACCTGCCATGCCACTCATAAATGAGGCCATAAGGGCAGTAAGACCCAAACCAAGAACCCCTGTTGGCAGGTACCTTTTTAAGAGCATGGGGATCACCATATCGTAATCGTATCCGGTTCCTTTTGTAGGAAGGCTGAACAGGCTGTCGTGGGAATTCAGCAGGGCAATCGCAATCATTCCCGGAACAATTACGAGGAATGGAATAAACATTTTGGGAATCGCGCCTATCAGCGGGGTTCTACGTGCAGCACTCATCGATCCAGCTGCCATGGCGCGCTGAACGACTAAAAAATTGGTACACCAATAACCAAACGATAAAACAAAACCAAGACCCATAAAAATTCCAAACACCCCTCCCATGGGATGGGCAGAATTGATATTTGCCCAGGAATGCTCAAAACCTGCTGTATACTGATTCAAGGCAAGTTTTTCAACCATTCCGTCCCATCCACCTATATGAATCAGGCCGAGAATGACAAGGGGCAGAAATCCGATTACGATAAGAAAAAACTGCAATACTTCGTTGTAGATGGCTGACCTCAGACCTCCAAGATATGTGTATATTAAAACAATTACCGCAGAAACCACAAGGTAAAGATCAAATTCAGTAAATGACCCAAGCGTGAAATGAATAGGAAGTAATGTTTTTGCCAGTAAAGCCAGAGCATACATAGAGATCCCCGATGCAAAGATGGTCATAACAGCAAATGAGAATGCATTGAAACCTCGCGTTTTTTCATCGAAACGCAATTTCAGGTATTCAGGTACCGACCTAGCTTTCGATCCGTAATAAAATGGCATCATGAAAAGAGCCAGGAAAATCATAGCAGGGATGGCACCAATCCAGTAGAAATGCACGGTAGCCATTCCGTATTTTGCTCCCGAAGCAGCCATACCAATTACTTCAAGGGCCCCAAGATTTGCCGAGATGAATGCAAGTCCTGTCACCCAGGCAGGCAAAGAACGTCCAGCTTCAAGGAAAGCATTTGCACTGCTCATATATTTTTTGAGTGCCCAACCGATGCCAAGCACAAATACAAAGTAGATGAGCATGATCGCCCAATCTATCCATGTCAATGAAAAACTTTCCATGTTTCCAATTTTTCAGGGTTATACATCAATTAAAGTTAATTTGTCGGATAAAAATAAATATTATACTTAATAACCAATGTTTAAACCAGATGAATAACTACATCAAATGTTTCACTTCAGATCATCATCATTATGCATGCTAACAATTTATCGTTGTTTGTATTCTTTTTATTGTAATTGAGAACCTTCATTTTTATAATGAAAATCGGGCAATTGCCTGAGTTTTTCAGCGCTTTGCTCCGCTGTAAAATCGCGCTGGGGGTTAGCAAGCATCTCATAGCCTACCATGAATTTCTTAACAATTGCCGAACGAAGCAGAGGGGGATAGAAATGCATGTGTAAATGCCATTCCGGATGATCTTTTCCATCGGTAGGTGCCTGGTGAAAACCCATAGAATAGGGAAACGATGTCCGGAAAAGATTATCATATCGAATCGTAAGTTGTTTATAAATATCGGCAAGATGGGTCTTTTCATCTTCAACCATTTCTGCAAGATTGCTCATGCTCCTTCTGCTGATTATCATTGTTTCGAACGGCCATGCAGCCCAATAAGGTACTAGCGCAACGAAGCTGATATTGGAACAAATAATACGTTCTTTCTTTTTTAATTCAGTGTTGAGATATTCGGCAAGAAGAGTTTTTCTATGTTCTTTATAATATGACGATAGACGTATTTGTTCTTTTGCCACTTCGACAGGTATACTACTTTCGGCCCATATCTGACAATGAGGATGGGGGTTGCTACAACCCATCATGCTTCCTTTATTTTCAAAAATCTGAACGTGATTAATGAATTTCTTTTCACCCAGTTCACCATATTCTTTAATCCATAGTTCGATCACATTACGTATATCGCTCAACTCCATGAGTGGAATAGTTAAATTATGCTGTGGGGAGTAACATATTACCCTGCAGATACCTTTCTCCGATTCGGATATAAATAAATTATTTTCATTCAGTTTGCCTTCAGGAGTATCGGCTAGCAAACTGCTAAAATCGTTAGTGAAAATAAATGTACTTGTGTAGTTTGGGTTCTGTTCACCTTCTGCTCTCGTATTTCCCGGACACAGGTAACAAGAAGGGTCGTATTCAGGCAGAATATCGGCTTCGCCTTTCTCGACTTGTCCCTGCCAGGGACGCTTTGCCCTATGCGGTGAAACCAGCACCCACTCCCCGGTCAGGGGATTGTATCTTCGATGCGGATGATCTTTTGGATTAAAACCAGCCATATAAATCTATTAAGCATTCTGGATTTTTCCGGCACCATTTGAAATACTGACCTGATAAATTACAGGTTCAACACCTGCTAATTGAGGATATGTGTTTTTGACAGTTTTCATAAATTTCTCAGTGCCTTCCTTCTTTATAAGATTGATGGTACAACCCCCAAATCCGCCTCCCATCATTCGTGCACCCAATACATTGGAATCATCGCGGGCAATATCGACTAAGATGTCCAGTTCCTTACAGCTTACAAGGTATTCTTTGCTCAATCCGTGATGGGTTTCGTACATCAATTTTCCAAAGGTAACAAAATCATTGTTGAGCAATGCCTGGCATGCCTGTTCAACCCGTACTATTTCATGAATCACATAATGGCATCGCAGATATACATTTTTCTCCATCCGTGATCTGACTCTCTCGAGCATTGAAGGTTCTGCATCGCGTAGAGCTTTTACATCAGGATATTTTTCTTTTATAATCTCAACCCCTTTCTCACATTCACCCCTCCGGATGTTATATTCCGATGAGGCGAGAGAGTGTTTAACTTTTGTATCGCAGAGAATGATATCGATTGTATCATCCGTAAAAGGATAATACTCATAATCGAGGCTTCGGCAATCGAGTTTCATTACATGATTCGCTTTGCCAAAGATACTGGCAAATTGATCCATAATTCCGCACATAACACCGGCAAATTCATGTTCAGCTTTCTGGGCCATCAGAATTAATTCCTGATTCCCGATACCAAATGCAAACTGATCGTTCAGGAAAAATGCAAATCCGCATTCCAGGGCAGCTGACGAGGAAAGTCCGGCCCCCAGTGGAATATCACCTCCAAATACACAGTCGATCCCTCCAGGTGTTAAACCTCTTTTTTGAAATTGTACAGCGACACCAATAAGGTAATTGGCCCAGTGGATATTGGTTTTTTTTAATTCGTTAATTTCTATTTCGAATCCTTCATTATAATCCACAGAAAACAGGCGGAGCTTATTCAGGGAATTCCTGCCGACTGCAAAAAAGATTGACTTATCGATAGCTGCAGGCAGAACAAATCCGTCGTTATAATCAGTATGTTCTCCGATAAGGTTAATTCTGCCGGGGGCATGAAAAAGTATAGGAGATGAACTAAAAAGCTCGTTAAATTTCTTGGTTATTTGTTCAGGAATTATATTAATAACAGTCATTATGAAAGAATAAGAAGTGAATTAGTTTTGTTTGAAACGTCGTAAATATAGGCGAAAAAAGGAAATGTGACAGGTAGTAAATCCGTTAAAATTGGGGTATAAAATCGTAACTTTCTGATCGGGTGGTCATTTTATCATTTTTACAGAAACCGGTAAGTCAAAGAAAAATAATCACGGGCGGTGGAAATTATCCCAATTTTAGCATTTGAATTGTAAAATAAATCTGAATCGCAGATAGATCAATTATTTCGGTTCTGATCAATTGTACCTTTTCACTTTAATTTAGTACGAGCGTTTAGTGAGAGATTCAGATCAGATTCAGAATTCTATTCAAAGATTATGGATTGTTATCAAATGATTTATTTTATTTTTAACCTTAATGAGTTAATTTCATTTCAAATTCGAATTATAAATAATGAGTGTCAGTAATCATTAATAATTTACTTCTTTAATATGAAACATTCCGTGCTCGACACGGAATCCAGGTATTTTGGCTGGATTCCTGCCTACGCAGGAAT
>Ga0299912_10005219_pt1 | contig 10665 bp, 9 predicted proteins | sample RVTome_2_FD_207667 | JGI IMG/M metagenome (GOLD analysis project Ga0299912, IMG submission 207667) | Soil microbial communities from uranium-contaminated site in the Upper Colorado River Basin, Wyoming, United States - RVT95D214 (version 2) ... | reverse complement strand
AGTTAGAAGAGACTCTTAAAAAGGATTTCAGTTGGGACAGAGATCAAATTAAGCACACGATAGAAAAAATCAAAGCTAAGACAATCCTGATCCAACCGAAGAACAAAGTCTCTGTTATTAAAGAAAATGATGATGATAACCGCATTTTAGAATGTGCCATGGAAGGAAAGGCCCAATACCTCATTTCTGGTGACAGAAAACATCTTCTACCTTTGAAAGAATATGAAGGGATAAAAATACTCTCTCCTGCCGAGTTTCTAAAACTTTTGTTCTTGTAGAATAGCAAAGTAACCAGTGAATAATAATTTTTTCTGTGGCCTAATCGGAGTTTAAATCGTAGACCAGACTTCCATCTTTAGACACCCATCTTCACCCCTAATAGCATTCTCATGGTTTTTTTCTCCTAACCTAATTCTCGATCCCTTCTCATTAAAACAAATGAGGAAGGCATCATCGTCGCAAGCATTTTGATTTTTTTTTAATTTCATAGACATCCCTCTTGCCTCTTCCCCAAGGACCCCCTGGATGGGTAAACGATCGAATTGACATGAACATACATTCAAACACGTAGCCATATTAATATGGAGTTCTTTCTCTATTTGAAGGAGATTTGCTTTTCAACATAGAAACATGACAACATGGGTTTGATACTCGTTTTTGTCATCCCGAACTTGTATCGGGATCTGAGTATAGGTTTTAAAACCCCGCACTGTAGGCGTGGCTCTTTCCTTATAAGCTTAATTTGTTTTTAATAAAAGCTTGTATCCTGGCAGTGGATTGAAAGGCTTTTAGTGTTTCATCATTTGAAAAATTAGTGGGCCAGTGAACGGGGTAACGAGTATCAATATAAAAGGTGGTCAAATATTCACAGTCTTCGCGAAGTTGCTCGAATGATGGATCTTTCGACAGGCATATTTTGAGAAGTAAAGGAAGGTCATGAATCTTTAGAAATTCAAGTTCATAAGCGATAATGTAAGATTTAAAATACTTCTCGGCTGCCTGCTGGAAATGGAAACAGATTTGGGCAAAGAAGTTTTTACCCTCTTCGAAATTAATCCGAGCAAATTCAAAATCTTCATTGGCTTTGGCAAGCCATTCTCGAACGATCTCGACATCAACCATAAAGGACTTTGCCTTCTTTCAATACGGCTTTCAGGAAAGGGTCACCCATTTCTAGCCTTTTTTCAAATTCCTCGGGTCGGTAAACAAGAAGATCGACGGGGATGTTTCGGTCAATCATCCTGCTTAATTCCCTAATTCTGTCTGCTCCGTACAGAGGGGTATCTTTTTTAATGATCAATAGATCCACATCACTGTCTAAACCAAACTTCCCCCGGCCTGCACTACCAAAAAGAATGATCTTCTCAGGCTTATATTTTTCAATAATCTGAGAAGTAATGCTTTCAATCTCTTTCTCAAAATCGATATTCATTGAACCCAACCTGTATAATTAATGATTATTTTAGAAGTTCTAAAAATTCCTGGCTTGAGACAATCTTAATTCCCCGATATTCCTTCAAATCTTTTAGATGGTCGTCTTTGGAAACTATATAGTCAGCCTTTATTTTTAACGCACAAGCTAAAACAGGATCGTCTTTCGGATCTCTTTCAATTACTCTTATTTTCGGTAATTTCTTTAGAACCTCTTTGGCAACTACCCTCAGAGTTGCCAAATATTCCAATGCTTCATCATCGCTATAATGATACTTTTTACGAATTCGTTCATAAGTTAGAAGGACGAGGCTGGTCTCCTCCAAAATATCTTCTGATAAATAAAGGTGATACTGGTCTTTCCCTCCAAGGAGAACCTTGGCATTAACCCCCTCCTGTTTTAAAAAAGCACTCACCAAAATGCTGGTATCAAGGATGGCTTTGAGCATATCATTTAGACCTAACCGTCTTGATGGCCTCTAAGACATCACTTTCTACCTCCTTCTCAGAGGTTTTGCGATGCCTTTTGCCAACTTTAGCCATTACCTGGTTAAGTCTTTCCCAAGCCTGGTCTTTGTCTATCAGTATTTTAGGTTTTAAGACCACCTTATTTTTCTGCATTTGGACTTCTAAAATGTCCCCTTCTTTAATTTCTAAGACCTTCCGTAATTCTTTTGGCATAGTGATTTGTCCGCCTCTTAAAACTTTAACAAATGGCATAAGTATGTCTCCTTTTCGATTCTTTGTACTTTACATAATATGTATTTCTGTAATAATGATAAACAATTAATGATGGCGTGTCAAGAGGGTTTCCCATTTTCTGGGGATAGATGGAAATAGGATTCAAGGCAGGTTAGAAAGGCGAAGTAGAGAAGAGATTCCGATTCTATTTTTCAGCCGAGCATCTTCGGATTTTATAATTTTATGGGCGGTCCCTCTTTTTCCTCTTTCATTTCCTTCATTTTTACGTTCCATTTAATGCGGCTCACATGGTCCCTTTTGGCCTGCTTATCTTTTACAGAGGCTCCTCTCAAGGTAGTAAATATCTGGTCTATTTCGTTGCCGCTTAACTTTTGGGGACCTCTATGTTTCATTATAGTCTCAAAGAGAGCATCTGAGTGGATCACATCTGTTGTTACATCAAGATTCTTAAGCTTTCCTTTGCCAACAAATACGATGACTGGATGGTAAGCAACGTCTTTGTATTCCGGTAGGTTCTCTTTCATAGCATAAATGTGGGACCAATTTTGCTTAATGGGATTGTGGAACTTGGTTTTATGCTTGTAAAACGTCTGGAACCAGTACTCGGAGTCTTCGCTGCCGTGGATCCACCCATTATAATTTTTCGTCTCTATCACAAAGATTCCGTAAGGAGATACAACCAAATGGTCTATCTGACTTGTTCCCTTTTCCCCTCTAAGGGTGATATCATTTAGGACCTTATAATTTTCCTCGGGTAACCTTCTTAGCTGTCTCCGAACTCTCCATTCACCAATTAGTCCCTTAATCTTCGGATGACTTAGAATAGTCGCAATGATTGTAATGATTATTATGATCAACCAAGGAGCTAAGATCGACACTGTTTTATCCCAACGGCACTAATTTGTGAACGAGGAGACACGATTATTGACAACCGGCTACCAAAATAGAACCCTTTTAGCTACTACTAATGGGAATGTAGAGTATTGATCAGACACCCCAGACACCAACATCCCCTTTGATTCTCACATTCACATGTTAATCCATTTTAGGTTCTGGTCATACCATACCCAAATTTGGTCGTCAGGCCATTTTAGTGCTTTCAATAAGATTCGCTCCGTGAGAGTTCTCAATCGAATCAAATTATCTGAAAGATCTTGCGGATTCTCACATAGAGCAGAATGGAATAAGTCGTTGCGCATTTTAGTGGCTTTCTTTATTCCAGCTTCGAAGCCCTCTCTAGGCCAAAGATCCGCAATCTTTACATTTAGAGTGTGACAGACCTCCAAAATTCTACGGTCACTCGGCGCTCGTCGAAGCTCAGGCAGTTTCTCTTTCATCTGACCGACAACTTCCTCAAGTCCTTCAGCTGCTGCGATTTGGTCAAGATGTTCACGAAGAAGCCTTCCAACGTTCTCCCATTTTGTTGACTTTAGTAGAAAAGGCGAGGTAGCACTGCAGGCTCCAATAACTGACTCAAGTGCTGAATAGCTAAGAAAGTAAGACGATTCTAATGTTGGAGTCTTATAGGACGCCGATAAGAATCGAACTCCTCGCGATAGCTGATCTTTGTGTTCAAAATTCAGGTAGGATTTCAATAATCGGTTAAGACCGCCGTCGATCAGATTTCGGTAATTAATCAATTCTTCTTGGTCAATCTTGCCGATAGGGGCATCACGCTTTCGGCGAAGCAGTGATTCGTTTAATTTCAATTCCCGGGCTTTTTTGGGGTCCGGTAGGTAATGAATTTCATAATAGTCCACAGTCTGCCGGTAGCAAAAGGAAAGCATGAGGCGGATATCTTCAATCTCAGTCCCCAAATTCTCGTTGACGGTAAACAGGTGCGTGCCCTTTGGCAGGTCGATGCTTCCCGTAATAGATGCCCGCTGGACAGTTTTAATTACGCGATTTCCGAATTCCACCGATTCATAATGGTCGAATCGCTCCTCGGCTTGCAGTATTCCAAATCTTGAAGAGACTTCTATTTCTCCCTCCACAATAGGTTCGAAACTGATATCCCCGGTGTAACGTAGTTTTCGAATCCCGGCTTTGCTTAGTATGCCACTCGGTATTAGCTCCACCTTGATGTAGTATTTCATGTCTTGGGGCAATGGCTCCTTGGTTAAACCAACCTGGACGGCGCCCGCACCGATTGAGATATGAGGTCCACTTTCCGTAATGCGATGAATGCCGAGAACTTCGACAGAAGGAACTTGGTCATCGTCGCTATAAAGCCATATATGGTTGTAACGACGGTTTCTTAGAAAAGAGGACGCGGCCTCTTGTTCATCTTCGTTACCGATCAGCAGAAGCTCGATTTTAAGACTGGAGGGGTCATGCCATTCGTATTCTATAGTGGTTACGATCTGGGGTGCTTTTCCCTGTTCGAGGCCAAGGTGTCCTTGAAATTGTATCCGTTTAGTGCTACTCGTGTTCATATGTTGTTTGCCCGAAGGAATAAGGGGTCCGAAGGAATAAGGGGTCCGACACGATTATTGAAAATCGGCTATGAAAAGAAACGGCCCCTTTTCGAGAAAAAGTGTTGAGTGCAGACCTGACACTGAGCCCTAGGGGGATGTCTCCCTCAAAAATAATTAGTACAATTGTGTTAACTTCTCCAAAACCTTAGGCAGTTCCTCTTTGACCTTTTTATATACCATGCTCCTTAGTATTGTAAATGCCTGAGGTATCTCAACCTTCATAAATTTTGGTCCATGAGATAGAATTGAGGTAATGCCTATTTTGGACACGTTATATAATTCAAACTTGCTCTGTTTATATGCGAAAGTGAATTTATTACTGTCGAAAGATACATCTTCATTTTGGCAGAGCGTGACTTCATTTTTGTTGGAATCTCTATTTTTACATTGGAATATCTTTATTGAGAAATCCCCTTCCTGTGGACCTACAACTACAAAATAATGAACAGGCATCCTGGAATATAATGAAAAACAATTTTCCAGAGTGGGGAAATTTGCCTCTATCAAAATTTTATATTCTTCGAGAAAAAAAGTATAAATCCGATGAAGGAAGGAAATTAAAGTTTCTTTTTTAGAAAAATCACATATTAAACCAGTATTGCCAGTTGGCGTATCATCATGATCTGGTACGATAATTTCATCAATAATATTCTTTTTCTTTTTTATTGTTGACAGAGCCTCATTTAAAACAAACTCTATTTCTTCAAGGTCAATATAACGAACATTCGATTTAAGTTCATTTTTGTTTAAAGCAGCTTCATGAGCTTGTTGATGAATAAATTCCCTGTCTTCAGTTGCAAATGAGTAATTGTAAGAAACGGTTGAGCCGCTCCAATTTGATTTAATGATTCCCTTTTGCTTCTTTTCTTCAATTAACTTGTCTTCAAAGTACCTTAATGCTTTTTCATATCTCATTCCGTACTCAACCTTTTCAATAGAAATAGGAAGGTATTGCGACAGCTTATCGAACCGTTTGATCCCATGAAGGTAGCTTTGTCTCCTGACAATTATGCCCAGTGCTTTCTCTAATGCCAAATAATAGTTGTTTGCCTCGTTTAGAAGTCCATTATCTACAATATGCCTAAGTTGATCGCAAATCTCGAATTCGACAACCTCTTTCTTTATATCAAAGTTTGTGAAACCATTGCATGAGCCTCTATAATGCATACCTCCTGCACCATGTAAATACATGACGTTTGTGTTTTTATTCCAGAAACCTTGTATAGGAATAAGTTCTATATCTTCGCTATTTTGCTCAGTTACTTTGAAACCGTATGCTGCAATAATTCCACGCTTAATTTCTAAAGCTCCAATAAAGCCAATAGGCCCTCGTTTATGAGGTGAAAAACGGTCCTTCAGATTATAAAAATGTTCATCCAAAATCTTTATATAGAGACTGAGATAAGCTTTTGCATTAGCTCTCAGAGGAGCATCAATGACTTTCTTCTTTTCTATGTCGGCAAATTGATAGAAAAAATTAATTACATCAAGTTGGACATTGTCTAGCTCAATCTTCGTCCACTCTTCCCTAAATTGATTAATGGGGATTTTATCCCATTTCTTCACACCAAAAGCGATAATGTAATCTCTGAGTTTTTGGAAATAAAATCCAATCCGAGATTCTAACCCAAATGACATTTTTTCTAATATATTACACTCAAAAAGGGATGGCATTATTGCATCGTTAATATTTAGTTTTAATTCAAAACAAAGTGTATCCATGTCAATAGAATTAAGATTCTTTTCAAATAGGAGCCTGGCTATTTCTTTTATTGTATTTTCAGCTCTATCTTTATTGTCTGGTATCCTCTCAACCACAGACTTATAATATTCGTCGTAAAATTCTTTAATAGAGAATGTAAGGTGAGGTAATTTCGTTTTATGAGCGACTTCAAAAAATACTCTTAATAGGAAGGGTGACTTCTTGCATTCCTCCAATACATCACTCTCAAACATGCCTTTGAAGTCATAGAATCGTCTATATTTTGCTACCATAGTGAAAAATTCTTGGTCATCGAAAGGCTCGATTAAATAACCTTTTATATTTTCATTAACGGCGAATACCTCTTCAGAAAGAGTGGTTGGGATTCCCATCTTGCCTAGGAATTTATCCCATTGACCACTTTTGCAGCTTATAACGAGCTTAAAATTTCTATTTCTGATTTTGGATGCAAAATCTCCCAAAATTTCTACTTTATTGGGAAGCATCCATTCATCTATACCATCGACAAAAATTAACATTTTTCTATTTTTGGAGATCTTATCAAGTCTCTTAAATAAAGCTATATCGTTGTAGTATGTGCTGAATTCCCAATTAAAATCATTTGCAATAGATTTTGTTAATCTTTCCGTTAAGTTCAATGCCCTATAGAAGAGAACGAGGTAATCTCCTATTGAATCAGTAGCTAAGCCGCATAGTGAACAGGATTTCCCGCTCCCCGATTCCCCGATAAGGGCAAAGAGGGGTTTATCACTCCCCAAAAAATCAATAAAAGTCTTGATTGTCTTCTTAGAGGGGACATACAACTCTGGGATAAATTTTCTATCTGGTCTTTCTTTCGAGCCTAATAATGTTTTCATTCCTTCTTTAATTTGAGCATCACAAAATGTCCTTACATTATCACGAGAATAGCCAATAAAATATTCAAATGCTTCCTCATAAATTTTTTCAATATCCTCACCTATCTTGTAACCGAGTATCTTTATCTTATCCTTTTCTATCTCGTTTTTATCCCCAACTTTATAAATCTTGAAATCCTTCGCATTTGTTACTACAGCGAGTGGAGCCATTGGGTGAACTAAACGAGCATAAGATATTGCTTGTTCTTTATCTTCATCAGTCAACTCTTTAGAGTCAGTTTTGACTTCAATCACAAAAAGATTTTGGCCGTCTCTTTTAAGGAGAATATCTAATCGGGGCTGGGCTGCTTTTATTTGCTCCTCTGTATCTACCCTTGCAGTATACCCACCTAGGCGAAGAAAGAAGCTTTTCTCAAATTCAAATTCGTTTTCCTCAAAGCCTAATGATTTGAGGAAAGGCACTATTACTTTTTGTTTTATATCTTCTTCTGAATGTTTCATACTAAATTTCCACCAGGTTTATCTCCTCATCTGTTAATCCATATAACTTGTACACTATTTGATCAATCTGCTGGTCGGTGGCGTTGATCTGGCGTTGGATTCTGGTCTTTTCGTCCGGTGTTCTTGTAGCCGCTAAATCCTTGTGAAATGAGAGCATGCGTTCGACCAATTCTACCATTTTGTCATGGTGTGCTTTGTCCGTAGGGTCGGAAAAGTTAATAGAGCGGATAGGGAGTGATCTAGTCTCCTTCAGCACAATCTTTGGAAAATCATCGCGTTGGGCAATGTTCGATCGGTGCAAGAAGTACCAAGACATCAAACGGCTGTTAATCAAACCCAAAAGGTAGCTCAGATCAGGCGCAGTTGGCAAGGGCAAGATGCTTTGCATAGACTTATTTGTAACAAAGCTCTCGCTTACCTTAACGGCTTGCAGGCGGAACCGCCGACTAATCAATTCTCGTAAGAGAAGACGCGGTCCCTGGAAGTATCTCTCTGGCTTTGGCTCAGCAAGCGTATCATCAAAACGGATATAAAGGCGTGCATCTTGTTCAATGGAATAACGTCGCACAGTTCCATTGAATGCAGGGCGACTTGTTGCATGAGTTCGCGAACTTGTTAAGCTAAAAGGAGTAACACCACGTTGTACATCAGCAAATTCTTGAAGAGGCATACTGTTGTGTTGAATTTTACGAATGAGGAGGATTGAAACCGAGTCAGCGTAAGTGAGAAATTCATCTTCTCCATTTGCGAACCATTCTTTAAAATCCGCCGAGCGCAATCCTTCTTCAAACTCTGTTATTGATGCAATGCGGTGACGTTTTTGGAAAGTCTTTAAAAATAGTTTACAAGAAACTGTTCTTGGCCAGAGAGTGGGGTGAGATCGCTTCGTTAAGACAAAGACGGTGGTGTCAACCCACGCACCGAAGATGTCATACGGAAGGTTTACAAAGGATTCTGGATCAGTCGCACAGGCGATAAAGCGGCGGAGATTACGGAATTTTACTCCACTGTACCAGCCCGTAGGCACAATCATCGAAACCTTCCCAGAAGATTTGCACAGACGCACCGCTTGTTCCATAAAGAGAGAGTATGTGTCCAGATCTTTGTTTATGGCTTCAAATTTATTGTTAAGATACTGGGCTTCGGCATTGCCAATCGAGGCCCCATATGGGGGGTTTCCAATCACTGCATCGAAGCCGCCTCGTTTCATGATTTCTGGAAATTCCTTTTCCCAGTCAAAAGCGTTGATGCGATACGTCTCCTCTGAATCGAGGAGGTTTATTTGTTTGCCCTGGTAAAAACTCGGGCCAATTAAAGAGTTCCCACATTTAATATTGCCTCCCAGATCAGGCAAGGCCCTTTCTTTGAACAACTTCATCTGCCTCGCCAGGGTGTCCTGATTTTCGCCATCGAGTACCTTGAGAAGCAGACTCAGTTTGGTGACCTCAACCGCCTGTAAGTCAATATCCACACCATAGATATTATTCAAAAGAATCCTCTTTTTCTCCTGGGTGGTCAGATACCATTGTCCGCCACGCCCCTGATAGATTTCTTTTGTGTGTTTTTGTGAACCATCTTTTTGATACCAATCCTGATGATAATCCAGAAGATATTGATAAGTCCCGAGAAGAAAAGAACCTGACCCGCAGGCCGGGTCAAGGATGCGAAGTGAACCGATCTGCCTTGGAGTCCTACCTTCACAGAGTTTACCTACCGTATTCTTTACGATATATTCGACGATATAGGTTGGGGTGTAATAGACGCCTCCGGCCTTTCTCACTTCAGGTTTTTCTTCCACTTTGGCCCGATGGCCTTCGGTGAGCCGTATTACCTTTCCAAGAAATTGTTCATAAACATGACCTAAAATATCCGCACCCAGGACTGAGAATTCATAGGGAGATTCCGGGTAGTAAAGATTTTTGAAGATATCCTTCAGTGGTTTGTCGTCCACTTTGATTTCAGGGGTGAGTCGGTCTGCCTTGAAGTCAAAGAGACCAGAGTTATATTTATCATCGGCATAGTAAAAGATTTCTCGGAGACGTTGGTAGGTGTTCGTGCCGTTGAGAAGATTTTGGATCTGACCGTATTTTTCAATTCCCCGATCCTCACACATCCGAAGAAAGATAATGCGGTCAATGGTGAGCTGAACAACATAGTTGAGTTCCCGGATAGAGAGCCGCGGGTTTCTCATGGCGATGTCTTTAGCCAGGCCCTCACGCCAGGATTCTATTTCCTTTAGGAACTCCGCGTCCACTTCTGTGGTGCCACGCTTCTGTCTCTCAGATGCTGCAAACTTATCAAATGAACCCTTGAGGACGGCGTCTTTTGAGAGGAGGTTATAGATTTCTTCAAAGGAGTCGAGATATTGATTATATGTGTAAAATCTTATCCGCCCGATACTGGGTTTATCGCTCAGTTTCGGTCGAAAGCGGCAATCATAAATAGCCATCTCTTCGAAATCTGTCAGAATGGAAAGAGGGAGCTTAGCGCTCCAGGCATATCGTCTCAATTGGTAGGCAGGGCTGGTCTGGCTTTTGATATCAATCGAAGGCTTTTTGGTTTCGAGGAAGAACTTTCTTATGCCCCCAATGCGAAAGCAATAATCCGGTGCTTTAGTGGCTCCAGCAATCTTGATCGCATCCTCATGGATTACATCTTTGTATTGTTCCGCATATCCCGCCTTATTGGCTACATCCCAGCCCAGGGCTTCAAAGAAGGGGTCGATGAATTCTCTTCGGAGTTGGGTTTCGTTGTAAGCAGGACTATGGTAGGCATCGATATTGCGCTCAAAGCGTTCAACAAGGTTCGATATTTGTTTAAGGGCTTCTTCCATAGAAAATTCCCCCTCGCCCCCCTTTTTCTAAGAGGGGATTAAATTAGCGCTTATGCCCCACCGCCTGCCTGCCCCGCCCTCGGTCGGGACCGGGGCCGGTAGGCAGGGGGAGAGGGATGCCAAGAGTAAGGATTGAGTTCA
>Ga0299912_10005218_pt1 | contig 10666 bp, 10 predicted proteins | sample RVTome_2_FD_207667 | JGI IMG/M metagenome (GOLD analysis project Ga0299912, IMG submission 207667) | Soil microbial communities from uranium-contaminated site in the Upper Colorado River Basin, Wyoming, United States - RVT95D214 (version 2) ... | reverse complement strand
TGAAAACCCCGTCCTGTGGACGGGGATGAAAGATGCGTCTGTCGAAGGCAGAAAAAAGCAACCCAGATGCTGAAACAAGTTCAGCATGACAGGATGGTTTGGGTCTCGTTTTTTTGTCATCCCGAACCAGGTCCTGAACTTAATTCAGGATCTATCGATTTCGGGATCTCTGTTTTTGGTTTAGAATTTGGGTTGTAAAGCCCCGCTCTGTGGGCGGGGTTCTTTACTATTATCCTGATCAACTGATATGCCGGGGTCAAAATATGAGATCATATTGGGATTGAAATACTGTGATGTCTCGCCTTTGAATCTTACCAAAAAATTATACTTGAGTATAATTGACAGGAAAATGGCAGTCTGATAATATCCTTTGTGCAACCCAGAACCTTAACATCAAGGGATAGAATGAGGTTCGTTCTTCTCAAGTAACAAGGGATGATGGATCCTTATGACATTCATCGGTTTTAGGCGAGACAGATATAATGGCACTTGACCACTTTCATCGGACAAAAGTGTTTGGCGTTGGCCTGGATGCGTCCGACGATCCCTGGACGCTTCAATTGAAACTTGCCTCAATACATGCCCGGGAAAACGGTGTAAATGGCCTGTATGCAGATCCATACGAAGCTATAGCCCCTGAATTAGTGAGGCTCAATCAGCAGGTGGATCTCATCGGGAAGTTCCCCATTCCTTCCTGGCTGAGTCCAAGGCCCCGGCCATCCGATGGCCACTTGGTGACAAAAGAAAATATGGAGAGCTATGTCGCCGGTGGCGGGATGCTTGAGCTGTCAAGGCAACTGAAAGGTTTTGTCCAGAAAAATGTCTTTCCCGGGAAGCCCATCATGCTGGGGGTAGACCATTCTGCCACGGGCGGCGTTGTCTCAGCCCTTTCTGACAAATTGGGTCCTGAAAACCTGAGCGTGCTGGTCCTGGATCAACATTTCGATGGTTTGCCTTTATCAATCCGCATGGAGGCGCAAATGATGGCGAACCTTGGTTGTCCAACCAGCGGAGCAGGCCCTTTGACAGACGTAACGGATGGTAACGAATATTGCTGCGGAAACTTCTGGAAGCATCTCATAGATAACGGCATTATCTTGCCCGGAAACTTACTCTTTGTGGGCGTTGCCGATTATCCCGGCGAGCAGGTACTCCCCGGCTGGGAGCGGTTTCGGAAAGACTATCTTGATCTTGAAGCCCGGGGCTGTAATTTCTTTCCCCTAAAGGAGTTTAAAGAGCACTCCGTCAACAGATTGAAGCGGTTTATCGAGGATAAGATTGCAGCGCCCAATGTCTATGTGAGCCTAGATCTGGATGTGGGGGCATATCGCTGTATCCATGCCGCACGCTATATGGATCGTGTGGGTATCGAAAGAAAAGCACTGATGGATGTTGCCCGTATCATTGCAGACCGCTGCTGGTCCGGCAAGTTCCGGTTGGCAGGCATGGATGTAATGGAGTTCAACATGCATTTCCTGGGGTTAGAGATAGGGCCAGGGACAAAGGATGACACAATCTCCGTTGCCCTTGATTTCATCAACGAGATGCTTTCAGGTCAGAGAGAAGTGCAGGCGGCAAAAGGGATTGGGGCCGGAAGAAGGAGAGGATTAACGCGGATAAAGAGATCAATAAAATAGCCCAAGGCAGAAGATGGCAAAGCTTAAGGCCCATGAAATATATTTTAGAGGAGGAAATGGATGCAACCGTCAAGAAAATTGAAACAGCGAAATAAGAGATAGGAGGACAAATCATGCCGTTCAAAATTAAGGCAACCGTAGTCGGTTTTTTGGGGGACGAAGAGAAATATCCATGCCACTTTCAGTACAAAAAGGGCGACGAATTTATCTATGATGGAGAGACATTTATTGGAAGGATATGTCCGTCTGTAGCATCTCTTCTCATTCCAAAGATGATGCCGCTTCATGCAGCCGGGCCCAGATTTATACCGCCAACAGCGTACCATTACCCATTCTGGTATGCTCCGGTGAGCGTTAAAGACCCGAGCTTAAAGAAGTATGATGGACTTGGATTCAGAAACATCCTGGAAACCGCTGTTGAACCTCCATACCACATGGCAAATATGACGCCTTCCAATGCATTCAAGTGGCCGCCGCACCCGGAAAGGACTGTGGCCAGAGATGCGGGGATGGTAATCTGTCCGGACATCAGGACTTCCACGGCCCTAAAGATTGAAGCCCTTGACTTGAGCGATAAAGGCTATGATGTCCCTTACTTCAGGAGGCAGATGGTAATCCTGGATAGGATGCTAAAAAAACAGGGGATCCGGACAGATAAAATACTAAACGAGTTTTCTGAGAAGGAGATAGAAGAGATATATCCGGCGTTAAGCCAGATCATGGTGGATTGTTTAAACGAGGAGCTCGAGATTATGGGCTATCTCGAAATCAAGGATGGGAAAGCATCTGTAACCGACAAGGGGCAGAAGAAACTCGAAGGTTTTAAAGCGGGCCTATCAGCGCAAGATAGAGAAGCGCTTAAGGTATAGTCTCTATGATAGCCTATCATAAGCTTTTTAGAGGGGATCTCTTTGTCAAACAAAATGGAGAAACAGGAAGTACCGGTGTTACAAAGAGAGGCGAGCAGGCTCGTATATTGAGAATGCGTTGATTTAAATTTAAGGAGGTACCGATGGTAACATCAAAAAAACTCAAAAAGAATGAAATGAGTATTGCCTGTCAAGAGCTCAGGCAGGCTATTGGTAAAGAGAAAGTAAAGGATGATGAACACATTTTGGTGTCCTATGCTACCGATTACCGCAGATCAATATATAATAAACCCGGCCTGGTGGTTCTTCCTGAGAGTAGGGAGGATGTACAGGGGATCCTGAAAATCGCTAACAAGTATATTATTCCTGTTACCGTTCAGGCCCGTGGCAATCATTCACTCTTTTCGGTGCCCTCAGAAGGCGGCATTGTCCTTGATTGCAGACGTTTGAACAAGATTATTGAGATAAACACCGATTCAGGGTATGCGGTCATCGAAACAGGCGTCACCTTCGACGATTTCACCGCTGCGCTGAAGGAGAAGGGGTTCAGGTGTCACATCCCCACAGCCCCTGGGGGTGCTACTCCCGTAGGGAACTACTTGCTGAAACCCGCAGGCAGCCTTGCCACCCGGCACCTTGATTGCATCCAGGATCTTGAGGTTGTCCTTCCTGATGGGACTGTTTTTACTACCGGTTCAGCAGCCTTTCCTGGCGTAGGCAGTCACCTGAGGTATGGGCCGTATCCCGATTTGGCCGCTCTGATTACCATGGCCTACGGTACTATGGGTGTAGTCACTAAGGCGGCCATTAAAATCTATCCCATAAATGAGTGCAAACGGGTTGCCCTGGTAGAATTTGACGACTTTCCCTCTGCCGTCGATTTTGTTAAAGATATCACGAATAACAATATCCCTGAGCACTCCATCATATGGTTTCACCAACTCCATCAGCTTTTTGGGTGTGACGTATCCCAGCCGCTCCCCCCTGAACTGCATATGGATCCAAAGAAGGCGCCTAAAGGAGTGGCTTACTCTCTGGTTTGTGTCATGATGTCCGGCTATACGGAGACAGTCGAGACCAATGTGAAGGTATGCGACAAAGTGGCCAAAAGGTTTGGTGGCAGACTTCTTAGCGACGAAGAAGCGTCCAAAAAGATGCCCATTACCAAAGGCGGCTTTGAAGAGCTTTATACAAATTACCACCAGGTTGAGCCCAACTTTTTCGGACTCGGGGCATCGCCCATGTGGATCACCATGTCCGCGCCCAAGGATGTTAAGGAATTGGAGAAATGGGCGTTAGACAAAGTATACAAGCTGGGAGTGACACCGATTTTGTACTATTGCCAGCCATTTGACTATGGGCGCTCTATGATGTTCCGCATTTTCTTCTTCCCGGACCCGAGAGATAAAGAGAAGTTGGCTGAAATCAGCAAAACATTTGGAAATATGTTCGACGAGGCGATGAAGAGGTACAAAGCAATCCCGATGCGACACAGTCCTCTGGGCAGCCATTTTCAGAAAACAGGCGGATATGCTGAGGTACTCACCAGGATTAAAAAGGCACTTGACCCCAATAACATCCTTAATAGAAGCATGAGAATTTTTGAGGAGGACTAACTATGAAAATAGCAACCACATTAGAAGATGTTCGATACGCAGCAAGCATTTGTCTTAAATGTGGGTCATGTACTTACGGGGATTGGCCGGAAAATCATCATCTGTGCTCTCTTTTTTACCGTGACCAATGTTTTACTCACGGTGGCGGTGGCTTTATGTCCATTGTGACGGCCCTGGCAGAAAAATTATTAGACTTTGACCAGAAAATAGCCGATCTGGCGTATACCTGTTCCGGCTGCTTAGCCTGTGACAGCCGTTGTACAATCATCCGCGCACATGCACCTCAGGTTGATATTCTGGATATGATTAGGCTCCTACGATATGAAGCCGTTAAAAAAGGGCTCATTCCAGAGGGTATAGCAAAAAAAATCTATGATGATATTAAGAAAACAGGAGACATTGGGCATAAAAGCAGCCTTCAGCTCCCCCAGGAGATAAAGAGCAATAAGGCAGATACGGTCATCTTTACCGAATGCGCCCATACCAGGGCAGAGAAAGATATCTCGGCTGCTACTGCTAGTGTGCTGACCAAGATTGGCAGCCATGTCACCATGTTCGCCGAAAAGGGCTGCTGTGGCTCGACCCTCTACGACTACGGCTTCTGGGACCAACTGGAACCCCTTGTGAAGGCCAACTGGGAAAAGATGAAGGTCTTTAAGGACAAGAAGTTCGTCTTTACCAATCCCCACTGCCAGGAATTTATCGTCAAGAGATACCCCGAAAACCTCTCCGATTACAGCAGTATCAATCACCGGCATATAAGCCAGGTTTTGGCCGACGCCTTCAAGCATGGTAAGTTGAAGAGCAAAAAGCAGGAAAAGGTAAAGGTCAGTTATCATGACCCATGCTACTTAGGAAGAGGACTGCATATATATGAAGCCCCCAGAGAGGTACTCACCTCCTTAAAGGGTGTTGAGCTGAAGGAGATGACGAGGAACCGGGCAAGCTCATACTGCTGCGGCGCTAGGGTGCTGGGTAATTACTTTCCCAATCAGTCTGAAGAGATGGCTAAGGAAAGGATAAAAGAGTTTGAGGATACAGGGGCAGACCTCTTAATAACCGCCTGCCCGTACTGCAAGGAAAACTTCCAGAGAGTAATGCCCAAGTCGAAAAAGGATAGCGTCAAGGATCTGGTTGAGATCGTCAATGAAAGAGTGTAGAGCTGGGGACACGAATACGGTTTTAAGGAGAAACCATGAATAGGGGCGTCCTAGAATATAAAACGTTACTGTTTTTGATCTTTGCCCTGCAACGGTCCAGTGGCAGGGGGAAGTCAGAAGTTAATATGGCCCATAGAGTTCAGAGAAACCCACTTCATCTACCCCATTCCACCGTGGAAAGATAGAAAAGGCTGATCAGAGAGGAAGGATACCAATGCCCCTCCTTAAAATTACGGGTTTATCCAAGGCTTTCGGTGGCTTAAAGGCCCTTTCCAACGTTGACTTTGAGGTGGACGAGGGGGAGATTGTTGGTCTCATCGGTCCCAATGGGTCAGGAAAGACAACCCTATTTACTACGATCATGGGTTCTCTGAAGTGTGACCAGGGAACAATCCTGTTCCGCAACCAGGAAATCACCGGCCTAAAACCTTATCAAGTCTGTCAGAAGGGCATAGCCAGGACTTTTCAACTTACCAGGCCCTTCAACCGGATGACATGTCTGGAGAATGTTATGGTGGGGAGATCCTTCGGGAGTGACCTTCCCTCTGGTCTCAAACAGACAAAGAGGGAGGCTGAAGAGACCCTTGCATTTTTTGGTCTCGAAGAGAAAGGGCAGAACCCGGCATCTACTCTCAATATCATAGAGCGTAAGCGATTGGAGTTTGCCCGGGCATTGGCCACCCGCCCTCAACTACTATTACTGGATGAGATCATGGCCGGGTTAAACCACATGGAAATTAACATGGCGGTGGGGTTGATCCGTCAGATTAATCGTTCAGGGGTAAGTGTGGTCATTGTTGAGCACGTGATGAAGGCGGTCTTGGGCATCTCAAAGAGGGTCGTTGTGCTGGATGCTGGCAAAAAGATCGCTGAAGGCACACCCCACGAAGTCGTTCAAAATCAGGCTGTAATCGATGCCTACTTAGGAAAGGATATTCATGCTTGAAATCCATGAGATCGATGTGTATCGGAGAGATATCCAGATTCTCCGGTCTGTTTCCCTTGCGGCGCGTGAAGGAAAGATCACGGCCCTCCTGGGCTCGAACGGCGCGGGGAAAACGACCCTTTTAATGGCCATATCCGGGTTGCTCAAACCAAGAACGGGAAGCATTTGGCTGAACGGCATCTCTATTGACCGACAGCCTGTTCATAAGATTGTTGAAATGGGGATAAGCATGGTCCCTGAGGGGAGACGGCTCTTTCCAGAGATGAGCGTTTTCGAAAACCTGGAACTTGGGGCATTTACCAGAAAGGCAAGAGACACCAAAGACCAGATGATGGAAGAGGTCTTTGAAATCTTTCCCATCCTGAAGACCAGGTCCACTCAGATAGCAGGCACCTTAAGCGGAGGAGAACAACAGATGCTGGCCATTGCCAGGGGGTTAATGTCCCGGCCAAGGCTCCTGCTCATCGATGAACTCTCCTGGGGATTGGCGCCCTTAATGATACAACGCATTTCTGAGGCAATTAACCAGATTAATACAACCATGGGATTGACCATTTTTATCGTGGAACAAAACGTTTCCATGACCCTTGAGATGGCGGACTATGGGTATATCCTCGAGAATGGCCGTATCGTAGGAGAAGGGGAGGCTAGGCAGCTCCTTGAGAGTGACGAAGTCAAGGATGCATACTTAAGTATCGGAGACGTATAATGGCTCAGGTTATTATTTATGGGATTATCTCAGGCGCATTTTATGGTCTTGCAGCAATAGGCCTCTCTCTGGTATTCGGGGTCATGCGCCACCTGAATATAGCCCATGGTTCGCTTATCATGATTGGTGGTTTTGCCGCCTATTGGTTTTTCCATCTCTTGAAAATAGATCCGTTTGTCTCTATCCCCTTCGTTATGGTCATCCTATTCATCTTCGGGGCTCTCCTCTATAAGGGACTTTTTTCTCACCTGGATAAGCTCCCAGAGGGCCAGAAGATAGATAATTCTATGTTGGTTGGATTTGGTCTTATATGGATCATCGATAATCTGGCTACCCTGCTCTGGACTTCTGATGTGAGGGCTGTCACCCCTTCGTATACAGGAAAGGTGTGGCAGGTAGTTCCAGGGCTACGAATATCCTTTGTTGGACTAATCATCATTGGTATCGCCCTGCTGGTTATTTTTTCTCTCCACCTCCTTCTGACAAGGACCTATTTTGGTAAGGCGGTGCGAGCCACCGCTCAGGACCGGGATGCAGGCAACCTCATGGGGATCAATGTAGCGCGAACGTATTTAATCTTTTTTGCTCTCAGTGCAGCCCTTGCCGGCGTGGCCGGGGTGCTGGCGGCTGTCAACTACTCCGTTCATCCCATGGTTGGGTTTGAGTGGTTGCTGAAGGCGACCATCATCCTGGTCCTGGCAGGAGTGGGAAAGATCGGCCCAGTCTTTGCTGCCGGGGTGCTCTTAGGGATTGCCGAGGGAATCAGCGTCTATTTTGTGGGGGCAACGTACCGAGAGGTGGTGGGACTGGTCATATTTATTCTGGTTCTGCTCAGAAGATCCATGAGGTGAAACGTGGAGATTAGTAAAAAGATACTTGTTCTCTCGGGGATCGTCCTCCTTCTTTTGATCCTGTTTCCCCTGCTTTTAGGTACAGAACATACGGTGAATCTGTTCATCATGCTTTTTATCACCATCATCCTGGCCCAGAGCTGGAATATATTGGGAGGATATACAGGCCAGGTCAGCCTGGGGAATGCTGCTTTCTTTGGCATAGGGGCCTTGAGTTTCCACTTTCTTGCCTGGCGGTGGGGCCTTCCTTTTTTCTTCGCCTTGCCTGCCAGTGGAATCGCAGCCGTTATTCTCGGCAGTTTTATCGGGATTCCCGCCCTTCGACTCAAAGGCGCCTATTTTGCGATCGGTACCCTTGCCCTGGCGGAAGTCTTAGGGATAACCGTGGGCAACATCTTTCCCATGGCCGTCTATATACCCACCGCACATATTACCACCTATAAACTTTTGTCACGATATTATCTTGGCCTTACCGTCGCAATGCTCACCCAGGGAGTTGCATACTTAATAATCAAATCTAAAGTAGGTCTGGCAATGATGGCCATCCGTGATGATGATGAGGCGGCTGACACATCAGGCGTCAATCTCTTCAAGTATAAATTTATATCCCTTGTCTTCAGCAGTTTCTTTTCCGGCCTCGCAGGTGGAGTCTTTGCATTTTATCAGATCTCCATTATGCCGTCCTTTCTCTTCAGCCCCCGTTGGACCTTTGAACCCCTAGTAGCGGCGTCTGTAGGTGGGTCCGGGACACTTCTGGGTGCGGTGATCGGCTCGATCTTTTTAATCATTCTCCAGGAATTGTTCGCCTTAACTTTGGGAAAAGGGTATCTCATCATCTTTGGGGCCATGTTCATCTGTGTCATTCTTTTCTTTCCGAGCGGACTGGTTGAGATTTCAAGGCGGATCAGGAAGTCTTTTCAAATGCGAATAGGAATACCTAAAAAGGCTGAATTCTCAACCAAAGAGAGGGGATAGAAGAAAAGGTTTTTGATCAAAGAGCATTTTGGCCCTATCGGCATCTGATATGGGAGGACCGAAAAAGAGTAAGATCCCGCCTGTTGAGCGTTTCAAGAATCACATAGCACTGCATAGGACAATATATAAGACCATAAAGAGTAAAGACCTTGCTCTTGCCAAAAAAGGAAATGAAAGAGCATAGTCTGGAGGTAGAGTATGGCCTCACAAGAAAGAGACGGACAATAAAGCCGCCGCGTCTCAAGCTCTTCAAGGGGGGACTTTCAAAAGGAGACAAGAAATGAATCCATCTCTAATATTGGCAAAGCATATTGCGGATACGGATTACGATGACATCCCCAATCATGTTGTAGATATAACGAAAAAGAGCTTCCTGGACGGATTAGGTGTCATATTGGCTGCGAGTAGTCTAGGTGAAGGATGCAAGCAGTTTGTCAATCTCGCTATAGCGGAGGGAGGAAAAGAAGAAAGCACTATTATTGGTTTTGATGCTAAGGTATCTACATGCATGGCGGCATTTGCCAATGGTTCGATGTCGCACGCAATCGATTTTGAAGATACTCATGATGGAGCGAGTGTTCACCCTAATGCAGCCGCGATACCTGCTGCTCTCGCCGTCGCTGAATCTATCGGCAATGTGAATGGAAAAGAGTTTATTGCTGCTCTCGCTCTTGGAAGTGACATCGTTTGTAGATTAGGCCTCGCTCAAAAGGAAGACCTGATTAAGTATGGCTGGTACATGCCTCCGATTTTAGGGGCTTTCGGGGCAACAACAGCGACTTGCAAGTTACTACGCCTGAATCCAGAGCAGATATTGGACGCTTTTTCTCTCACGCTCTGTCAAGCCACCTGTAGTGCAGAATTGATACATAGTCCTCGTTCATTGGTTAGAGGTGTACGAGACGCTTTTTCAGCAAAGGCAGGAGTATTATCGGCACTGCTTGCCAAAGACGGTGTGACTGGATTTGACCAACCGTTTGAAGGTCAAGCAGGACTTTTCACCATGTATTCAAGAGGTAACTATGACCCGCAACCACTAACGAACGGTCTTGGCAAAGTCTTTGAGGGCGCTAATGTTAGCTTCAAACCATGGCCAGCTTGTCGTGGCACTCATTCCTTTATCGAGGCAACGCTACAAATTGTGAATGAGTATAAAATAAAACCCAGTGATATAAAAAGCATCAAATTGATCATAGGCCCTGCTCCTATCAGTAGAATGCTTTGTGAGCCTATAGAAAGAAAACGGAATCCAACCACAGCCATCGATGCCAAGTTCAGTATACCGTTTACTGTTGCCGCAGCTTTGGCTTACAAAGGGGTGATGTTGAGTCATTTCACTCCAAAAGCCCTTCTCGATCACCATGTGCTTGAAGTAACTCCCAGAATTACCTATGAGGTAGATACTCAGTCAGGGCGTGGAGAGGGCTTCATTCAGATAAAAACTGAACATGAAGAAATAACCTCAAGAAATATAGAGTTTGTTTATGGGCATCCCAAGAACCCCATAAGCCAAGATGCGCTTGTTGCAAAATTTATGGATTGTGTTGCCTATTCAGCAAAAAAAATCTCTGAGAAAAAGTTGAACAAAGTAGTGCAGTTGATATTAAACTTAGAAGATGTCAAAAACATTGGCGAGATTGTAGAATGTCTGTAGTTAAATGCTGGCTCACTCCGTTATAACAGGATTAACTGACAATGCGATGCCAACATCTTACATAACGGGTCTCATCCATTGCCAATAACGGAGGTATATTTCGCACGCATTGATCATCTGATCGTGGACAGCGAGGAGAAAATCTACATCCCTCTGGTAAATTGTCTAACCGAGGGGGTTGGCCCGAAATGGAAACGAGTTTATCCACCTTCGATTCGATTTTGGGTACCGCCTTCAAAAGAGAAGCTG
>Ga0299912_10005217_pt1 | contig 10668 bp, 9 predicted proteins | sample RVTome_2_FD_207667 | JGI IMG/M metagenome (GOLD analysis project Ga0299912, IMG submission 207667) | Soil microbial communities from uranium-contaminated site in the Upper Colorado River Basin, Wyoming, United States - RVT95D214 (version 2) ... | reverse complement strand
TTATTAGTCAGGTTTAAAATCTGGTGATTACTGAGACTCAGTTGCCCACAAACCCCGTTCTCTCATCTTGGCATATTGTTCTAATTGGACAAGAATCTGGCTATATCGGTCATCAGGGTCAAATATATAGGCTGTCGCATATCCCTGTGCCACTAGCTCAGCGTTAACAAATATCCCATCCACATAAACATATCTGAGAAGACGACCATATTCGTCTTGGTCTCGTTTGCCTCGCTGTAATTCAACCGTCCTTCCTTCCACAAGGTCTTTGTTTTTGGCTGTTGCTTCTTCAGCGTAATATTCTCCTGACTCTGGCGTGTCAATGCCCAGATAACGGACATGGCGACCATCTGCTAGTTCCACAGTATCACCGTCAATGACGCTGGTGACCAATGCCTGCTCATATACACTATTGCCATGGTCGGAATGCCACAGGCTATATCCAACGCCTAAGCCGATGCCAATTCCAATTAATAGTACTACAGCTATGAGGGATTTACTTCTCAAGTATTTGACTGGGTGATGTAACTTCAATCTCCGCAGCTCCTTCGTAAGAAACAATCAACCCGCTGACATAAATAATCTTACCGTCATAGTAATCCTCTGGTGGCTGAGAAAACTTACCACGATTCTCATCCCAGATAACCACAGTAAATCGGTTCGGGTTAGGGTAAGAGTAGCACATATTCAGGAAAGTAGGTTTGCCACTGCTACCACTGGCGTAATGCGTATCAACCACAGTGCCATATACTGTAGTCCTTTCACCAATGTGGTTTTTAGCCTCATAACAACTGATTGCGTTTATTGGGGCGGTTTCAAAGTTAGCAGTGAGCCTCTTATCCCAATCCATGGTAATGGTGATAGTGGATGTGGTGTCTGACGTACTCCCACTCCAGTGGTCAAAAATGTAACCACTAGCTGGGATGGCAGTAAGTGTTACCTGGTCACCAGATTCATATTTGCCACCAGAAGGCGAGACGGAACCCGCTCCTGAGGGATTAACAATTGTGGTAAGTGTATAAGTCTCACCAGATGGTGTTCCTTCCCATGGTTTAATAGTAAACAAGGCTATCGCTACGATAATAGCTATGGTACAAGCTACGATTATTCCTGCCAGTTTATTCTTACTCATTCCATCCTCCCTTCAGATGACTAAAATCTGGACAGTAGATACTCAAAGATAGAGCCTTTCTTATAGCGAGTTACAGTTCGTTCCCTCTCAAGCTGCCAATCCTCAGTCGGTCTTCTCACTTCATCAAGTCTTTCCAGACCTTGGATTGAGTTCTTCTCTGTTCCTTGATCTTCTCGAGAAAAGTGCTGTCATTCTCACAGCCAAGAACTGATGCTCGCTGGATTATCATTCCCTCGATTTTTTCCTGATTTTCAATCGCACTCTTGTAGTCTGGTTTCTGTGAGAGAGCAATCTCTGTTGCTTTCAATGCATCATCAAAGCGGAACAGTTTCGCTAGAATCATAGCCCTGGTATTATGTGCCTCAGGAAAATCATAACGAATTGATATTGCTCTGTCTGCTGCGTCCAAGGCGAGTTCAAAGGTAGTATCAATATCATTCTCTGCCTTTTCAACATCTGACCCAAAATATTTGAGGGCACGTGCAGTAGACCTGCACTTATCGACGTTGTACGACGCAAGGGCTATGTCCAGTTTCGCCTGCTTAACCCCCATGACTACATGCTTGTGCTCGCCTAACCTGAATAAGGCAAGAGCCAAATTATGAAAAGCGTAGGCGAAATGAGGGTCAAGTTTCACGGCTTTCTGTAGGTGCTGAACTGCCTTTTTAAGGAGCCTTAATAAGGGGGGTGTTAACCAACCCACGGCGCCAGGCGTGGATGATGATGGAGGTAGGTTCATTAGAATTCGAGTGCCCTCGTTGTAGTGTGCTTGCGCCCTCTGCTTTGCCATGAAAGCCATAACCTACTCCCCCTTTCTCAGAGATTCGTTCTCCAAAGTCAACTTACCTACCAACTGTTCCAGTTTCTCTATCCTGTCTTTGAGAGCTGGTATCTCGGTTGGTTCGTACCTACCACGACCTGATTCTGCCTTAATATAGAGTGACTCTGGTGCAGTTTCAAAATATCTGAATAGTGCAGGACACAACCAGCCTTCTGCCCCTTCATCCTTTGCCTTGTACCAGTACCCACCGTACTCCTCTCTCACCCGTGTAATCTCTACCTGATAGCCAGCAAAGGGCTGTGATGAGAAAAGCAATATGAATCCACTGCGAGCATTAGGTATATCTTTGACCAGGTAATCAATCATCTCTGGAATACCTTGCACAAAGGGTTCTTTATCTAATCCCACAGATTCATCGTCAAATACCCAAGTATCTTGATACCAATATGGTTCAATCACGACTAGAACATTAGCCATTTTCTAACTTCCTTCCAATCTCTGATAGCTCCGATAGTTGGATTATATCTTAGTATATGAGTAAATCCAACTTTGGGAGATTGGTTGTAAGGTTAAGGGAGGGGATACATCCCCGAGGCATTGGATTGACCTGAGCCTAGCCTGATGAATATGTTCTCATGGGAGAATTGCTCTTAGGTCAAATATGGATAGCTGGAGATGCGTTACACAGTCAGTAATGTTTGAATATGGTCTTTGATTGCAGTCTTCTATTGTGGACTGGGAATGCTACGAGTATCTTTATCGTTGCGATTTGTTGACTGCTGGGAACTCGCTAGTTTCTCCAATATTGACAATTCATCGGATGTGAGTTGCGTAGGTGCAGACGCTCTCACCCAATCTGTAACACCAGCCAATGCACTACTGGCTTCATCTTCCAGTATTAGAATGTGCTGCTGTGGTGTAGTAATAATACCCCTACGGTAATACTCATCCAATTCTTTCTGCGGTCGTGGCTTAAATGTGTTTGTCCAATAGATTCGGAAGTCTTTAGGGAAATGGAAACTTATTGCCACTCCTTTCTGGAAAGCTATCTGTACAACTTCCCAAATCCTTCCCATGTCATGGACTTTAATATTTATCCATTTAGCACCTGGTGCTAACTCATATCCCGATTGAGCGAGTGTCGGGTAGAGGAACAAGTCTGTGAGTGTCTTATCCTTACCTGAAACCAGTGCTAGTTGGCTAGTCGCAATTTCCCGCAATGTGTTCTGTACATATTCATTCGCACGGTCAGTTGGGACTCCCAATAACTTACCTAAAATCACAGGGTGGTCTCTTAGTCCATACCCCACTGTCCCGCCAGCTTGGAACATCCACCCACCAACTGTAGAGAGTAGGGGACCTAGGCGAATATACTTTTTCCCGAAGAGTCCACCGCCTTCAGTTACCTTAGGCACTGCAACCGTAGCAAACATCTCTGCGACACTTGGTAAGCGTGATTGGCCACTAATATCCATACCAATCCTGGTTAATCCTTCTTTTACTAACTTATGGAAGCTTTCAGCAGAAATAACATATCCAACTACAAGAGAAAAATGCCCCCGTGATGCCATCTGAGCCCCGTGAGCATGGTTGTCAATCATCTTTAATGCCATTTCACCTGCTTTTATACTCATGTCAAGTGTCTTCTCCAAGTTACCTTTAATCTTACGCAACTCTTTGTTGGAGGGTTTCGGCATCGCTTTTATTGAGTGTAATACGGATGGTAACAGCTTATAGCCTTCAATTAAACTGTCAAGACTCGCTGGCTGACCATCTAAATCTACTTTCGCAACAGTCTCAATTATCGGGCTTGTTTGTTTATAAACAGACATAAATACCATCAGCCACTCTTTATCCGTGCCTTCTGTCATATTTAACCTCCTTGTTTCAAGTGGCTAAAATCAGTCTTGGAGTAAATATCCCAAACCATTTTCCTATGTCGTTTGTGTAGCCTGAAGTTTACCAGACAAGCCTTGATTGTTTCAGTAGCAGATGGGTATTCAGCCCTTGGGTCTTCTTGCCTTTGCTCTATCTCTCTCTTCACACATAATTCGTTTTACACGAGAGGTATGCTCTTCAGCTTCACGGGACATGAAATCAAATGATGTAGTAGAGTCTTCATGCCACTTACTCAATGAATTATACATATCTTTAACATCGTCAATTAGCTGTCTCACTTGTCCAAATAGCAGTGATGTGTCTCTTGAGACTACTTGGTCGTGATGTGCAAGACGCTGGTCACGATAACTCTTTAGGTGACCAAGCACCTTCTCATTACTGTCAATTTTGCTCTCAAGGTTTTGCAGGTCATCCCCTTCGGCATGAGGAACAAGGAGTGTTGGGTTACTCTTCGCTGCGGAAAGCAGATTGCGTAGGCTAACTGTCCTAGGGTCGTGGTCAAAGACTTTAGCGAACTGCAGGAGTGCCATATTCTTCAGGGAGAGCTGCACGGGTAAGAAGAAACCTCGGTAGCGGTTCAGGGCATGGGCTGAATTTTCATCAAGATTAGCTATTATATACCAAGCTGAGAAGTAGGCAATACCATCGCTTATAATATCTCTTAGTTCAGCTAATTGCTTCTTGAAGTCCTGCTGTTCCATTAGATGCCTTCTTTGAAGTAATACCTACCCTTCTACCTATCTCGCTCCTTATGGCTCTTAGGCATCCGCTCAAGCTCTGCTTTTAGTAGCTACCTGCCACGATAGCTTGGACATACACCAGTGCCCTTGCAATGAGAACATTTGGGACCATATGGTACTTGGCTAATCGGAGGCATGGGTTCTTTACCACTGCCCTTACAACGCTGACACTGTTTTAAACCTTTGCAAATCGTACAGTACATCTTTCTACCTCCCTTAGTCCTTTACTTCACAGGGTATCTTCGCCACTTCATTAACCCCCTTTGAGTTATCTCCTCTGTATTATATCACGATAGTTACTTGATTATAGGGTATTCAAGAGGAGCGAAGACCTATCCTTCTATTCACTCCTGCAATTTATACACTCCAGAGGTCTCTCCCCATGAGTATAGTGGTCAGACAGTATTATCTACATAAACCCATCCCTGCCCTACCCTCCCACCTATCAAGATAGTAACCTGTTCCTGATATTGTTTTGGGGGAAGGTCAAGGAAGGGGGGCGTAGCCCCCGCCTTAGTTAGTAACCCTTTGAAGCTCCCATGTCCTGTATGCTACCCTATCCGCTTTCCCATAGCGGATTAGCTTTGGAAGCTAAAATTGTATCCCAGGGGGGCGCCGTGAGCTTAGCTTTAGCAACGCGGACTTACGTTATCTCTTACCCAGCCTACTATATTATCAAGAGAGGTGCCTGGTAGAAAGATTTCTTTGATTCCAAGTTTCTTAAGTTTGGGAATGTCTTCTTCAGGAATGATGCCTCCACCGATGACCATCACATCATCTGCTTTGTTGGCTTTTAGCAACTCGAGCACCCGCTTAAATAAGTACATATGAGCCCCGGAGAGAGAGCTTAGCCCGATGAGGTCAACATCCTCTTGTAACGCCGCAGCGACAATTTGCTCCGGCGTCTGATGCAAGCCAGTATATACCACCTCAAACCCAGCATCCCGGTAAGCCCTGGCTATAACCCTTGCTCCCCGGTCATGTCCGTCCAAGCCAGGCTTGGCCACTAAAATCCGTATCTTTCTTCCTGAGTTCACCATATTGTCTTTAACCTTCACTCAGTCTCACCTTTCAGTGATAGCAATTTAGATATTAGGGTTCAGTAAAATCCCGGGTCTCGATACTCCCCGAAAATATCTCTCCAGACATCGCAGATTTCCTGCTCAGTAGTGTATTCCTTTACTGCCTCTATCACATAGGGCATCAAGTTTTTGTCCGTCTTGGAAGCAGCGCGAAGGTCGCTCAAGATTTGAACTACCCTGCGGTTATCCCTCTCCTTTTTTACTTCCTGCAACCTGGTAATCTGCTTTTCTTCGACCGCTTCATCTATTCTTAGTATCTCGGGAGAAGCCTTTTCTTTAATAACATATTTATTCACCCCCACCATGACCTTCTCTCCTTTATCTATTTGCCGTTGGTAATGATAGGCAGCATCGGCAATCTCCATTTGTGGAAAACCCTTATCAATAGCAGCAAGCATGCCTCCCATATTGTCTATCTTATTGATGTATTCCCAGGCCTTTTCCTCTATCTGTTTGGTCAAAGACTCTACAAAATAAGAGCCGGCCAGGGGGTCTATGGTGTTAGTGACACCTGTTTCATCGGCGAGGATTTGCTGGGTGCGCAGAGCAATAGTAGCAGCAAATTCAGAGGGCAAAGCCAGGGTCTCATCCAGAGCATTGGTATGCAGAGACTGTGTCCCACCCATGACCGCAGCCAGTGCTTCAGTAGTAGTCCTGACAATATTATTGTAGGGCTGTTGAGCGGTTAGAGAGCACCCTGCAGTTTGAGTATGGAACCGCATCCACCAAGAGCGAGGATTCTTAGCCTTGAACCTGTATCTCATAATTTCAGCCCACATCCTTCTCGCTGCCCGGAACTTGGCAACCTCTTCAAAGAAATCGAGATGAGAATTAAAGAAGAAGGAGAGACGAGGGGCAAAGGAATCAACATCCAGCTTCTTTCTTTCCATGACATCCTGGACATAGGCTATCCCATCAGCCAGGGTGAAAGCCAATTCCTGGATAGCAGTGGAGCCTGCTTCCCGAATGTGATAGCCGCTAATGCTTATGGGATTCCACAGGGGAACATGCCGGGTACCGAACTCGATGGTATCGCTTATCAGCCTGATTGATGGCTCGGGCGGGAGCATAAATGTCTTCTGGGCAATAAATTCCTTGAGCATATCGTTTTGAATTGTGCCCCCGATTTTGTCCCAGCTTATCCCCGATTTATCGGCAACAACCAAATACATTGCCCAAAGTATAGAGGCAGGGGGATTAATAGTCATAGAAGTAGTGACACTGTCCAGGGGAATCCTATGAGTCAGAATCTCGAAATCTCTCAGGGTGTCAATGGCCACGCCGCATTTCCCGCACTCACCCCTGGCCCGGGGCGAATCGGAATCATATCCCATCAAAGTGGGGAAGTCGAAGGCAGTGCTCAGCCCCGTCTCGCCTTCTTTAAGCAAGTGCTGCCATCTTTTATTAGTATCCTCGGCACTGCCCATCCCGGAGAACATGCGAAAAGTCCATTCCTTCCCTCGATACATTGTGGATTGACAACCTCTGGTAAAGGGGAAAATGCCGGGATAGCCGATGTCCCTGGAATAATCCAGGTCCTTGATATCTTCCGGGGTATAAATTTCCTTTATCTCAAGGTCGGAAACGGTGGAAAATCTTTTTCCCTTCTCAGCCTTTTCCCTTCCGGCCTTTCCTGCTTCTTTCCCCCATCTCTTCTGGCCCTTTTGTACTTCCTGCAAGGTCTTCTCTGTAAACATAATTAGCCTCTTTACTTCACACCCAATACCTGGCGGGCAATTGTCCACCTCTGCATCTCCGAGGTTCCTTCGTAAATCTCAGTTATTCTCTGGTCACGGTAGTAGCGTTCCACAGCAAAGTCTTTAGTATAGCCATAGCCACCGAATATCTGAACGGCTTTGTGGCAAACTCTATGAGCTGCCTCGGAGGCAAAAAGCTTGGCCATTGCCGCTTCCTTAGGAGGAGCGTGCCCTTCTTTCCTGGTTAACCAGGCAGCCCTGTAAATCAGCAACCGAGCTGCATCTATGTCCGTAGCCATATCGGCAATCATCCACTGGATTGCTTGAAGGCGAGCGAGTTCGGCGCCAAATTGTCTTCTTTCCTTAGCATAGGCCACGGCGGCATCATAAGCGGCTTGAGCAATACCCAGTGCTTGAGCAGCTATGCTGACCCTGCTGGCATCTATACCTTCTAAAGCTACCCTGAAGCCTTTCCCCTCCTCTCCTAACATATTAGCCACAGGTATTTTACACTCATCGAAGATAAGCTCCGCTACCGAAGCAGGGTGCAGTCCCATTTTTCTTTCTATTTTGCCCACAGAGAAGCCCTTAGTCCCTTTATCCACGACAAAGGCACTGATGCCACGATAGCCCAGCGATTTGTCCTTCGTAGCAAAGGTGGTTACAAAATCAGCTTCAGCACCATTGCTTATGAAAATCTTCTGGCCATTCAGGACATAATAATCGCCCTGCCGGGCGTATTTCGTTTCCAGAGCGGCGACATCACTGCCAGCCATGGCCTCAGTTAAGGCAAAAGCCACTATCGCCCCATTAATTACACGGGTAATATAGTGCCTTTTCTGCTGTTCAGTGCCATGCATGACGATGGGATACATACCCAGGCCAAGGCTAACGAGATACACGACGCCTATACCGGCACAGGCACGGGAAATCTCTTCAGTGGCTATGGCAAAGGTTAGTTCGTCCCCATTTCCCCCATATTCTTCAGGAAAGTGCACACTATGCAACCCGGCGTCAGCCATCTTTTTGACAACATTATGGGGGAACTTCTCTGCCTCATCCCATTCAGCAGCGTGGGGTTCGATTTCCCCGGCACAAAAATCCCGCACCATGGCTTGGAACATATTTTGTTCTTCGGTAAGTTCAAAATCCATTTCTCGCTCCTCTCCAGTCTATTTTAAAACCTTTTTGTTGAAGGGTAATCAACGACCATTGATTATCCCGGCATCCTTGAACTTTTGTTTTCTAAAGGCTATCGGTCACTTTCGCCTATTTTTGTTCTCTTTAAAGGCTGATTTTACTACCCAGCCCAACCACGGTCAATTTTCCCTGTACCCAAACATAGATGATTCCAATCATTGACGGATGGAGCTTTTTATATTAAACTGACGTCTCTAATATGCATATTCTAGCAAACAAAAGCGAGGGCACCGGGACTTGGCTTGAGTGCCCTAATTTTATGCCTGTACAGGAGGGAGAGCTATGGATTTAGTCTGGATTTGTATAATCGTGGGGCTTGTGGGAGCAGCGGCAGTGGCATATTTTGTGCGGTATGTTTTAAGGCAAGACGAGGGCTCAGAGAGGCTTAGGGAAATTTCTGGCGCCATCAGAGAAGGGGGACTTGCTTTTATCCATAGAGAATATCGCACATTGGCCATCGTAGTAGTTGTAGTGGCCATTATCCTGGCGATTGTTCCGGCCTTGGGCTGGAGAATAGCGGTGGCTTTCATATTTGGCGCCTTGTGTTCCATGGGTGCTGGCTATGCCGGCATGAATATGGCACTCAGGACTAATGGCCGGACTTGCGCCGCGGCACAGAAGAGCCTGAATCAGGGGCTAAGAGTTTCTTTCCGGGGCGGGGCAGTTATGGGACTGACAGTGGTGAGCATTGGCATCATAGGGCTATCTGTTCTCTACCTTATATGGCATGACCTCCCTGATTACGAGTTCCTGTTTATCATCCCCGCCTATGGCACTGGTGCTTCACTGGTAGCTCTTTTTGCCAGGGTAGGCGGTGGGATTTTCACCAAAGGGGCTGATGCCGGTTCTGACCTGGTGGGCAAGGTGGAGGCGGGGATACCGGAGGATGACCCCAGGAATGCTGCTGTCATAGCTGACAATGTCGGCGATAATGTCGGCGATGTCTGCGGCATGGGTGCCGACCTTTTTGAATCCTATGTGGAAACCGTTGTTGCCACTATGACGCTTACCACAGTGGGTGTCATATTAGCGCCATGGGTAAAAGAAGTATTGTTCCCCACACTTTCTCCTGAGGTTGCCATGCAGCGCGCCTGGTGGTTACCGCTTCTCATCATGGCGGCCGGCATTGTGGCTTCCGTAATTGGCTGTTTTCTGGTCAGGGTAGGGGAGAAAGTGGAGATGAGCGCTCTGTTGGGAGCTTTACGCCGCGGCACACTGAGCGCCACAATACTGGCGGCAGTGTTTGGCTTTCTGGTGATTCATTTTTTGAGTGCCAGCTTAGGCCTCTTCTGGGCAATGCTTGCCGGCCTTGTGGCTGGTGCCTTAATGGGGGAAAGCACAAACTATTTCACCTCTTATGCCTTCAAGCCCACCCAAGAAATCTCTGAAGCTTCCACTACCGGTGGCGGCGCTACTATAATTCGAGGCTTTGCCACCGGTTTGATGAGTACATGGCCACCGATAGTCTTGATAGCCCTGGCTATTATCGTAGCGTACAAGTTCGGCAGCTTCTACGGTGTCGCCTTAGCTGCTGTTGGTATGTTGTCCACCCTGGGCGTGACGCTGGCTACCGATGCTTACGGACCTATAGCTGACAATGCTGGAGGCATCTCCACTCAGGCAGCGTTACCACCAGAGGTGCGCGAGAGAACCGATGCTTTAGATTCTCTGGGCAATACCACAGCCGCCACAGGCAAGGGATTCGCCATCGGTGCTGCCGCTCTGAATTCCCTGGGCTTAATCCTGGCCTTCGCTATGGCTGCCGGAATAGTGACAATCTCAGCCACGGGCGAACTAAATCCTCTACCTCCAGAGTTGAGTTTGCTAAGTACGCCAGTCATCGTTGGCCTGCTTCTCGGTGCTCTTATCCCTCCTATCTTCTGTGCTATGACCATGAAGGCAGTTGGTATAACTACGGCGGCAATCATAGATGAAGTCCGTCGGCAGTGGCGCGAGATAAAGGGCTTGATGGAGGGGACGGCCCGGCCCGAATATGGCAAGTGCGTGGATATTGCCACCAGAATAGCATTGAAAGAAATGCTGCTTCCTTCCATAATGACGATAATCGCGCCTGTGATTGTGGGAGTGGTCCTGGGCAAATATGCCCTTGCTGGTTTTCTTATTGGCTCCTTAGCTA
>Ga0299912_10005216_pt1 | contig 10668 bp, 10 predicted proteins | sample RVTome_2_FD_207667 | JGI IMG/M metagenome (GOLD analysis project Ga0299912, IMG submission 207667) | Soil microbial communities from uranium-contaminated site in the Upper Colorado River Basin, Wyoming, United States - RVT95D214 (version 2) ... | reverse complement strand
CTCTCCCCTCAGGGGAGAGGATTCAGGTGAGGGGTAACTCATCGGTTCCACCCTCACCCCCACCCTCTCCCGCTAAGGCGGGCGAGGGAGTTTTGTTTCGTCTGTTCTATTATGGGACGGTTAATAATTCTTACCGATATTTCTCTAGATATCTTTCCAACCTATTCATCCCTTCTTCGATGTTTTCCATGGAATTCGCATAGGAGAACCGGAGGTATCCTTCTGCGCCTGTCCCAAAATCAATGCCCGGTGCCACACCGACCTTTGCCTCCTGAAGGATATCGAAAGCCAGTTTGTATGAATCTTGAGAGAACCTTTTTGCATTGGCCAAGATATAAAAAGCCCCTGTGGGTTCTACTGTAATTCCAAATCCCAACGCCCTAAGACTTGGAATCAAAAAACGCCTTCGCCTATCATAGGTTTCTCTCATTTTTTGAATATCTTTCCCAGCGTCCTTCAAGCCAGCCAAGGCACCCCATTGGGCAAAGGAACTGGCAGAAATGAAGAGGTTCTGTTGTATTTTTTGCATGGGTCGTATGAACTCTTTGGGCGCAATCACGTAACCAAGTCGCCATCCAGTCATCGCATAGAGTTTTGAAAATCCGTTGATGACAAAGGCCCTGTCTGTGAACTCGAGAATCGAATGGGCCTCTCCCTCATAGATCAGGCCATGGTAGATCTCATCTGAGATGATGAACGTGGAAAGCTTTGCAATCTCTCTCATCCGCTCCACAGGCATCACATTTCCAGTGGGATTGGAAGGCGAATTTATAAGGATCCCTTTCACCCCCTGATGAAGTTTCTCCCTGATCATCTCTGGAAGATACTGGAAACCCTCTTCTTCTTTTACTTCAACAAAGTCAGGAGACCCGCCTGCAAACCTGATGATATTAGGATAACACGGATAATAAGGGTTAGAGAGGATGATCTCATCACCAGGTTCCAGAAGGGCGGAGAAGAGCAGAAGCATAGCTGGCGAGGTCCCTGATGTTACAAGGATCTGCTCTGGATGAACCTTCACTCGATATCGTTTCCAATAATCCTCTGCGATCGCTTCCCGAAGTTCAATCAAACCCAAGCTATGGGTATAGTGCGTTTTCCCCTCATGGATTGCCCGGAAGCAGGCCTCCTTAATGCATTCCGGGGTTTCGAAATCTGGTTCCCCTACTTCCATATGAATGACCCGCTCCCCCATCCTTTCGAGTTCCTGAGCCTTCTCAAGAACATCCATAACAATGAATGGAGGAATCTCTTGCGCCTTCTTCGAAATCATCCCTGCCTCCAATATCATAGTGAATGCCATAAATAAGTTGACGTTCGCATGGTGTCATTGTGAATCGCGCCCTGCGGGATGAAGCAATCTCATGAGATTGCCACGCTTGCGCGCCGAAGCGCTTCAGCGCGCAGGCACGTCACTTCGCTCCTCGCAATGACTACCATATTAACCCGTACGCTATGGTACAAGCTATCTGCCATCTAGCATAAGCTAATTCGTTATTTGAACTATAATGTTATCTCCTCTCTTCACCTTTAATATCTTTTGAGCACTGCCCTCTCTGACCGATATCTCCAAGAAACCTCCGCTCCCGAGAAGGACCATCGGCTCATCTTTCTTCCCATCCCAATACCCTTTTCTCAAACCCCGGATGATTCTCTTACCGGTTCTGACGATGAAAGGATGATCCTTCACAAAATGGAGAAGTCGTTCCTTATCGATATTGCTGATCAGATTTCCAAAGGCATCGATGTGGAGGACCTCTCCGATTAACTGCTTTCCTTCTACCCAAGGCTTTCGAAAAATCAACTTCATCCAAGAGTGAACTTCTTTCCCGAAGGCATTGGGTTTGACACCTAAAGAAAGGTGGCCCACGACAGGGGCGAAGAGATCCCTTCCGTGGAAGGTCGTGCTAACCTGAGAGAGAAAAAACACCTGGTTCGTAAGAGAGACCACCTGCTTCACCTTCTCCCTCTGTAATACGAGGGTAAAGAGGCCATTGTCAGGACCCACAAAGAAATAGTTTGAAGTGACGACGAGAATGGGTTTCCTTGGACCCCCTACGCCCGGATCGATCACGCAGAGATGGATTGTTCCCTTGGGAAAGAAAGAATAGGCATTACACAATATGAAGGCTCCTTCCTCTATGTCATGGGGTTTGACGTGATGGGTGATGTCAACCAAGATGCATTGGGGATTGATATTCAGGATCGCTCCCTTCATTGATGCGACATAGTGATCCTTTGTCCCAAAATCGGTGAGCAGTGTGATGATCGATTTCCTCATCAGGCCTCTTTGAAGTTCGGAGTTCGGAGTTTGGAGTTCGGAGTTGCAAAGAATTTTTTTAAATTCTTATGGAAAGGCTTCCGAATAATTCCTTTCTCTGTAATGATACCGTGAATCAAGGAATGGGGGGTCACATCAAAGGCAGGATTAAAGGCTTTGACACCTTTTGGAGTGATTCGCCTCCCTCCAAAGTGGGTCACTTCTTCCGGTGCTCTTTCTTCGATAGGAATATCCTTTCCGGAGGTCAGAGAAATGTCGAGCGTGGAGGTTGGAGCGGCCACATAAAATGGAAGGTCGTGCCACTTCGATAGGATAGCAAGACCATAAGTCCCGATCTTATTGGCAGTATCGCCATTGCTAGCGATCCGGTCAGCGCCCACCAGAACGAGGGTGATCTCACCCTTCTTCATCAGCCACCCGGCCATGTTATCGGTCAAAACCGTAGTAGGAATGTTTTGTTGGATTAACTCCCAAGCAGTTAGCCTAGCTCCTTGAAGCAAAGGCCTCGTCTCATCGACAAATACACGAAACCTTTTTCCTTCAGCCCAGGCGGCATGGATCACACCCAATGCAGTCCCGTAGCCAGCCGTGGCTAGGCCACCCGCATTGCAATGGGTAAGTACACCACCTCCAACCCGAATGAGGATCTTTCCATTCTCTCCAATCTTTCGATTGACTTCCACATCTTCCTCATAAATGTGAAGGGCTTCTTCCTCCAGACTTGCCCTTATCTCATCGATCCCATAGGAATGGACCCGATCTAATATCCTCTTCATTCGATCGATCGCCCAAAAGAGATTAACCGCCGTGGGGCGGGTCGCCCTCATTTGATCACAAATCTTCTCAATGCTTTTGCGGAAATCCTCAGGGCGACGTGATTGAATCTTCTTTGCAGCGATTGCAATTCCCATGGCTGCTGCCACTCCGATTGCCGGTGCACCACGGATGGCCATGGAGCGAATGGCCTGCGCTACAGAGGAGGCGTCTTTACAATCTAAATAGCGTACCTCCTGAGGAAGCTTCCTCTGATCGAGAAGCCTGACCCGATCTCCCTTCCACTCAATCGTTTTAACCCTCATCAACTCCAACCCTAAAGAACAATGAAAAATGCAAATTGCAAATTGTAAAATGAAAAATAGTAAATCGGAGAAAATACTTGCTAACCTTTTTTAAAAAAGAATAACTTTTGCATTTTGCATTTTGAAGTTTCTATTTTGCATCGCTACTTTTCTTTTAATTTCTCTCTCAACAACTCATTCACCAGTTTCGGATTCGCCTTGCCTTTCGTCTGCTTCATCACCTCTCCTACGAAGAAGCCGAAGATTTTCTCCTTTCCCTGTTGGTAATCCTCCACCTGTTTAGGATGGGCCTTCATCACCCTTTCGATGGCTTTTGCGATCTCAGCCTCATCCATGATTTGGACCCATCCCTTATCTTCAACAATCTTCCCAGGCCGATCACCGGTTCGGTACATCTCTTCAAAAACGTCTTTGGCGATCTTTCCACTGATCATCCCCTCCTTGATCATCGAAAGCATCTCCGCAAGATGCGAAGGGGTTAGAAGGGACTGATTGATCTCCTTCTCATCCCGTTTTAGCTCCCGGAGAAGGTCGCCCATCATCCAGTTGCTCACGGTCTTGGGTTCAGGAAAGCGTCGGACACATTCCTCATAGTAAGACGCCATCGCCTTCGTGGAGGTGAGGATCTCGGCATCATATTCGGGAATTCCATATTCCCTCACAAATCTCTCCTTCTTCTCATCAGGGAGTTCAGGAAGACTTCTTCGAATCTCCTCAATCCATGTCTCATCGATCCGGAGAGGGACAAGGTCCGGGTCCGGGAAATACCGATAATCGTGTGCCTCTTCTTTTCCCCGCATCGAGATCGTAATCCCTTGATTTGTATCCCAGAGCCGTGTCTCTTGTACCACCTGTTCACCCTCGTTGAGGACCGCAATCTGACGTTTGATCTCATATTCTAAGGCTCTCTCCACATGTCGGAAAGAATTCATGTTCTTCAATTCTGTTCTCGTCCCAAATTTCTTCTGGCCTTTCGGCCGGACAGAGACATTGGCGTCACATCGGAAGCTTCCTTCCTCCATATTCCCTGTAGAGATTTCCAAATATTGGAGGATAGCTCGAAGTTTTCTCAAATAATCTCCGGCTTCCGGTGGAGATTGGATGTCGGGCCCACTCACAACCTCGACTAAAGGGATGCCGGTTCGATTGAAATCGACAAAACTGAACAACGCGGTCTCCGGTGTCTCGCCATGCTTCAACTTTCCCGCATCCTCTTCCATATGGATCCGGATGATCTGAATCCGCTTCTTCTGCCCTTGATCGACAATTTCGACAAAACCATCCACAGCCAGGGGAAACTCGTACATCGAGATCTGATAACCCTTTGGGAGGTCAGGATAAAAATAGTTCTTGCGAGCAAAGAGGCTGTAGGGTGCAATTCGGCAGGAAGTGGCCAATCCCAATTTGGTCGCAAACTCGACCGCCTTCCGATTCAACACTGGAAGGGAGCCAGGCTGTCCGGTGCAGACAGGACAGGTTAAGGTATTTGGCTTCTCGCCAAATGAAGTAGAACAACCACAGAATATTTTTGATTTTGTAAGGAGTTGAGCATGAACTTCCAGTCCGATGATCGGTTCGTATTCCACAAGCGTCTCCAATCTTTGGTGGCTACAATGGTCTAAAAATATAATACAATCCCCCTATTGTCAATTCTCTTAAATCTCAAATTCAAGGATTCGAGAGGTCGAGTATTCAAGTGGTCAAATGCTCCTTCACTAACCTCCCGAACCCTCGAACCTTGGCCCCTTTATAAATGGCCGAAGAATATGTAAAAAAACACTCCGGAATATATTCGGTCACTGTATTTTGCGTATGTTTATAACTGTGAATGAGAGACTCATCTATTGTTATCTGGTGCTTTAGGTAATATGGAGGCTCAAGAGAGGGAAGGGTTTCAGCAACCGTTACTTTCCCATTTTCCCTAAGGGCGGGGGTTCGTTCAAGAGCAGCCAGTATATCCCCAATTCGCGTACAGCTTCAACAAACTTATTAAAGTCTACAGGTTTGCGAACATAGCTATTGGCACCCAGTTTATAGCTATTGATCAGGTCTTGCTCTTCAATCGATGACGTGAGAATGACCACCGGAAGGAGTTCCGTTCGTTTATCCGCACGAATGCGGCGCAGTACCTCAAGACCATCCACTTTGGGCAGTTTCAAATCAAGAAAGATGACTGTTGGCAAGGTCCTTAGCTTACTGTTGGCGCCTGTTTCGAACAGATAATCTTGCGCTTCAACTCCGTCGCTAGCTACCACCACCTCATCCGAAATGCGATTCCTCTTGAATGCAAGACGGATCAGCTCAATATCGTCTGGATTGTCTTCAACCAGAAGAATGACTCTTTCCTCCATCTTTTTTCCCTCCTCGCTGTTACAGTGAAAAGTAGAATGTTGCGCCCTTTTCCACTTCGCCTTCTGCCCAGGTGAAGCCACCATGCCTGTGAATGATGCGCTGGATCGTGGCAAGGCCAATGCCAATGCCAGGAAATTCAGTGATTCTGTGCAGACGCTGGAAAGCTCCAAACAGTTTGTCTACGTATGCCATGTCGAAACCTGCACCATCGTCGCGCACGAAATAGACTATCTTTCCGTCTTTTTGCGTCACTCCGAATTCGATTCTTGCAGTTGGATGCTTTGCAGTAAATTTCCAAGCATTGCTCAGTACGTTTTCTAGGACCACCCGTAACATCTCCGCATCTCCATCCACAGTTGCTCCTTCAGCGATGATGAACTCCATCTGACGTTCAGGTTGTCGCTTTTGAAGTTCTGAGGCGATGGCCTTTGCCAGTTTGCTTAAATCTACAGTCTCACGCTTCAACTCCCATCGAGTCAAGCGCGAAAGGTTCAGCATAGCTTCAATAAGCTCTGACATTTTCTGGGCGTTTCCACGAACTCGGGAAAGGTAATCTCTGCCTTTTTCATCTAGCCTGTCGGCGTAATCCTCGAGGAGCGCCAGGCTGAAGCCATCAATCCCCCTCAGCGGCGCTCGTAGGTCGTGTGAGACAGAGTAAGAAAAGGCTTCGAGCTCTTTGTTAGCAGCTTCCAGTTCAGAGGACCGTTGTTGCAGCGCTCTCTCCCAATGCTTGCGCTTAGTGATGTCCTCAATCATTGCTAAAAAGGAGAGGGGCGCTCCTCTTTGATCACGGATAAGAGAAACCGTGAGGTTAATCCAGATTTTTTCTTTATCCTTTTTGATGTTGCGTTTCTCTATTTGAAAGGTAGGTATTTCTCCTCCCAATAGTTGTTTGTAAAATTTAAGACCCGCATCAATATCTCCTGGAAAGACAATATCCGGAACATTGAGTTTTGTAAGTTCTTGTTCTGTATAACCCAACATTTGACACAGCATCGCATTCACCTTGACGAACCGATAATCGAGGCCGACGATGGCCATGCCCAAAGGGCCTCCCTCAAATATCTTCCGGAATCGTTCTTCGCTCTCTCTCAGCGCCTCCTCTGCACGGTTGGGCTCAGTTAAATTCTCGCTACGCCGGATGGCACGCAACGTCTCCTCAGCCTCGCCAAGGCGCGTTCGCAGGTCTTCGATCTCAAGCAGAAGCTCTTTTTTGGTTTTCATGGGAGCAACTCTCTTGCGGATTGAAGAATGTCTATTCATGGCGTTGGGTTTTAACGAATTGAAAATTCGATTAATTCGCTGTCATCCGTTCTATTAGTTTAGTATTTTCTATGTAATGTCTCAGTGCCACGGGGTCACCCTCGAACCATGAAAATTCCCCGAGTTTTTAGGTTAGGGTTACGGTCAAGAAGCCCGTTTGGTTTAAGGTTGGAGGGCTACGTGAAATTCTTAAGACCAAACGTAGCCGAATGACGAAACGGGCATCTCGCAGAGTCGAGTCTTCGACTTTACCCTTACTATGACACGAAACTTTTATTTTCTATGTAAATGGCAGGTTAAAAAAACCCTTATAGTCTAACATAGTTTTTCGACTATAAGGGCCTATTCTTGTATTGGTCAGGGCTCCTCATCACCCACACTTGGAAAGTCCTATTTAGCCCACCCAAAAGATCAATTCTTATTCGGTTTTATATGCAATGTTTCATTAAATGTCAAGTCTTTTGTTGGTATAGGTGTGGTCTCGTATAGGTTGACAAACTGTATAGATTCCATTAATTTAAGTCAAGATGTTCAAAGACATCCCAATCCCCTCCTCATTCTCATTAATCAAAAAGAGGAAGAACTTTCTCCTTCTCAAAGACGAGTATAGAGATCTCCTCCTTCAGCAGGGGATCGAAGATTTAGAAATCTTCTTTAAGAGGCACATTCAAACTACCCGTTATTTGACGGGGAGATCTCCACATCCCTCTGTCCCCATTAAAGATGGGGAAAGGATGATCGTCCGGCGCTATTCCCATGGAGGCATGTTCGGTCTCATCACTCGGAATCTCTATCTCTTTGGTTCAAGATCCTTTCGAGAACTGGCCTTGACGGAAGAGATTAGATCATGCGGGATTCCGACGATCGAGCCTGTCGGCGCCATCCATCGACTCACAAGATTCCCTTTTTACCAGCCCTATCTTCTCTTTCTGGAAGTTCCTCTCGCCCTAAATCTGGTGCAGTATTTTCAGAAAATTGGCCCTCACCCTCCCCTTAAAGACCCTTCTCAGAAGCGTAAGATGATTCGATCTGCCGGCCTCCTCCTTCGACAATTTCACGAGTTTGGGTTCTTTCATGGAGACCTCCAACTCAAGAACATCCTCATAGCTGGAGAAGAGCTTCTCCTTATCGATTTTGATCGCTCCTATCGGAAACCTCCCCTCTCCATGAGGGAAAGGATGAAAAACCTACTTCGACTGAACCGCTCTGTGGAGAAGTGGAGGCGTTTTGGACTACCGATCACTCGGACAGACCGGTGGCGTTTTTTCTTATCTTACGCTGGAGATAATGCAAAGATTAGGGAGGCGATGCAAAAGGTGATTCGGACCTATTCGATCCGCCATCTCTTCTATCGATTTGGCTGGGCGGTTGGGAAAAAAGTTCGGAGTTATTAGTTCGGAGTTCGGAGTAATTAGGTGCTTAGCAAATCAACATCGACAAAATATTGTCGATATGGGGAATATTTGGATTGACCTGGACTGTAGGGTGCGTTCCCCGAACGCACCGTTTAGGCCTGATCAGGGATCAGGCCCTACAAAAATTGTTAACCATTAGGCAGCCCTAAAAGGTCCACTTCGTCCGGGCGAAATCCCGGACGAAGTGTAGACTCTTACGCATTGAAGTCTAAGTATTTTCTTCTAACATTTTAAAACCCTTGTTGCCATGCTTCTGAACTTGGTTCAGCATCTCGTTTTTCTATAGAATGAGATCCTGAAATCGTAAGACCCTGAACTTGATTCAGGGCAAGATTCAGGATGATAGGTTCAATGAATTTCAAATACTCTCGTCTAGATTTAAGTCTAGATTTTCTACTCCGAACTCCGAACAACATACTCCGAACTAATCTTATTAAAGAATTCTCTGAGGGGTTGGATGAGCAAGCGGTTATGTGAAAAAAAGAAATGATCTGCCCCTGGAATGATGGCTAAGGATTTTGGTTCTTCGAGTTGTCGAAACCATGCCTCCAACACTGGAGTGGGACAAAACAGGTCTTGACTCCCTACGACAAAAAGTTTTCTCTTCTTGCATTTTTCCAATAATCTAAAACTGTAAATCTCAAGTGGCGGTGCGATGCCCACCATCGCTTCGATCCGCTCATCCTCGGCAGCAACAAGGAGACCTGTCCAGGCCCCGAAAGAATATCCCAGCAGGATGAGTGAAGGATTGGAATCTTCCAGCTTCGAATAGAAGTAATCGATCACAGCTTTCACGTCCTCCCTCTCTCCAATTCCTTCCCCATATGAGCCTTCACTCTCACCCACACCTCTGAAGTTGAAGCGAAGGGTGGAGAACCCTTCCTGTGATGCCGCCTCGACAGCGGCGCTGATAACAGGATTATACATATCTCCACCATGTTGCGGATGAGGGTGACAAAGAATCATACCGCCCTTTAAATGAAGAGCCTCTTGATTACTTAAGAGGCCCTCCAATCTGATCGTTTTAGATGGAATGAGTACCTTTTCTTCTCTCATCCTACTTCTAAGAAAGGAATGACAGTCTGATGCGTCTCTCGGATTAATCCTCTTTCTTCCTTCTGCTGTTTGTTCTCTTCTGAAGATTCGATCTTTGAATCGATCTTCTCCTTCACCCACTCCAAAATATTTCTCAAAATCTCTAAGAATCGAACCTCAAGACGGCTGACGTCTTCACTTTCAATCCGTTCGTTGAGATCCTTCAACCAACCATCCACCTTCACTTTCAACTGTTTCAGAATTTGGATATAATGTGAATCTGCTGCCTCCTTCTTTCCTCCTTTTTCCAAATCCTGAACAGGAATAATCCGTTCTTCTCCTTTCACTTCTTCAGGTACACTCAGTTCTAAAATATTAAATGTCCCAGACATCGAAACCATTACTATAAGCAAAAGGATTGACAAGAAACGGCCGCTCCATTTTTTCATAAATTCCACCTTTAAAAATGGCGGGCGATGCGGGAGTTGAACCCACGGCCTTTGGTTCCGGAGACCAACGCTCTATCCAACTGAGCTAATCGCCCTAGCTGAGGATTTATTTACCACAATTTAACAGAACCTGTCAATTTCTATAATTGGAGATCTCTGAAAAACATAGCTAAATATATTTGAAATTTTATCAATTCAGAGAATCAAGAAGTCAGTCCCGTCGTAGGCGAGGTCAGATGCTCAATTTTGGAATTTAGGAATTGCGAATTTAATTCCTCAATTTATGAATTCCTTAATTCCCAATTTTCATTCTTCCATTCCGGATTCTGGCTCCTAACTTCTGAATCCTAATACACAATTCCTGCGTAACCCACGAAACTCTCATCAGGAAGAATGTCATAACTGGTATAGTACTCAAGAAGTATTCCCTTCTGCGCTCCCAGAGCTTTGCATGAAGCTATCGCAGAGGCTGCAGCACCTGCACTGCAGGCGCTATCATTCTTTCGAGCGTGATCCAAGAGACCTTCCACATCCATCTTCAATGCTCGATCGACCAATCCCTTATCATTCTCCTTCTTCACCCACTCGACAGAAGAGGGCCCGGTTCCTTTATTCAAGAAACCGTAATTGGGGCCATAATGGGTCAGATCAGTGGATCCAACCGCAATGATAGGTATCCCCTCTTTTTGCACAATCTCGGCAACCTCCTTCCCCAATCTCTCTGCCTGAAGCGAGGCGGGCGATCGAATGGCTAAAAGCTTCGCTTCAGGAAAGAAATATTTTATCATGGTTAG
>Ga0299912_10005215_pt1 | contig 10669 bp, 8 predicted proteins | sample RVTome_2_FD_207667 | JGI IMG/M metagenome (GOLD analysis project Ga0299912, IMG submission 207667) | Soil microbial communities from uranium-contaminated site in the Upper Colorado River Basin, Wyoming, United States - RVT95D214 (version 2) ... | reverse complement strand
CCACCTCCCGACCCTGGAGAAGCTGGCTTCCATCTACAAGGCGGCCGGGCAAAAAAAGCGCCTCGAGGTCGTCTACCGGATGATCCTCCAGGAAGCCCGCGACAAGGGGCTCAAGGAAAAGATGATGTTCGTCCTGTCCGAGCTGGTCGCCCTCAGTCCCGAGGACAAGGAGCTGGGCAAGGAGTACAAGACGCTGAGGATGGACTTCGGTTTCGTCGGCGACCAGCCCGCCTCCGAGGCCGATGTCGTTCCGGTCGCCAAGGAGGATGAGGAGGCCATTCAGTCCGGCATCGCGACCGCCGAGCTCTATCTCGAGCAGGGGCTGATACGGAACGCCAAACGGATTCTGGAGAACCTCCGCCTCCAGTTCCAGGACGACCCCCGGATCCTGGAAAAGCTGGAACTCATCGAGAAAATGGAAACCCCCGGCCCGGTCGCGGAAGAAGAGCTCCAGGAGCGGGTCGGCAAGGCCAAGGCCAAGGAAGTCCGCCTCGCCGCCCCCGAGCCGCCCCGCGTGACCACCCGGGTCGTCGACGGTGACGACAAGATCACTGCAAGCGAAATCTTCACCCCTGAAACGGGCCTCCTCAGCGAACCGCCTGAGAAAACCGGCTCCTTCAAATATAAATATTTCGACGTCCGCCTCCAGGCCGTGGTCGAGCTGGAGATGATCGAAATCCTCATCGAGCAGCAGTCCGAGGGGGATATGGGGGCCTACGAGAAGGACCTGACGGACATCTTGCGAGCTTTCCGCAAGGCCATCGCCCAGCGGGTTGACCAGGACAATTACGAGCTCCACTACAGCCTCGGCGTCGCCTACCTGGAACAGGGGCTCTGGGAAGTGGCCATCGATGAATTCCAGATCGCCTCCCATGACAACAACCGGGCTCTCGACTGCTTCGCCATGATCGGGCAGTGCTATGCCCAGAAGGGCGAGTTCGAGGAGGCTCGCAGGTGGGTCGAAAAAGCCTTGTCCCTGGCCAAGGACGGCGACCGTCCCCAGTTCACCCTGAAATACGAACTGGCCTGTTTCTACCTGGAAACGGGCGATAAGGAGAAAGCCCTGGCCCTGTTCCGCGAAGTCGAGAAATGGGATCCGGGCTTCCGCGACCTCCCCAAGAGGATCAAGGCTCTAGGCAAGTCCACCTCCCAGAGAAACGCCTGAGTCCAGCCGCGGTCGGATTGCCCTTCACAACATTCGGATTAATAATCTTTTCCCGGGGCTTGATCAGATAGATGAGGGGGTCCTGTCGCGGCAAATAAAAAAAAGGGGACTCACGACTTATTTCTAGAAATAAATCGTGTGTCCCCCGAATTCTTGCTTCCGGCGTGCTGCTATTTTATAACTTTTCCGCTCAGGATCAGGATCAGCCCTTTGTCTCCGCCGTCGAGCTTGGAGACGCCGACCACGGTCTTGTCGCCCGACTTGATGGATAGCGTAGTCCGGATCAGGGATTGAGATTGAGATTTTCCATCACCGACCGGGGCGAGCTGCGGTTTCCCATCGTCACCGAAAAGTATTGTAAGAAGCCGAAGTTGAAGATCGATCTGGATGTATTCCGTCTCCCCGTCTTTGGTGTAATTCGGCCTGAGCTCGAGCATGAATTCGGCCCGCTTGCCCAGGGTCATCTGGGTCCGCTCGCCGTCGATGGTCCGGATGAGATTAGCGTCGAGCTGATTGAAGCTCCGGTAGGGCAGGAACCCCTTGAGCTCCTTAATGACGGAGTCGTTTTGGAGGGACTCATCGGATTTGTCGCCCGGGGCGGAGGAGCCTACGACGAGCTGGGCCGTGAACATGATGTCGGTCGGCTTGACGTCGATATCCTTGATTACGGCCAGGATCTTTTCGACGAACTCGGGGTGATCGCGGATGACCAAGAGCTTAGCCTCCCCGCTTTCGGCCCCCAACGAGCTTTCCCGGCTTTGGTAGGGCCGGATCAACGCCATGACCTGACCGGCGTTGAGGTATTTAAGCCGGACCATTTCAGTCCTGAACTTGGCGGCACTGGCTTCCTGGGCCTGGAGAGGCGCCAGGGTAGCGCCGAGGATCAAAGCGGCTAAAACGACGATTAAAAGCTTTTTCATTTTCCTTCTCCTTTCCAATTGAAATTTCTGTCGAAGAACCAGACGACCTTGAGTCCGGTCTCCTGGGAAACGAACGTGGCCGAGACGATGTCCTGGGTCGGGGAAGGAGCGACGGGTGCCGCGGCTCCGGTCAGGGCCCTATCGATCGGAGCGGGCGACGGTTTGATCCTCCCGGCCGCCAAGAGCGGCGATTCGGTCTTTTTTTTCAAGTCGCGTTTGACGATCTTTTGATCCGCGGTGCCGGGCGACGGCTCCGGCTTATGCTCGGTCGCCGCGGGAACTTCGGTTTTAGCTCCCTCCGTCCTGGCCTCCAGGACTTCCCGGGGTCTGAGCGAATTGCGGGTAAGGACGAGAAGGAGCGCGGCAACGCCGATGAGAACGGCGCCCGCGGCCGCGATGACGGCCGGCCTGAGGACGAGTCTAGGCTTGGCGGCCGCAGGCTCACTTCCTTGAGCGACGGCCCTCCGGACGGCCTTCGCCCAGGCCGCATCATTCCAGGAGTGTCCCGCCGCCCCATCGAGCCCGCGGGCCCGGTCGAGCGCGGTTCGGAAGGCGTCGAGCTCGGCTCGACAGGCCGCGCAGGCTTTAAGATGGGCCGCGACCTTCCCGGCCTTGCCTTCGGACAGGTCTCCGCCGGCGGCGAGGGGGATGAGCTTTCGGGCGGACCGGCAGGTCATGACGTCGTCTCCTTTCCGGGCGCGGCGCCCCTGGTCATGAGGTCCTTGATCTTTTTTCGGGCCCGCGAGAGATGGACGCGGACCGAAAGCTCGGACGCGCCCAGGATGCGGGCTGTCTCTCGGATATTCCGGTCCTCGAGGTCGCGGAGGATGAAGACTTCGCGTTGGCCGCGGCTCAACCCGTCCAAGCAGGCGCGGAGGCGGCCCCGAAGGACCCCCTCCTCGTGCCGCCTCTCCTGGTCGGCCGGGGTCGAGGGCTCGGCCGTCTCTGCCAGCGAGATCGAGCGGGGGTTTTTTCGGAAGGATTTCCGGGCTTCGTTGACCAGGATTCCAAGGAGCCAGTTCTTGAAGCTGCGGGCCGTGTCGAAGCGGGCGAGATACCGGTAGGCGCGGAGAAGGGCCTCCTGGGAGGCTTCGTTAGCGTCTTCCCAGTCCCCGGTCATCCGGTAGGCCAGGCGGATAAGGTCGTTCCGGTAGGGCCGGACCAGGGGCTCGAAAGCGTCCGAGTTGCCGGCCAGGACCATTTCCACCAGGGTTGTCTCCTGTTCGTTCATCCAGATGAGTATATCCCGGCCTGAGGCAAAATGTTAACCCGTTCGCCGACGCTAAGAGCGCAGCTCAGGGTCAACCCTGACTAGGCCCCGGCATTCAAGCCGGCGAGTTGAGGGTTTGACAATCGAGGGCTTTTCTATTTATGCGGATTCCCAAGGATGTTCGTGACGGTTGAAGCGGCCGATCAGCGGAGGTTTAGCCTTCCTGAACTGACTTGGAGGGAACCCCTTTACGGGGGCGCGAGGACTGTATGAGCTTGGCCCGAATTGAACAAGAACCATAAAGGGGCCCTTGATCAGAGTTGATCACAAAAATCGAGTGTGCGAGTTCCGCAGCGCCGAGAAGTCAGTGAAGGAACGGCGTGAAAAACCTCCGCGGTCGCGAGACCGTTACGAACATCCTTGAAAGGTATCCGACCGGAACTCGGCTCCGCTACCGAGAGAGCGGCTGGAGCACGACTTTTTCCAGCCTCATGGCGTTGTTGTTGACGATCGACCGGATCTTAAAGCGGAGGCTGTGCTTGCCCTCCTTGAGCGAGACCGTGCCCAGGGAAAAGGCCTGCGGGAAGTAGAGGCTGGGAGAGCCCCGGACGACTCCCGGGATTTCCGTCCCGTCGTCGAATTCGACGGCGAACGAGCTTCCCCGTTCGCCGCCGCAGGCGTAGGAGGCCTGGACTTCGTAGACTCCGTCCTTCTCGACGATGAACTCCCACTCCGGGAAATCGTTGACGTTCTGCCAGTTGGCGAGCATGGGCGTCCGGTAGAAGAAGTCGAGGTAGGCACGCTGGCCCATCTGGGAGCGGATGTCGGCGAGCGTGACCGGAAGCTCGATCCGGCCTCCGTCCCCGGGCCGGATCTCGTAGGGATCGACTTGGGGCGGTCCTTGGAGGTCGACGCAGATGATGGTCGCGTCCGGGTCGAGCGGCTTATCGGGCAGGGAGATGACGATGTCTTTCCCGTAGCGCCGGTAGTTGAGCTCATGGCCGGGCTCGGCCAAGAACGATACGCGCCTCAGGAATGTCCTCAAGCCGGGCAGCCGGATCCGCCCGTCCTCGGGCCAGCCCATGATATGGATGTAAAGCCGGTTCCCTTTGACCGTGCAGCGCCCGAAAAAGGGGAGCTTGTCGAAGACGCTGGCCGTCGTCCCGTAGACGGCCTCCCCGTTGACCTTGAGCCATTCGCCGATCCGCCGCAACCGGGCTTGGAACTCGGGTTGGATGGTCCCTTCGGGAGTCGGCCCGACGTTGAGGAGGAGGTTCCCGCCCTGGCCGGCGATCTCGATGAGCTGGCGGATGAGCTGGGTCGCGCTGTGGAACTCGGTCTCGTAATGGTTGTAGCCCCAGCCGTTGAAGTTCATGGTGGTACAGGCCTCCCAGAGACGGGGGCTGCCGTCCGGGTTGCGGAGGCCGGTCGCCGGGACGTAGTTCTCGGGCGTCCCGAAATCGCCGCGCCCCGGCTCCCGGTTGAATAGGCGGTCGTTGATGAGGATGTCGGGCTTGAGCCTGAGGAGAAGAGCCTCGACCTCGTCGGCCTTGAAATCGGCGCTGGAATGCTCCCATTCGCCGTCGAACCAGAGCACGGCCGGGCTGTACTTGACGACCAGCTCCTCGACCTGTCCCTTCATGTAATCCAGGTAGCGGTTGAAGTCGGCGTCCTTGACCGTCCGGTCCGTCTCCCAGGAGCGGCGAGGAAGATAGTCGGGATGATGCCAGTCCATGATCGAGTAGTAGAAACCGAGCGGCATCTTTTGGCGGCGGCAGGCTTCGGTGAGCTGGGCCAGGATGTCTTTGCCATATCTGGCGCTCATGACGTCGAAGTCGGTCAACCGGCTGTCGAAGATGCAGAATCCGTCGTGATGCTTGGAGGTGATGACGATGTACTTGACGCCGGCCTCCTTGGCCAGGGCGACCCATGCGTCCGGGTCGAACCGGGCCGGGTTGAACTCGGCCGCGATCCCGTCGTACTCGCGCAGGGGAATCTGGAGGAGCTGGCGGGCCCATTCTTCCCGGCCGGTCAGGGAATAGACGCCCCAATGGATGAAGAGCCCGAACTTGGCGTCCTGGAGCCATTGGGTCCGGACGGAGCGGCCGTTCTGGGAGAAGGCCGGAAGGGCGGCCGAACAAAGACAGGCGGCGGCCGCCGCCCAGAGGGCGAAGGCGCGGATGCGTCGGGTCGCGGGTCGTGGAGAGTCCATGGATTACCTCTTAGAGAACCTTAGCTCAGCGGGACTTGAAAAGTCAACGCGGATCGGGACCGCCATGACCGGGGGGCCGGTTGAGAAAAAATAGGCCGCGCGTCCGTTCATAACGATGTGAAGGATCGGGACGCTTCGATCAAGCCCGGGGGGAAAAACGGCTTCCTCTTCATCGGGGAAAGCCCGGCCAGCCTGCGCATCCGGGCCCTGATCGAGAAAATCCGGGGTCACGGAGCTTCCGTGCTCATCGTCGGCGAGAGCGGGACCGGGAAGGAGCTCGTCGCCCAGTCCATCCACGGCCGGGAGGAGGATCGCGGCGGCCGGTTCGTCGCCGTCAACTGCGGGGCCATTCCCGACCCCCTCCTCGAGAGCGAGCTGTTCGGGCACGCCCGGGGCGCGTTCACCGGGGCCTGGCGCGACAAGGCCGGGTTGATCGAAGAGGCGGGCGGCGGGACGTTTTTCCTGGACGAGATCGGGGATCTGTCCCTTCCCCTCCAGGCCAAGCTCCTCCGGGTCCTTCAGGAGAAGGAGATCCGCCGGGTCGGGGAGAACCGGTCGCGGCCGGTTTCGGTCCGCTTCCTGTGCGCGACCCACAAGGACCTTGAGGCGGAAGTCGCCGCCGGAGCCTTCCGGGAGGACCTCTACTACCGGATCCGGATCATCGTGATCGAAGTCCCGCCCCTCAGGGACAGGAAAGAAGACATCCCGCTCTTGGCCGAACACTTCCTGGAGCGGTACGGGCGCGAGATGGGCCGGGGCCGGACCGTCCTGTCTCCCTTGGCGCTCGAGCGGCTGTCCGCGTATTCCTGGCCGGGCAACGTCCGGGAGCTCCAGAACGAGATCCAATGCTGCCTCGTTTTCCAGGGCGACGATCCGGTTATCGGCGAGGCCTGTCTCTCGTCCCGGTTCCGGCCTTCGGAGGAGCCGCCCTCCCGCGATCCCTTCAACCTTTCCGCGGCCAGGGCCGAGTTCGAGAGGCGATTCGTCCGCCAGGCGCTGCGCCGGTTTGATTTCAATAAAAAGCGGGCCGCCGCCGAAATGGGCCTCACCCGCCAGGGCCTCTTCAAACTCATGAAACGGCACGGGATCGAGACGCCGAAACGGCCGGTCCGCAAGCCGACCGCTCAAGCATGTTAGGGCCGCCCAGTTTCCATTTGAGAGCCCTTGGGATATAATTAATAAACAAGACCGTTGATCCGATGGAGGGCTCCATGCATAAAAAATTCCGGATGGGCCGCGAGCTTGTTCTTTCCTTGGCTGTTTTCTTGGTCCTCTTGTCCGCGACGATCTGGCCGGACGCCTCGGGTCCGGCCTCCGCCACGAAAGCCAGGCAACCGCTGCCCACCCGCTGGATGGCCGGGGACGGGTCGGCCAAGCCGATCCATGCCGTGCCCGTCTATACGGACCCCCTCCGGATGATCCCGGTCGAGTTTCCGGCCGCCCGCGCCTTGTCGTCGGACCGGCCGATCCCAGCCGCCGCTTCCACTCGTATTCTCCTGGTCGTCGAAAACAGCCTCTACCCTTCCCTAAAGACGAAGCTCCAGCGGTTCGTCCAGGACCTCCAGAAAGAGGGCTGGGGCGTCCTTGTCTACCGGTTCGGATCCGGGACGGCCCAAAGCCTGCGGACCTACCTGCGCTCCCGGTATAAAGAAAAAAGAAGCCTGGCTGGCGCTTTGTTCATCGGCGACATCCCCTACATCGTCTATGAGATGATGCAGAGCTGGGACGGATCGAGCAGAGAGTACGAGGATTTTCCCTGCGATATATACTATATGGATGTCGACGGCGCCTGGTCGGACAGCAAGACCGACGAGAACGTCCAGCCCGGAAACGGCAAATACGACACGCGCTCGGGCGACATCGGGCTCGAGATCTGGGTGGGCCGGCTTCTGACAAGCAACGTGAGCTGCCTGGGGACCGAGGCCGGGGTCCTCAATAATTATTTCGAAAAGAACCATCAGTTCCGGACCGGCAAGCTGCGGGCGGCGCCTTCGGCCCTGGTCTACGATGACGACGATTGGAGCGGGATGGGGACGGGCGATAAGTCCAACATGAAAAAGATCTTTTCCGGCGTGACCGGGATCAGCGACGCCGAGAAGACGACGGCCGCCGATTACAAGACCAAGCGTATGCCCGCCGACCTCGAGTTCATCTACACCCGGTCCCACGGCTGGCCGGGCGGCCACGGCTACTACAGAAACAGCAAGGTGGATTTCGATTACGTCCTCTGCGCGGAGTACGTCAAGATCGTTCCCAAAGCCCTGTTCTATTCTTTCTTCGTCTGTTCGGGCTGCGACTTCACGGCCGCGGACTATCTGGGCGGAGTGGCCGCTTTCAACCTGCAGTCCGGCCTCCTGGCTTACGGATCGGCCAAGACGGGCGGCATCTGGGCCGATGAGCCATTCTTCGATACGCTGGCCAAGGGCGGGACTTTCGGCTCCGCTTTCGTCGACTGGTTCAACCATGCCCAGACGATTTATCCCGATTACGCGCCCCGCTGGTGGTACGGGATGGTCCTAGTCGGGGACGCGGCCCTTCGGCCCATGGTCTGGATCTCGGGAGTCGTCAAGACGGGCTCGGGCGCGGTCGTCCCGGGAGTCACGATTACCTTCAGCGGCGGCAACGGGAAAGTCGTCACCGACGCCCAAGGCAATTATCGCCGGCCCGTATACTGCGGCTGGTCGGGCACGGCGACGCCCAAGAAATCGGGCTATTCCTTCCAGCCCGCTTCGCGTTCGTACACGAAAGTCATGACCAACAAGACCGGCCAGAACTACAAGGCCGTAGAGTGATGAGCGAGCAAGACAAGGATCATATCTTCCGGCTGGTCTGTCCCTGCTGCCAGACCGTCCTCTGGGTCGACGCGGCCGGGCGATCGATCGTCAAGACCGAGAAGGGCGAGAAGAAAAAATCCTCCCTGGACGATCTCCTCGACAAGGAAAAGAAGCGCCACGAGGAATTCGGCCGGAAGTTCGAGATCACGGCCGAGATCACCAAGAAAAAACACGACCTGGCCGAGGAGATGTTCCAGAAAGCCCTTTCGACGGCCGGCGAGGACGAGGACGAGGGCGAAAAAGACGGCGATCGCTGACGGGCGTCTCCGTCAGCGTCGCGGCCCGGCCTCTTCCTCCGGAGACCGAGGCGCCATCGTGAACTTCGTGAATCCGAACAGGGCGAGCATCGCGACCGAGGCATAGTTCATGACGGCCCAGGGAAGGTAGGAAAAGACCGGCACCCCGATCGTACCCGTTATGTAGACCCCGGCCATGCTCCAGGGGATGAGGGGGACGATGATAGCGCCCGCCTCCTCGGCGATCCGCGACAAGTTCTTGGCGGCCAGGCCCATTTTCTTGTAGGCGGGGAGAAGGAGCTCGCCGGGGATGATGATCGATAGATAAGAGCTTCCGGTAATAAGGGCCGTGGCGACGGTCGCCCCGATCGTGGTCAGGACAAGGGACCAAACCCGGTCCGCGAAGCGCATGATCCGGTCAAGGATCACGGATAGCATACCGGTCGCCTGCATGATCCCGCCGAAGGCGAAGGCCGTGAAGGCGACGAGCTGGGTTTCCATCATGCTCATCATCCCGCCCCGCGAGATGAGGCTGTCGACGGACGCGACTCCCGTCTTGGCCTTGAAGCCCGTGTTCAGGGCGTTGGCGACGTCGACCAGGCGGGCTTTTTGGACGAACAGGGCCAGGGCCGCCGCCGTAAAGGACGAGAGGAGCATCCCCGGAATTGTCGGCTTCTTAGCCGCGGCGAAATAGAAGACGATCGCCATCGGCAGCAAGAGAAGGACATGAAAGCGGAAGTTGCGGGCGAGCGTCTCGGTGATGAGGGCGATGGCGCCGGTATCCGCCCCCCCGGCGCCGTATTTCAGGCCGGCCAGGAAATAGACGACCAGGCCCAGGAGATAGGCGGGGACGGCCGACCAGAGCATGTGCTTGATGTGTTCGAAGAGGTCCACCCCGGCCGTGACCGAAGCGAGGTTGGGGATGTCGGACAGGGGCGAGAGCTTGTCGCCGAAATAGGCGCCTGCCACGATGGCGCCGGCGGCCGGCCCCAGCGGAATCCCCAGGCCCAGCGCGATCCCGATGAAGGCGACGCCCAGGGTTCCGACCGTGCCCCATGAAGTGCCCGTGGCCAGCGATGCGATGGAGCAGACGAAGCAGGCCGTGACCAGGAAGAATTGGGGCGAGATGAGCTTGAGCCCGTAATAGATGACCATGGGAATGGTTCCGCAGGCGATCCAGGAGCCGATGAGGACACCGACCGAGAGCATGATCAGGATGGCCGGCATGGCTTTGGCGATGCTCTCGACGATGCCCCGCTCCATGTCCTTCCAGCGGAAGCGGAGGATGAAACCCAGGCCGCCCGTCAGGAAGGCGGCGGCGATCAGAAGGACTTGGGGGCGGATTTTATAGACGCCGTAGCCGACGCCGAGGAGGAGCCCCATCGAAACGAGCGGGATGAGGGAGACGCCGAACGACGGCGCTTTCGGAAGCCGGGGAGCGGAAGGTTTTCTTATTCCGGCCTCCATCAAGGTTCGCTGAATGTTCCCCGGGCGACGACCCGGCCTCTATCGACGAGCCGCCGGCCGCGGGCGAAGGCGTCGCGGAGGTTGATGTCTTCGTCCAAGACGAGAAGGTCGGCGTCCATTCCCTCGGCGATCTTTCCCTTTCCGGGGAGCTTGTAAAAAGAGGCCGGAGTCGTCGCGAACAGCCGCAAGGCCTCCTCGAGTCCCAAGACCTTTCTCCGGACCAAAGCCTGAAAGTTCAAGAAGAGGTCCTTTTCATCGGCGACGGCGAGCCGGACGAGCTTTCCCTCCTTGTCGAAGACGGGGAGGCTTCCGTTGCTGTCCGAGGAGATCGTCAGGCGCGTCAGGGGGACGCCGCCGTCCCGGCAGAGCGAGACGGCCTCGATGACGCTGACGTCGGGCTCGGAGGCGGGGATGTTTTCGGGCCCGGCCGTCAGGTCGATCGTTCCGCCTTGGCGGGCGAATGCCATGGCCTGGGCGAAGAGCTCCCGGTTGCGGTTGACGTGCGTCGGGATGACCTGGCCGATCGGGATCTCGGTCTCCCGGACGAGCCGGAACAGATAGTCGAGCCGCCGCGGGCCGTCGCCCAGGTGAAGATGGAGGATCCCGGCCTTCCCGCCCAGCATGC
>Ga0299912_10005213_pt1 | contig 10671 bp, 8 predicted proteins | sample RVTome_2_FD_207667 | JGI IMG/M metagenome (GOLD analysis project Ga0299912, IMG submission 207667) | Soil microbial communities from uranium-contaminated site in the Upper Colorado River Basin, Wyoming, United States - RVT95D214 (version 2) ... | reverse complement strand
TCCTCCTTTCTTTTTTGAAATAAACCTCAAGATGAATTGATTAATCCCTTGAAATTTTCTCGTTAAGACCCCTTAGGGAGAAATACGATTCGACTTAGTTGGTTTTTTGGTCGAAAATAACAAAAAAAATTATCTTTTGTTCAATCCCAAAGAAAGCAGATCGAGGATCGAGTCCAACATCTCCTCAGGTTTATAGATCTCAAGGCCCAGGTAATTCAAATAATGAAAGGAACGGATTAAACTGTCGATAGTATAAGCCACCCTCTCCGTATCAACCTTACGAAAAACCCCTTCCCTTTGTCCCTGCTCCAAAATTGATTTTATTCCGGCAATCGATAACTTTTGGTATTCCCGGTTCTTCTCGGTAATAACAGACAGGACCAGCCCCGGATCCATGGCCATAACTTTGCTGACCAGCTTATTCGTATGAAAATAATCAATGGAGGTTTGAAGCATTTTTTTCAGCTTTCCAATGGCTGTCTTTTCTTGATCCATCGCTTCAGCGATTACTGTAAACCCTTTGGTAAATTCACGATCGACTAAAGCCAATAAGATATCCTCCTTATTGTTGAAATAAGAATAAATGGTCCCCTTTCCCACCTGGGCCTGTTTGGCGATCTCATCCACGGTTGTCTTGAGAAAACCGAAATGATTGAATCTCTCCAGGGCAGCGTTAAGAATTCTTACCTGTTTATTCTCCATATTTTTTCATACCTCAAATTGTTAGTTTATACTAATCGACCATTATGGTTTTATGGTCGAATTGTCTTTTTTTGTCAAGGGGGGGAAAGAAGCCATTTAGTAAAATAAAATTAGGGGGAAAAAGCAAATTCTTCAAATCGTTCGGCAAAAAACCCTTGCCATTCTCTGGGTTATGCTCAGAAAGCTATGGGGGGTATTTTTTCAGCCACATCAAGGCAAGGTTAAGGTGGTTTCACGGCCCCTTTCTTTATTTCAGACGGGAAGTACCCTGGGACGACTCTTGGGCCGGAGGATGTTTAAGAGAAAATCGATCTCCTGCCATAGCCGGAAACTCTATTCCCCGGGCGAATCGGAAGAGGTTATTTAGGTTGATGTAACCGGCATGGGAATAGGCGCATTTCCGCTTTATCCATCCGAAGGTTTTTCACCAAAAAGCCTGGTTCGAATCTCCCGCCTTCGGTCCCTGGGAAGGGTGACGCACACTTCGGTCCCTTTTCGAGGCCGACTTTCTGCTGTGATTTGACCTCGGTGTGTTTGGATGATTCGCTTGGCCAAGGTCAGCCCTAAGCCAATATAGTTAAATTTGGTGGTAAAAAAAGGATCGAAGATGAAAGGAAGGTATTCGGACGATATCCCTTCCCCATTATCTTTAACCCGGATCTGTATTTGATTCCCCTTTATTTCTGCAAATACCGTTACCTCTCCTTGATTGGGACAGGCCTCCAAACCGTTTTGAATAATGCATTGAACAGCTCGAATGATTAAAGCCGGGTCCCCATACAGGGGTTTTACCGATAAGGTTTCCCGGTCGGGCAATTTAAGCCGAAGGGGTTTTTCTTCCAATTCGACTTGGAAAGCCTTCCTGACCCTTTCAAAGAGTTCAGAAAGGGTAAAGGCGGAATAACGGGCCGGGTGCACTTGAGCAAATTCTACCAATCGATCAATAATGTATTCCACACGTTTGGCCTCGTCTTGAATGATCTGGCTGTATTGGTGATAGTCTTCAGGAGATATCCGGTCTTTGGTCAATCGCAGGGCGAATCCGCCGATGGAGGCGATGGGATTTCGGATATGATGAGAGATTTGATCGGTCATCATCCCCAGTCCGATGAATCTCTCGGAGTCAAGACGTTCTTTTTCCATTTTTTTAAAATGGGTGATATCTTGGAGGGTGAAAATAAAGAATTGATAACCCGTGGATTCCTCTTGATAGAGGGCAGAAGAAAGGTTGACAAAAAAAGAGCTGCCATCCCTTTTACGTAAAAGGGCCTCTCCTTCAAAGCTGCCGTTGTCTCGGGTCAACTTCATAATATTAGGGAAAAAAACTCCGATATCTTCCGGAAGGAAAAAAACATCCATTGAGTTTCCGTTCAGGGAATCTTTGGGATAACCGAACAATTCGTCGGCAAACCGATTGGTAAAACGGATTTCCCCTTGATTGTCAGTCAGGAGAATACCGGTCTTGACAACCTCAACGAAATTATTGATCAGACTTTGCGACCAGGACATGGCATCCATTTCTGCTCTCCTTTATGTGTTAAAGTCGACAATTACTAATATTTCAGACTTACGCCTTGAGAATCTCTTTGTGATGCAGAGTGCGTGTAAGCGAAGGTTGCCTTTTCATCTCCTGAAACTCGGCGATGGCGAAGTCCTGGTGTCCTAAGGCTCCCTATCGCTCCTGGAGAAAGCTTTCCAGGCGCAGGGGAATGTCAATCCCTTACAGAACAGATACAGATTGCCCATTTGACTTTTTTTATAATGTAAGAACCATCAGACGGTTCGAACCCGACCATCTCCGGCCACTGACTACTGACAAAGGAAGATTCAACGGAATGAAACTTTTTATAACGTTTCCCGGGGACTCCGTCAATAAGAAAATGAGGTATAATCGGCCTTTCACGGCCCCGTTTCCGGAAGAAGACCCTCTTTCTCCCCTTGCTTTTGACCCTATTTTTCTTCTTGATCCTGTCTTTTCCTTGTTTTATACTCCTCCCATCCAAATCCAGGTTTTTATCAAACCCGCTAAATGACGTCATCAAGGCGTTGGACAGTGAGGTGCAGGAGGGGTTCGGAGTCTGAGCGCCTTGAGGCTGATGGAGATGATTTTTTTGAGGGTTTGAGCTAGGAGCATTAAAAAAGGCTCATCTTATACCTACGGGAAAGGGGGTGAGAGATTATCAGCTTTGTTGGTTGCAAGATAGACAATAGGCGAAAGGTAAGAGGAGGAGATGAAAAGGGTTTTCCATGGATATTTATATCTTTAATGTAATAGGTCAACACAAGAAGGAGGTATGACACATGAGACAGAAACAACTATTAATGGGTGTCCTGGTGGCGGTTCTTTGCGTCGGGTTCATGGTAACTGTTCTCCCCTCCGGAAAGGCCCAGGCAAAGGAGATAAGGCTAAAAGTAGCTAATTACTTTCCTCCCCCGTCTCGTCAATCCACCGTGTTAGAAGAATTTTGTCGCGAATTAGAAAAGCGTACCCATGGTCAGGTGAAGGTTGATTACTATGCTGGCGGTTCATTGCTTTCACCTTCAGCGATGTTTGAGGGGGTAATGAACGGAATCGCTGATATAGGTTACTCCCATGTTTATTACACCGCGGGTCGCATGCCGGTTACCGAAGCGGCTGGTTTGCCTCTCGGCTATCCCAGTGCCTGGGTAAGCAGTCAAGTGATCAATGATTTCTACCAGAAATTTAAGCCTAAGGAATTTAATCAGGTGAAAGTACTCTGGATGAATACCTCTACTCCTAGTGCCATAGCTACTGCTAAGAAACCGGTGCGCAAGCTGGAAGACCTCAAGGGGTTGACCTTAAGAGCACCTGGGATTGCCGGCGATGTTATTAAGGCACTGGGTGGAACCCCGGCCCCTACCCCGATGCCGGAGGTTTATGATGCGATCGCAAAAGGGGTCCTTGATGGGGAGGCCTCAAACTTTGAAACACTCAAAACATTCCGGTTTGCTGAAGTTGTAAAATATTCGACGTCGGTCTGGCAAATCACCAATCCCTATCCTTTTTATCTGGCGATGAATCAGAACAGCTATGATAAGTTGCCGCCGGAAATTAAAGCCATCTTTAACCCCCTCGTTAACGAGTACAAAGAGAAATATATTTTGATGTGGAATTCTGTAGACTTCGCCGGCAAAGAGTATGGTCTGGAAAAGGGTGTAGAATTTATTGACCTCTCCCCGAATGAGGCAGCCAAGTGGAAAGCAGCGGTCGAACCGGTAATAAATAATTATATAAAAAACATGGTGGGCAAAGGGTTTTCCGAAACAGAGGTGAAAGGCTGGATTAAATTCCTGCGGGATCGAGTTGATTACTGGACGAAAAAGCAGATAGCATCGCGCATTTCGTCAGCAAACGGGCCTGCAGAATTGAAACCCGAGGCCCTGAAGAAATAAAAAGACTGACTGCCTGGGATTGCTTATCAATCTATTTATATTGCCGCTCGAAATAGGGTGCGGGGGCAAAGCCCCCACACCCCCGAAGAGGGTGAGGGAAGCCCAGTGTTAGATAAATTTGAAAAGTTCAATTATCGGTTAAGTGACTGGTTTGAGTGGATAGGGCTGACCGGGATGCTGCTGATGATGACTATCACTTGTATCGATGTAGTGGGGGCAAAGGTCTTTCATTGGCGTCTCTTTGGCGCCATTGACATCGTGATGCTTTCCCAGATCGTCGCAATTGCCTTTGCGGCCGGCATGGCGTTGATTTGCGGCCGGCATATCCAAGTAGAATTTCTTGTCGCCCGGCTACCAGGGCGGACCCAGGCAGTTATCAACAGTTTTGTTCTTCTTCTTGGATTAGGGCTTTTCAGTTTGATTATTTGGCGACTTGGTGCGCTTGGTTATTCCTTTCAAACCGCAGGTGAGCAGAGTGCAACTGCCGACATACCTTATTATCCTTTTGCTTATGCTATTGCCCTGGCCAGTATTCCCGTCTTTTTGATACTATTATTGGAGTTTCTTAAGTCCATAGGGAGGATAGCACAGAGATGAGCCCAGTTACCGCAGGCATCGTCGGTATCGCCCTTCTCGTATCACTCTTTCTGCTCAGGATGCATATTGCTTTCGCCATGGCCTTGGTTGGACTTGTCGGTTTTGCTTATTTATCGACTCCGATAGCGGCACTGAGTCTTCTCGGCCGCGATATTTTTGACTCTTTTTCCTCTTATCCGCTAAGCGTTATCCCCATGTTTATCCTTATGGGAACCTTCGCCTTCGCTTCGGGTATTAGTCGAAGGCTTTACCAGACGACTTATACCTGGGTAGGACATCTCCGGGGCGGTCTGACCATAGCCACCGTCTTTGCCTGTGCCGGCTTTGGTGCTATCTGTGGGTCGAGCACAGCAACGGCAGCGACCATGGGCCAGATAGCGCTTCCGGAGATGAAAAAATATAAGTACGATGACACACTCGCCACCGGTACCGTTGCCGCTGCCGGCACCCTTGGCATCCTGATCCCACCGAGCACCGTCCTCATCGTCTATGGGATATTGACCGAGCAATCCATAGGCAAACTTTTCGTTGCCGGGATATTGCCGGGGATCATCCTGAGCATCTTTTTTGCCGTAACCGTGGCCTTGCTTTGCTGGCGTAAACCCTCCATCGGTCCCCCGGGACCCCCAACCAGCTGGAAAGAGAAGCTGCGAGCTACGACGGGAATTATCGAGACTTTGATTCTTTTTCTTCTGGCCATCGGGGGCTTATTTCTCGGCTGGTTCAGTCCCACTCAGGCTGGAGCAATCGGAGCCGGCGGTGCCTTGCTCATCGGCTTGGCCCGTCGACAACTGAGCTGGCGGTCGTTTTTTGAGGCCGGCAAGGAAGCCTTGCGAACATCTTGTATGGTAATATTCATTATCACCGGGGCTGTTATCTTTGGTCATTTCATGGCGGTATCGCGGATACCCTTCGTGCTGGCTGAATGGCTCGGGGGGCTTCCCATACACCCGATGGCTATCATGGTTGTCATCGTCTTCATTTACTTAATAGGCGGATGCTTTATGGATGCCATGGGTCTCATCGTGCTTACCATCCCCATCTTCTACCCGATGGTTATAAGGCTTGGTTTTGACCCGATCTGGTTTGGGGTCATCATCGTGCTTGTAGGCGAGATGGGGGTGATCACACCCCCGGTAGGGGTCAATGTATATATCATTAAGGGTATTGTTCCTGATGTACCCCTTGAGACAATCTTCAAGGGGATATTCCCCTTCCTGGCCGCATTGATAATTATGACGATTATCTTAATGATTTTCCCGCAGATCGCTACCTTTTTACCTAACTTTATTACCTACTAGGAAAAGATGAGCCGGCGATATCCCTGGTAAAGAAAAATAGAATTTAAGCTGATAGTTACTAACCTGCCAAAATGAAGTGGCATGGCGAAAGGGTTAAAAAGTTTATGGGAATCCCTCTTAGGTGCCGTACCGTATCAACGAAGTCTTTTTTAAAGGCTGCAAGAACTTTGCACACGGTCACCCGATGAGAGGGGTTTTGGATTCCAATTAATGATAACAAGGAACAGCGCATACTTATCAACTATTCGTTGATAAAAACGGGTATATTGAACCTCCCCACTGGTTTTCTCCTTGACCGCTATTTCATCTTATTTTATACTCTTACCATCAAAAGCAATTTCTATAAAAATGACTCTTCAAGAATCTCTACATCCCGATATCCTGGAAGCAATCCGGCGTGCCCTGACCGAAGACATTGGTCCCGGCGACGCCACCACCGACAGTATTGTTCCCGCCGACGCCGGAATGCGCGGCCGTATTATCGCTAAACAGGACGGGGTCATAGCCGGGCTGGATGTAGCTCAAGCGGTCTACCAGATAGTGGACGCAGCGGTGGACTTCCTTCCGCAAGTGGACGAAGGCGCACGGGTGGCCAACCGTCAGGTGCTGGCACTTGTCTCAGGCCGGACAAGCAGCCTGTTGACCGCCGAACGGACCGCCCTCAACTTCCTGGGTCGGATGTCGGGAATCGCCACGCTGACTCGTCAGTTTGTAGACGCGGTGGCCGGAACGAAGGCGGTCATTCTGGACACGCGGAAGACCGCACCCGGTTTGCGCATGGCCGATAAGCTGGCCGTAAAACGGGGCGGAGGGGGAAACCACCGCATCGGTCTGTACGATATGATCTTAATAAAAGATAACCATATAGACCATGCCGGGTCCATCACCGAGGCGGTGAAGCGGGCCCGGTCCTCCCAAACCGGCCTGGAGATCGAGGTGGAGGCACGCACCCTGGAGGATGTCCGCGAGGCCCTGGCCCTTCAGGTCGAGCGTATCCTGCTCGATAACATGACCCCCGAAATAATGACCGATGCCGTCCGGCTGACGGCCGGCCGCGCCAAATTGGAAGCCAGCGGCAATGTAACGCTTTTGACCATCCGCCGGATTGCTGAGACCGGGGTGGATTTCATCTCATCAGGCGCGCTAACCCATTCATCGAAGGTATTTGATGCATCCTTTGAGTACCTCAAACCTCTGACCACCTCTTCCCGGAATATTGGTTAAGGATATTTATGAAAACAACAGATGTACTTATCATCGGCTCCGGGATAGCCGGAGCAACGGCCGCCCTGAACCTGGCCCGGAACCCGCAACGGCGGATCATCCTGATTACCCGGGCGCCTGACCCGTGCGAATCCAATTCGCGTTACGCCCAGGGCGGGATTATCGGCCGCGGCCCGGGAGACTCTCCGAAGTTGTTGGTTGAAGACATCCTGGCCGCCGGTGCAGGCGCGTCCCTGCCGCGAGCAGCCCACATCCTGGCCGAAGAGGGCCCTGCCCTTTTGCAGGAAGTCCTGGTTGAAAAAGCCAAAGTCCCTTTTGATGAACATACCAATGGTGAACTGGATTGGGGACAAGAAGGGGCCCATTCCCGTCGGCGTATTTTACACATCGGCGACGGGACGGGGCAGGCAATCATCTCCGCTTTGATGCAGGTGGTCCGGGATCAGCCCAACATAGAGTTGATTACCGAGGCAACCGCTGTGGATCTGATCACTTATCCCCATCACTCCCGGGACCCTCTGGCGGCTTACAAGCCGGTCACCTGTCATGGTGTTTATGTCTTCGACCGCAAAGGGAAAGCCGTTCACCGTACCCTGGCCGCTTTCACCATTCTGGCCACCGGCGGCATCGGTCGTCTTTTTCGCAACACCACCAATCCGGCCGGTGCCAGGGGGGACGGCCTGGCTATGGCCAATCGCGCCGGGGCGCGTATCCTGAACACCGAATATATCCAGTTTCATCCAACAGCGCTGGCCATCCCGGGGGCGGAGGGTTTTCTTATCAGTGAAGCCGTTCGCGGGGAAGGAGGTGTCCTGCTCAGGCCTGACGGCCGGCCCTTTATGGAGGAGTATTCTTCCGAATGGAAAGATTTGGCCCCGAGAGATGTGGTGGCCCGGGCCATCCATACCGAAATGGAAACGCACGGTTATTCCTATGTTCTGCTGGATATTGCCTCCCACATGACGGCCGAAGAAATCCAGGATCGATTCCCTAATATCTACCAGGAGTGCCAGCGGGTTGGTCTCGACATCACCATGGAACCCATCCCCGTTGTCCCGGCGGCACACTATTTTTGCGGTGGGGTGGCCGTGGACGAGTGGGGCCGTACCAACATCGACCGCCTCTATGCCGTCGGCGAAGTTTCCTGCACCGGTTTGCACGGGGCCAACCGTCTGGCATCGACCTCTCTTTTGGAAGGGTTGGTTTGGGGAACACGGGCAGCCCGGGATATCGCCACCCGTTTGGATGGCGGATCGAGATGCGCGGTGACCCCCGAGGACATCCCGGCCTGGGATGAATCCGGGCTGACCCAGGACTCCGATCCGGCCCTTATTCAGGGAGATATGCAGACCATCCAAAATATCATGTGGCACTATGTGGGGCTCGTCCGCTCCGGCGACCGGCTCTCGCGCGCCATCCGCGAACTGCGACACGTGCAAAACGAGATCGAGACCTTCTACCGTAAGACCAAACTGAGTGACGGCCTGATCGGTTTGCGTAACGCCGTCGAGGTGGCCTTGATCGTCTCCCAGGCGGCCCGCCACAACCGCCAGAGCAGGGGATGTCATTTCAGGGTGGATAGTGTGGCTGGTGGGGATCGATGGTTGTGATGGTTTAGTATGAAAAAGGGGCCGAGGATTCCAGAATTCGAGGGTTCAAGGTTTTTCCTTCCACGCCTTTCACTCCGCCATGCGGTCCTTGACCCCTTGAACAGGAATAGCGAGCGCATTCCCCGCAGCTTGCTGCGTGGGTTAGCGAGCGAACTACAACAAATAAACCCTTTCCTTGCCTGGAAGATTCCCTGCACCTTGGTGCAGGGAGCTTCAATCCTTCTTCATTCTTCCTCCTCCTCCAGGGGATTCAGACCGGTCCATTTGAGAGCGGCCACTCCACCGGCCAGATTCAGGGTATTGGTGATCCCATCCTTATCCAGTAGAATCTGGGCCTCATAAGAACGCACCCCGGAATTGCAGATGAGGATCAATTTTTTGTCTTCCGGCAGTTCATGAAGCCGTCCGGAAAGGGTTTCCCCCGGGATGTTGATCCAATCAGGGAAAAATTTTTGGATATAGGGTTGGGCATTGCGCGGGCCCCGGACGTCCAGAAATAAAACGTCCTTTTCTTTCCGGCCCTCAAAGAGGTTCTGAAATTGTTCAACCGGTAACGGTCTGTTTTTTCCTTCTATGGTATTTTTCAGGGTATTGGCTACGGTATTCAGAATATCCATAGCCCCTGAAAAAGGCGGGGAATAGGGGATTTCCAGATTGGCCACCTCTTCTATGATGATTCGAAAGGGTAGGGCCCCGGCCACGGCATTCAAACGGGCCATCAGGGCATCCCCATTTTTAGCCACTCCGGATATGCCCAGGACCTGTCTGGTTTTTCGGTCGGCCACCAGTTTCAAGGCCATTAGCTCCTGTCCCGGAAAAAAATGGGCCCGGTCGGCCTGGATAACCAGGGCCTCTTCGGCATCAAACCCGGCCTGGCAAGCGGCGGCATAGGTCAGCCCACTGCGGCCGGCCGAGAGATCAAACAGCTTGACGGCAAAACTTCCAATCACCCCGGGAAAGGTTTCTCGACCTCCGGCTGCGTTTGTCCCGATGACCCTCCCCTGCCGGTTGGCCAGGGAACCGGAAGGAACCCAACAGGGTTGTTTGGTAATTAAATGGGGGACCTCAATGCAATCCCCACCGGCATAGATATTCTGGTCCGAAGTCTGCAGGAATTCATTGACGATAATTCCGCCGGTTTTTCCGATAGCAAGACCTGCCTGTTCGGCCAGGATCGTATTCGGCCGGACCCCGGCAGCCAGGATAACCAGGTCGGCGGGGAGTTCTTGCCGGTCGGTTACCACCTTTTTGACCTTCCCTTGGTCATCCCCAAGAATCCGGACAGCCCTTTCTTCAAGAAAAACGTTCACGCCCTGTCTTTTTAATTCAATCAAGACCATTTGGGCCAAATCCCGGTCAAGCAATCCGGGCAGGATTTGATCCTGAATTTCCAGGACGGTGGTTTCCACTCCCCAAAGATCGGACACGGCCTGAGCCATCTCCAATCCAATCGGGCCGGCCCCGATAATAAGGCAATGGCTGACTAGACCTTGACTGAGGGCATTCTTAATCATCAGCGCATCAGCAGGATTGGATAGAGTAGTAACCCCTGCAAGGGTTATCCCGGGGATATCGGGCCTTATTGGAAAGGCCCCAGTGGCCAAAACCAAATTGTCATAAGGCAACGCTTCTTCTTTACCGGTGATGCTGTCTTGAATTCGGACCTGCCGGTGCAGTCGATCAATGTCGACAGCCCTGGTTTGACTGCGAACCAGAACCCCTTTGGCGTCTCTGAAAAAATTTTCATCCCGAACCATATGAAAAGAGGTGGACATGAGGGCTTGAATGTCGCTGACATCGCCTGAGATAAAAAAAGGGATCCC
>Ga0299912_10005212_pt1 | contig 10671 bp, 6 predicted proteins | sample RVTome_2_FD_207667 | JGI IMG/M metagenome (GOLD analysis project Ga0299912, IMG submission 207667) | Soil microbial communities from uranium-contaminated site in the Upper Colorado River Basin, Wyoming, United States - RVT95D214 (version 2) ... | reverse complement strand
CGATGCGCTTGCCGGTCTTTGTCTCCGGTGGCTGCGGCGCAATCCAGCCTTCGGCGAAGGCGCGATCGGCGATGGCGCACTCGATGGTTTTGATGCTCACCGGCACGTCGTCGATGTTGAGCGTGCAGGCGGCCTCGCACGGCGCCGGGCAAACGCGGCCCGTCACCTCGGGGAAGTTGTTGGTCGAGTGCAGGTTGAGCGCCGCCTGCCTCCAATCGCTGTGGTAGACGAGGTCGTTCCAGTCAGGGATCTGATTGTTGACCGGACAGCCCGTATGACAATACGGGATGCCGCAGTCCATGCAGCGCGCCGCCTGGACCTTGGTCTCCTCATCACTCAACGGCTGGACGAATTCGCGCCAGTGCTTCAAGCGCTCGGCGACGGGCGCGTACTTGCGGTCTGCCCGCTTGAACTCGAGGAAACCCGTAATCTTGCCCATAACCGTTCCCTGTCAGCCGGCGTCGAGCCCCGCAGGGCTCTGACACCGGCGCCTCGGCCATCATTTCATGGGGAGGCGAAATCCTTCAAGCCTTGGCTGCCTTGAGGCCGATCTCGAGCACCTCGAGACCGGTGGTATCGGCGGCCTGCGCCTTGGCCATCTGCACCAGCGCGCGGCGATACTCGACCGGCATCACCTTCTTGAATTTCGGCATAAAGGCGTGCCAATCGGCGAGGATCGCCTTCGCCTTCGCCGAGTTCGTGTAATGCGCGTGGCGGGCGACGAGCTGATAGAGCCGTTCTGCGTCGCGCTTGGTCATGTCGCTCATGACGTCGACGAGGCCGTGGCTTTCCAGGTCTCCCGCCTGGCCGGTGAGGCGCCTCATCAGCGCCTCCTCGGCCTCGATGGGCTCCAGATCGACCATGGCGAGGTTGCACTTCGTTTCGAAGTCGCCCGCCTCGTCGAGCACATAGGCGATGCCGCCTGACATGCCGGCCGCGAAATTGCGGCCCGTCGGGCCGAGTACGACCACGACGCCACCGGTCATGTACTCGCAGCCATGATCGCCGGTACCTTCGACGACCGCGGTGGCGCCTGAGTTGCGTACCGCGAAGCGCTCCCCGGCGATGCCGCGGAAATAGCACTCGCCGGCGATGGCCCCGTAGAGCACCGTGTTGCCGACGATGATGCTGTCCTCGGGCTTGATGCTCGACAGCGCGTTGGGGCGGACGATGAGCTTGCCGCCCGACAGACCCTTGCCGACGTAGTCGTTGCCTTCGCCGACGAGATCGAGCGTCACGCCGCGCGCCGTCCAGGCGCCGAAACTCTGCCCGGCGGTACCGCTCAGCGTCAGCCAGATCGTGTCCTCGGGCAGGCCGGCGTGGCCGTAGCGCATGGCGACCTCGCCCGAGAGCATGGCGCCCGCGCTGCGGTCGGTGTTCTTGATGGTAAGCTCGTGCTTCACCGGCTTCTTCGACTGCAGCGCCGGCCGGCATAGCTCGATCAGCTTGTTGTCGAGCACCTTGTCGAGGCCGTGGTCCTGACGCTCGCTGTTGTAGACGGCGACCGACTTCGGCATGCGCGGCTTGTAGAAAATCTTCGAGAAGTCGAGCCCCTTGGCCTTCCAATGCTCGATGGCGCGGTCCTTATCCAGCGCTTCCGTCTGGCCGATCATCTCGGCGAATGTGCGGAAGCCGAGCGCGGCCATGATCTCGCGCACCTCCTCGGCGACGAAGAAGAAGTAGTTGATGACGTGCTCCGGCTTGCCCTGGAACTTGGCGCGCAGCACCGGGTCCTGCGTGGCGACGCCGACGGGGCACGTGTTGAGGTGACACTTGCGCATCATGATGCAGCCGGCGGCGATCAGCGGCGCCGTCGAGAAGCCGAACTCGTCGGCGCCGAGCATCGCCCCGACGACCACGTCGCGCCCGGTGCGCACGCCGCCGTCGACCTGCACGGCAATGCGCCCCCGCAGGCGATTGAGAACGAGGGTCTGGTGCGTCTCGGCGAGGCCGATCTCCCAAGGCGAGCCGGCGTGCTTGATCGAAGTCAGCGGCGAGGCTCCGGTGCCGCCCTCGAAGCCGGAGATCGTCACGTGGTCGGCGCGCGCCTTGGCGACGCCGGCGGCAACGGTGCCGACGCCGACCTCGGAAACGAGCTTCACCGAGACGAGGCCCTTGGGATTGACGTTCTTCAGGTCGAAGATGAGCTGCGCCAAATCCTCGATCGAATAGATGTCATGGTGCGGTGGCGGCGAGATGAGGCCGACGCCCGGCGTCGAATGGCGCACGCGCGCGATGACCGCATCGACCTTGTGGCCGGGTAGCTGGCCGCCCTCGCCGGGCTTGGCGCCCTGCGCCATCTTGATCTGCATCATGTCTGAATTGACGAGGTACTCGGCCGTGACGCCGAAGCGTCCCGACGCGACCTGCTTGATCGCCGAGCGCATGGAATCGCCGTTGGGCAACGGCTTGAATCGGTCGGTCTCCTCGCCACCCTCGCCGGTGTTCGACTTGCCGCCGATGCGGTTCATGGCGATGGCGAGAGTTGTGTGCGCCTCGCGCGAGATGGAGCCGTAGCTCATGGCGCCCGTGGAGAAGCGCTTGACGATGGAGGCGGTCGGCTCGACCTCCTCGATAGGAATGGGCTTGCGGCCGAGGGCCTCCGCCGAGCGGATGCGGAACATGCCGCGCATGGTCATCAGCTGCTCGGACTGATCGTTGATCTGCCGTGCGAACGAGCGGTACTTGTCGGGGATGTTGCCGCGCACCGCATGCTGCAGATCGGCGACCACGCTGGGGCGCCACATATGCGCCTCGCCGCGAACACGGAAGGCGTACTCGCCGCCGACCTCCAGCGCATTCTCGAGCACGGGCACGTTGCCGAAGGCCGCGGCATGCCGGTCGACCGTCTCCAGCGCTACCTCGCGCAGGCCGATGCCTTCAATCTGCGTATGCGTGCCGGTGAAATACTTCTTCACGAAGCTCGAGCGCAGCCCGACCGCGTCGAAGATCTGTGCGCCGCAGTAAGACTGATAGGTCGAGATGCCCATCTTGGCCATGACCTTCAGGATGGCCTTGCCGATGGCCTTGATATAGCGCGTCTTGACTTCGGCGGGGGTGATCTCCTCGTCGATCTCGGGCAGCATCGCCTCGAGCGTCTCGAAGGCGAGATACGGATTGATCGCCTCGGCGCCGTAGCCGGCCAGCGTGCAGAACTGGTGCACCTCGTGCGCCTCGCCGGTCTCGACGACGAGGCCGACCGAGGTGCGCAGACCCTGCTTGATCAGGTGATGGTGCACGGCCGATGTGGCCAGCAACGAAGGGATCGGAATTCGGTCTGGCCCGGCGGCGCGGTCGGACAGGATGATGATGTTGTATTCCTTCGAGCGCACGACCTCCTCGGCCTCCGCGCATACGCAATCGAGCGCCGACGCCATGCCCGACGCGCCCTTGTCGGCCGGGTAGGTGATGTCGATGGTGATCGAGGCGAACTCGTTATCCTTCACCTCGCCGATCTGGCGGATGCGCTCCAGATCCTCGTTGGTGAGGATGGGCTGATAGACCTCGAGCCGCTTCTGCCGCGAGGTGCCTTCCAGGTCGAGGATGTTCGGCCGCGGCCCGATGAACGACACGAGGCTCATGACGAGCTCCTCGCGGATCGAATCGATCGGCGGGTTCGTCACCTGCGCGAAGTTCTGCTTGAAGTAGGTGTGCAGCAGCTTCGACTTCGACGACAGCGCCGAGATTGGCGTGTCGGTGCCCATCGAACCGACAGCCTCCTGCCCGCTCTCCGCCATGGGCAGCATCAGCAGCTTGACGCTCTCCTGCGAGTAGCCGAAGGCCTGCTGCAGGTCCAAGAGGCGGACATTCGACTTCTTCGCCGGCGCGCGGTTCTTGGGTAGCGGCAGATCCGAGACGAGGATCTGCGTGCGCTTCAGCCAGGACTCGTAAGGGTTGCTGGACGCGATCTCGCTCTTGAGCTCCTCATCGGAGATGATGCGGCCCTTCTCGAGATCGATCAGCAGCATCTTGCCGGGCTGGAGCCGCCACTTCTGGACGATGGTCTCCTCGGGTACCGGCAGCACGCCGGCTTCCGAGGACATGACGACGAGGCCGTCCCTGGTGACGAAATAGCGCGCCGGTCGCAGTCCGTTACGGTCGAGCGTGGCGCCGATCTGCCGGCCGTCCGAGAAGGCCATGGCGGCGGGGCCGTCCCACGGCTCCATGAGACAGGCGTGATACTCGTAGAAGGCGCGCCGCTTGCGGTCCATCAGCGGGTTGCCGGCCCACGCCTCGGGGATCAGCATCATCGCCGCGTGGGTGAGCGTGTAGCCGCCCATGACGAGGAACTCGAGCGCGTTGTCGAAGCACGCGGTGTCCGACTGACCCTCGTACGAGATGGGCCACAGCTTGGAGATGTCGTTGCCATAAAGCGGCGAGGTGACCGAAGCTTGCCGCGCCGCCATCCAGTTGACGTTGCCGCGCAGCGTGTTGATCTCGCCGTTGTGGGCGACGAAGCGATAAGGATGGGCGAGCTTCCAAGAGGGGAAGGTATTGGTCGAGAAGCGCTGGTGCACCAGAGCCATCGCCGAGACGAGGCGCGGGTCCGACAGGTCCGTGTAGTAGGCCTTCACCTGGTAGGACAGGAACATGCCCTTGTAGACGAGCGTGCGGCTCGACAGCGACACGGTGTAATGGCCGATGTCGCGGCCCTTGTAGGCCTGCTGGATGGCGTTGGAGACGATCTTGCGCGCCAGGAACAGCCGGCGCTCGAAGTCATCCTGGTCGAGAATGCTCGACGGGCGGCCGATGAACACCTGCCGATGGACGGGCTCGGTGGCGATGACCATCTCCGACATCGAGGAGTTGTCGACCGGCACCGAGCGCCAGCCCAACAGGTCGAGACCTTCCTCCTTGATGATGCGCGTCCACACCCGCTCACAATGCGCCCGCAGGCGCTCGTCGCGCGGCATGAAGATATGCCCGACGGCATAGCACCCGGGTGGCGGCAGGACGAACCCCAGCTTGCGGCACTCCTCCTTGAGGAAGTCGTGCGGGATCTGGATGAGGACGCCGGCGCCGTCGCCGGCCAGCGGGTCGGCACCCACCGCCCCGCGGTGCTCTAGGTTGGCCAGAATCTTCAGCGCGTCGGAGACGATCTGGTGCGACTTGCGCCCCTTGAGGTCGGCGATGAAGCCGACGCCGCAAGAATCGTGCTCGTGCGCGGGGTCGTAAAGGCCCTGCGCTTGCGGCACCGCAAAGGTGTCGTCGAGCGGCGCGACTTCGCTCCGGTCTTGGCTCCTGTCCTGGCTCTTCGTCATACTGCGACCTCGGTGCGGGACGCTGCAGCGTTCAAGTCACATCTCGGGCGGATTGGTGGTCGCCGTTCGTCGCCGATTTGATCGGTTTCGGGCGGCGTTAGTCAAGAACGTAGGGCGAAAGGCGAGTGCGCGATCGGCTGGTCTTCTCGGGCCGCGACTGCGGGCCTCCCCCTAACGCCTGAAACAAACTCACCTCACACTTTCGCTTCATCAACGCGAGGATCGGCAGGAGCGCCCGCTCCGGCGATCCTACCGCGATTAATAAAGGACAGGAGTACTGACCTTTCCGCCGAGCTTCGCAGATTTCAGCCGCCCGCACAAGCGTCAAGGCTTAGTGGGGCTTGGAGCTTAATCGCGGTCGGCGCCAGCGTGCTGCCGCCGCAAATGAGGCTAGGGCGCAGCAAGAAGCGGCCGCCGTTTCTTGCGGCGACCGCTTCGCTAGTCTGCGGCTATCAGCCGTGCGTGCGCGTTAGGCGCTGGCCTCGATCTGCTTGCCCTCGCTCGCACCAATGGCAACCGTGCGCGGCTTCATGCGCTCGGGCAGGTTGCGGACGAGATCGATATGCAGCAGGCCGTCTTTGAAGTCGGCGCCCTTGACCTCGACGTAGTCGGCGAGCTGGAAACGGCGCTCGAAGCTGCGCGCGGCAATTCCGCGGTGCAGGAATACGCGGCCGGTGTCGTCGGCCTTTTTCTCGCCGGTGACGAGCAAGGTCTGCTCTTTGACCTCGACCCTGAATTCGTCCTTGTTGAAGCCGGCGACCGCCATCGTGATGCGGTACTCGTTGTTGCCGAGACGCTCGATGTTGTAGGGCGGGTAGCCGTCGGCATCGAAGCCGCCGACGGTGTCGAGCAGCTGTGCCAGGCGGTCGAAGCCGACCGTCGAGCGATAAAGGGGTGCGAAGTCGAACTGTCGCATGACATATCCTCCATGGTGGTGAGCGACATGTGATCGCCTGCCGCAATGGCCAGGCGTTAGCGTGAGCGCACCCCCGATTTTGGGGCATGCGCAGTTGTCATTTAGGGGCCGCTGGAAGGCGTTCAAGGCTGCTGCAGCGACGACTTATCTGACCGCCAAGTCACGCCGCTGCAACGGAAATCGGCAGTCCTTCAGGTCAGGTTCATATTGAAACCATCACCCTCGTGAAGCTTTGCGAAGCAGCCACAACCGATGTCTCGAGGGAGTGTCCACATGTCAGCGTACGTCCGTTTTGCCGCGGCATCTGCGCTTGCCGTGTCGTTCGCCGTCCAGGCCCTGCCAGCCGCCGCAGCCGATCTCTACGAGCCCCCGCGCGGCGGCTATGGCTATAACGATGGGCCCCCTCCCGATCGGTACGCGGAGCCACCCGAGGATTTCGAGCGTAACGATGGGCCTCCGCCCGATCGGTACGCGGAGCCACCCGAGGATTTCGAGCCGCCGTACCCGCCTCCGCGCTACGCCCGTCGCGACGCCTGTGTGCCGCGCGAGGTGATCCGCGACCGGTTGCGGGCTGCGGGCTGGGGCGATTTTCATGCTGTCGAGCGACGTGAGCAAGTGGTTCTGATCAAGGCGCGGCGGCCGTCGGGCCGGCTGTTCGACCTGACGATCGACCGCTGCTCGGGCGAGGTGGTCGATGCGCGGCCGCTCTACGGGCGTCGCCTAGGGCCGTTCGCTTACGGACCGCGGCGCAATTGGCCCGGGCCCTACTGAGACCTTGCTGCGGCTTTGCTGAACCTCGTCCGCCCTGGGGACCTGTCGTGGCCGACCGCTGCCTGTAGTATGGCAGATAGAGTCGGCCACCACCGAGGGCTCGCCATGCAGCTCGTATCGCTTGCAAAGAACCCGGTTCCAAGCGGCGGAACTGTCGGCGCCTTCAAGGGCTACGACGGAGCGGAGTTGCGCTATGCGCGCTGGGACGCGACCCGCTTGCCTCGCCGCGGCACGGTCTGCCTGTTCGGCGGCCGGGCGGAATTCATCGAGAAATACTTCGAGGTGATCGCCGACCTGCGGCGGCGCGGCTTTGCCGTGGCGACGATGGATTGGCGCGGCCAGGGCGGCTCGCAGCGCATGCTCTCCAACCCGCGCAAAGGCCACGTGCGCGGGTTCTGGGAGTTCGACCGCGATCTTATCCGGTTCATGAAGGACATCGTTCTTCCCGATTGTCCGCCCCCGTTCATCGGCCTTGCCCATTCCATGGGCGGCAACATCCTATTGCGCAATGCGACCATGCCGGGGCTGTGGTTCGAGCGCATCATCCTGTCGGCGCCGATGATCGCCATTTCCGAAAAATGCCTCGGTCCCCCGGCATCGAACGTGCTGGTCTACGCCGAGATCGCCAGTTTGCTCGGCATGTCGACCGGCTATGTGACGGGCGGCTCCGACGAGCTCACCAGCAGCCAGCCGTTCGAGGGCAATTCGCTCACCTCCGACTACGAGCGCTGGATGCGCACCAAGGCGGTGCTCGACGTGGCGCCGTCGTTGGGGCTGGGCGCGCCGACCATCGGCTGGATGCGCGGCGCGCTTCGTTCCTGCCGCCACGTTGCCGCGCCGGACTTTCCCTCGCAGATCAACGTTCCGCTGCTGCTGTTTGCGGCCGGCAACGACACCGTCGTCTCGACGCGGGCGATCGAGGATTTAGCCGTGCGCGCCAAAATGTCCTCGTGCATTCTCATGCCGGGCTCGCGCCACGAGATCCTGCAGGAGACGGACGCCGTGCGCACGCGCTTCTGGGCCGCGTTCGACGCCTACCTGGGGGTCGACGTCAAAGTCGCCTGAGGCAGCGCACCCCTCAACAGGCAAGAACCTGCATGGCTTGCTCGTGCAGGCGCGGATCACCCGCGGCGACGATGCGCCCGCCGGCCGTCGCCGGGGCCCCGTCCCACGTCGTGATGCGCCCACCCGCCCGCTCGATGATCGGAATGAGCGCGACGACGTCGTAGGACTTCAGCCCCGCCTCGACGACGAGATCGACGAACCCTGCTGCGAGCAGGCAGTAAGCGTAGCAGTCGCCGCCGTAGCGGGTCATGCGCACCCGGCCCTTCAGGCGGGCGAATGCCTTCGCTTCCGCTCCCGGAGCAAAAAGATCCGGGTGGGTGCTGGAAAGGATCGCGTCGGCAAGCTTTGGACAGGCGCGCGTGCGGATACGGCGGGGCTTGCCGTCGGCGTTGCGGGCATGGGCGGTCTTGGCGCCGGACCAGAACCGCTCGCCGGTGATCGGCTGATCCATGACGCCGAGCACGGCTTTGTCGCCATCCATGAGGCCGATGAGCGTGCCCCACAACGGCGAGCCCATGATGAAGGCGCGCGTTCCGTCGATCGGATCGACGACCCAGCGCAAGCGCGCGTCTTCGCGCGTGCAACCAAGCTCCTCGCCGACGAGCCCGTGGTCGGGCCAGCGGTCGGCCAATGCACGCGCGATCGCCCGCTCGGCCGCGCGGTCGGCGACAGTCACCGGATCGAAGGCGCCGTGGCCGGCCTTGTTAGTGACGGCGAGCGCCTTGCGGAAGTGCGGGCGGATGGCTGCTCCGGAAAGATCGGCCAGCGAATGCGCACAATCGAGCAGCGCCTTGAAGCTCGGCTGTGATGGTTTGGTCACAGCATCGCTCCATAGGGGCACAAGTTGTTTCCTAATATTACTGCCTCGCGTATCGACAAAACTCTGAAGGTTGCAGTGCGCATGTACATGGTTATGTGGCCGATGATCAATAAGTGTTGCCTGATAGTTACAGACATTTTTGAATGAATGCCGGATTGCCTTTGCGCGGGTTGCTGAGTGCGGCAAACAAGCTCATATCTCGATGGCGCGGTGGCGTTGGTCGATCCGAGGCTGCCGTAGCCCACTTGGGCGTTTCCTCCCTAGACTTGGGCCGTTCGTGCGCGAACGGCCTTTTTTCCGTGCCGCGCAACGTTCTTCGGCGCCAGTTCCCCCCTCCCGATCACCCCGCGCCATAGCCTGGTTTCGCCGAGCTCTTCGTTTCGGTAGGTGCAGCTCTGCAAAAATTGCATTTGAAAATTGTGCGATGCACCCTTAAGTTTTGCGGTGCGACATCACGAGCTCGGCTCGGGTTGTCGTAGCCCTCCTTGGGCGTTTCCTCCCTAGACTTGGGCCGTTCGTCACCCGAACGGCCCTTTTTTCTTGCCTTCAGCCCATCCACCAATCAGCCTACCTGACCCAATTTCGTCGGGGGCGGTAACCGGATCGGGCACCCCAGCCGCAGAATCTGCCCTGTTTTAGCGTCGATATGCTGCGGCGCAGCATGAGCCCGGTGCATAGCTCGCGGGTGGTGCCTGAGCGCGATGCGTGCGCGCCGCATCTGGGCCGTGCGTGCTTCGCCCGTGAATGGCCCCGCCGATCCCTTCATTCCGCTGCCGCGCGGCGCTCCAGCAGCGCCGGGAGCTCGTTGAACAGCGGCGCGGCCAGGCTCTTCAAGTCTCGCTGCAGCTCATCGAACGCAGGTGTGGGGCGCAGCGTCCGCTCGTCGAGATAGAGCCCGCGGTTGACCTCGATCTGCACTGCGTGCACATCGCGCGAGGGGCGCCCGTAGTGCTCGGTGATGTACCCCCCGGCATACGGGCGGTTCATGTGCACCTCGTAGCCCAGGCCGTAAAGCGCATCCTTGAGGAAGCGGGTAATTTTGCAGTCGGCCGAGGCGCCGAAGCGATCGCCGAGAACGACATCGGGCCGCGGACCGCCGGCCGGCGCCATCGAGGCCGACGGCATAGAATGGCAGTCGAGCAGTATGGCGTAGCCGAACCGGCGCCGCGTCGCCTCGATGAGGTCGCCGAGAGCCGTGTGAAAGGGGATATAGAGCTGCTCGACGCGGGCTAGCCCTGAGGCCAGCGGCAGCTTGCCGCGGTAGATCTCCTCGCCGTCAGCGACGATGCGCGCAATGGTCCCCAGACCTCCGGCGACGCGCACCGATTGGGTGTTGGCGTAATCGGGTAGCGGATCGATGAACAGCTCCGGGTCGAGCTCGTAGGGCTCGCGATTGACGTCGAGGAAGGCCCGCGGAAAGCGCGCCGCAATGAGAGGAATGCCCTCGGCGGAAACCGGCGCGAACAGCTCGTCGACGAAGCAATCCTCTGATTTGCGCAGCGACAGCGGCGATAGTCGCGACAATTCCAGGAAGGATCGGGGGTAGACGCGACCTGAATGCGGTGAGCACAGCACGAACGGAGCGATCTGCGCCTCGGGCGTCATCACGACGTAGGGCGGCAGCAGTTCCGGTGGCATCGAGGGGCAGTCGCGCGCAGACATTCGGTTTGCGATGGCTCTACGTCGGAAGCTCAGTATCGGCTCACTCGGCAGTTCGTCGCAATCGACAGTGTTACGCCCGTATACGTATTTGCCGGTCGCCGGATCAAAACTATCCAGCCATTACAATTGGCTGGACACTGGGCTTCGGCAACAGTCACACAGCTGCGGGACAATGC
>Ga0299912_10005210_pt1 | contig 10672 bp, 7 predicted proteins | sample RVTome_2_FD_207667 | JGI IMG/M metagenome (GOLD analysis project Ga0299912, IMG submission 207667) | Soil microbial communities from uranium-contaminated site in the Upper Colorado River Basin, Wyoming, United States - RVT95D214 (version 2) ... | reverse complement strand
ATTAGGACCTCTGAAAATAAGCATATCGCTGAACTCTTACGAGCGAAATCCAAGATACTTGTCGCCTTTGGTTCCTGCGCAGTTGAAGGATGTGTCCCAGGTTTAGCAAATCTCAAGAAACGTGAAGATATTCTCTCTCGAGTTTTTATAGAAACGCCTACTACTATCAACCCTAAAGGCCACCTACCTAGAATGAAATATAATGTGCCGGAGGGGAATCTCGAGTTACCAGCGTTCTTAGAGAAATTAAAGACACTAGCCCAAGTCGTCGACGTTGATTACTTCATACCAGGTTGTCCACCCGTAGGGGAACAGGTATGGAGTGGGATCCAAACATTAATTGGAGGATCTTTACCTCCAAAGAAGTCCTACATTGGATGCGGAACAAGAGCTTTATGTGAAGAATGCCCAAGGAAACGGGAAAAAAAGAAGATTAAAAAAATTTATCGAAATTATCAGTTGGTCCCTAATACGGAGGATTGCCTATTGGAACAAGGGCTTCTATGCGTTGGTCCAGCTACCAGAGAGGGATGCGGTGCTCAGTGCGTTAAAGCAAACATGCCTTGCATTGGTTGTTACGGACCTATTCCTGAAAATAGTGACCAAGGGGCAAAGATGATATCAGCTCTAGCATCAACAATTGATGCCGAAAGTGACACCGAAGCTAAAGCTATTTTAAATGATTTAGTCGACCCAGTTGGAACGTTTTACTACTTTAGTGTTGCTAACTCAGTCTTAAAGAGGTCTAAGCCATGAAAGTCACTATAGATCCCGTTACGAGACTTGAAGGGCATGGTAAAATAGAGATATTTCTCGACGATGAGGGAAACGTAGCAAACACCTATCTTCAGATACCTGAATTACGTGGTTTTGAAAAGTTCTGCGAAGGCCGACGGGTTGAGGAGATGCCAAATATTACGTCGCGTATCTGTGGCGTCTGCCCTGAAGCTCACAGCATGGCTTCACTTAAAGCACTTGATTCAGTCTTCCAAGTCGAACCCTCGAATTCGGTAAAAAAAGTTAGAGAACTTCTCTATAGTGCATTCCAGTTTGCAGATAAAATGACCAATTTCTACATTCTTTCTGGTCCGGATTTCATTGTAGGCCCAGAATCTAACCCTGATGAACGGAATATACTAGGTGTAATTAAAAAAGTCGGGAAAGAAATTGGTATTTCAGTAATAAAACATCGGTTAATGGGCCATAAAATTATTCAACTTATCGGTGGACGTCAAGTACATTCAAATTATGCAATTCCAGGTGGAATTAGTAAACCTATTAGCACTGAAGAGTGCAACGAAATAAGAAAAATGGCTGAAAGTATGGTTAATTTTTCGAAATATACGCTCAATTTATTTGATGACATTGTTCTCAAAAACCAGAATAATATGGACATGATTTTTAGCGAAGACTTCGTACTAAAAACTTACTATATGGGTACTGTGGACGAAAAAAATCGAGTAAATTTTTATGACGGAAAAATTCGCATAGTAAACCCTGAAGGAAAAGAGGTAGCAAAATATCGTGATGTTGATTACCAGAAATATATTGAGGAACATGTTGAACCGTGGACATATTTGAAATTTCCATATCTGAAAAAAATAGGGTGGAAAGGTCTGGTCGAAGGGAAAGAAAGCGGGGTCTATAGTGCTTATCCCTTGTCTCGGTTTAATGCAGCAGAAGGTATGGCAACACCACTAGCTCAAGAAGAATATGAGAAAATGTATAAATCACTTGGGGGAAAACCTGTACATAATATTTTAGCAGCACATTGGGCAAGATTAATAGAGATGATGTACGCTGCCGAAAGAGCTCTAGAATTAATTAATGACCCCGAAATTACGGAAAAGAACATTCGACCCATTATAACAACAACTCCAGTAGAGGGTGTGGGTCACGTTGAGGCACCAAGGGGAACTCTAATACATCATTATTCAACGGATGAAAAGGGAATAATAAAGAAGGTCAATTTAATCGTAGGAACAACTAATAACTATGCACCAATTAGTATATCCATAAAAAAGGCAGCTAAAAGTGTTATTAAAAATGGTAAGTTTTCAGAGAGCTCGTTAAATAAAATTGAGATGGCGTTAAGAGCTTATGATCCATGCATGGCTTGCGCCACACATTCATGGTCAGGTGATAACTCAATTTTAATAAAAATAATTGGAGTTGATGGTACAATTCTAAAAAATTATCAAATTTAAAATTGTTCTGTTAAAAATCTATTTTTTAGGATAAATGTTAGTAGGATTATTTATTCAACCAAATTATTAATTTCGCGTGGCCACTGAGCTTTTTTATAGTCACGTGGTGGATGAAAGTTTTCGAATAAATCTAGACGATTGATTGTTTTTAGCCGTTCATAAATATCGTTCCACGCACATGGTTTTGTATACCCGCCCACTTCGCATTTTCCTTTAACAGTTCCTCCGCAAGGACCATTCCGTATCTGCTTAGGACACCGGGCGATTGGACAAACACCGCCTGTATCAGCGAGAATACAATTTCCACATGCCCTGCAACGCTCTAGCATTTTACCTTGCTCTCTTTCCTGTAATCCATAGAACATAGAGTTCTGTGCAGGATAGCATATCTTATCTGGAAATACTTCTGTGATTGCTTGAACCCCGATACCACAAGCGAAACTGACTATCGTGTCCACATCTGCGACTTGGGGACGTAAGGTAGTGGATATTAAATTATTATCACAAGAGACAGCCACAGTAGTGGCTTTAATTTCAAGTGTTTTGTTTTTTAGTTTTCCACCCATTTCAATAAGCTTAGAATATAACGAAGCTTCCTTCAGACCTCTTGGGGGTTGAGTACAGCCGTCACAACCTACAAAGAGAACTTTTTTACTGGACTCCAAAAATCCTAGGATTTCATCTATCGGTTTAACTTCTGTAATGATCATTTCATTTATCACCATTCTCTTTACTTATCTTTAACTTTTTAATAAATGAATTAACTGAACCTGAAAAATCATCGACATATTCTGGTCGCACAAAGTCTACAGCTAATTTACTATCGAATGAAAGCTGCTTTAAGATAGCCTTTAGATTGTTAATTCGAGCTTCGGCGACTTCATTTCCTTTTATTTTATCCATTTTACAACTATCTTTTCTACAACCGACCGCCAAGACAGCATCGAATCCAGAGTAAATAGCTTGAACAACGTGCATCGAGTCCATTCTTCCCAAACAAGGTAATGGGAGATAGGTAATATTACTGTCGTCTGTATATTCAGTTACTATGTTTTCCGTGTTATTCGATAATTTTGGAAAATTGCACCATTGGCAATACATTACCAAAATATTTGAATGTTTTTCGACTTTGATATTTGAACGAAGTGACTTAGAAATGCTAACTATTGTATCCTCAATTTCATGTGAATCATACCCTTTCATTTTGATGGTAATTGCTGGACAAAGACCAACACAAACTCCACATCCCACGCATTTATCAGGATCCACTGAAGGAGTGTCTTTTCCATTTAGTTTGATAGCGCTATATTTACAAGCATACCAACAGTTCATACAAGAAGTGCAATTAGACTGATCAATTTCTGCTTTGACTGAGTTTTCTTCAAGGGTTAATAAATTTGACTCATATCCTAGATCATTCAATAAAGATTTTAGGAGGAAATACCTGTAATGTAGTTTTTTGCTGCCCTCTTTATATTTACATATATCTTCTTCACAAGGAACAAGAACGATATGTTTCACATTTGAAGTAACAATTTGTAGTACAGACTCTGGAGAGACTCGTCCGAGACAGGGAACTCGTAAAGTTAAATAGTTCTCTAACATGCGTACTTGCGATAATTTTTTAATTTCATCTGCCGAAGGACCACTTCCCTTACACGCTATAACTAGATTAAATGGAGTTTTTCCAATTGATAACTGAGAAACATGATCTACTAATATTCCGCTCTCGTAATAAACAGTTTTAATTGCAGATGATGGACAGGAACTTGGGCAGATACCGCAAGCTTGACATTTATCGGGATTAATCTTGACTTCTTCGAGTTTATTTTGTGTAAACTTCCCCTCTATCGCCTCATAAGGGCATGTGGATATGCAAACCGCGCATCGGCTACAGGCGTCTTGATCGATTCGAACTGCCAATTCACATTCTTGTGAACTCGTTTCTGTTCCCGAAATTGCCAATGTTTTTTACACCACCTTCCACACTTTTTTCAATATTACATCGTTTCTCTAAGAAGAGGTTCAAATATGCGCTCATATAGGACGGCCATGACGTGGATGCCAGCAGCTTTTGTGGTTTTTCTTATCTCTTTGATGAATGGAGCAAAGTACTCCATGTTCACTTGATCATATAACATATATTTTCTTTCTTTGTTTGGTTCATCCTTAGCCTTGCTCATTTTTTCAAGGAGTTCAGGTGGAACATGGACACCGGGTATGTTTTTATCAAAGAAATCGGCGATTCCAAAGTTTTTTAGCGGGAACACGCCAACTAGAACAGGGCAATTATACTTTTCTACTTCTTTCAAGAATGTTTTCGTTTTATCGATATCGAACATGGTCTGAGTTTGTATAAAATCGATTCCAAGTTTCGCTTTCCTTCCAATTTTCAAAACTTCAGGTTCCAATGGATCGGCATTGGGGTTAGCCGCCACCCCGACATTTAACTCCACTTTTCCGTGGATCTCATTTCCTGCAATGTCTACTTTCTCATCTATCATTTTATGAAGTAAATAGACAAATTGTGTAGAATCTACGTCGTAAACGCTGAGAGCATCTCGGTTATCGCCTAAAGATGTATGATCTCCCGAGATTGCTAGAATGTTTTTTATCTCCAAATGTGAAGCAGCCAACACATCAGAAGCCAAAGCAAGCCGGTTACGATCTCTGACCGTCATTTGATAGACTGCTTCCAGGCCAACCTCTTTTTGAATGAAATACGAAGGTACGAGGGAATTCATGTAAGCAAACGCTAAGGGATTATCAGTCACATTTGCTGCAATAACATATGGCTTCATAGCTCTTGCACTAGTCAAAACCTCTTCTAAGCTAGTAACCTTCTCAGGTTCGAGCTCTCCCGTTAGAACGAACCTACCGGAACGGATCTCCTTCACAAGCTTACTATAAGCTGGACGATTGACTCCCATAGTGTAACAGATAGTTATTCTCTTTATAATATTTATAACAAAGTATGGCGCTGTTAGTTGATACAACTAGGTTGTGAACAATTGCCTGATAGAGACTTGAAGCTTAAGGTTGATGAGTACTCCTCAGCCATCGGGAGACTCAAAGGTCTAGAGATAGACATTGGCAAAATTTACTCCGAAGACTGGGACGAGGTAATGGGACCAACACCATGGCCATCCGTCGGAAGTCTTCGGAATTGGGACCGAAAACTTTTATCAAGGTATAAGCCTTTTTACATGCCTTTCTGTGACCTGTGCTGTCTTTGCACTTTCGGTAAATGCGATCTTACAGGTGATAAAAGAGGCGCATGTGGACTTGATATGTCTGGGCAGCAATCAAGGATCGTACTCATAGCCGCCTTTATTGGAGCTTCTACGCATACCGCTCATGCTCGTCATATGTTAGATCATCTCATAAACGAATACGGAAGGGATACTCCAATAGAGGTTGCTGTCAATACTGGCGTAGAAGCACCTAACATACGCCTGGTTTGTGGTCTTCGGCCAAAGACGCTTAAGGATCTTAAAGACGTTCTCGACTATGTCGAGTCACAGATCGTTCAGCTCGTCGCAGCGGCACATACGGGTCAAGAGGGAGACAACATTGACTTCGAGTCTAAAGTCTTCCATGCGGGTATGTTGGATCATGTTGCTATGGAAGTTGCCGATATAGCGCAGATATCGGCTCTAGGCTTACCAAAGGGAGAGCCAGAAACCGCCCTCGCAGAGGTTGGTTACGGTTCCATAGATACATCGAAACCTGTGATAATGTGCATAGGCCACAATGTACTACCAAGCATAGACATCATCGACTACCTGATGAATAATAATCTCTTCGGTCAAGTGGAAGTTGGAGGCCTCTGCTGTACTGCTCACGATATGAGCCGTTACGATAAAAGGGCAAAAGTTATCGGGCCAATATCATGGCAACTCCGCTTCATACGATCAGGGATACCAGATCTGATAGTAGTTGACGAACAATGCATCCGAACAGATGTCATACAAGAAGCTAAGGCTATAGGGGTCCCAGTGATAGCTACAAGTGAAAAAAGCTGTCTAGGCCTCCTAGATGTTACTAAGGAAGAATCAGAAAAAATAATCAATGATCTTTCATTGAAAAATTTGGACGGAGTACTAATCACCGATCCTAGGAAAGTTGGCGAAGTCTCAGTAAAAACGGCTATGAATGTATGGAAAAGGAGAAAAGGCGAGAAGAAATTTAACATCGATGAGATCTCCGAGGTTGCTAAGTATTGCAGAGGATGCGGCGCATGCGTACAATCTTGTCCAAATAATCTTCCCATCGATGAGGCGGTAAAGACAGCGAAAGAAGGAGATTACACACTACTGGTCTCCCTTTACGACCTCTGTGTTGGCTGCGGCCGATGCGAAGAATCTTGCCCTGTAGACCTGCCAATAGTAAGTATGATAAATAAATCAAATGAAAAGTCGACGATTCTGGAAAAATTTCCCATGAGGGTTGGACGTGGCGCCATACAGGACGTCGAGATACGTGAAGTTGGCCAACCGATAGTATTCGGAGAGATACCGGGGGTAATCGCCATGGTTGGATGCGCCAATTATCCTGCGGGGAGTGGGGATGTCGCTAAGATAAGCGAAGAGTTCCTAAAACGCCGTTTCATAGTTCTCGCTTCTGGGTGCTCCGCAATGAACATAGCGATGACTAATGATGAAGAAGGTCAGAATCTGTATCAAAAGTATCCTGGTAACTTTAATGCTGGTGGCCTCGTCAATGTCGGTAGTTGCGTAGCGAACTCGCATATTAGCGGTGCCGCAATTAAGATAGCCAACATCTTTGCGAAGCGCCCTCTTAGGGGTAACTATGAAGAGATCGCAGATTATATCCTCAACCGTGTTGGAGCTGTAGGCGTTGCTTGGGGAGCCATGTCTCAAAAAGCGGCTTCTATAGCAGCCGGTTGCTGGAGACTCGGTATCCCAGTCGTGGTCGGTCCTCATGGTGCAAAATATAGGCGCATGCTTCTCGGTAGGAAAGAGAATGAACAAGACTGGAAAGTGTTCAATGCTAGAGACGGTAAGGAAGCTTATGTTGGCCCAGTTCCCGAGCACCTTTTTTACACGGCAGAGACTCTCGAGGAAGCCGTGGTAATGATATCGAAGTTGGCGATGCGCCCCAATGATACCAACAAGGGAAGGGCAGTCAAGCTTAGCCACTACATCGATCTACATCAAAAATATTATGGCTCCATGCCTGATGACCTTCATCTATTCGTTCGCAGAACTCAAGATATTCCATTTACAATGAGAGACGAGGTTGTCAAAATTTTACAGGAGAAAAGCTGGGTCGAGGATAAGATCGCTTCTCCTGATCCTACTCTACTGGATAGGCTTGTTAGGAGGCGAGAGTGATGCCAGGAAAGATGATTACAGGTCAGATAGCCGAGATCCCTGGCCCACAAAAAGCTCTGATCATACAAAGCGCTGAATCGGTGGTTGCAATGATTAAAAGGGCTTCTAGGCCGATCTTTGTCTTTGGCTCGGAGGCTAAAAATATCACGACTAACGATGTTGATCTTATAAACACAGCAATAAAGCTCAGTGAGAACCCTAAGAACACAATAGTAACAACTGGACATACAATAGCCGAATTTAGGAGAAGAAATGGAGACAAGGTGTTCAGCATGCAGTTGATGAACCTAGGTGATCGCCTCAGGGACCCAGATTGGGGTGGGTTCGATGGTAGAGGACCTTACGATATTGTTGTATTCGCTGGTTTCACCTATTATTTAGAATGGTTAGTTCTTTCAGGGTTGAAAAATTTTGCTAGAGGGCTAAAGACCATCTCACTCGATAGAACCTATCAGCCCAATGCGGGTTGGTCTATGGGGTTGATGATTGAAAAAGAGTGGAAGGATACACTTGAGAAGATCGTATCGATGTTAGCGGAGGTTAAATGAAATGTCTATGTTTGATGATATCCCAGTCGGCGTAGGGATCATTTACGAGGGTGAGCGTATCAGGGGAAAGGAGATGCAAGTAGAACTTGGGGGACCGCGAGAACAATACAAGTTCGAGCTCGTGCAAGCGCGTAACATGGATGAAATAAACGATGAAAACATCGAAATAATTGGAAAAGATCTTCCGGATCTTGAGGTCGGGCAGAACTACCCGTTTGGGATCTTAATCGAGGTCGCTGGTAAGGAGATCGAGAAGGATCTCGAGGGAGTTATCGAGAGACGCATACACGAGTACTTGAACTTTATCGAGGGTTTCATGCACCTCAACCAGCGCTACGATATCCAGCTTCGCCTCAACAAGAAATCCTATGAACGTGGATTTAATACGCTCAAGCTGCTCGGAGCTGTCTTGATACGCCTATACAAGAGTGAGTTGCCATTCATAGAGAAGATACAGATCAAATTCTACACGGATCCTGTTCCTGTTAAGGAATTGTTCGAGAAAGCGATGAAGATCTACAATGAGAGAGACGCCAGGGCGAGGGGAATGAAGGACGATGATGTTGACGTTTTCTATGGGTGTAGCCTATGCCAATCCTTTGCCCCCACACACCTCTGTGTAATCACTCCCCAACGCTACGCAAACTGTGGAGCAATAAGCTGGTTCGATGGGAGGGCAACAGCCAAGGTTGATCCGAAGGGGCCTGTATTTGAGATTACGAAGGGAGCCAAGATCGACGATATTAGAGGAGAGTATGAAGGTGTAAACAAGGTGATAAAGGAAAAGAGCCTCGGCGAGATTGAGCGGGTCTACCTCTACACCGCCTTTGGATACCCTCATACGAGCTGTGGCTGCTTTGAAGGCGTCGCATTCTATATACCGGAGGTCGATGGCTTCGGCGTTGTCCACCGAAACTACAAGGAGGACACGGTTAACGGCCTCTCGTTCGTAACGATATCGGATCTTACGGCTGGCGGCAGACAGGTTGACGGCTTCCACGGCCTATCTATAGAATATATGAGGAGCCCCAGATTCCTACAAGCCGACGGTGGATGGAACAGGATCGTATGGATGCCAGCAGAAATCAAAGAGAGAATAAAGGAATACATGCCACCTGAAATAGTTCCAAAGATCCCAACCGAGAAGGATGTAAAAACGTTAGATGATCTCAAGGCATTCCTCAAGGAGAAGGACCACCCCATCGTGAAGACCTGGGTAGAACCATCTAAGGAGGTCGAACAACAGAGTGAAGGGGAAATGACCGTACCGACGCTAGAGGTACCCGGCGAATACTTGCCAGTTCAAGGACTACCAAGTGGCATGAACTTCAAGATAATACTGAAAAACGCCAAGATCAAGGCAGAGAAGATGATAATAAAGGCAGAGAAGAGGTGACGATGTTTGGCAATTAAGAAGAAAACTGAAAACCTTCCAATAAGCTTCGACATCCTCGAAGCGCTCGCAAAATACCAAGAGATCGAGCTAAGCGATGTTGAGATATCGTTCGAAGAGCTCGAGATCAATCTTACACCAGGCGGAATCATAGGCGTGCCCCGGCCCAGAGCTCAACCAATTCTGAAATCCAAGCCAACGTCCCTCATAGAAGCTAAGGTAGATTTACCCATCAAGGAGTACTCCGGAAAAATCGTTGAGGTGAAACTTGGAGCTACCAGAACTGAGGGGGGTACACGCAACAAGTCGATAGTCATCGGAGGACAGTCCGTCCCCGCATTCTATAACTTCCAACAGATGCCGCCGCACAAACCTATCATAGCATTCGACGTATTCGATTGGCCCAAGGTATCTCTGGCAAAGGCTGTAAAGGAGCACTTCAGAGACGTTGTACACGATCCGGCTGAATGGGCTAAGCTTTGTGTGGAGAAGTACAATGCGGAGATGATCAACCTCCACTTCCTCACTATAGATCCACTGATCGAGAACACCTCTCCTAGTGCAGCTGTAAAGGTGGTCGAGAACGTCCTTCAGGCGGTTGACGTACCTATCGCCATTGGCGGGTGCGGCGATCCAAAGAAGGACCTTGCCGTATTCACAGCTATCGCTGAGGCTACAAAGGGCGAAAGGCTTCTCATAAACTCTGTTACTTTGGATATGGACATCGAGAAGTCAGCAAAAATGATCAAAGACAACGACCATGTGGCGATCGCATTTACTAGCATGGACGTTAACAAGGCGAGGGAGCTCAACAGGAAACTCTATGACTACCTCCCGAAGGAACAAATAGTTATGGACACCACAACTGCTGCCCTAGGTTATGGTCTGGATTACGCTTTCACAGTCATGGAGAGGTGTCGCCTTGCTGGCCTAAAGGGTGACCCGGAGCTCAACCACCCCTTGTCGTCTGGCTCAACGAACGCCTGGGCAGCAAGGGAGGCCTGGATGAAGATGAGTGACCAGTGGACGCCGAGGGAGCTCAGGGGCCCCCTCTGGGAGACGATCACGGCACAGACTCTACTACTGACGGGGGTCGACTACTTTATGATGATGCACCCTGCAGCCGCTAACGCAATAAGAACCATTATTGACCGCCTTATGAGTGGA
>Ga0299912_10005209_pt1 | contig 10672 bp, 12 predicted proteins | sample RVTome_2_FD_207667 | JGI IMG/M metagenome (GOLD analysis project Ga0299912, IMG submission 207667) | Soil microbial communities from uranium-contaminated site in the Upper Colorado River Basin, Wyoming, United States - RVT95D214 (version 2) ... | reverse complement strand
AAGGCGAGTCCCTGCTCATGCTGCTGAATAGCAAGGGAATTGCTGTATCCAGTGGTTCGGCGTGCACCTCCCGGGCACTCAAAGCGTCCCATGTGCTCATCGCGATGGGACTATCTCACGAAATAGCTCAGGGCTCTATCCTCTTCACCCTTGGCATAGATAACTCCGGCGAAGATATGAATTACGTCCTGGAGACCATGCCGCCCATCGTTGACAGACTGCGGCAAATGTCGCCGCTTTATGCTAAGTTTGGTAAGACAATGAAAGGAGGCAAGGAACATGCCAATCTATAGTGAAAAGGTCATGGACCACTTCATGAATCCTCGTAACGTCGGGGAGATTGAAAACCCCGATGGTGTCGGCGAAGTAGGTAATCCAGTATGCGGAGATATGATGACCTTCCATATCAAGGTCAAGGACAATCGTCTGGAAGACGTCAAATTCAAGACTTTTGGCTGCGGGGCAGCTATTGCTGTTTCCAGCATTGTGAGCGAGATGGCTAAGGGCAAAACACTGGAGGAGGCGATGAAGATTACTCCGCGCTCAGTGGCTGATGAGCTAGAAGGACTACCCAAGCAGAAATTTCACTGCTCCAATCTGGGCGCCCAAGCACTGAACAAAGCTATACAAGATTACCTGAGCAAGAAGAAGGAAGGAGGAAAAAAGTGACGACAAAACGAAAAGTGAAGAAGGAGCATCTCTCTTGTCCCTACTGTGACCGGGAGATAATGCAGGCGAAATTCCCTTACTGCCAGGCTTGCCAGGTCACTATATTCTACTGCCCCGGGTGTGGAAAACCTGTGTCCCGGGACAAAAGGTTATGTCCTCATTGCGGGGCTGAGATTAAGGGCTAGTGTGACTTAGAGTGGAAGTTACGGTTACAGGAGGTCTAAACTGTGGCAGACTCTAGTTCACCAAAGCCGGTTCACCAAAGCTTAGATTGCATAGGCCTTTACTGCCCAGTGCCAGTTATACGAACCAAGGAGGAAATAGATAAACTTGCCGTTGGCGAGATCCTGGAGGTCCTGGCGGATGACTCTGCTGCTGAGGAAGACCTTAAGGCCTGGGCGAAGCGGACCGGGCAGAAGATACTTGAGATAGAGAAAACCAGCGAAGGTATGAGATTTCTCATCAAAAAGACAAAATAGGAGGTTAACGATGGCAAAGAAAAAGCATATACTCTACGTTCAAACAAGTGGTGTTGACACACCTAAGCGTCTTTACTCACCGTTCGTCCTGGGCATGACAGCCAAGGCCATGGATATGGATGCCACTATTTATTTCTTGGGGTCGGGCATAACGGTGGTAAAGAAAGGAATGGCGGAGACAGTCAAAGAGGGCAGCTTTCCCACCGTCAGGGAAATAATGGACCAGGCAATAAAAGCCGGGGTCAGATTGCTGGTCTGTGAACAGAGCACGCAGTTGCTTCGCATGGAAAGAGGAGACTTCATACCGGAGGCCAAGGTTGTAGGTGCTGCCACACTCAATGACTTGGTGCTGGATGCCGATGGGACTATGTGGTTCTAGGTTCAAAAACGGGCCTGACCGGTCCGGCTTGCCCTAGACATGTTGAATATTGCGGTGCGGGCGGACGGTGCGAACGCAGAAGTCAGTGACTCCGTTGAGTCTGAAGAACAGGCGGCATAATCAAGCAGAATCTGCCGCCCCACGGGGCTATAAGCTATGACAGTCCAGTTAGATTTCTTGAAGAGAAATCCATACTTCTCCGGGCTTAACCCTGTCGAGCTTGAATCAATCAAGAAGCTTGTCTTTGAGAAGACTATTGATAGAGCGGAAACGGTCGTGCTCGAGGGTGACGCGGCTACGAATCTGTATTTTGTCGCTTCAGGGGTGGTTAAAGTATTCAAGACCTCGACGGAAGGAAAAGAACAGATCTTAAGCATCGTGCGCCCCGGGGAGTCCTTTAATGATGTACCTATCTTCGATGGTGGTCCAAGTCCCGTCAGTGCCCGGGCCATGGGACCTGTTCTTCTTTATGGAATGAAGAAGAATGACATGGGAGCTATCCTTCGGAACCACCCACAGATAGCATCGAATGTGATCAAGGTACTGGCAAGGCGAGTGCGTGACCTTGTATCGCTTGTTGAGGATCTTTCTTTCAGGCACGTCATTAGCAGGGTAGCCAGGATACTCTTCGAGCACATTAAAGGTGAGGCAGACCGTAGGCCGCGGCTTACACAGCAGGAAATGGCAGCTATGGCAGGTACTGCCCGGGAGGTAGTCGGCAGGTCGTTAAGGGCATTGGAGGAACAGGGGGCGATCAAGCTAGACCGCCATCGTATAATAATTACGGATAAAGAAGCTCTCCTGAAAGTGATAGGGATGCCTTCCTGAGACAAAAGTCACAGACGGATGCCAGATTTGTTCTTAGAATAACTAACGTGGAGACTGAAAAACGTGACTGAAATGCCGATTATAGACCCTGGAAAGTGCGATGGGTGTGGGTTATGTGTCGGCGTGTGCCACTGCAATGCTTTGACGGTGGTCAAGAAGATTATTACCATTATTGAGACAGTGAGGTGCGACTGGTGTACAGACTGCGAAGCTGTATGTCCCACCGGGGCCATAAGCTGCCCTTTTGAGATAGTCATCCAAGAGTCATAGGGGCCGACTGAGCCCTCTTACAGGTTACTTTCACCTGCCTTCCCGCCCGATCTTTTGCCATCCTGGATTCTCCCGTGTCGCGACCACGCGTCTATGAGACAAAAGTCGCATACACAAATTGCCTCGTTACCTATAATGATGTTGCATGAGAGATGCAATGGTCTGAATGAGGAATAATAAAGGAGGTAAAGATGATATCCGTTCTGGAAAAGGTTAAAGATAGGGAACAAGTCTCCTCCGAGGATGAGGAGTTTTATCTGGCTGCTGGAGAGGGTGGCCAGGAGGATGAATCGTCGACAGCTGAGCCTATTTGTCGAGAGCCCAAGTTCGAGCTTGGCAAAGACTTACTGGATTTATACTTCACTGAAGTGGGGCGAACTCCCCTTCTCAGTGATGAGGAGACGAAGATGTTGGCCAGCCAGATAGAAGATGGGAGGCACCTTGTGCGACTTGAGAAGGAATGGGTTGCCGAGCATGGTGTTGCACCTTCCGCAATCGAGTTGTTGCTAGCATTGGCGGAGCGCCTCACTGGAGTGTGCTCCCTGTTTGAAACCATCTACCAGTATCTTAAACTCCCTTCCCAAAGAAGCATAGCAAAGAAGGTATTGCATCCAGACCTGCGAGGCGCAATTGATAATAGGATTGATGAGCGTTTGGCCGACGCCGTAGCGGAAGTCACAGGGGCAAACCCAGCAAAAATAGGGAAGAGCATGATTGAATTGTCGCTGGACAGCCGGCTGATACCCTGGTATATCATGGAACAGGTGGGCCGGAAAACTTCGCTGGCCGAGCTTGGGGAACTGCTGCAGTTGCCGGAATTCCGTGACAAGCTGGAATTGCATGGCTCGGAGATTGCCAAGCACTTTGAGCGAATAAGAGAAAAGGCACGCCAGGCAAGCAACCGCATGATTCAAGCCAATTTACGCCTGGTGGTAAGCGTGGCCAAGGGACATAACGGGTGGGGCGTGCCTCTGCCCGATCTCATCCAGGAAGGCAATATCGGGTTAATGCAGGCGGTGCGGAAATTCGACCACCGCAGGGGCACCAGGTTCAGTACCTATGCTATTCCCTGGATATGGCAGGCAGTCAACAGGGCAGTTAACGACAAGTCACGTATTGTGCGGCTACCAGGACACGTGGTTGACCAGCTGACGAAGATAGCAAAGGCGAGGAACAGTCTAGCTCAGAAGCTTGGCCGCCAGCCGACTGAAGAAGAACTGATTTGTGAGACGCGACTGCCGTCCAAAAAGATGAAATTACTGCTTGAGATGACCTCAGGTGGGACTGTTTCCTTGGACACACCAATAGGGGAAGATGGGTCCCAACTTGGTGATCTCATAGCAGACCAGACGATTGTGCAGCCTGAAGATGAGGCCACTGCAAGCCTGCTCAGGGAAAAATTGAACAGGACATTGGAGTCGCTGACACCCCGGGAACGACGCGTAATTGAGTTGAGGTTTGGGCTGGGCAATGAGTATGGTCGAACTCTAGCGGAGGCTGGCACGGAGTTAGGTCTCACCAAGGAACGAATACGCCAGATTGAGAAAGAGGCACTGACTAAGCTGCGCCATCCCAGTCACAGCCGCGAGTTGATAGGATATCTCGGATGACGAATCTTTGAACTGATTTTTAGACAACCTTCGTCTTTCATTCTAGGGAACCTGCCCAACCAACCGGAAACACCCTCGGCTTTCGCATCAATTCCACGACTTTTCGGGCCATACTAAATCAGGAATCTGCCCTTAGCTCAACTGACTGGACCTGACCAGCTGCAATGCCAGTGTCAGAAGCTCTTACTGAAACAAAGGTCCGGGAAGCACTTAGTGGCTGCCCCACTTGCCAAACAACTTTGCAGGCTAGGCTTGTATTTGACGGATATTCCCAGCCAAAATCAAACTGAATCCACGGTGATGTCCCGTCTGCTACAATAGGGGCCAGTTAGAGCAATGCTAAATAATGTATCTTTCGCGCTTCTATTGGCCCTGTTGGCAGGGCTATCCACCGGAATAGGCAGCATAATTGCATATTTCATGCGTAAGCCCAAAGACTGGCAATTATCGCTAATTCTGGGTTTTTCTGCTGGCGTGATGGTGTACATCTCATTTGCTGAATTGCTTTACGCCGCTATTGATAAGGTTGGCTTTGTCACCGCCAACCTGGGATTCTTCGTTGGCATAGCCTTCATTGCGATAGTGGATATTCTGGTGCCCCATGAGTACAAGCAAGAACACGTTGGGAACTTACGCTATCCATCTGCCATCCAAAACAAAACAATACAAGGAAGCGATGTACAACCACCCGCCTCACTCACCGTTGAACAACGGTCAAACCTCAGGCGGGCTGGTATGCTGATTGCTTTCGGCATCGCCATACATAATTTCCCCGAGGGACTGGCTGTCTTTAGCGGCGCGGTCACAGGGGACTGGACTTTGGGCATCCTGGTAGCTGTCGCGATTGCTCTTCACAATATCCCTGAGGGAATCAGCGTGTCAATTCCTATTGCAGAAGCTACCGGCAATCGTCGGATGGCTTTCGTTTACTCATTTTTAGCCGGACTGGCCGAACCGGTAGGCGCAATCATCGGCTATGCCATTCTCTTCCCTTTTCTGACACCCACCTTGGTGTATAGCCTGCTAGCCTTTTCCGCCGGTATCATGGTCTATATAAGTCTGGATGAAATCTTGCCAACCGCGCAGCTATATGGCAAGCAGCACTTCGTGATTCTGGGTGTTTTGGCAGGTATGCTTGTCATGGCAATAAGCATATTTCTGCTGCGTTAGGTCAGCCAGTAAACTCGGGCTGTCTAGAATTGGGCATCTCTTCCCGTAAGCTATCCCTTACTCAGCATTTCATCAGTATGCTGACTCCTTTTGACCCTGCGCCTTATCAGGTGGATAGCCACAAATACCACAGTCATTATCCCCACGAAGCCGATGACGATCCAGGCGGAATACTCAGGTCCCACGTCCTTCAACCCGAGCTTGGCCAAAGTCCCCAAGGCGATTAATGTTCCATCATAGGCAACTGAAGAGAATATGATAGCCAGCACCACCCGATAGTAAGGAATGCGCACTGTGCCGGCAGCCACCGATGATACCTGCATCAACCCCGGCGTCAATCTGGCAGCAACTATCACCGGTATGGTCCATTTACCAAGGTTGTTCTGAAACTGCTCAAAATTGCGTCGCAGGAATTTTGAACGTTTACCGACCCAGTCTACAAATCTTGTGCCCAGCAGACGGCTTACCCAGTAAATGATGCCTGTTCCCAGCAGTCTGCCACCCCACAGCATCAGAATGATAAGAAGCACCGGCCAGGACAATGCACCTACTTCGTAGGTAGTGAAAAACAGGATGGTGTCCAGTACGAACGGGAGTGGGAAGCCAACGTCGCATGATACGGCTATGAAAAAGATGGCTGCCAGTCCGCCGGGATTATCGAAACTTATGGAGGCAGCCAGTGTAGCAAGCGCTCCGTTTATCCATTCAATCATATTACGATTCAGGCTATTGTGGCACAAAATATGAATAGGGGACAATGCCCAATTTCAACTCAATTGAATTGCCTCAATAGACATAGCTTTGCGCTCAGGACATGCCGAGCCCCGTATAGTAAAATATTGTCATATGGGCTTGTACTGGTATACCATTTTCGGAGACAGCTAATGCCAAAAACTGTGCCCCCTCTGTTTCTCCTCACATTCTGGCCTGTGGCGGACAGACTTCTGAGATTAATCGCGCATATCAGGCCGCTGAGAGCCAATGATAGCGGCATCCTTCGCTTCAGCCTTCGCTTCTACAAAGGCCCCACCAGAATACTAAATGACGGCTCTGAAGTGAAAACTGGAGACACAATTATGGAGATTCATTTGAACAATGCCTGGTTCAAGAGAAGACGCAAGCTACATTTAAGCGCTTCGCAATCGCCAAGGCAATTCCTCGGTTGCCTCGCACAGGACCTCCGCTTTTTAGCTCAGCAAGTGGCCAGCGGGGTATTTGGCAATATTGTGGCGCTCCATGGCATCACCGTGCTGGATGTAGTCGCCAGACGACTGGGATTCCAAATTGATGAACTCCCCGATAGCCTGTGGAAGAAGGGAGCTCGCTTCTACATGGCCGGGTTAATGCAAGTCTATCATTTGAGGGGGGACGATGTGTCGGGACTCAGAGAGAAGCCATGGGAGTTAAAAGAAATCTGGCTTTCCAGAGCAGCGCTTCTAAGCAAGTATGGCCCAAAACATGAATGAGTCCGCCTGGATGTCCAAACCGGCCTGCTAAGCTGAAAGCTCCCCTTCTGACTCGAGAAGCTCAGGTATGGTGACGAACTCAAACCCTCTCTCCATGAGGGTCTCGATGACAAAAGGCAGAGCCTGGAGCATATGGCTGCGGTCATATTTTAGCCTCGTATCGCGGCCATCGTGCAGGACAATTACGCCTCCAGGCCTTGCCCGCCCAAGAATAGCCGGTATAATCTCCTCGCCGGACTTTTCTGCATTCCAGTCGCTGGTCATGTTGTCCCAGGTAACTACCGTGTAGCCCAGGTTGCGAACAGTCCGCATCAGCCAGGGAGTACGGAAGCCGTGGGGAGGACGAAACAGCTTGGGCTCGAGTCCGGTGCACTCATAGATTGCCCGACCAGCCAGCTCAATGTCGCGCGCTACTGTCTTGCCTCGTCTCAGACATAGTGACTTGAGGTGATGGTAGGAGTGATTCCCAATCACGTTTCCTGCTGCCACCATCCGCCGGCATGTCTCAGGATAGCGAAGAGCGTTTTCCCCAATGATAAAGAAGGTTGCTTTTATCCTGTATTGCTCCAGTATGTTGAGAACCTGAGAGGTGTAAGGCTCGTTGGGCCCATCGTCAAAGGTCAGTGCGATCTGGAGACGGTTGCGGTCGCCATTAGAACATACCTTGCCGTAGAACCGGGAGCGAGGGTTGACACCGTGGTAGGCAAACAGAGTACTTACGACACCAATATCAAAAACGAAAATGAATCTTGCTATTGCCTCGAACGCAGGGCTGATATTCAACCAAAGCAAGCCAAAGAAAAGGGCAACATACACCCAGGATGCTCTAACTCTCTGCCAGGAGAAACTGGCAACGAATGTTTGCCAGGCCTTGGACGGCCAGTCTTCCAGCTTTTCCGGGAGCGGCGTATACCAAAAAAGGACCGTGAAGTAGTCCACTATCCAGTTCCAGTACTGATTTACTATGCCTATCCTCTTCAAGCGACGGGCTGAAGTGAGGACAAAGAGCCGGGGCATAATGCATCCCTTGCCAGCCTTCTTCAGTCTCAGAGAGAGTTCGTACTCTTCGCCATAAAATTTGATACTGGTATCAAATCCACCCACTTCCAGTAGTGCTGAGCGTCGCACGGCGAAGTTACACCCCCATATAGCACTGCCCTTCCTGAAGACTTTGCGGAAAAGCTGGTCTGTGATAACGGTGAGGAAATTACCGATGTAGCTGGTAATCTTGCTGAACCTGCCGGCATCGCAATAGGCGTAGGGTCCGCTTAGGGACACTATCTCTGGCTCACAGAGAAAACGCCACACGATGGTCGAAAGCCAGTGGGTTGGTGCCCGAGTATCGGCATCAGTGAAGGCGATGATTCTTCCTGTGGCTACTTCGGCGCCTTTTTGTCGAGCGCAGGCCGGACTTTGCTTACTTTCGTAGACGACCTTGGCTCCCCAATCGCGAGCTATCTTAGCGGTATTGTCCGTGCTGGCATTATCAACTACGATGACCTCATACTCGGCGGCGTAGTCTTGGTTCTTTATGGACTGCAGGCACGAAAGCAGGTAGTTTTCCTCGTTATAGGCGGGTATGACCACCGACACGAAGGGTAGCCCCTTAGAGCGGGCTGTCGGTAACGGCACTATGTTATCCTCGGTATCCTCGCTCATAGCTTGTCAACGCTGGAATACATAGCTTGGCTATATTATATCACATTGTCAAGGCGCGCTATGGGCAATCGGCATAACCTATAACCACCAGCCGGATTGCCTCTTTTGTCTTCCGTACGGATGGAGCAGGAGGGAATTACTTCGTGAACCTTGACGGGACTGGCTAGATAAGGGTATCTTTTGGCTACCGATTACCCATCCGATTCTAGCCTGGTCGCGAGTGGCAGGCGCATGCGTTATGGCAAAATCAAAAAAGGCTTCGCAGCTTGGAGAGGGAAGCAGAGTGAAAGCTTATATTCTGGCTATTGACCAGGGCACCACCGGGACAACAGCACTTATTGTTGACCATGATGGGGCCATACGTGGGCGTGGTTACGCCAAGATTCCTCAGTACTATCCCAGGCCGGGTTGGGTGGAGCATGATCCCTCGGAGATTTGGGCGCAGACTTTGCAGGCAATCAGCCAGGCTAAGCGCACTGCCGGGATTGGAGATGCCGATATCGCCGCCATGGGCATCACTAACCAGCGGGAGACGACCATACTTGTAGATAGAGTAACCGGAGAGCCTATAGGGCGGGCTATCGTATGGCAGTGCCGCCGGACGGCAGACAGGTGTAAGCAGCTTAAGGCACAAGGCGTAGCCGATATCGTCCAGGCCAGGACTGGCCTGATAATTGACGCTTACTTTTCGGCAACAAAGATACAGTGGTTTTTGGAGAACTTGCCCGGGATACGGGAGCGAGCAGAGCGGGGTGAGATTCTGTTCTGTAACGTGGACGGTTGGCTGCTCTGGAAGCTCACCAACGGAAGAGTGCATGCCACGGATTTCTCCAATGCGTCTCGCACCATGTTGTTCAATATCAATGCCCTGGATTGGGATGACGAACTCCTTCGACTTTTCGATATCCCGCGTTCTATGCTGCCGACTGTTTGCCCTTCGGTCAACATCTTTGGCTATACAGATGATGGGACTCCCGTTGCCGGAGTAGCGGGTGATCAGCAGGCGGCTTTGTTTGGCCAGGCATGCTTCCAGCCTGGTATGACCAAGGTGACATATGGCACTGGTGCTTTCGTGCTTATGAACACAGGCAAGAAACCCGTCGCAGCCAGACATGGTCTACTGACTACTGTGGTCTGTAGCCTCGACGGCAAAGCCGAGTATGCTTTGGAAGGCAGCGTATTCATCGCCGGGGCCGCTGTCCAGTGGCTGCAGGATTTGGGACTAATCAAGGAGGCAGGGGAGTCGGAGCAGCTGTCAATGGCAATAAAGGATACCGGTGGTGTGTACCTGGTACCCGCTTTCGTTGGTCTGGGGGCGCCTCACTGGGACATGTATGCGCGTGGTACGCTTGTCGGGTTGACTCGTGGTAGCGGCAGAGCCCAGGTTGTCAGAGCCGCTGTGGAGTCAATCGCTTATCAGGTGACGGATGTCCTGGAGGCGATGGTTGCTAACTCGGGTCTTGGGCTGGCGGAGATACGGGTGGATGGTGGGGCTGCGACTAACAACTTCCTGGCACAGTTTCAGGCTGACATCGGTGGGGTAGAGGTATCTCGACCAAGAATGCTAGAGACGACGGCTCTGGGAGCAGCCTATCTTGCCGGTTTAGGGATAGGGTTCTGGAAATCCGGCCAGGAGATAGAAGCGCTACGGGAAGTGGGCCAGTGTTTCAGGCCACGTATGGAAGCCACAGAACGCCAGACACTGCGCCGCGGTTGGGCAAGAGCATTAGAGCGTGCCAAGGGTTGGCTCATAGTAGGGGAATAAATAACTTCTCAGAGTGGTTTTATTAGTTATGGATTTTGCGGGAAAGTGTGAAGGATGAGGTCAGGGGTTCGAATCCTCTCAGCTCCATTTAGCTTCAAAAGAACCCACCTAAGTTATCAACAGGTAGGACCGAATTATTGATAAGTTAACTCCAGACTTACTTTTTGTTCTTGCGGCTTCGCACCACAGGTTCTAAGAAAAACAGGAAAAACACGAAGAATATATAATACAATGGCTGCTCAAGAATGATACCTAGAAGGCCCAATAACCCCACAAATCCCCAAAACCAGTTCAATTTCATTTTTCAAAGCCTCCTGTATCTTCGGTACTCCTTATATATTCCAGGGTCAAACACGTCTTGAGATAGCATATGCGGT
>Ga0299912_10005207_pt1 | contig 10675 bp, 9 predicted proteins | sample RVTome_2_FD_207667 | JGI IMG/M metagenome (GOLD analysis project Ga0299912, IMG submission 207667) | Soil microbial communities from uranium-contaminated site in the Upper Colorado River Basin, Wyoming, United States - RVT95D214 (version 2) ... | reverse complement strand
TGTCACCCAAGGAAACGACCTTCACCCGCGGCGCCGTGCTCCAGGCGGCTCTCGACGTCGTCCGACAGCGCGGCTGGGACGCCTTAACTGCCCGCAGCGTCGCCCAGCAGCTGGGCGCATCTGTGGCACCCGTCTACAGCGCCTTTGGCTCTATGGAAAGCCTCCTACGTAAGACCCTGAAGGAAATCCGCCGCCTGCTCCAGGAATACACGTCGCGGGCCTACTCCGAGCTTCCCTTTCTCAACATCGGCGCCGGGATCATCTCCTTCGCCCGAGACGAACCCCTGCTCTACCAAGCGCTCTTCCAAATCCGCCACGGTTTCCAGGATGTCGTCGCGGACGTCAACGCTTCGATCCTGTCCTGGATGAAGACCGATGCCCAGCTCGGCCTCCTGACCGACGCCTCGCGCGAACGCCTTTACGACAACATCGGTTTTTACACGATGGGGCTGGCCGCGGCCGTGGCCGCCGGACGGGTGGCGGACGTCTCGCCGGACAACATCGTCCGCCTGCTGAAGAACATGGGTAACATCGTGATGTTCGCCGAGGTTTCCGGCATCGCCGACTGCGACAGCCCCGCTAACGAACGGGAGTGGATCCGGATCATGAAAGAGAAAAATATCCCTTTTCCCGAAACCCCCTCTACGGCCAAGAGCTCCGGCCCTCAAGAAACAAGCGGCAAAATTCCCCTGGCGGCAAACCGCCGGGCATACACTCCGCCCCTCAAACGATCCCGCGCCTCAGGCAAAACGGCGGGCCGCCCGGCCGATTCCGGCGGCCCGAAACGTCCCTCCCCCCAACTGGATAAAGGAAGGAATAAACCATGATGGAAAAGAAACAAAATATTAAAAAGTGGAGCATGACATGATCCAAGAAGGCCTGTTGCTCGGGCTGTCCACGGGCTCGTTCTGCGCCATCAGTTGCGCGCCCGCGGCCATCCCCTTCATCTTCTCGGAGAAAATCGACGGCTGGAAACAGAACGCCGGCCTCGTCGGAATGATGCTGCTGGGACGCCTGGCCGCCTACATCGGCGTCGGGTTCCTGGTCGGGGCGCTGGGAGGTTACGCCGTCCGCTACCTGGACCCGGAGATCCAGCGCCGGCTTCTCTCTGTCTCCAACACTCTCATCGGCGCGCTGATGATCGCCTCCGGCCTCATGCACAATTTCCCCGGCCTGAAATTCTGCCGGAAATTCCAATCCGTCTACCGGCCGGGCGGGGGGAGCTTCCTCTACGGCCTGTTCACCGGCCTCAACATCTGCCCGCCGTTCTTCATGGCCGCCTCCCGCGTCTTCGGCAAAGGCGACGGCTGGTCCGGCATGCTCTACTTCGCCATGTTTTTCCTGGGCACCTCGGTGTACTTTCTCCCGCTCCTGGGCGTGCATCTCTTCAAGGACCGCCTCCAGACCGTCCGCATGGTCGCCCGCCTGGCCCTCATCCTGCTGGGCGCCTACTTCTTCCTCTTCCAGGGCATCTTTTACGGCTCAGTGGGGAGGTTCCAATGAGCGAAAAAATCCGTTCCATCCTTTCGCCCCGAAGCGCCACCGGCTTTTCCCTGCCCGCGACGATCCTTCTGTCCCTGGGCCTCGGGTCCTGGTGCTACATGTTCATCGTCGCCCGCAGCGCGGGAACCTCCCGGATCGCCGCCTGGATCGTTTTCGCCGGCATCATGGCCCTGTTTTTCCAGCTCCTGCGCACCGGGCAGGTCTCCAAGTACCGCCGCTATTTCTTCGTGGCCATCGCCCTCCTGTTCTTCCCCGAGTTCATCGCCCAACTTCTCGAAACGCGGGGAACCATGATGCTCGGCGCCGCGGAAATCCTGAAAACGGAAACGCCCTACTGCCACATCGTCACGAGCGTAGTGCTCCTCCCCTGGCTCTTCACCGGCAAGATCGTCTTTCCGGCCGGCACGGGCGCGATCGCCTCGATGCTCATCATCTGGGGGCTGGCGACCCTGGTCATCGGCCGCGGCTGGTGCAGCTGGGCTTGCTTCTACGGAGGCTGGGACGACGGCATGTCCCGGCTGGCCCGCAAGCCCCTCCTTAAAATCGGCGTGGCCAACAAGAAAATCCGCTACTTCGGTTTCGCCATGCTCGCCTTCGTGGGCCTGGCCTCGCTTGGCACCCTGCTCCCCGTCTACTGCGACTGGCTGTGCCCGTTCAAGATCGTTACCGAGTTCGGCGCGGTCGATTCCCTGCGCTCCTACGTCGCCTTCCTGATGTTCGTGCTCCTCTTCTTCGGGCTGGTGATCGTCCTTCCCTTCCTGACGAAAAAACGCTTCCAATGCATGTCGTTCTGTCCTATGGGAGCGTTCCAGTCCCTGCTCAGCAAGTTCAACCTGTACCGCATCAGCATCGACAAGGACAAGTGCATCGGCTGCCGCATCTGCTCCGACGCCTGCCCGACGCTGTCCCTGAGCCTTCCCGAGACGGGCGAGGGCAAGCGGGTCCCGATCGTGACTTCGACATGCACGCGCTGCGGCGAATGCATGACCGCCTGTCCGAAGAACGCCATTTCCTACGGCTACGTGTTCTGCCGGGGAAAAAGCCTTTTCGGCGGCTGGCGGGAGAAGCTGGCAGGGAAAAAGGGGGCGGCGGCGGCGGCCCTGAGGGGGATCACGGGCACGATGGACGAGGTTTTGTCCGCCCGGGCGCTGTTCGTTTACAGCGGCTTTTTTATAGGCATGGTATTCCTGAGCACGTTCGGAACCGGGACCGTCAACCGCCTGATCCGGTTAGTGGTCCACGGGTCATTTCTCATGAAATAGAGGGGAGAAAATCCGCCATGAAAAACATCGCTAAGATCATCATCCCGCTGGCCGCCCTGGCCGTCGCCACCGCGCTGCCTTTTCCCTTCATGTTCATGGGACCGCTCATGGACGGCGTGCAGAAGACCTTAAGGATCGAGGTCGATCCCCGCTTTTCGGGCGGGGAGGTGCTGGCCAAGTTCCTGGATCCCATGGACGACGACCGCGGAGAGGGAGGCCTCGTCTATCCCGATCTTCCCGCTTTCCGGGGCAAGAAAGTCCTCGACATCGTCAGGTACACGGTCCGCCGGCCGGTCTTGAATACGGCCGGGGGCGACTCGCCGGGCTATTGGCAGATGGACGTGACCCTTGCTGAAACAGGAAATCCATTGAATGCGCCGCTCGGTTTCAGCCTGCCCGTCGTTCACATCTACATCGACGTCGACGGGACGGAGGGCGGTAGCACTCGGACGGCACAGGCGGATGCGGAGCTCGTTTCCTTCGATCCCGCGCATCCCTGGGATTACTTGATCCACATCGACGGGTTCGCCGGCGACGGGAAAGGATACATCGTTTCCTTCGACCGGGCCTATAAGCGTCCGGTAGAGGTCTTCTTCGTGGCGGACACCAAGACGATTCATGCCCGCGTCGAACTCGACGATCCCGGGATCAAGAGAATCCTGGACGGGCGTCCCACTTATCACTATGTCGTCGTGGGCGCTTTCGATCCGTTGGCCGCCGGGGGATTCATACCAGTAATAGAGAAGGCCGGGCCGCGGAACGGAGGCGGCGCCCGTTCGACGCTCACGCCGCGGATCTACGACTGGGTGCAACCCGAGGGCTCAAATCAGGAACATATCCTTTCATCCTACGATCAGTCCTCCGGCGCGTACGCGACACTTGTCCCCCTAGAGGCTAAGGTAAGACCGAAGGGCAAGGATTCATCCAGGGAGGAGAGTGCAAAGAGAGCGGCGATGCTGCTGGCAACATACAAAGAGAAGCTGGCGCGCCAATCAGCGGAAGCGCCCCCGCCTGATGCCGCCGCCGCAGTGGAACGCCTCCTCGCCCAGGGAGTCGGAGGCATTGGACTCGTCCAAGCCTATTACCGGGCCCAGATGTTCGAAAAGGCTGAGGAGACGAGCCGTCGGATTCTGGAATCCTCGCCCGATCAGGCCGGGGCGGCGACCTACCTGGCCATGGCCATCGCGCGCCAATCCGGCCAGCAGAAATCGCCCATGAAGTCCATGGAGTTCGTCACCCGGGCCTTCGCCCAGTTCGACAAGGCCTTCCCCCTGTGCCAAACGCCCGACGAGCTGTTGACCCTTTATCTTGAACGCGGCCGATACTTCGCGGCGGTTCCCGAATCCATCTTCCGCAAGAGCGCGGCGGCGGCCGACGACTACCTTAAGGCCGCGACCATCGTCAAACAGCAGGGCTCCTCATCCGACCGGTCGGCCCTTTTGGCGGACTGCTACATCAACGCGGCGAAGGCCTTCGCCCGATCGGGGAACGCCGACGAGGCGGAAATCTATTACCACAAGGCCGCGGAGTTCGAAAATCTCACTACGGAGCAGGTCTTCGCCCTCCTGGAACGCGGCATCGTCCCTGTCGCGTTGCGGCGCTGAGGAGAAGCGGGGCGAAACGGAGCTTTTTGTCACTCCAGGCTCAGGCTCAGCAACGACAGCGGGTCGACCCGGCTGCCTTGCAGGCGCACGCTCCAGTGGAGGTGCGGTCCTGTGGCGCGACCCGTGCGGCCCACCAAGCCGATGAGATCTCCCCGGCGGACGGTTTGCCCCTCCTGAACCTCCAGCTTGGAAAAATGGCAGTAGAAGGTGAAAAGGCCCAGGCCGTGATCGAGGATGACCGAAAGGCCGGCAAAATACAGGTCCCTGGCCAGCATGACCCGGCCCGCATTGGAGGCCGACACCGGCTCGCCCAACTCGGCCGATATGTCCACGCCCGAGTGGGGGGAACGCGGGATGCCGTTATAGAATCTTTTTTCTCCGAAGTCGGCCGAGAGCTGGCCGGGATTGGGCAGCTTGAAGCTCCCCTCAGCCAGCCACTCGATGCTCGACTCACGATAAACCTTGGACACAATTTGCTGCTCGCGGGCAATTCTCTCGGCCGCCTCAGGGGGAGGAATGATCAAGGATTCATCGGCCAGGACGATATCCGCCCTGGGAAAAGATTTGGCCTGGATGCGGATGTAGCGTTCGACTACCTCATTTTGGCCCGCGCTATTTCGGAATTCGGCCTTGATCCGGTAGGAGCCGGGCTTTGTCTCCAGGTCGATGCCCAGCAGGGCGAAGGGCTGGCCAGCCGGCCCCTTGGCCTCAAATCCATAGCGCTTGCTCAGTAAGCTTATTTCAGCGGCCCGGACATCGGGAACGCTGTGCAGAACCGCCAAGATGACCTCGCCCGGCTGGAGCGAACGGGCAGAGAGCTCGACGGCCGCGCCGCTTGGAGCTTGAAGGCGCAATACAGCCTGAGCCGGCGATAAACTTGTGGTCAAGATCAACATGAATATGATTAGCAAGCGAAGCATCTCTGTTCCTCTTGTTGAATGCCTAATCATAGAATAGGGGATGTTTCAACTTAGCCCAGCCTATTTTTATCGGCCAGAGGCTTGAGGATCTTTCCCGGCAGACGGCCGGTGTGCTCTCCCCTTTCCACCACAACCTGCCCGTTGACCAGGACATAATCGATCCCCGCCGGATACTGATGCGGCTCCACCCAGGTCGCTTTGTCCAATATCGTATCGGGGTTGAACACGACCAGGTCGGCGAAATATCCAGCCTTCACCAAGCCGCGCTTGCGGAAATGGAATTTATCCGCGGCGACAGAGGTCATTTTGCGGATCATGGCCTCCCAGGGCAGAATTTTTTCTTGACGGATATATTTGCCCAGCACCCGGGCGAACGTCCCATAATGCCGCGGATGGGGCTTGCCCAGGCCCAGGGGCCCGTAGGGCGCCAGGGAAGAGCCGTCGGTGCCCAGGCTGACCAGAGGGTGGGCCAGGATCCTCTTCAGGTTCTCCTCCTTCATCATGAAGATGACCATCCCCACCCGGCCTTTTTCCTCGAGGAGAATATCCCGCATGAAGACATAGGGTTCCTTGCCGGCCGCGGCCGCCGCCTCCAGGATGTTTTTGCCTTCGGCAAACTTATTTTTCTCCGTGACCACGTCGGAGATGACAACCTTGTCCCAAGAGCCGAGTTTTTTCTCCGCCTCGGCCAAGTGCTCACGGATCTTGGACTCCAGCGAGCAATCCTGGAGCCGCTTCAGAAAATCCTCGGTGGTGCCCTCTCGGGCCCAGGCCGGGAAGTAAAAACTGAGGCCGGTGGCCCCGGCGATGTAGGGATACCGGTCACAGAAAATATTCAGGCCCTCTTTTTTAGCCGACTCGATCCGGGCCAAGGCCGCGTCGATCTTAGGCCAGTTTCGCGGATAGGCCACCTTGAAATGAGAAATCTGGAGGCTGACCCCGGATTCCCTGGCCACGCCGATCGACTCATCCAGGGATTCGAGCAACCGGTCGCCTTCGTCCCGCATGTGCGTAGAATAGACGCCGCCCATTTCGGCCACCACCCGGCACAGAGCGGACAGCTCCTCCGGCTTGGCGAAGCTTCCCGGAGTGTACTCCAGGCCGCTAGACAACCCGACCGCTCCGTCCAGAACGTTTCGCCGGACAAGTTCTTTCATCTTGTCCAGTTCCTCGGTTGAGGGCGGCCGGTCGCCGTAGCCCATGGCCTCTCCGCGGATGTCGCCGTGGCCGACCAGGGTGGAATAGTTGAGGGCCGTGCCGTTCTTCTCCAGCCGGGCCATAAAGCCTTTTATATCCCGCCAGGTGAGGTCCAGGCTATAGATTTCCTTCAGGTCAGCCACCGTCTCCTCATAGACCTCGTCGGGAACCGTGCAGCCCGAGGAGCCGCAATTGCCGCTGACGATGGTGGTGATGCCCTGCCGGATCGAGCTTTCGGCCTTGGGGTTGACCAGGAGCTCGACGTCGGTGTGGGCATGGAGGTCGATGAAACCCGGCGAAACAGCCAATCCTTTAGCCTCGATCACGGCCGCCGCCTGATTCTCCGGGACCCGGCCGACGGCGGAGATCATCTCGCCGCGGATGCCGATGTCAGCCTCGAAGCCGGGCCGGCCCGAGCCGTCATAGATGAGGGCGCCTTTGATGACCAGGTCGAATTCTTTCTTTGAAGAAGCTCCCTTAAGCAGCAAGCCGGGGCCGCCCAGGCCGGCGGCGGCCGTCCCTTTTATGAATTCTCGACGCGTGATTTTTCCGGGCATTATGGATCTCCTTATTCCGACAATCATCGTTCACTATAAATCATTGATTGCGGACCTGTCTAGAACTCGGGCCATAGACCTGAGAAGGTGTTATCTAGAATCGAATTGTCATCGTCACGCTTTGAGGAGAGACGGACAGGCTAGCCGAGGTTTTTCTCTCCTGGTCTTTATTCAAGCCGGCGACCCCCCGGCCGATGAAATATCCGATGGCCGAGCCCAGGAACACATCCGAAGCCCAGTGCTCATTGTTATGCACGCGGGAGAGAGCCACCGCGGCGGCCAGGGTGTAGGCCGCTATATCCACCACCGCGCTGTCCGACTGCTGGGCGATTGAGGTCGCGGCGGCAAAAGCGCTGGCGGCATGGCCCGAGGGCATGGACAGAAAGCTGGCCCGCCAAGAGAAGGGTTTAAAATAATTCGGCGCTTTTCCTGTCTCCGGCCGGGCCCGGCCCATAAGGCATTTCAAGCTGACGACAACAACGCTGGTTACGGCCAGGCTCTCCAAGCCCAGGACAGCAGTCTTGCGGAGGCCGAGACTAGGGGCAATTTCGCCGGTGGCATAAAGCCCGGCCAGGAAGGCGACTATATAGGCGGCGTTGCCCATATCGGAGAAAAACGTCATAGCTTTGTCGGATCCCGGAGACCTTTGAGCTTGGACCCAGTCCTGAATATCGCCGTCAAAAGCATAGATCAGGCCGGAAGCGCCCATCACCGCCCAGAAGCACAGGGCCTCGGAGGCTTTCCAAGAAAAAGGCGCGGTCAGGACCCCGGCCGTATCCTTGGCCAGATATGTCCAGAACTCGCCGTCCAGATGATAGGCGCGTTTCTCCGCAACAGCCGGCTCGTCGGCAGCGTTCAGCAGGGGCGGTACCACAAAGGCCATAACGAGAATGACCGCCGAGGGCACCGAACAGGCTCTTCTGATTCTCTCTCTCATCTTTTCTTGGGGCTCAACCGGCCATCATGGACTCGATCGCATGGAGGGTCTTATCGGTCGCTCCCTGGAGGCTGTCCAATGTCCGCCGGGCGTCCTGTCCCATCTTCTCCAGCCCGGCCGCATCTCGAAACAAAAACATGGCCTTCAGGTCTTCCGGCCCGCTGACTTGACGGGCTGCCCCGTTCTGGAGGAACCTTTGGGCCAGGTCGGCAAAATTGTTCATGTACGGGCCGAAGAAAATGGGCTTGCCAAAGGCCGCCGGCTCGAGCAGGTTGTGTCCGCCCCAGGGCACAAGGCTGCCGCCGACGAAAGCCGCATCTCCCAGGGCATATACCCGGGCCAGCTCGCCGATTGTATCCAGGAGGAGCACATCCCAGGATTCCCCCTCCCGGACCCCGGTCCTTTTCTTGACAGAAAAGCCCGCCTGGCGGCAGGCTTTTTCCACTTCCTGAACCCGGCCCAAATGCCGGGGAGCGATGATCAGGAAAATATCTTTTTTCTCCCGCCTGGCTTGGGCCAGAGCCCGCAGGAGCTGTTCTTCTTCGCCTGGGCGGGTGCTGCCGGCCACCATAATCCTGCCCCTGGCGGGCGCCGAGAGTTCTTTCCTGAACTCCCGCAAGGACTCGGCGGTGAAGGCCGGGGGGGTGATCTCGCACTTGAGATTGCCCGCCACCTGGATTCTCGAGCGGTCCACTCCGGCCCGGATTAAGCGTTCTTGGTCCTGTTCGGTCTGGACCAGGAACCTGGTCACGGCCTCGAATAAGCGGCCGGTCAAGAACTTCAGCCGACGGTAGCGTCGAAAGGAGCGGTCCGAGACTCGGCCGTTGATGACCAAGACGCCTTCGGTGCTCCGGCGGCTGAAACGGAGAAGGTTCGGCCAGAGCTCGGATTCGGCCAAGACCAGAAGTCCAGGTTTCAGGGCCTGGAAATACCGCCTGACTGTCCAGCCGAAATCAAAAGGGATATAGAAAATGCGGTCGCAAATCTTCATCTTCTCCCGGCCGACCCTCAAGCCGGCATTGGTCAGCACGGAAAAATACACGGCCCAATTCGGATGACGGGTTTTAAGCTCCTTAACAAGCTTTTGCAGAGACAGCACTTCGCCCACGGAAACAGCATGAAGCCAGATGGACTTCGAGGCGGCCACGGGCTTGGGCAGGGATAGGGCCAAACGCTGAGGGAGGCCCAACCTCTCCCCTTTCAAGACCCGGAGCTTGATGAAATAAACAGGGAGAAGCAGGGCCAGAGCCAAACAGAGAATAAAGGAATAAAGAAAGTACACGGGAACCCGACTATACACAATTCAGCGCGGCCGCGCAACTCAGGCTCAGCCGCCCCTCCATTTCCTAAGCTTGACAAAAATATTGAAAAACCGATATACACCTTCTCCGGCCAATTCTTGGATGAGGAACGGATGAAAGGCAAGACCGATTTCTATGAACCCTATGGCCAGGAGCCGGGCTATTTCATTTCAGGTGTCTACGACTGGACCGCGACAAAAGATTGAAATCTCTGGCAGAAATCTGCTATGATAAACGCAAAGGATTGTGAATATGCCAGAAAAGAAAGAGAAAGAAGCGGCGCCCAAAGCTCCTAAGGCCAAGCCCGAAAAAGCGGCCGAAGCGCCGGCGGCTGCTGAGAAACCGGAAAAAGCAGAAAGCTCTGCCAAAAGCAAGAAAATAAACAAGATGACCCCGGCAGAAATCGAGGCCAAATTGGAAGGTTTGAAAACAACTCCGGGAGGGATGCAGACCAAATACGCTCAGCACCTCCTCCAGCGCAAGAGTTCTATTAAAAAGTAAGCAGCTTCTGAACAATAAAAGACGCGTTTTTCCTTTTTTATGAAAGCAGGCGGCAGAAGCATCTCATTTTCCGTGATGTGCCCAGATCATTAAGGGGTGGCGCGGCGGAGGGGCTCCCCGCCTGCGCGCAGCCTGGCGAGCACAGCCGGGGAGGAGCCGCGACAGGACCCCACCCGTATCTGTTTTCATTATGGAAATTGAGATGCTTACGCAAGCCGCTGTTTACTTCCCCGCCTATTTTTGCTAGTATAGAATTGAAAAAAAAGGAGATAAAAAAATTGTTGACTAAGGAAATCAAGACGAAGATCGTCGGTGACAACCGGGTCCACGCCACGGACACAGGCTCGGCGGAGGTCCAAGTGGCCCTGCTGAGCGAGCATATCCGCGCCCTGACCAATCATGTCACCGGCTACAAAAAAGACCATTCATCCAAAACCGGCCTGATGAAGCTCGTCGGCCAACGGAAAAGGTTGCTGGCCTACCTCAAGAGGGAAGACCAGGCTCGCTACGAAAAGCTCATTCAGAAGCTGAAGCTGAGGAAGTAAGCCTTCCCGGCTGAAAACCCGACAATGTCTCAAACCATCACTATCGATATCAACAACCGTCCCATTACCATCGAAATCGGGAAGATGGGCAAACAGGCCGATGGATCGGCCCTGGTTCGCGCCGGCGAGACCATCATGTTCGTGACGGCCACCTCCAAGAAAGAGGTTAAGGAGCCCAAGCCCTTCCTCCCCCTGATCGTGGACTACCGCGAAAACACCTACGCCGCGGGCAAGATCCCCGGCGGCTTTTTCAAACGGGAAGGCCGGCCCTCCGAGCGCGAGATCCTCATCAGCCGGCTCATCGACCGGACCATCCGTCCGCTTTTCCCGGAAGGCTACACCTTCGAC
>Ga0299912_10005206_pt1 | contig 10677 bp, 9 predicted proteins | sample RVTome_2_FD_207667 | JGI IMG/M metagenome (GOLD analysis project Ga0299912, IMG submission 207667) | Soil microbial communities from uranium-contaminated site in the Upper Colorado River Basin, Wyoming, United States - RVT95D214 (version 2) ... | reverse complement strand
TGTATGCTGGGCAGCACGTTCCTCTCTACGGTCACGAACGGCATCGCTGTTTTGATGTTTTATGCCATCGCCCTCGTGGGGGGCATGGTGGAACAGATCGGCAGCTTGCTGAACAACGGGACGATGGAGAACATCGGCATCATTAGCAGCCTCATCATTCCCAGCGACACCCTCTGGAAGATGGCGTCGCACTGGCTCCAGCCCAAACTACCCTCCCTGACCGCGGAGATGATCGGCCCCTTTACCTCCCTTAACCCGCCCAGCGTCTGGATGCTGGTTTACGCTGCGTTCTACATGCTCTTTGCCGTGGGGGCTTCGATGTTGATCTTCCGGCGGCGAGACCTGTAGCTGTCCCCCACCCTCGTCGTGCTCACGTTTACTTGGGGATCGCGACCTCAAACTTCCAAGGCCCTTTCAATATTCTCGCGATCGAATCAGCCGTCAGGCGCAACTCGGTTACTCCCGGCTGCAAGGGGCCGACAAAGCGTAAATAGGTCTCCACCGCCTCAATCTCCCTTGATTCACTCTGCCGATGCTTCTCTCCACTCCAGGTTGCAGCATATGTATTACCGACATCGTCGCTTAGAGAGGGGTGTGAGCCAGGCCCGAGGAAGACGACGCTGGGCTCTCCCAAATTCGCGTTTTCTATTTTCAGAGCGACTACGTTCACTTCCTCTCGAGATCCTCGATACGGGCCCAACTCTACATAGTCAACTCGAAGCTCCGCGCCAGCCAAGGATATTGTGTCTCCTAACGGGAATCTCAGCAACTCCTTCAAACTGGCGGCGTCGACGGCGCGGACTTCATCCGGTAGCGGAATCACCGCTGTGTAAGGGCTGGGTTCCGCTTTTGAGAACTCCCCGAATTTCAGGGTAAGTGTGGGGACGCCTTCGGGAAGTGGTGGGAAGTCAAAGACAAGAGATTTTTGCCTGCCCGCCGGTCCGCAACCGAATTCTCCCCATCCCCCACCCTCGCCCCCCACAAACGTGCCATCAGGATATATGAAGGTTGCTGACCCCGTTTGTCCTACACATTCGCTCAAGTTTAAGGTCATCTCGCAGTAGACCTTGACCTTGCTGCTAGACAAGTGTATGCGCTCCACGTCGATCTTGATGCCGTCGTGCTCTACGCTTTGGTTGACCACAATCTCCTTGTCTAATGGATCTATTGCAGCCTTGCCTGGAGTAAACTCGAACCTCCAGGGACCCTCGACCAACTGCGCTGGGCCATTGGGTTGCCTCGCCCACAATCGCAAAATCTCTACTACAACAAGCTGCTGCGAATCTGCAACTGGACCTAACGAAAGCTGGATAGGTTCGATATTACCGTCAGCCATGTTCCTCTCACCGCGTACCTCTGCATCTTCAAACCCCTGTAGGGCTATGTCCCGCTCAAGTTGCATAGGCACAAAGAGCGAAATTGGCGGGGTGATGTCTTCGATAGTACAGGTGGGATGTTCTAGCTCCAACCATAGGTGCGTCTCATTTGAGGAGAATGTCGCCTTAATTAGACGCACGGTAATGCCATTGACAGTCACGGTTTGTTCCAAACCGGGCTTGCTTGCTATTGGCGTAGGCACGACTTCTCCCTCCGCTGGCCCGGCACAGGCCAGCAGCAGCACCACCAGTAAACCTGATATGAGGACTATTCGATTCTTCATTATGATCTCTCCATACTTTTCCCCTTTGAATTGGAGATGTAAGCCCGACTCTCAACTATCATCTTACCCATATTGCTTCTGAGTGGCAACGCCTCAGGCATATTCAGGATGATGTAATATTGAGCTTGTGATGGTCGGCCCCTTCACTTCCCTTAACCCCCCCAGCGTCTGGATGCTGGTTTACGCTGCGTTCTACATGCTCTTTGCCGTGGGGGCTTCGATGTTGATCTTCCGGCGGCGGGACTTGTAGCTATGGTGGAGCGTCCAGTCTGGCCCGAACAAATGGCTAGAAGGGCTAGCTAATGAGTCTAGCAACATCTTTTCCCATAGGTGTCTGCAAACAACGCACGTGCGGGGCGCCATGGCATTGGCACTCAGGAGGATATAGGCCGCGCATCACAGCAATGGCTCAAAGAGTTCTTGGAGTCTCTCGCTACTCTCCAAATCGGCCGCTTTGATGCATATCAGCCTTATTCCCGCCTCGCGCGCAATGAGTTGCTTTGTCATCGTCTTCTCATCATAATTCAGCACTCCGACCAGGCCGAGGTACTCGACGAATGTGTCTCTTACCAACCAATCAGCACGCATACGGTCGTTGGGATTGTACTTTGGGTGGTGAGGATATAGTGGTTCCCGCTCATGAGGAATACCCGCTTGGTGCAGCCAGTCATCGATGGTCCTCTCAGCTAGCGAATGGCACTCGTGGCCGTCTAAGGCTAGGCAGCGGGTACCGTAGGGTGTCTTTAGAGTATCGTCGGTAAGGACCCCAGCGGCTATGATGGCCTTGAGGTAAGAGCCAAATTCTACCTTGTAGTCATCAGCTGGACGAATGCGTACCAGTACGGCCATCACATTAGGCCGCCTTTCTCGCGGCACGCGGAGCAGGATACCCTGCCTGTCGGCCGGCGGTACGAAGCCACAAGCGTTAGCCAAGGCTCTTAGGTCAGCCAACATCGGTTTACGACGTTTCGGGGTTCGCTTATGGGGAGAATACTGGCCTTCATCTCCCCAAAGAGCACCAGCCATGCAGGGAAAACAGAAGTCAACTTCACCCCTCGTCGCCCAGTAGAAGCCTGAGTGGGTATCGATTAGACGATACGGTCTCCCACACAACAAGCATCGGCGCGGCTCTGAATGGTCGTTCAACCAAGACCTAATGAGTTCCTTACGACTTGGGCGACTACGTATCCAGCAACAGGCGTATTGAACGAGCAGCCAATGAATGTATGATCGCGCTTCATTGGGTTTTTGGCGCAGCTTAGCCTGGCTTGGCGGTAGGAAATCTGAGTAGCTCTTGTGCAGCCGCTGAAGCTGCTTGTCAGCAATAGACCTGAAAACCGCCCCGTATGCTGTGGCCCAGAACCAACCATCTTTGTCCATGGCAGCTATCACGGCACTTTGGTGTTCATAATTCCATAGCGGGGCAACAACTTGCATGTCCTTATCATACTCTAGCCGTGAACTGAACACATTTGGATAAACGTTATCGGGGAAGGTATAGTCGATGGGTGGACCGTGAGTCCAGTCCTTTCGGCCAGGCCTTAACGGCTGGTACCACGGTTCGTTACCCGTAGCAGGGTTCTCCCAAGGCTCCCACCAAGACCCGAAACCTGCCTTGGTAAGCGGCAGCCTATCTACGCCTGGCGACGGTAATTCATAAGGAGGAGCTATGTGCGTGGCATGACGTTCTAGGAGCTTTGTCAGCCACGAGACAATCATAGTTATCACTGACGGACGATACAAAATGCACCACTTCCCTTTGACTTAACGGGGACGGGCCCTTCCTACAGGCGGGTTTGCAGTCCCTTGGCCAGCCGCTGGCGCTGCAGCTCGTTGAGGGCTTTCTTGGTGTCGCTGGCGACGCGGGCTTTATCGCAGTTCTTGAGGCGGTACTTGAAGAGCCAGTAGGTGAACTCCTTCAGTTGGGCGAACTCTACGGTATCCTCCGGAGCATAGCCCTTTTCCGCGCTGAAGCGAGCCAACAATTCCTTCTGGCTGGCACCGTAGATCCTGCGGTAGGCCTCATCGGAGACGTGCCTTTCGCTGCTGTAGGCACGGAGGGACTGCTCTTTTCGTACCTCTTGCTCCACCGCCAGCATGAGAGCCTCTTCGACGGTGACGCCATAGAGATAGTTGAGATAGGAGCGGTACTTGGTGCTGCCGATGAGGTCCTTGAACTCCTTGTTGGTTAGCTCGATAGGGGGTTTGCCGAGGAAGAGGAGGTCTGTCTTCTCCTGCTCCGGTATCAGGCCCTCCACCTCCGAGCAAAGGCGCTCGGCCAGGAGCAGCCAATCGAAGGCTTCGTTGGCGATGAGATAGCGGTACTTGCGCCCGTCATATACCTCCTCGGCTGCCGTCCAAAGCCCGATAGCCTCTAGCAAGGCGATATACCAATGCACACCGTCGGCAATAGCACGCTTGAGATGCTCGACGGCCTCGTCTTCGGCAGCACCGTTCGCCTGCGGAGTAGAATGTGTTGCCTTGTCTACATCTATCATCTGCTTTTACTCGCGCGGTCACGACGAAGGAAGGCCTCCACCTCGGCCAGCGGCCTCGTGTTCATTATATCCTTCGCCTCGCACCAGCCCCGGCGCGCCACCCCCACCCCGAAGCGTATGACGTCGAGGTGCTCGGTCTTGTGGGAATCGGTGCAAATGACGATCTTCACGCCCAGCTCCCTCGCTCGAAACACGTGCAGGTCCTTGAGATCGAGGCGATAGGGCCAGGCGTTGATCTCCAGGGCCGTATCCGTAGCCAAAGCGGCCTGAAACACCGCCTCCATGTCCACGGCCACCGGCTCACGTTGCCCCAGGAGGCGGCAGGTGGGATGCCCCAGTATGTCCACGTGCGGGTTCTCCAGGGCGCGGATGATCCTTTCGGTCATTTTGGCTTCATCCTGGCCCATAGCCGAGTGTACCGAGGCCACCACTACATCCAGCTCCGACATAAGCTCATCGGATAGGTCGAGGGTGCCATCGGAGCGGATGTCCACTTCTTGGCCGGCAAAGGCCCGAATGCCCCCCACTTTCGCTTCCGCCTCCCTGATCTCCTGCACTTGCTGCCGCAGCCGCTCCTCGTTCAGGCCGCGAGCAATCCCCCGGCCGGCGGAGTGGTCGGTGATGGCGATGTACTCATATCCTCGTGCCTTCGCCGCCCGCACCATCTCCTCGATGCTATCGCGGCCATCGCTCCAATCGGTATGGACGTGAAGGTCCCCCTTGATGTCGCCTAATTCGATCAGAGTAGGGAGACGACCGCGCTCCGCCAGCTCGATCTCGCCGCGGGTCTCCCGTATCTCCGGGGGGATGTATTGCAGGCCCAGCCGCTTGTAGAAGTCCTCCTCGTTGCGGTACTTCTCCAGTTCGCCGGTCTTGACGTTGGTGATGCCGTACTCGCTCAGGCTCAGCCCTCGCTTCAGGGACCTTTCGCGGAGGGCGATATTGTGGTCTTTGCTGCCGGTGAAATACTGGAGCAGCGAGCCGAAGTTCTCCTCCTCCAGCAAGCGCAAGTCGACCTGGAGGTCGCTCTGGACTATGACGCTTGCCTTCTGCGGCCCCTTGACCAGCACCTCCTTGACCTGCGGCAAACCCACAAAGGCCTTTATTACGCCCTCAGCGTCCGCGGCGGAGGCTGTGCCCATGAGGTCGATGTCCCCCACGGTCTCGCGGAAGCGGCGCAGGCTGCCCGCCGGCGTCAGGTTGCTCACCCCGGAGTGCTTGCTCAGCGCGGAGATGATCTCCTCCACTATGGGCAGCGCCTCGCCGATGGGGATGCGCATATCTTTGCGCCGAAACGCCTGGAGGTGGCGCAGGATATTCTCCGCCGTCTTCTCCCCCATGCGCGGCAAGGTTGCCACCTGCCCCGACAGCAGGGCATCCTCCAGCTCCCCAAGGTCGGTGATATTTAGCTCTTTGGCGAGCCGCGCCGCCGTGCGGGGGCCGATGCCGGGCACATCCATGAGAGCGGTGACGCCCGCCGGGAACTCGGCGCGCAGGTCCTCGTAGTACTGGCAGCGGCCGGTGGCGATCAGCTCCTGGACCTTCTCGCCGATGCTCTGGCCGATGCCGGGCACCTGCCGCAGTTTGCCCTCTTTAGCCAGGCGCTCGGCCTCCACCGTCAGGTTCTCGACGGCGCGTGCGCCCCGCTGGTAGGCCCTGACCTTGAAGGCGCTCTCGCCCTTCAGCTCCAGCAGGTCGGCTATATCCTGTAAGACTTTGGCAATGGCGGCGTTATTCATAGGGGATTCACCTCACCCCCTGGTCCCCTCTCCGTCGACGGAGAGGGGGAACCAACTGTCAAACCACCTGTCATTCTGAGCCCCGATGTCCCGACTCCGTAGGGACTCGGAGCAATCGGGGCGAAGAATCCGACGCATGGTCCAGGCCGGATGCCTTATCGGTATACTTCTCTCCGGTGTTTGATAGCAACTACTGTAACCAGCTTCTGCTCATCATCAATCGTGTAAACAACTCGATAAACTCTCACTCATAGCCGGTAAGCCTTCTCGGCTTTCTTAATTTTCTGGCTTGCCTTGGTCTTGGCTCAGTAGCTAGAGCCGTTATTCTTTGCCAGATGACCGTCACGGCAGATTTGGGCAGATCCCCAAGGTCCTTCTCGGCTGAGCGAGTTATCCTGACTTCATAGGAGGCCACGAGCCTTAAGCCTTTCCTCCACCTCTGGGAGAGAGCTGGTAGCTTCGTCTCTCCTCTCAGCCAGAAGGCGGAGGTCTTCCAAATCCTCTAATAGCTCCTGATAAAGCTTAATATCCAAGATTACGGCCTTTTTCCTGCCCTTATCATCTGTTATGAATCTTTCCTTCTTCAATGTGGCCACAATTTTCCCCCTCGCCACTCATAATCTACTCGTTCACCACGACTTTGCGTAATGGCGGCGGCGTTGTTCATAGGGGATTCACCTCACCCCCTGGCCCCCTCTCCTTCCAGGAGAGGGGGATCATTTGTCAAACTACCTGTCATTCTGAGCCGCAGGCGAAGAATCCGTCGGATGGTGCAGACCGGACCATGGGTTTTCTGCACCAAGTGTCCCTCCTCGCTTGCGGCGAGGGACTAAGGGAGAGGTATCTCCCGTTGCCGTCATATTACAAAAGCTTTAGAAATTCATCCAGGCTGAGCTCGGCATCTCTTAGGACGCTATTCAACACCTTGGGATGAAGGATTTTGCCTCTATGATAAGGGACGGTTACTCTTTTCCCTTGCGCATTCCTGTAAATCTTGTGACTCCCGCTTTGCCGGACTAGGCTGAAGCCCAATTTTTCAAGGGCCCTTATGGCTCCGTCCGCCGTAACCCGTGGAAGTCTTTGGCTCAAACCACTACCTCTAGGCTCGAAAAGCTTATGCTCTCCGAAGTAGTGATAGGCTCATTATTCGCTAGGCGATCCTCCACGTGGAGCTTGATGGCATCCCTTATGTTGGCCATGACCTCTTCGAAGGTGTCGCCCTGTGTGTAGCATCCCTGAAGCTCGGGGCTATACGCGAAATAGCCCTCTTCGTCTTTCTCTACAACTATGGCAAAACGGTAAACTTGCATCCTTTTCACCTCACCCCCTGGCCCCCTCTCCTTCCAAGAGAGGGGGGAATTCAAGACTAGGGGACACCCCTAGTCCTTCCTCGGAAGGACGCCCTCTGGACTCCCGCTCACCCTGAGTGAGCGACTGCGTCGCCATCCCGACAAATCGGGACCTGTCGGAGGGTCTCCCGCACTGAGACCAAGTGTCCCTCCCTCATTGGGGGAGGGATTAAGGGAGAGGTCGTCCTCATTGGCAATGGCGGCGTTATTCATAGTTATAAATTCAGTTCTACCTTAAGGCGTTCTACCTTTTCAGAAGAATAGCCAAACTTTTCACTCATGACTTGCTCAAGGGCATGAGGAGGACTGAGACGAAACCTCCTGCTTCGTAGTATTTCACCACCTCTGCCAACCAGCTCAATACTGCTATCGTTGAAGCTAACAGAAAGAAAATTCATGTGGGCAAACAGATTTTGATACATTGGCCTAAGCCAAAGCGGCTTTCTATAACGAATTACCATATAGAGTCCATAGAAACACCAATTCGCAATCAAAACCCAGCCACGGTCAGCTTTTTGATAGGAGAGATAACCATCTTCCCCGCCTTTAACCTTATAAGAATAATCGCCTTGCGTCAGCACAATCTCGCCATCTTCCGTACTTAGAAGAATGGCCGCAACAAGTTCATGTATAACCTGGTCTGAAAACTCAAACTCGTGATTCCCAATCATGATTCTGTCTGACATGAGAGAATGCCTCCTTCAGCATTCAACCTCAGCTAACACAATATCATCTTGCTCTTTTATGACTCGGTATTTCAACAATCTGACTGTTTTTTCTTCTATTAGTTTTCTCTTACGTACATATTCCAATACTTTGTCTTGGAAATCAAATGCTACTAACATACTCTGGACCATTTCACTATCACCACTAGCAATCTTCCGAACAAGCCAATTCTCATATTTGACTATCTGGTTCAGATCACCCTCTGTACACAGGCCAGTTTTGAGTTCGACGCAGGTAAATTTGTGGAGGATATCAACAGAATCTACAGTTGTTATGTGAGTGAGAAATACGTCCATGACTGTATTAAAAGATGTAGGGACATGATTCAGAAAGTCATGATATTCGCCGATAATATCCTTTAGTCTGCCATGAGCGAAAGCTCGCATGAACCACCCGTTGAGATAACCCTCTATCTTTATTTGACCCTTTTTATCAGTTTCAAGTTTCAGCGGGAGCTCAACTCCATTACTTGAGTATGGCTCCGGCACTTGACCAACTGGATAGAAAATAGGATTGTTCCTTAACAAGAGCCGTATCAGCTCTTTACTTTCCTCCGTGGTTATAGGCTGATGGCTCTTTTTAGTGAAGGTTCCTAGGTCAAAGGTCCATATTTTCCCTTTATCCCGTAAATCCAGAATATCGCTTAAGGCGATGGGACGTGGGAATTGCCTAATCGTAGGTTCAAAGCAAACCCTGTAAGGATAAGTTTGGTCTGCTCTCCCCCAAATATCAGCCTCATCAAAGAAGGGCCGGCCTTGCGCTTTCCATATACCATATACGCCTACATTTCTGACATAAAAGAATATGAAATCCCCTGGCCCTATAGCCTCAAAGCCCGCAATGATTTCTGAATTTGTCCTTTCAAAAGGGTGAGAAATACCACCATAAACCCCATATTCAAGGCATTTTCTGAAGTTCTCTTGACTGACCAGAAATATGTGGTTACCCATACCCGCTCACCTTCCGCAACGCTTTTTGGGCACCTTGTCGCTGCCGCCACGCATCCTATTCACCTCACCCCCTGCCCCCTCTCCTGAAAGGAGAGGGGGGAATTTGAGACTAGGGGACACCCCTAGAACCCCATCTGGGGGGAATCCCCCCAGGGCTCCCCTTTCTGAATGTCTCCCAGCGCTTCTACAGGACCTGACTCCTAACCCCTTCCCTCCAAGCAAGGGAACCACATTACGTAGGCGTACTCTCCCTCCCCGAAGCGGGGAGGGATTAAGGGAGAGGTCTGTCTCCCGTAGCACTTCTGCTGCTGCCGCCACGCGTCTCGTTCACCTCACCCCCTAGTCCTTCCTCGGAAGGACGCCCTCTGGGCTCCCGCTCACCCTGGGTGAGCGGCTATGTCGCCATCCCGATAAATCAGGACTTGTCGAAGGGTCGCCCGCGCTAAGACCAAGTGTCTCTCCCCGTTTCGGGGAGGGATTAAGGGAGAGGTCTATTTCCCGCAGCACTTCTTGTACTTCTTGCCGCTGCCGCAGGGGCAGGGGTCGTTGCGGCCCACCTTTTTGGCCACTTTCACCGCCTGGCGGCTCTCACCACCGCCGTTGCCGCTGACTGCGCGCACCTCCGGCCTCGGCTTGGGAGCCGACTCTTTGGCAAACCCCACATGGTAGATGGCATGCACTACATCGTGCTCTATCCGGGTGCGCAGTTCATCCCAAAGGCCGTGCGCCTCTCGCTTGTAAGCCACCAGGGGGTCGCTCTGGCCATAGGCGTGCAGCCCGATGCCCTCGCGCAGGTTCTCCACCGCCGTCAGGTGCTCTATCCACAGGCCGTCGATGATGTGCAGCATGACCAGGCGCTCCAGCACCCGCATTTGGTCGGCGCCCAGCTCACGCTCGCGCTCCTCGTAGAGGGAGTCGGCGTTCTCCAGCAGCTTCTCCTCGATCTCGCTGCGGCTCATGGCGGTGAGTCCTTCCGCTGAAGGATCGTCGAACGCTGGCGGCAGGGGCATGATAGCGCCCACTTCGGTCAGTAGGCCGGGCAGGTCCCAGTTGTCGCCATGCTCATCAGCCAGTCTGGCGGCGACGGTGCGCCGAATCTCCTGGGCGATCATGTCCTGAAGATTGGCCTTGAGGTCGGCCCCGCTCAAGATCTTCTTCCGCTCGCCGTAGATTACCTCGCGATGCTTGTTGATCACATCGTCGTATTCCACCAGGTGCTTGCGGACGTCGAAGTGGTAGCCCTCCACCTTGGTTTGGGCGTTTTCGATGGCCTTGCTGACCAGCGAGTGCTCGATAGGCACATCCTCATCCATGCCCGCCCACTGCATGAAGCCCTTGATGCGATCTCCGCCGAAGCGGCGCATGATATCGTCTTCCAACGAGACGTAGAAGCGAGAGCTGCCCGGGTCGCCCTGGCGTCCGCAGCGGCCCCGAAGCTGGTTATCGATGCGCCGCGCCTCGTGGCGCTCGGTGCCGATGATATGGAGCCCTCCCAGCCCCACCACCTTGTTGTGCGCCTCCTGCCATTCCTCATCCGACATGCCCAAACCGGCGGGACTGCCCCCCAGCAGGATGTCGGTGCCGCGGCCCGCCATGTTGGTGGCGATGGTTACCGTCCCCAGGCTTCCTGCCTGAGCGATGACGCCGGCCTCCTTTTCGTGGAACTTGGCGTTGAGCACCTGATGGGGGACTCCCCTGCGCTTCAGCAGCTCGCTCAGGTATTCCGATTTCTCGATGGACACCGTACCTACCAGT
>Ga0299912_10005205_pt1 | contig 10677 bp, 8 predicted proteins | sample RVTome_2_FD_207667 | JGI IMG/M metagenome (GOLD analysis project Ga0299912, IMG submission 207667) | Soil microbial communities from uranium-contaminated site in the Upper Colorado River Basin, Wyoming, United States - RVT95D214 (version 2) ... | reverse complement strand
AGCCCTAAATAGGACCGGGAAAGGTTGGTCGTCAGCCGGGCCTTATTCGAGGCCTCGAGATAGGCCTCGATGGCCTGGGTGTAAGCTCCCTGTTGATAGAGCGCGTCCGCGCGGTCCAGAAGGGGTTCGACGTCTGTCTCTCGGCCTGCCTGAGCGTGGGCCGGGGCCGGAACGAGCACGATCGCGAGAACGGATAACGCGGCGACGATACGGGCGGTCTTGCGGAAAGGTTGGAGATAACCTGTCATAATCTCTCCCTAGAAGACGAGTCGCGGGCGACGTCCATGCCGGATTCCATCGTACCGGCTGAAGCATCCTTTGTCAATTTCAGCCGGAGCCCGTTTGGAAAGTCCGCTTGAATCGTATATCCTAGATAAGGAGACCGGCTCAGGAGGTCAAGACCATGCTTTTAGGCGGCTATAACACATTTTTTCTCCTCATTCCGCCTCTCATCCTGGCCCTTTACGCCCAGAGCAAGGTGCGCGGGACGTACGCCCGTTATAGCCGGGTTATGGCCGGCTCGAAGCTGACCGGCGCCCAGGCCGCCGTCCAGATCCTGCAGACCGGCGGTGCCGGCGAGGTCAACGTGGAGAAGGTCGCGGGGCAGCTCACGGACCACTACGACCCGCGGAAGAAAGTCCTGCGGCTCTCCGCCGGCGTTCACGACAGCCCGTCCATCGCCGCCCTGGGGATCGCGGCCCATGAGGCGGGGCATGCGCTCCAGCACCGGGCGGGATATGCCCCTCTGATGGTGCGCAACGCGATTTATCCCGTGGCCAACATCGGTTCGACCCTGGCGATGCCGCTCTTCATCATCGGGTTTATCTTCAGCCGCGGGCCCAATATCTGGATGGACCTCGGCATTCTCCTCTTCACCGGCGCGGTGGCCTTCACCGTCGTCACCCTGCCGGTCGAGTTCAACGCGTCCAAGCGCGCCCTGGCCGTGCTCGAAGAACGGCGCTTCCTCTCGGGCGAGGAACTCGTCGGCGCACGCCGCGTCCTGTCGGCCGCCGCCCTGACCTACGTGGCCTCGACGGCGATGGCCGTCATGCAGCTCGTCCGGCTGCTTATGCTGCGCGGCTCCCGCGATTGATTCGAATTCGGGGGACGTTGACCTTTCGCTCTTCATCGAGATCCGGCGTCCGAACATGAGCTACACGCCGGAAGCCAGCCTCGTCTTCGACGGGAAGCGGGCGTGTCTTTTAAAAGGGATGGACAATAAGTCCGGCCCCGAAATGGTGGACCCGGGCGACCTCGTGGACTTCGATGTCGAGGTCGGCTATTTTATCCCCGCCTTCTTCGATTTCCCCTCGGAATATCTCGGGTCCGAGACCGTCGCTGGACGCGTGCTCCACAAGATCCGGCCGCAGCTCCCGCACGGGGCCGAATTGGTCTATTTTATCGACGCGAGCACGTGGCTGCCCCATAAGACCGCCGTGCGGATGACGATCCGTGGCCAATCTTTCGCCGTCGAACGCGTCTTCAGCGATTATAGGGACGTCGACGGCATCCTCTATCCCCACGGCTTCACCTATCCGAGCCGGGACAGGAAATCCGTCATCCAGGGCCGCGTGACGTCGGTGGAGGTCAACCCCGCCCTGGACGACGGCCACTTCACGATCCCCAAGAACATCGAGTGACTTTGCCTCGCTTTTCATGATCCCGGCCGGGCGGGGCCGCGACGTACCTGTCCTTCTCTCTTGTGGCCTCTTCTAAACTATGGTAAAGGTCATCCGTACTCACCAATGAGCTTATAAGAAACGCGCCGGAGGAGGACACATGAACACGCCCATCCGCATCGGACGAAGAAAGTTCCTCGAGACATCAGCTCTGGGAGCCTTGGGCGCCGGCTTGGCCGGCCCGAAGGCCAGCCAGGCGCAGGAAGCGCCGGCCGACCGTCCCAAGGTCAAGGAATACCGCACGCTCGGACGGACCGGGTTCAAGGTCTCCGACCTCGGCTGCGGGAGCATCCAGGACGAGGGCGTTCTCCAGGCCGCCTTCGACGCCGGCATGAACTATGTGGATACCGCCGAGCAGTATCCGGGGCACCACCGGACCGTGGGCCGGGCGATGAAGGCCGTCGACCGGCGCGCGGTTTTTATCTCGACCAAGCTCGAGGTGCTCGAAGACAAGAGCAAAGAAGGCTTCCTGAAGCGGGCCCGGAAAGCCCTCGAAGAACTCCAAACCGAATACATCGACTGCCTGATGATGCACATGCCCGAGAAGGCCGAGACGCTCAAGACCGAGGGTTTTCATGAGGCCATGCGCGAGCTCAAGGCCGAAGGCCGGGTCAAGTTCGTCGGGGTCTCGAATCACGGCACGTTCTGGTTCCGCGACCCCGAGGAGACCATGGAGAAAGTCCTCCTCGCCGCGGCTGAGGACGGCCGGTTCGACGTTTTTCTCATGGCTTATAACTTCCTGCGCCGGGACCAGGCCGAGCGCGTGCTCGAGGTCTGCGGGCAGAAGAGAATCGGTGTCGCGCTCATGAAAACGACCCCGATCGCCATCTACGAATCCTTGAAAACGCGGGTTGAGGAACTGGAGAAGAAAGGCAAGGACGTCAACCCGCTCTATGCCGACGGCGTGAAGCGCTACAAGGAAAAATTTGACGCCGCCCAGGAATTCATCCGCACGCACAACCTCCGTAACGCCGAAGAGATCAAGGACGCCGCCATCAGGTTCGTCCTGGACAGCCCGAACGTGCACACGGTCTGTTGCTTGGTCAAGACGTACGCCGAACTCGAAACGTACCTCCGCCTTTCCGGCACACGCCTCACCACGGCCGACCGGACGAGGCTCGACACCTATGCCGAAGGCTGCGGGGAGCTCTATTGCCGCCACGCCTGCGGGGAATGCGAAATCTCGTGCCCGCACGGCGTGCCGGTCAACACGATCATGCGTTACCAGCGATATTTCGCGGGCCAGGGCCGGGAAAAGGAGGCGATGGGCTATTACGCGGCCATCCCCGGCGCGCGGGCCGGCGTCTGCGCCGCATGCCCGGCGCCGTGCGAGGCTAGCTGCCCCTACGGCGTCCCCATCCAAGGAATGCTCCTCCTCGCCCACGATACGCTGTCATTAGCCGATTGAATTCGGAGGGTAAGGCCGTGACGCCCCGGAGCTCGGGCCGGGGATCGGGCACCGCAGACTTGCGGATTTCGACGCTCATGAGGAGGCGCCGGTGGAGTGGATAACCCATTTTCAATCCTGGGTGGCCCTGGCGACGCTCACGGCCCTCGAAATCGTCCTGGGCATCGACAACATCATCTTCATCTCCGTCCTCGTCGGACGCCTCCCCCACGACCGCCGCAACCGGGCCCGCGTCATCGGCCTCGCCCTGGCCATGGTCAGCCGCATTCTGCTCCTGCTCTCCCTGACGTGGGTCATGGGACTGAAGAGAACGCTCTTCGAGGTCTTCTCGCGCGAGTTCTCCGGACGCGACCTCATCCTCGTCGCCGGGGGTCTCTTCCTCCTGGCCAAGAGCACCCGCGAGATCCATCACAGCCTGATGGGAGCCGAGGGAGAGCAGCCGAAGGCCAAGGCCGGCCGCGCCATGCTCTCGGTCCTGGCCCAGATCGCCGTCCTCGACATCGTCTTTTCGCTCGACTCGGTCATCACGGCCATCGGCCTGGCCGAGCATGTGACGATCATGATGCTGGCCATCGTCATCGCCGTCGCCGTCATGATGCTTTCGGCCCGGGCCATCGGCGAGTTCGTCGATACCCACCCGACCATCAAGATGCTCGCCCTGAGCTTCCTGCTCCTCGTCGGCTTTACGCTCTTCGGCGAAGGTCTGGGCTTGGTCATCCCCAAAGGGTACATCTATTTTGCCATGGGCTTTTCGGTCATGGTCGAGTTCCTCAACCTCAGGGTGCGCAAGAGAATGGAGCAGCCCATCAAACTCAGGAAGGCCATTTAGTCGCGTCCCTTTGACAGCCGGGGGCTGGCTGTCGTATGAAGTCGGGTATGATTCGCGGCAAGCTCTTAGCGGGGCTCCTGGCCCTGGCCATTCTCGCGGCCATCGGCCTCGTGCTCTTCCAAAGCGAAGTCCCCCCGAGCGGCGTGCGCGAGAAAGGGACGGTCACCGTCCGGAACGCCACGGACAGAACGCTGACCTACACGGTCAAGCCGACCCTGTCGCTTCGGGTCCCTGAGGAGCAATCTCTCCTACCCGGCGGTGTCGCCCGCTATACCTCGAGAACGGGTTTGACACTCGCCTACGTCCGGAGCGGTGTTCAGCAGAAGGAGAGTTTGCGGCCCGGGACTCCTTATACCTTCCGCTATGACGAATACCACGCGCTGCACCTCTACCTGGGTTCCCACATGCTCGAGGACGCGCCCGACCTGGCGCCGTTCGTGGCCACACCGATGGACGTCGCCACCCGGATGTTCGAATTGGTGAAACTCACCAAAGACGACATCGTCTACGACCTGGGCTGCGGGGACGGGAGGCTCATTATCGTCGCCGCCGTCGCGCACGGTGCCCGGGGAGTGGGCGTCGATATCGACCCCCTGCGGATTCAAGAGGCCAAGCGCCAGGCGAAAAAAGCCGGCGTCGAGGCCCTGACCGAATTCCGGGTCGAGGACGCCATGACAACCGACCTCCGGGAAGCGACCGTTGTCGCCCTTTACCTCCTCCCCGAGTCCAATGAGCTCCTGAGGCCGAAACTCGAGCGCGAGCTGCGGCCCGGCGCGCGCGTCGTCTGCCACGACTATCCCGTCCCCGGCTGGGACGCGACCAGGACCAACGCCGAAACCCTTTGGGATGCGGCCGGGAATAAACACCTCGTCTTTGTTTACGAGCGCTAGGTCGTCGTCTTCTCTTCTTGGCAAATCCCTTGCACCCCGGGGCCAGAGCAGCACCCCGGTCGTGAACTCCCGGAAGAAGCCGAGGGTTTCCTCACGGGATTTCGCGCTCTTCGATTTTCTAAGCTTTCTTGACAGTCGTCCTACCGAGTGGTAGATATTTTCTTTCTGTCGTGAGAAGGAGGACCCGATGAAGAAATCCCCCGCTTTTTCGAGGACGGCCTTCGCCGTCGCCTGCCTGCTCCTCGTTTCGACGTGGCTCGCCGCCCAGACCCCGCCCGACAAGTTCCTCGGGCACCGTGTCGGCGAGGACCGGAAACTGGCCGATTTCAGCCAGATCACCGCTTATTTCAAGAACCTCGACCAGGAATCGCCCAAGCTCCAACTCGTCGAGATCGGCCAGTCGGTCCTCGGCAAGACGATCATCATGGCCGTCATCACGGCTGAGGAAAATATGTCCCGGCTCGACCGCTTCCGCGAGATCGCCGGACGCCTCAAGGATTCGCGCGGCCTGCCCGAAGCCGAGGCCCGCCAGCTGGCCAAAGAAGGCAAATCCATCCTCCTCATCACGTGCAGCCTCCACGCGTCCGAGGTCGCCGCCTCACAGATGTCCATGGAGCTGGCCTACGACCTCGTCACGGGCAAGGCCTTTTTCGACACCGAGAAGGCCCTCAAGGACGTCATCGTTCTCCTGGTCCCCAGCCATAATCCGGACGGGAACCAGATGGTCGTGGATTGGTACCGGAAGTACGTCGGGACCAAGTTCGAGGGCGGAAACATGCCCTGGCTTTACCACCATTACGCCGGACACGACAACAACCGCGACTGGTTCATGTTCAACCTGCCCGAGACGCGCGCCGTGACCAAGGTCCTCTACCACGACTGGTTCCCCAGCATCCACATCGACGAGCATCAGATGGGCTCGAACGGCGCCCGCCTCTTCGTCCCTCCCTTCATGGACCCTCCGCTGCCGAATGTTCAGCCCCTTCTCTGGCGGAGCGTGAACCTCTGCGGGACGAACATGTCGTTCGACCTTCAGAAAGCGGGCTTTAGCGGCGTCGTCAACGGCCGGAGCTACACGGGCTGGTGGATCGGCGCCTGCGACGACACCTCCTGGCTTCACAACACGGTCGGTCTCCTGAGCGAGATGGCCTCGGTCCGGGGCGCGACCCCCGTTTACATCGAACCGACCGAAGTCCCCAAGGCCTACGCCGAGAGGCAGATGGATTTCATCGACCCCTGGCCGGGCGGCTGGTGGCGGCTGCGCGACCTCGTGGATTACGAACTCACCCTTTCCAAAAGCCTGCTCAAGACGGCCGCGCTCTATAAGGAGGACTTCCTCTACAATTCCTACCTGATGTCGAAGCTCAGCGTCGAGAAGGTCGAGAAGGGCCAGCCCTACGCCTTCGTCATTTCCTCCTTCCAGCGCGACTATGCCACGACCCTCAAGATGCTCGAGGTCCTGAAATTCGGCGGCGTCGAGATCCACCAGTCGAAGGAGGCCTTTGTCGCGGAGGGACGGTATTTCCCCGCCGGCTCGTTCGTCGTCCTCACCGCGCAACCCTACAAGGCTTATGCGTGGGCCATCCTCGAAAAGCAGAAATACCCCGATATCCGCCAGTATCCGGGCGGACCGCCTGTCCCGCCCTATGACAATGCAGCCTGGACCCTGCCGCTTCAGATGGGCGTCGCCTGCCAAGAGATCGAGAAACCCTTCGAGGCGAAACTCGAGAAGCTCACCGCCGTCCCGGCGGCAAACGTCAAGGCGCCGGAGGGAGCGGCCTATCTCGCCCTCGATACGGCCAGCAACGCCTCTTACGCGATCGTTTTCGCGCTCCTTAAAGAGAAAGCCGAGATCTTCCGCGCGACGGGCGCAATCGAAGCTGGAAGCACCAAGCTCGTGCCCGGTGCGTTCCTGGTCAAGAAGACTCCGGCCGTCCAAGCCAGCCTGACGCAGCTCCTGACGAAATGGCCAGCCCCGGTCTACGGGCTCAACGACATCGCCTCCGTGCCCAAGACGGCTGTCAAGAACCCGCGCCTCGGTCTTTACCAATCCTGGCGCGGCAACATGGACGAGGGCTGGACGCGTTTCGTCTTCGACGACCTGGGCATCGGTTTCACGACCCTCCACAACAAGGACTTCAAGGGGACCAAGGAGAAGAAGGTCGACCTCAAGGCGGCTTATGACGTCATCGTTTTCGCCAGCGAGGGCGCCGAGGTCATCAAGACCGGCCGGCCGCCGGCCCGCTCTGAGTTCGCCCGCTTCATGACCCCTATGCCGGCCGAATACGAAGGCGGGATCGACAAGGAGGGTGTGGAGGCCCTCAAGAAATTCACCGAGGCCGGAGGTGTCGTCGTCCTCCTCAACGGCGCGTGCGAGCTCGGCACCAAGGACCTCGAGGCCCCGGCCCGCAACGCTCTCGAGCAGGTGGAGCGCACACGGTTCTTCTGCCCGACCTCAATCCTCCGCCTCAACGTGGACCCGACGACACCGGTCGGCTTCGGGCTGGCCGAGGAAACGGCCGCCATGTTCGTCGGCAGCCAGGCCTTCGATACCTGGTCTCCGCCCGTCGATTGGGACCGCAAGGTCGTCGCTTCCTATCCGGAGGACGACATCCTGATGAGCGGCTGGCTCCTCGGCGGAGAGATGATCGCCCGCAAGGCGGCCGTCGTGGACACGACCTTCAAGAAGGGCCACATCATCCTCATCGGCATCCGCTCGCAGCATCGGGCCCAGTCCCACGGGACCTACAAGTTCCTGCTCAACGCGCTGCTGTATCCAGGGATGTAAGGCGGGTTATTCGACCTGCGGCGCGCACCTAGACGGAGGTTCTTCTCCCGATTTCGGGAGCTCGGATGGATCGGTGGAGATGGATGTTGTCCCCCTCCGCTACGGGGGCATCGGGATAACATCCATCTCCACTCCTGAATTCAAGCCCCTCAATCGGGAGAAGTACCTAGATCAATCCTCTCTAGCTCGGTTGAATGCCCTGCCCATGGGCTCGGGATTGACATAGAGCTGCCAGACTTCAACTTTGTCGTCCTTGACGACGACCCGCCAAGCCGCCGGGACATGCCAATGATTTTTCGCCTCGAGACGTCCCTCCCGAACGAAGGTGCCTTCGGCCTCGCCGAGAAGGACCACCGTGGGTCCCTGAGCGAGAATCTCCTCCACCAGGATGTGATAGTCGGGCACCATGGCAAAATACTCCCGCCAGACTTGCTGCAAGCGGACTCTTCCCTGGAGTCGGGTCCCGTCCGAATCCACGAAAACATGGTCCTCGGACATCAGGGCGGCGAGCCGGTCAGGGGCATGGGAATTGACCGCCTCGACAAAGGCCGCGGCGATTTCTCGCGGAGTCACTCTTCTGCCCTATTTCGGCGGCGGAAGAGACCCGGCGGGCGCCAGGACGCAGGTCTCGTCCATCCGCATGGCGATGATAAGGTTCTTGTCCCTCCGCCGGACTCTGTCTTCAGGGATCCCCGAAATCCGGAAGGCCCCGGCCGCGAACGGGTTCTCGAGCCGCAGCTCTCCGTCCTTTTCCGAGGTCAGGCGGACCTCGATAACGCGGCCCTCCCGCATCGTCGCTGAAACCAGGAAGGCGCCGCGGGCGCGCAGTCTCTCGAACGAAATATCCTTCCAAGTCTCTGGAACGGCTGGAAATACACGGATAGCAGCGGCGTGGCTCTGAAGGAGCATCTCCTGGATGGCCGACGCAAAAGCGAAATTACCCTCCAAGGTGAACGGCCGGTAGGTGAACTTGGAGTGGCCGGCCTGGCATTGGTCGCCGTTGACGTGGAAGCTGTTCGGCAGGCAGAAGCATGCGGCGAAGGTCCGCAGCGCCCGGACGGCTTTCTCTCCATCCCCCGCCCAGGCCGCCATGTTCCCCAACCAACTATAAGAATATCCGCACCACCAATCCGGCCCCAAGCGGTCGAGTTCGGCGAGCGAGGCGCGGATTGTCCGCCGGTCAGCCTCTCCCCGATCCCAAGCCAGAAGACCGAGCGGGTGAATCGCCATGAGATGCGAGAAATGCCGGTGCGACTCCCGGAGTGGATAGCCGGGCGCCACGAGAAGACGGCCGTCGTCCTCGGCCAGGGCAAGGTCGGGCCATTCGGAGAGGATCTTCTTCCACTTCTTCTGTTCGTCCTTGAACCCCAGCTCTGCCGCGAGCTCGGCCGACGCACCATAGAGCCATCTGATCAACGCCAAGTCGTAATTGGTTGTTTTGTCGAACCAGGCGTCGATACGGTTGTCGTTGATCTCCGGGCTCGAGCTCAAAGGGAGTTTTCTCTTCCCGTCCGGCCCGCGGAGGGAGAGCTGGTCCAGGAACACGGCGACCGACTTGAGCCAGGGATAGGCGCGGTCCTTGAGGAATACGTCGTCGCGGCTAAAGGCCCAGTGGAGATAAAAATGATGCGCGAGCCAGGCGGAAACCGTCGGCCCCAAAGAGTATTGGATCCAGCCGCCCATGGGCTGCCCCTCGAGAGTGCTCACTCCCGGGAAGTTCAGGCCCTCGACGCCGAAATATGTCCGTGTATATCTCTCTGCCTCCTCCCTGACCGCCCATAGCCAGTCCAGGAAGGCCAGTCCCTTGTCCAGCCTGTTCCCGCTATAACACGGCCAATAACTCAGCTGAGTGTTCAGGTCATGATGAAAATCGCCTTTCCAGGGCGGCAGGCTGCCGTCGTCAGCGGTCCAGACGGCCTGAAGCGTGATGGGCGGCGCCCCCCGCCGCGAAGCCGACCCGAACTTGTAAACCTCGCGGTACCACTGGGCTTCGAGAAGCGGGTCCGGGATCTCGATCAGGGACTTATCCCAGAAGGCCCGCCAGAGAGCGCGGTGCGCCTGGAAATCATTCGCGAGCGTCCGTTGCCAAGCTCTTTGCGCGTTGATGACGGCGAGAAGGCCCTTCTTGAGTTTCGGATAGTCGGAGCTTATCGTCCAGAGCCCGACCAGGACGCCGGGGCGCGGCCGCTGCCACTCGACGGCGACGTCATAGCTCATCCCGCCCCAGCCTTCCTGATGGTAATAAACACTGTTCACGGCCGGCAGGAGAACGGGCGCCGGATAGCCGAGCGAAGCCAGCGATCTTCCCGTGACAACATCCCGGCTTTCGCCGCCGGCACCCTTGCGGACATAGGCGGGCGGGATGAGGCGCGGTTCGAACGAAGCCGGGAGGCCTTCGAAAATAAACCAGCCCACCGTCTCGGCGGCCTGAACGAAGGTCCGCAATCTGGCGCCGTTCCTCCATTCGACCTCAGCCAGCGCCTCCCGCAAGTTGAGGCGGACGGAGGCGACCTCGCCCATGGCGCCGATATCGAATTCCAGCGCCGCCGCGGGGATCTTCGTGGGCGCAGGGTCGCGGTCGTAGGGAACATCACCCAGTTCATGGACGGGCTTGTAGTCGCCCTTGAGGACCTGTCCCCTCACCCAAGAGAAGCGGAATTCGGGCCGCTCGAATTCTTTGACCGGCCGCAGGTCCCAGAGGTCGGCCCGGTCGAGCGAAAAACGCAGCGCCCGCCCCTTCTTCCAGATGAGCGCTCCAATGAGCCCGTTGCCGAGGGGCAGCCCCTCGTCCCACGAGGCCGCCAATTTGGAAAAAACAAGGTCGTGGCGGGCCGCGGGCAGGCGTCGAGCCTCGACCCGGCCGCCTGCACCGGGCAGGGTGCAAAGGAGGACCAAAGCCGTGATAAATAGGGGCCGACGGGAAACGACCGTGTGGCGCAGAGGCCTCAACCCTTCAAGATCTGCTCGGCCCGGTCGATGTTCGTCACGTCGAGAATGACCGAGACAGAGTCACCCTTCCGGGCGAGCGTCCCGTAAAGGTACTCGATGTTGATGCCTTCGTCGCCCAGCTTGGTCGTCAGCTC
>Ga0299912_10005204_pt1 | contig 10678 bp, 12 predicted proteins | sample RVTome_2_FD_207667 | JGI IMG/M metagenome (GOLD analysis project Ga0299912, IMG submission 207667) | Soil microbial communities from uranium-contaminated site in the Upper Colorado River Basin, Wyoming, United States - RVT95D214 (version 2) ... | reverse complement strand
TGTTAAAACTAAAATTCACAGTTTCACAAAAGGATGACATCGATGACGAGTTTGGGAGAATTTTTGTAGATTACGAGGGATCGTCGCAGGATGACGAAACCATCGTACTGTCAAAGAAGAACATCTACAGGATTAAAAAAGAACCTCCAAGATGAAATTGCGGGCCAGGATACCGGAGAGCCGACTCGCCCTCAGGCCACAAGACATGACGAACAACACGCATTGCAAAATCAGCACCAGAACACAAAATAAAATGCAGAGTCTAAAATCCCAAATTGATGTTTCCAGACAAGGAATCAAAGAACATCTTGGCAGACGCGATTAGAATTACTGCAGTCACCAGGATTTGCAGGTACCGCTCTTTGATATCAATAGACAATCGTGCGCCAACCAATCCGCCAATAAAAGAACCGGCAGACAGCAGGCCGGCTTGAAGGAAATCAGGATGCCCCAACAGACTGTGCACGATGACGCCGGACAGAGAGGCAAACAAGAGTATCATCTGGGATGTTGGCGCTGCCTTTTTCATCGCCATTCCCATTCCCACAACCATCAGCGGTACAAAGATAATTCCGCCGCCGATACCAAAGAAGGAGGAGATTATTCCTGCAAAAAAGCTTGCGCCGATTGCAAAAACCATCATTTGTTTTGAGATTGTTCTTTCCCTGGTCTCGATTTTTTTTCTTAAAAATATGTACGCAGCTGATGCAATCAGCACAAACCCAAACAAGATTTTAAAAATGTCAGGTGCGACGCCAGTGGATATTACTGCGCCCAAGACAGTTCCCGGAATTGAGAGCAGCCCAAGTTTGAGTCCCAAGGCGTACTCTATTCGTTTTTGCTTAGAGTATGAGATTGTGGATGCTGTGGCGTTGCTTAACGCAGCAAACAGACTGTTGCTTGCCGCAGCAGTGGGTGGAAATCCCAAAAAGGTCAGTATCGGAACCACGATAATCCCGCCGCCCAAGCCAATCATGGAGCCCAATAGCCCCGCCGCAAACCCCAAAGGAATCAGCCACAGTTGATCAATCATGATAATGCCAATCAGAGAATTTTCTGTTATATAATTAAACTATTTTAGAATAATCAGCGTCTGTAAAACGGAGTCATCCTTTGACGTAATTTCTAAAAATATTTTGGAATTGCCCAAATTGTCAATTTTTGATTTGATGTTTCGCTCACCGGAGTCAGAGTAAAATGCATGGGCAGCCTCCAGCCACGAAGAAATAGACTCATAGTCTTCAGACTGTTTTGCCTCCCAGCAGTCACAAACAAGCGTCTCAATCATCGTTTCAAACACTGCAAAAACATCGCTTCGGTTGGATTCCAAAGTAGAAGTTTCAAGATTGGCCACCGCCATGACAGGCGATTGGATGCTTCCGCCGATGTTGATGTTCCCCAGTGCGTTTCCTTGGGAATCCAGCACCGCGGTGGTAGTGCAGTATTCCACGGTTTGCGGAAGTCCGTTCTCAAAGAACGTGCAGTATTCGCCAACGGTATGATCAGTAATTGCGGTGGGCGCAGAAACGATGATGTTCTGTTCTGCCAAAACATTTTGGATTGTCTCGATGTCATAATAAGTAAAACCTGTTTCGTAAATCGGGGCGGATTTGGAATATGTGTCACCCGCCAGCAGAAAGGATGCGGAAATAATTATTGCGGCGCCGGCAATGGCTGCAATCGCAGTCAATCTGTTCATGGCATGTAAAATTTCAATTCAAAGATAAGGCTTTGCAATGTCAAATCGAGATTAATGTTAATTTTGAATCCATAGTCACATTATTCTGATCAACAAACCCGGCAGTCACCTCAAGAACATAGGATGCCTCATTGTCAGGAACTATGCTTTGGCAGGTCGTTATCTCCACCACAGTTTTGCATGGAGGGATATTTTTTTCAATGTGTACAACGTTTCCGTCATGGTCAAACCAAATCATGTCTAACGGGAATTGCATGTTGAGCATCCATAAAGAGTACAGGCCGGGTTCAGCAAATACAAAGATCATCCCCTCGTCGTAAGGAAGTTGTTCTTGAAACATCAGCCCTCTGACACGTCTCGGTTCAGAATCTGCAATCTGCACTTCAAGGGCAACGTCGTCTATCAGAATGGTGCCACGTGGAAATTCAACTGACTCCAGTTTGCTGTCACTTGGAAGGGTCAGCATTCCAATAACTCCGATGATCACGGCGGCGATTGTAATCGGGATTAATGCCTGAGCACGGGTGGTCATGAATGAATTTCCTCTGAACCTTTTAAAATACTATCTGCAGCGTGCTTGTTTTTGCGAGGATCACCCTCCACATTCCCAATTGCCTGCAAACTATGGAATTCACAAAATTCCGACGTTGCAATCCAGAATTCAGGAACAGATCTAGGACTTTACAATGTCATAATCTTCTTTGCCGTTACCAAATTTCTGCGTGATGATTTTCACCCGGTATTTTTTTCCCCTTTGAATATCCAGAGTATTCTGGGTTGGTTTTCCGTTGTCATAGAATTTTGCGACAATCATCTTTCTTGAAGTGTAAAATTTCCGGACCCCGTCAAACTCTTCCTCAGTTTCAATATTCACTTCAGTGATAGTCTCCTTCCCGACTTTTCTCTCAACATTCTCAACTTTTACAATAGTGAAGATGCCCTTATCATCCAGTTTTGACAGCGAAGATTCGGCCATAACTTATTCCTCATTTTTCCCATCAGTATCGACATTGTCACATTCTGGAACCGACACTGAGATTTGATCACTGTTTTATCAGGTAGTCCAACGTGTTCATGAATTTTATGCGAGAATAGTGAACTTAAGCGTATTGGAGTTTGTACATTGTTTGAAAATTGATAACAATCAAAACCAACCAGATAACAGTTGACAACTTGACATCAGTTCTCCTGCCACACCAATTGATGTTTGGGATTGTTTGATTGCCACCTGCACACACTGTGCAGTAATGAAATAAGAAGACGGTTCTGCAAATTCCCTACGTTTGTTTTTTTTACAAAACTTGAACGGTTAGAAAAACAATTGGTCCGGAACCTAATCTTCAGATTTATTGTATTTTGCCGTGCTGTCAAGAGGCACGGTAATTGTTCTATCTGAGCCCTTGCAGTAATTTTTTCCCTTGTAGTGTTTGTGGATTTTGATATCAGCCATCATGACACTGTCTATCCCGTAGGTTCCGTGGTGATCCGTAACTTCTTGGCTTACAACATGGCATGTCTTAGGAACATTGCACCACTTGCACATAATTTTCATTTTTTTCTCGTCGGCCATGGATTTATTCTGCAATTATTGACTAATGCATACTAATAATCCTTAGATTTTCCAATCCCAACAACCGTCACATCCAAACTCCAGCGACATCATGTTACTTTGAAACTTTGTAATGCAGTTCAACTAGTTTGTCATAATTGCTAGTTTTTATCAGCTCAAGTTTTACTTCTCTCCCCACATCCTTGAATAGCGGCACTCCACTGCCAAGAACGACGGGGATTATCGACAGGATTATCTCATCAACAAAGCCGAGATTCAAAAACATTGAAATTATTTCGGCACCTCCGATCAACCAGATGTTTGTTCCCGAATTGGAAATAATACTCTTCACCAATTTGTCAGCATCGTGTACAAACTCTATGTTTTCGTCATTGGAATTACCGCCGGCTCTAGAAAAAACATATGATTTCTTGGATGTGTAAGAATAGCCTCCAAGCGTCAGTATTTGATCGTATGTTTTTCTGCCCATGATTACGGTATCCGCGGATTTGATAAACTCGTCATATCCTGACGCCGTATTTTCTGGCAGCCAATCAATTTCTCCAGTCTCCCTTGCAATGTATCCGTCTAAACTTGACGCAATGAAGAGGATTATTTTTCTCATCACACCTGAGTGATTTGGTCATCTTATAATCGCAGACATCGTTCTGCCGAGTCCGAACCATGCAGCATTTCCATGATTGCAGTGCACGAATCAGCGTGTCGCTTATTTTAAAAACCGGTGGGAGTTACTTTATGGAATTCTTAAAGTCGCTAATCGAAGACATTGTGGACTGTGTATGGCTCCCAATGTCATGAATTGTTGAACCGTTGTATTTTTTGTCAAGATACCTCCCTGCAACTATCATTGGCCCTCCGATGGCGCACGTGATGCCAGTTGGCTCTGGAATCCACACCAGTAAAAATCCAATTTTTTGCAGTTTTTTACCGGGAGCAGGGGCTTTTTGAAGGGCGCGTAGCGAACTAGCAACATGTTTGTCATCAATGTCGGAAACTTCAGCATACAGATTTGCCCTACGCTTGGCAGAATCTGAGAATTTTTTTAATTTATCAAGACGTTCCTTTAGGGAATCAACCATTCCAACCTGGATTTAGAAGAAGATAGTTAAGAGCCTGAGATCAACTCCCATCACATTCAAGTCAACAAAGGGCAACTAAAATCAACTCGAAAGACACCAAATTATACTAGATTTTATTTAGAAAAAACGGTACATGGCATCTAAAAATTCCAAAAGACTCAACTCAATCAAGGCCGCACATGAATCAGAAAAGGCCCGCGCCAGTACAAGAATGGAGGACTATTTGGAGATTATTGCAGAGCTGGTGGAGCTGAAAGGGTATGCGACAACGTTGGACATTTCAAGATACATGAACGTAAGTGCGCCTAGCGTCACCAAGATGCTCCAAAGGCTGGACGAGGGCGGATTTTTGGAATACGAGAAATATCACGGGATCAACCTCACTGACAAAGGGATAGCAATTGCAGACGGGATAAGGCAAAAGCACGGCATACTGCTGGAGTTTTTTGAGATTTTGGGAGTTGGATATGATACGGCCAGCCAAGACACGGAAGGAATAGAGCACCACCTGAATCAAAAAACAATCAAACAGTTGAGAAAATTCATCATTTTTCTAAAAGCAAATCCCAAAATCATCGACAATTTTAAAGATCTTTGAGATAGATCTTGATGTCATTTTGTGAAGATGTAAAGTCCATCAGCTTCCTTGAAAGATCAGAGCGTTTCGGGATTTGGATTTGTCCCCTCTTGCCAATTCTTACGGATCCGATGAATTTTCCGTCGCCATAAATATCGGCGTGCATCGAAGTAAAGTCCCTGTTTACAGTAAGCAGTAAGGCGGTTTTTGATTCTGAGAAACTAAACGGGATATCGTCGGATGCCAGCGATGCGCCGTCGGACGTTTTCTCGACAACGTCAATGTGCACCCTGAGGGATTTTTCAATTTCTTTGATGTTTGAGCCGCCCCTCCCGATTATAGATGCGATGCACTGTTCATCAACCATGACTTTGACGCGGTTGTCAGATAAAATTTCAACCTCGGCCCGAGGATCATACCGCCTAAACGTTTCCTTGATTTTGTCCTCAGCCAGTTTTTCAATCCCGGCCCGGTCCGCTTTCTTTCCGACGGGTACAATGACGTTTTCTTCTCCAAAGGTGTAGATTTCGTGTTCCAAGACGCCGTCCTCAAAGTTTCTGATTTCAATAACAGGTCGGGCCAAATCGGATTCGGTCATCCCGGTGGGGACTTTTACCATCAATTCCAGATCATAGACCTTTTGAATCCCGCCGTCCTTGACAAAGACCACAGTGTCCAGAACATTTGGGATAATTCCAAGTTCAATCTTTCCAATAAAGCGCTGAATTGCATCCAGCGGGGAATTTGCATGCACGACTCCGACCATCCCAACGCCAGTCAGCCTCAGATCAGCAAACGTCACAAAATCCTCCCGTCGTCGCACTTCGTCAAAAATAGTATAGTCAGGCCTCACAAGCAACAGAATATCCGCGGAGTTGTCAAAGCTTCCGTCAAGTTTGCTGTATTGGGTCACACCGGAGTCGACTTGCAAGTCACGCGGTGATTCAAATGTTTTTACAATCTTTCCTTTCTTGTGGTAAAAATTTGCAAGGCCGGATGCAAGGGTGCTTTTTCCAGAGCCGGGGGCCCCAGAGATGACAATCCCTTCCGCGCTGTCAGCAAAACGCTCCATTAGTTTTTCAGAGATGGTGTAATCTTCAAGAGTCAGCTTCACAATAGGGTGGACTATTGTGATTTCAAACGCCTCGGAGAAGGGAGGATACGTGATGGCGATCCGGTAATCCTCGTGCTGAACCACATATGCGCCGGTCTTGGATATCTCCAGCGTGCTAGAATCACACATGTTTACAATGTCTAAAATTTGAGACGTGATAAGTTCCAGATAATCTTTGGAGAGGAGTTCGTCGCCAATCTTTGTCAGCACAAACTCCCCAGGTCTGCCTTTTTTGGCCAGCGGGTATTGCTTTTCTTTGAGATGCACACTCATGGTTTCAGAATCAAAATACTTGAGAAACTCCAACGACTGAGTCATGATTTCGGATTTGAGAAACACCGTGTCAACGCCTTCTGCCTGAGCCACCAGGTGCTGGACTCTGTCAGAAGTGTACAGTATGGCGTCGTTTTGTTTGGCCATGTCAACAATCAGGGCGTCTATCCTCCCACTGGATGCAAGCTTTACATCGTCAGAGGTGGCATGGGAGCCGCTTACTACAACGTTCAGCCCGTAACTCCCTGACAGCATCTTGAGCCGCTTGATTTTTTCAAGGCCGACAAACCCCTGCTCCTTTTTCTTCGACGCCTGCGATTGCAGTTCATCAAAGACATACTGCGGAATTACAATTTCAAAATTCCTGACACTTCCAGACTCAATCTGGGCAACCAGCTGGCCGTTAATTATAACACTTGTGTCGGCAACAATTTTTGGCAGCATGTCAATCATCAGAAATTACAGTGATACACTAAATTACTTTGCTAAAATATCCGAAATCCCTTTTAAGACAGCGTTGAAGTCAAACGGTTTTGAAATATACGATGAGGCGCCAGAGTCCAAACACTGCTGTATTATTTTTTGATCATCGCTGGCAGTGATTAAAATTATTTTGGCGTCAGGATCGTACCGGATAATTTCCCTTACAACAGTCAGGCCGTCTTTCTTAGGCATTGCCAAATCCAACAAAACCAGATCAGGCTTTGTATCCCTATACAGGTTGACAGATTCCTCGCCATCGCATGCCTCCGAAACATCGACGTGTTTGCCAATAGCCAGAATGTCTTTTAACACCAGGCGAATTGCGTCTGAATCATCTGCAATCATAATCCGTGCCACGAATGATTGAACTCATCGGTATTTTAAATAGATTCATTAATTTGACATGTTTTGAATTTTGGAAATCTTTTCCTCAACCGTTGAAAAATCATGCGCACCCTCGACCATCAAGGACTTCATAAAAGGCAGAGTTTCAGACAAGAGATCAAAAATCCCACCAATCTCATTACCAGGCAAGGTCTTCAATAAAGTATCAAGGGAGCCAGATATTTTCCCAAGCGATGTCTTTCCCATCATAGGGGCCAGCCCCTTAATCTTGTGAGTGTGCCTTTGGAAGGCATCTGCGTTAGAAACAACGTCGCGGTCATTTTTGCAACCAGCAAAAATGGTCTCCAATTCAGCAAGATCCTCGCCAATTTCCCTTGCAGCAACAGCCAAAAATTCATCAGACATGTCAGACAACATACCAAAGCGCAACCATTATTTTTATACCCTATGATAATGGAGATTCAGTGTGAAATTAATCAACAAAACATACATTTTGATCATGGTATTAATTTTTGCAGCAATAGTCAACCTAGTATTATTCTATCAAGATCACGATTATAAATCAGATCAGTCATTTTCAATCATCAGAGTCGGGGATGTCAAAGTCGGCGCCGAGTCGATTTCAGGGCTCGTCGTATCAGTTGCAAGCGGAAACAGCAATGACAAAGAGGAGATGGAACAAAAAATACGCGACGTGGAAGAAATCATCCAGTTGATAAGAGACGGGGGCAGTCTAAACGGACACGACATTGTAAAAATCCCATCCGAGATGTCTTCAGAGTATAACAGTATGACAGCATCATGGGACAGATACAAGGCAAGCGTTCAAAACACGGAAAAAATATCCGTCTTTGATCCAGAAGCTACAAAGGCCATGAGTTATCTCTTAGAGAAAAACAACGAACTGATTCTGGCAGCCAATCAGCTTACCAACGACGTTAAAGATTTGGACAGGGACTACGCAAGGCACAAAGAAATCAGCAACGAGTTGCTGGAATGCGCCAAAATCATCGGACAGCAAACGCTGTTAATTTCAATCGGCGAAGACACCAATGCCCAAAGCGAACTGAAAGAGAAGAGGCTGAAATTTGAGATAGGGGTCAGAAAACTGTTGCAGATATCCACTTTGGATTTGGATGTCAAAAGCGTCGGAGAAAAGCACGAGACGCTGATCCAGATTCCAAGAGAAAATTCCAGGACACTGCAAACAATAGACCCGCTGTGGGAATCAATGCAGAAAAAAATAACAATTTTGGAAGAGAGGACGCTGCTATCGCCGGAATTCAACTCTGCAAAGAATCAGATGAATGCCAAAAAAGGGATGCTCTACGAGGACATAGATGAAATTCTTGAAAAGTGGAACAAAATCACATCGGAGCACAAGGCCGGCGAGCAAACCACGGTCCAAGTAATACTGGTAATTGACATTGTAATCTTCTTCATGGTAGTCATCATGATCAGGCAGTCGCTGCGACCGCTTGGAATTATTACAAATGCACTTTCAAAAGTAAAAGACGGGGTATATTCAGAAATCAAGTATTCAGGAAAAGACGAAGTTGGGGAACTGGTCACCAGCTTCAACACAATGTCCAGCACAATCAAAGAAAAGGAGGAGGAGGGAAAGAAAAACGAGATTGCAAAGGACGAATTTTTGGCAATGATCACACATGAATTAAAAACGCCACTAGTACCAATTCAAGGATATGCAGATATTTTACTTAGCGAACATTTAGGGAAACTAACAAGCAAGCAAAAAGAAAGGATAAGCATCATCAAATCAAGTTCAGAAACACTGCTATCAATAATCTCGGATTTGCTGGATGCCCAAAAGCTGGAATTAGGCCAGCTAAGAATGTCAAAAAAAGTTGCAGGCATCAACGATACAATCAGCAAATCAATTGAGAATTTCAAATTAGAGGCAGAAAAAAACAGCGTTGAAATTATTTTGAGAGGGGAAAATGTCCAGATAGAGCACGATCCGGAAAGAATTGAACAGGTCGTCTCAAACCTGATAAAAAACAGCATCATTGCAATCAAGTCAGGCGAAGGCAAGATAGAGATCAGCATAGAGGAGGGGCCGTCAGATGTAACGGTAAGCATCAAAGACAACGGGGTTGGAATCGCCAAAGACAAGCAAAAAGATCTGTTCAAGAAGTTCTACCAGGTGGACGCCACACTGACAAGAGAGAGTGGAGGCAGCGGACTGGGCCTTGCCATATCCAAAGGAATTGTCGAAAACCACATGGGAAGGATATGGGCAGACAGCGAAATCGGCAAAGGATCAACATTCTCGTTCAGAATTCCAAAGAGCCAGTCCGGGCAGAACAAGACCCCGCTATAATCTGCTTAAAGAAAACAAACTTTCAGAACTAAAATCACTCACACCCCTGACAAAATGGGGATATTGACAGCCAGAGCATGAATGACGGCATTGCAAAAAATGACAGTTTCTATACAGACTGCACACGGTATTTTGAATTCCTGCGCAAAAAAGGCGTGACAGACTATAGTTTTGAGGACGAGTACTATTTCACCATGCCTGCCATATCAAGCCGCTAGATAGCAGAAGGTTTACGAGCCACACACGGCAGAATATGTTGTGGACACAGAGTTGCAGGATCTTGCAGACAGGGCAGTCAGATATGCTGAAAAGTCAGGGGCCCAGTACTGCGATGCCAGGGCAGAGACGCAGGAGCGGAAATCGGTTCTGCTGGAAAACGGCGAGATAGAGTATGTCAGGACAAATGACGACAGAGGCATAGGAATCAGAATGATCAAAAACAACGTATGGAGTTTCTGCTCGGTAACCAATCCGAAATCATACGGGCAAGTCAAGGACGCAATTGACAACTCGATAAAAAATACCGTGAACAGCAAAAAAAACAAAATCAGCCTCCATCCAAACGTTTCAAAAAAAACCAGGATCGATTACAAGGTGTCAAAAAAACCTGAACTTGAAGAGATGATAAGAATCGGATCCGAGTGCAGCGAAATTATTCTAGGGATACCAAGGATTAAAAAATCCGTCGTCAATCCGTGGTATACATTAAATTCAAAATACTTTGCAAACTCCGAGGGCTCGGAGATTGTACAAAACTTTACTGATACCGTGGTAGACATCACGGCCATCGCCCGCGAATCCGGAACAACACAGTCAGTAAACATCACGGAGGGCGGGAGGGGCGGACTGGAGCAGATAACCAGCAAAATCCAGCATAGTGCAAGGGAAGCCGCATCAAAGGCATCGCAGCTGACACTTGCAAAGCCGGCCAAGGAGGAAAACGCGACAGTTGTAATGAATCCGGACTTTGTATCGCTGCTTGCACATGAAATACTCGGGCACCCGTCAGAGGCCGACAGGGTGCTTGGAAAAGAGATGGCGTGGGCGGGAGGGGCATGGTGGAAAGGAAAGATTGGAGAAAAAATCGGCTCGGAAAATCTCAACGTGTTTGACGATCCCACCATAGAGGAAAGCCTGGGATGGTACCAGTTTGACGACGAGGGCGTCGAGACCAGAAAAACAACCCTTGTGGAGAAA
>Ga0299912_10005203_pt1 | contig 10678 bp, 8 predicted proteins | sample RVTome_2_FD_207667 | JGI IMG/M metagenome (GOLD analysis project Ga0299912, IMG submission 207667) | Soil microbial communities from uranium-contaminated site in the Upper Colorado River Basin, Wyoming, United States - RVT95D214 (version 2) ... | reverse complement strand
AATCCATTGAAACTAAAAGAGTATTTTCTTGAAAAAGAAGATGAATTCCATAAGGGATTTCTCTTCTTAAGCGAAATAAATCGCTACGATTGGCACGATACATTTGAAAAACTTGATGAATATGAGACAATCAGATTTATTGATCAGAAAATTCATCCTACATACCTTCGACTAATTGAGGCTGTTTTTTTCCCTTTTGCTCATCTTATTGCATTTTTTTTTAGAATTGATCGCGGAAAAGCAACGAATGGGCTAGATATTTTTAACATTGTTGAGGAAATTAAAAATACAGAATTTTCTCCCTTAACAGATGTTTATAAAAATATCACAAGAAATGGAATTGCTCATGGAGGTATTACCTATCTTCAAGGAGAAATCCGATATCGAGACAAAAAAGGCAACGAGGAGAATCGAGCAGATTCTGAAGTTATTGCCCTTGTTGATGACTTGATTGATGTCTGTAATAGTTTATCTTTGGCTTTTAAGGTCTTTATCTTTTCTCATTTCAGTGATGGTTACACTCTCCCCCGACAAGTTTTTATTGAGGAACTTCAGGCGGAAACAGATGCACCTTGGTGGCATATCATTGGATGTATGCCATCTAATTTTGCTTCACAGAATCAATTAATCATATATGCTAGACCAAACACCAGAGATTATTTAAAGGTTCAATACTCTACTTTTATATCTGGAGTTCTTGCTGAATTCTTTTCCCCAGGATATGATAAATATTTCTTCTCACTTAGAAGTGAGCAAGCATGGCCGGGTTGGGCAGCATTTGATGGGCAGAAGCTAAGAGAAATCCGAAATAAAGAAAGTCAAACTATAGATAACTACAAAGGGGTATTGGAGAATAATTTAGTTTTTTACGTTCCGAGGCAAAAGCTTGTAGGAATTTTTAGAACGCTGGATACTTTTTTAGAGAGTTTTCGAATCCACTTGCCTTTGGTAATTTCTGACATACAAAAGAATTTGGGTCAACCTGACATTAGAGTGAGGACATCAAAAATACATCTCAATGGTTGGAAATCTGTTCTGAACGGATCCGTTTTTATTGTTGTAGATCAGGAACCCATTAGCAAAGAATTGATAAGAAAGTCATGTGGGCGAATTATTCGTGCAGCCTTTGCCGATGCACTCAAGGGCAGTTCTTTCCTAAATGTAATGCGATACTTACCTATAGGTTATGCCCGAATCTCAATTTTTAAGCGAAATTATAGAAAAAGAAGACTCAATAGTTATGGATTAGGTTCCGATTTGGTAGCAACTGTACAGGTAAAACGGATTGCTCGAATTCGGGCACCTGATATTTACGGATCAGAAGTTGAAATAAATGGGAAGTATAGAATTGCATGGAATAGGGCTTGGCTTACAGAAAAGGAAAATGGCTAAAAAGCGCATGCAGCCGACACCACCAGCGAGGTTTTTATTGAGATTGACTTTACCACTTTCTGCGAGTCGTAAAGCATAGGCAAGGTGCGGGCGGCTGATGGGCGAGCCGTTAAGCGCAAAACCGCTCAATTGTCTTTTCCAAAATTAATTCCAGCTTTTCCAATTCCTCAATAGAAACCCACTCATCCGGCGCATGCAGGTTTTTCCCCTGAGCTCCGATCATCAAAGTGGGAATGCCCGCATCCTGGAGTATCTGCGCATCCCCCCAGGCGTTCTCTCCGGCTGCTACAACGGGCTGTCCGGTTGCCTTTTCGATCTCCGCCGCCAGGATTTCCCACAACTGCTCGTGCCCACGCGCTTCGAACGGCTCGCGCGCCAGCCTGACATTGACCTCACCCCGGAAATCCGGAAAGGAGCGCTTTACGTCTTCAAAAATCGCTTCGATCTCTTTGACACGGGCATCGATTCTCTCACCAGGCTGAGTCCCAATTTCGATGCCTAACGCGCAATGATCCGGATAGGTGGCGTAATCCGTGCCGCCCGCGATCGTCCCGGTGTGGAAGACGATCTTCCCATTCAGCGGGTGGGGTGATGGAGCGTACACCTCACGATCCAGTTTACCGAGGCGGGTGATCACCTCCGCCATGTGCAAGATGGCGTCGATCCCTGATTCCGGCGCCGAACCGTGAGCCGCACGGCCATGAACGACGATATCCAGCCAACCAAAGCCCTGATGGGTGATGTTAATCCCCCCTAACCCAAAAGGCTCCAGAACCAGCATGGCATCTGGTCGATAGTGTTCCGCAAAATGAAACGCTCCGCTGGAAGCGCCTTCTTCGTCAACCAACAAAGCCAGCCACAGGTCACCGCGCAACGGCGCTCGGCGCTCGACCAATGACTTCAATGCCAGCATAGCCGCCGCGCAGTGTCCTTTATCGTCGGCCGCGCCCAATCCATACAAACGATCTCCATCCATTCTGGGCGAAAATGCCCGCTCCTTCCAGATTTCACAACCAACCGTGTCGATATGGGCGTACAGGCATAAACTCTTCCCCCCTCCGCTTCCGGGAAGGCGCGCGACCAGGTTCTTCCGCCCGGGCTCGACCTCATCCAATTGGACCACCGCGCCATATGGCTTGAGCCAACCCGCGATATACTCCCCAATTACCGCTTCTCCGGCGCCTCCTTTCACCAGCCAGGGATTGACGGAATTAATCCGCACCATATCCGAAATCAATGAGATCAATTCCTGTCGAGTTGCCATGAGTTATTACCTCCAATTGGTTCGTATTTCGGCTCCAAATGCCTTCATGGGAGTCTATCTGAAAAATGGCAGGCCGCCCGATGACTCTCACTAACCTCGCGCAGCACGGGTTCGGACGCTTCGCATTCCGAGGGCTGGCCAAGCTTTTTCCAGAGCCAACAACGCGGGCGGAAACGGCATCCTGCCGGGAAATTGAGCGGGGAGGGGGTTTCGCCCTCCAGCACAATCTGCAGGCGGCCAGGCCTCAGTTTTGGCAATGGGATAACTGAGACGAGCGCCTGTGTGTAGGGATGCCAGGCATGGTGAATTACTTCATTCGCCTCACCGAGCTCCACGACCTTTCCCAGATATAAAACCAGGATGCGACTGGCGATCATCCAGGCCAGGGATAAATCGTGGGTGATGAACAAATAAGTTAAATTCTTCCTTTCTCGCAAGTCCAGCATCAACTTGAGGATCTCTGCCCGAATGGAAACGTCCAGCATAGAAACCGGTTCGTCGGTGACGATGAACTCCGGTTCCAGGATCATTGCTGCAGCAATCGCTACTCGCTGGCGCTGCCCTCCAGAGAGATGGTGCGGGTAACGCCGGGCGATCTCGCCTGGCGGGAACAACCCAGTCGCCTCGAGGGCGCCAAATACGCGGGCTTCCACTTCGGGGCGGGAAAGACCTTCATTATGGATATATAATGGCTCAGCCATAATCTCGAAAATCGACTGGCGCGGGTCGAGCGACTCGTAAGGGTCCTGAAAAATTAGCTGCATCTGCCGCCGCATAGCGCGCAAGCGTGCTCCTCCAATTTGTGTAATATCTTCCCCCTGATAAAAAATCGACCCGCTGGTGGGTTGCACCAACCGCAATATCGCCTTGCCAATCGTGGTCTTACCACAACCGGATTCCCCCACCATCGCCAGGATCTCCCCAGTTTGTATGCCGAAGGTAACTCCATCCACTGCACGGATTACCCTGGAAGGTTTACCTGGGAGAGGCAATCCTTCCCGCATGGGAAAATGCACCTGGAGGTCTTTCACCGCGGCCAAATGGGCGATCATTTCTAACCTTCCTCGTACAAGTGACAGGCAGTTAGATGTCCCGGGCTTAGGAGGGTTGTAAGAGGCTCAACTTCCGCACATTTTTCCAGCCGGGAAGGACAGCGCGGGTAGAAACGGCAGCCTTGGGGAGGGTGCATTAGATCAGGGGGAAAGCCAGGGATACCTGCGACAAATTCCCTTTCCCCATAAATATCCGGAAAGGAGCTAAGCAATCCCTGTGAATAAGGGTGGCTGGATTGTTCAAAAACCGCATCCACCGAGCCTTGCTCCATAAGCTTTCCGGCGTACATGATCGCTACCCTCTGGCAGGTCTCAGCGATCACCGAAAGATCATGCGAAATCAGGATCATCGAAAGCCCAAGCTGGCTGCTTAGCTCTTTCAGTAAGTGAAGGATTTGCGCCTGGATCATCACGTCCAATGCAGTGACCGGCTCGTCGGCAATGACTAACTTCGGATTACAAGCCAGCGCCATGGCGATCATCACCCTCTGGCGCATACCGCCAGAGAATTCGTGGGGGTAATTGCGCTCCCGACTAAATGGGATACCTACCATTTCCAACAGCTCTCCGACGCGTTTGGTGATCTCTAAGCGGCTCGCCCAGGGTTCGTGATGCATGATTGGCTCGCGAATTTGAGCGCCGATGGTGTGCACCGGGTTTAGGGCATTCATCGAGCCCTGGAAGATAAACGAAATCTCCCTCCAGCGGAATTTCTCCATCTCAGCTTCGGTCTTGTCCAACAGGTTCTCACCCTCAAACAAGATCTTTCCGGAGGCGATTGTCGCGTTCCTGGGCAGCAACCTGGGAATAGCCAGCATGGTCGTGGTTTTACCGCACCCCGATTCCCCGGCGATACCCAACACCTCGCCCGCCTCCAGGCTCAAGGAGACCTCATCCACCGCGTGGACAGTGCCACCCCGGCTGGCAAACTCGACGGTCAAATCCTGTATCTCTAACAACGACATATCAATAATCCCTCAAGCGGGGATTTAAGATCGTATCCAACGTGTGGCCGGTCATGATGAAACCGAGGACAACCAGCACGATGCCCACGCCCGGCGGCACCAGATACCACCAGGCTCCACGACCGGCGGCGCCTGCCACGAAGGCAAAATGTAACATGGTACCCCAAGAAACCCGCACCGGATCTCCCAATCCCAGGAATGCCAGCGTGGCTTCGGCCAGGATCGAACCGGCGATGACCAGCACTGTGTTGGCAAAGATCAGGGGAAGCACGTTCGGCAAGATGTGAACACCAACGAGACGCCAATCGGTAGCGCCCAGGGCGCGGATTCGTTCGATAAACTGGCGTTCACGCAGGCTGAGCACCTGCGAACGAACGATTCTGGCAGTGGAAGGCCAGCTCGTCAGACCGATGACCAGGATCGTAATGAAAAAGCTCTGACCGAATATGGCTGCCAGGATTATTATGAGGGGCAGCAGAGGTAGAACGAGAAAAAAATCGGTGATACGCATCAACAGGTTGCCCGAGAAACCGGAGTAATAGCCCGCTGCCAGCCCAACCAACGTGCCAACGATGATCGAGATAATCGTAGCCAGCAATCCCACCAGCAAAGAAATGCGCGAGCCGGCCAGGGTGGCGCGAAATACGTCCCGCCCCAGCTCATCCGTACCCAACCAGTGCTGGAGGTTGGGCGGTTGAAGAATCTCCTGGGCGGTCTTCGCCACCTGTTTTGGATCAAATTTAAAAATCAGGGGGCCACACAAACTGATCAAAAAAATGAGGGAAAGCAATAACAAACCAGCGCGACCCATCGAATCGTCCCAGAGATGCTCCCAGAGGCGCCGCTCTCGCTTTTCGGTTGGTGGTTCAGGCTTATTATTCAAATTCATGCCTCTCTCACCCTGGGATCCACGATCATATAGAACAGGTCCGATAAAAAGTTTGCCAGGATCATTGTGGCGGCGAAGAGCAAAAAACTGGCTTCTAATATGGGATAATCTCTGCGCAACACAGCATCATACATTAATCGCCCCATTCCGGGCCAGGAGAAAATTGTCTCCACCTGGATGGCGCCTCCGATCACCAGGCTTACGTATAAAGCCGTCGTAGTTATGATCGGCAGCAAGGCATTGGGAAAGCCATGCCACCACAAAATTTTTCGGAAGGACAACCCTTTCGCCCTGGCAGTGAGGATGTAGTCCTCCGTCATCACATCCACCAGGGTGCTGCGTGTAATCAGCATGAATTGCCCCATATCGACAATCGCCAGGGTGATTGTCGGTAAAATGAGATGTTTGCCAACATCCAATAGTCGATCCAGAGTGTTGGAGAAAGTGACGCCAGGGGTGAATATGCCAGAGATTGGAAAAGCCTTGAGATAAACACCCAGGAGGATGATCAGAATCAAACCCGTCCAAAAGGTGGGCAGGCTCCAAAATACCAGCGAGGTGATTACCAGCGAGCGGTCCAGACGCGTTCCCCGGCGGATGGCAGAAATGACACCAGAGCCTACACCTATGATCACCACGATGACCGTGGCAGCCGCCAGGAGAAGGACGGTGTTCGCGATCCGCTCGCTGAGGATATCGGCTACCGGACGACGGTAGGTCATCGAGATACCCAACTCCCCACGCAACAGGTTATTTAAATAATAAAGGTATTGAATAGGTAAGGGCTTATCAAGGCCAAACAATAGGCGTAGGCGCTCAATTGCTTCGGGGGTCAAGCGGCCGGCGCGAGCCAGCAGGCGGATGGGATCTCCAGGCAGCACGCGAAAGAGCAGGAAGTTGAAGGTTGCCACCGCAAACAGGGTGACAGCCACCTGCCCCAGCTTCTTCAGAATGAATTCCAGGCGAAACATGAAGTAAAGGTGGGGGGAAGTTATCAGTAACTTCCCCCCGATGTTCATCTTATAGGATTACTTGGCTGGCGTAATCTTCAGGTAATTCTCGCGGGTCATATTGTAGATCAATCCACCGGGTATTTCCGTCCAGCCTGTCCAGGTATCGGTACGATAAGCCTGTAGCTTATCCTGGTACCACATCACGATATAGGCAGCGTCCTCGTAGAACATAGATTGCATCTGATCCACGATCGCCTTGCGGGCGTCGAAATCCAGGGTCGAGGCCTGCTCATCATACAGGGTGTCGTACTCTTCGTTGCAGTAAAAAATGTCGTTGTTACCGCCAATCTGGCTGCAGAGCGGCACACCCAACATATAGTTGGGATCGGGGATGCCTGAATCCCAGCCCCAAACGAAGATATCCCAATCCGGGTTGTCGACGTTATAAACCAGCTCACCCAGTGTGTTTTCATCCAGCGTCTGCAGGTCGAGTTTTATTCCCACTGCGCCGGCCGCGTCGCGGAAGAGCTGGGCGGCGCGCACGTCCACCGAGGTAGTTTCGATGGCAATCAGACGAAATTCAAGCGGATTGCCGCTGGCATCTTCCCGCGTGCCATCGCCATCCGTATCCACATAGCCGGCGGCTTCCAGGATCTCCTTGGCTTTTTCTGGGTTAGTGTCCATCCGTTTGTCTTCCGGCATAGGCAGGTACCAGTCCGTTAAACCAACAGGCAGGATCGAATCCCCAGGCCGCCCATGACCAGCCAACGCAACCTGCACCAACTGGTTGCGATCGATGGCGTAATTGAGCGCCTGGCGGACAACCTTGTCTTTCAATAACGGGTTGCCGGGCGAATTCGCCTCCTTACTGACGTTAAACCCGATATGATGGAAGGAGAAAGATGGCAAGGAAACAGCTTTGATATTTTCGCTATCCACCAAGCCATCCCAGATGGTGGGCGGCACTTCGGTGATAATATCGATATCGCCAGCCTTCAAAGCCTGAGCCATCACATCTTCATTGCCATATAAGACATAAACGACTGTATCGGCAGCAGGGGCTTTGCCCCAAAAATCGGGATTGCGCCCCAAGGTGATCTGACTGCCGACCTGCCACTCGATTAATTTATAAGGGCCAGTGCCGATGGGCGCTTCGTTGGGAAAAGTTTCGATCTCCTCGGCGCTCATAGAAGACCAGATATGCTTGGGGAGGATTGGTATGGTCAGGCCTGGATTAAAAGCCTGTGGTACATCAAAAGTAAGCACGAAAGTATTTTCGTCCGGTGCAGCGGCGGAGGTCATCTTAGTCAACCATTGGGCGTACGACCCCAGCTCGTTGTCCTTGATCAGGTTGTAGGTAAAGGCCACGTCCTCCGCGGTGAACGGTTCACCATCCTGCCACTTGACGCCCTGTCTAAGCTTGAATGTGACCGTCAGGCCGTCCTCGGAGTAGCTGTATTCTTCGGCTAACTGCAAGGTCGGTTTGAAATTCAGGTCGTAAGCCAGGAGGTTATCGTAGACCAGAGCCAGCACTTCCAACGCCTCGGTGCTGTAAGAGGTGAGCGGATTCATCGTGTCCGGTTCGGACGACCAGCCAACGCGCAGGATAGCCTCCTTAGCAGGCGGAGCAGCTTCTTCGGTTGCTGCTTGCTGCGGCTCGGCTGGTTGCACCTCCGTGGCAGCAGGCGTCTGCGCCCCACTGGTACAGGCGCTCAGAATAAGAGCGAACAAGATGAAAAAAGCGAATGGTTTTTGAAGCGATTTCATGGGGAGACCTCCTTTCAATATTCCGTACTTTTGTGATAACGCTCTCATAGATAAGTTTATCGAATTTCGCGGAAAAGTCAAGATGATTGTTGGTATTAACGTTTTTTTACCCGCTATTTTAGCCGATCGATATGAACATTAGAGAATTCTTGACGAAATTCCGGTTGCATAGTAAATTATATCTGATAGCGCTCTCACATCTTGGTAGCAAGACAAACAGGGTTTCTAAAATGAAAATCACGATTAAAGATGTCGCCAAAAAAGCTGGGGTTTCTCCGGCCGCGGCGGCGCGGGTCGTGGGAGGCTACGGATACGTCTCAACGGAAACACGGCGCAAGGTTCAGGCGGCCGTCCGCGAGCTGGGTTACCGGCCAAACACCATCGCTCGCAGCATGGTTACCAAGTCCACCCGCACCATCGGTCTGGTGATCACCGATATCACCAATCCCTTCTTTGCTCAACTCGTGCGCGGCATAGAAGATGTCACCTGGCAGCACGGCTACACCCTGGTTCTGGCGAACACCGATGAAAACCGTGAACGCGAGCAGGCAGTGGTATACGCTTTACAAGAAAAGCGCGTGGATGCCTTCATTATCGTGCCAGCCTCCAGCCAGAGCGCTCCTCACCTGGAAGAGTTGTTCCTCCAGGATATCCCCATGGTGTTGGTCGACCGCGCCGTTAATGGTCTTAAAGTAGATACCATCATGGTGGACAACGAGGGCGGCGCTTACCAGGCTGTCCGCCACCTGATTAACCTGGGACATCGTAGAATCGGGCTCATCCTAGACAACCTGGACATTACGACCAATAAAGAGCGCATGGAAGGCTATCGTCGTGCGTTAGTGGAGCGCGACCTCATCGTAGAACAGGCTTTGATTCAATCCTGCCAATTTACCCGCCAATCCGCCTTCGAGCTGGTCTCCCAGATGTTACGCAACTCCAATCGACCGACCGCTCTGTTCACCGCCAACAACTTCATGACCGTGGGAGCGACCAAGGCGATTCAAGAAGCCGGCCTGCACATCCCGCAAGACATTGCTCTGGTCGGGTTCGATGACCTGGAATGGAATCAGCTAAACTGCCCGCAACTGACCGCCGTAGCTCAACCGGTGGCGGAAATCGGAAGTATCGCCGCCCAACGCATTCTCTCCCGGCTGAAAGGCGATAGCGCCTCCCCCATGGAAATCCGGCTGAAAACGACTTTTATCATTCGGGATTCCTGTGGGGCTAAACCGACACAACCCATCAAAGAGACAACTCCATAAACCATGAGGAGATAAGGAAATGACCGAATTGAAACAACTTGTAGAAAAAGCCAAACAAAGCACGCTCTTTACCGCTCCGGTGTTGGGTCCAGATATGGAGCGGTTCTTGAATGAACAATCCGGGGTCATACGACAACTGGCTCAAAAAGCCATCGACGAAAAAATCGAACACATTTACTGGGTCGGTAGCGGCAACTCGTGGGTCAACCTGTACTCCGGGAAATACCTGCTCGACCGGTTTACCGACCTGCCCAGCGACTGCTTCCCGAGCTACGAGTTCGTCTGGCGCAATCCCCAACGTCTAAAGAAAAACTCCTGGGTCTTCCTGGCCTCCTTTTCCGGCGCCACAGAAGACACTGTGGTGGCTATGCGCCATGCCAAAACCCAAGGCGCCAAAACCATCGCGATCGTCAACAAGGCAGATAGTTTGATGGGCCGCGAAGCCGATGATGTTATTCCCTACAACTCCAAGGCGCTCTATATCCTGCCCCTGGCAGCCGTTTACCTGTTTTCGCTGGAAGTCGCCCGCTTAAAAGGAGTAAATGGTGTGAAAGAAGTCATCGACGGGCTATTTTCGCTGCCACCTTTACTCTCACGCCAGTTTGTGGAAGAAGAAAGCCGCGCCCGGGAGTTGGCTGAGATTTACGTGAAAGAAAACCTATTCTACGTGCTCGCCAGCGGTCCGTTATACGGCCTGGGTTATAAATTTGGTTTGACGGTGTTCATGGAGAACATGCGCGTACACGGCTCCTTCATGGACGCCTCCGAGTTTCGCCACGGGCCAGCGGAAATGCTGGACCGCCACAAGCCGGTGGTTGTATTGCTAAAGGGCACGGATGAATCGCGCCCGGTGGTCGAGCGGGTCGAACAAATCGTCAAAACCAACGGTGGGCGAACACTCATCTATGACCTGGCAGATTACAAGAACGTGCACCCTCTGCTAGCGCCGTTCGTCTTGATGATCCCATTGCAATGGTTCGCGGTCTATTCCACCCTGCTCAGGGGGATCGAAGACCTGGACAAGCGAGCCTTAATGGGTCGTGGGATCATGGGTCGTGGAGATGGAATCACCTGGCCATGAACACGATCGCGGTCAGCGTCGGCGACAACTGCGTCGATAATTATCTACCG